>Ga0100394_1003981_pt1 | contig 12059 bp, 11 predicted proteins | sample CryGeymeta201518_FD_81549 | JGI IMG/M metagenome (GOLD analysis project Ga0100394, IMG submission 81549) | Groundwater microbial communities from Crystal Geyser aquifers in Utah, USA - Crystal Geyser metaG 2015-18 | ecosystem: Environmental > Aquatic > Deep subsurface > Groundwater | place: USA... | reverse complement strand
TTTGAATTTCAAATGCTCTTTTAGTGTTTATGAAATTTGTAACGTTTTTTCCTTTCTGATGATACAAAGTAAAGGAAAAGATTCTTTTGTTGCAAATTTATTAACATAATTACTTAAAATTTACATAATTAATAATTATTGTTCAATTATTTAGAAAATTCATAATTTGACTTATATATTTTATACTTTTTTTATGAAATTTTTAACAAAGCCTTATTAAGTAGGTTTGTTTACTTAATAAGCCAATTTTTTGCTCATTTTTAATAACTTTAAATAATCTTAGCTTAATTTGGTTCGATTCTTAGAATATCATAATCAAGTAATTTATAAACGCCATTGACGTTCTTTTACTAAATTAATAGCTAAATTATCAGCACAAAAAAATAACCCAAATTTATAGATATGAAAAATTCGGATTCAATTTCCTCAGTCTTATCAACCTCTAAAAAATATAGCATTGCAATTCTATTTTTTGCACTATCATTTTTTACATTATCTTCTTCTTTTTCACAAGGAACAAGCAATCGAAGAGCGCAAACAGCCTATCAAAATGGACAAGATTATATTGCTTCAAGAGATTTTGAGCGTGGAATTAAGTTCCTTGAAAAAGCAGTTGAGTTAGATAATGATTATTTTGAGGCACATTATGCACTCGGAAGTCATTATCATTTGCTGGGGAATAGAGATAAATCAAAACTCCATTTTAAAGAAGCTGCACGTATTATGCCTAATGACCCACGTAGAGTTTCGTTGTATATGATAGTGGCAGGCGATTATTTAGAAGAAGGAAAATACGAAGAAGCCAATAAATTATACCAAAAATCATATCAATATGCACAATCTCAATCTCAAAAAAATGTGGCTATAAAAGGTTTAGCAATTTGTAAGTTTGGAATGGAGGGAATGAAAAATCCTTTAGATATAAAACCAGAACGCCTTCCAGATGTAATCAATGCACGAAAATTACAATATTTTGCAGTTTTGACAGCCGATGAAGAAGAAATGTACTTTACGGCAAGAGATGGCGACGACCCACGAGCAGACGAAGATATTTTGAGAAGTATCAAAAAAGATAGTGTTTGGCAAACTCCTGAAAAAGTAGAAGAATTAAATACTCGTTCGAATGAAGGAACATGTACAATTTCGGCAGACGGACGTACCATTATTTTTACAGTTTGTGAGAATAGTGGAAGACAAGTATATGGAAGTTGCGATTTATTTATTAGTGAAAAACAAGGCGATAAATGGTCTGAACCCAAAAATATGGGAAATCTTATTAATACAAAACACTGGGAAACACAGGCTTCACTCTCAGCAGATGGCAGAACGCTTTATTTTGTTTCTACTCGCCCCGGTGGCTATGGAAGGTCAGATATTTGGAAATCTACTCGTAATGATAGAGGTGTTTGGAGTGCGCCACAAAATTTAGGAGAAAAAGTAAACACAGCAGGCGAAGAAAATAGTCCTTTTATTCATGTAAATGGCAAAACGTTATTTTTTGCTTCTGATATTCATCTGGGTTTTGGTGGATTTGATTTATTCAAAACAGAAATTGATGAAACTGACCCAACAGGCTGGAAAAAACCTGAAAATTTGGGTTATCCAATCAATACACATACCGACCAGCATAGCCTTTTTGTTACCACAGACGGAAAAACAGCGTATTATTCAGATTTGAAAATCGGACAGCGAGATATTATCAAAAGTGATATTTACAAATTTGAAATGCCTGAGGAAATTGAAATAACAGTCAGTAGATATATAAAAGGAACTGTTTATGATGCCAAAACAAAACAAAAGTTAGAAGCAAGTATAGATTTGTACAACCTTAGTAATAAGCAAATTCAATCTTCTGTAAAGTCTGACCCAAGAAATGGAAAGTATCTTTTTGTATTGAATGAAGGCTCAAATTATGCGCTCAATGTAAATAAAGAAGGTTATTTATTTCAAAGTCTTGCCTTTGATTATTCAGAAGGAACAGGCGAAAATGTAACAGTTGATATTTACTTAGAAAAAGCCGAAAAAGGCTCAAAAGTAGTGTTGAATAATATTTTCTTTGATACTGATAAATGGGATTTGAAACCAGAATCAAAAACAGAATTAGATTTAATAGTAAAATATTTACAAACAAATCCGAAAATCAAAGTGCAAATTTCTGGTCATACAGACGATGTAGGCGATAAAGCCTATAATCAAAAACTATCTGAAAAACGAGCTGCTTCTGTGGTGCAGTATTTAATAAATGCAGGTATTCCAAAAGAACAATTAGAAACAAAAGGTTTTGGAGAAGCCAAGCCACAAGTGCCGAATACTTCACCAGAAAATAGAGCCAAAAATAGAAGAATTGAATTTGAGATTTTGTAGAAATTCTCTTTAAAGAAAAAAGTAGCAGAGGTTTTTAATAATCTCTGCTACTTTTTTGTTTTTCTACTAATGAGAAATATTTATTTCTTCTCATTTAAAAAGAAATCAAATGTATCACCACGAAGCCCTAAACGAATGGTTTCTAACGGAATAAGTTCGTTAGGAGCAATATTTCCTAAGTTTACGTTTGCACCGATGAGTTTGATAAAATAAACTTGTTGTGTTTTTTGAGGAGCTTCCCAAATTATTTTTTCGGCAGGAATCTTTGTTAATATTTCTTGTACAAGTCCTGAACGCACTTCACCAGTAGAACGGAAAAGTCCTACATTTCCACCTTCTCTAGCTTCTCCAATTACTTTCCAAGCTCCAGCCGAGAGTTCGTCTTGCATGAGTTGAATCCATTGGTAAGGCGCAATTATTTTTTCGGCATCTTTTGAGCCTACTTCTGAAAGAACGGTTACTTGTTTTGAGAAACGCTCAATGAGTTTGCATTTTTCTTCGTGGTTTAGGTCTAATGAGCCGTCCGAAATTTCGGCATATTGCATGTCATATTTATCCAATACTTTTTGGTATTCATCTACTTGATTTCTGACCAAAAAAGCCTCAAAAACTGTCCCACCAAAATAAGTAGGAATACCAGCAGCTTTATAAACATCTAGTTTTTCTTGTAAATTCTGAATGACATACGAAGTAGCCCAACCTAGTTTTACAATGTCTATGTAATCGCCAGCTACGCTAATAAGATCTTCTATTTCTCTGACACTCAATCCTTTGTCCATTACCATCGTAATTCCTGATTGACGTGGTTTGGAAGGGCGTTCTGGGATATGAGAAAGGGAGTAATTTTGTTCTTGCATTTTTTTGTGATTCTATTGCAATTTGAAAAAATGAATGTATTGCTTTTTTTACGATTGTATGGTAGAGTGATAGTTGTATCACAAAACTTTTACAAAAAATGGTAAAAGGACAGCAAAATGAGAATGCAAAGGTATTGAATTTGAATGAAAAGTTTGTTACATTTCAAAAAAAGCGTGTTATAAGTGGAAAAATTATGATTATTTTGGACTTAATCAGAATAATTTAATTATCGTTCCAAATTCAAAGCAAATAAACCAATATTATGAGGCAATAAATCTTGATTAATATTAATCATCAACGATTTTAAAATTCCTTCTAAATCTCTAATTTCATATTCATCATTATCACTTTTATCAGTTCTATTTTTATGAAAAGCAATCATTTTTTGAGTTTCAAGAATTAGATGTAGTGTTCTGAAAATTCTCTTTTCTTCTGCTGTTTCTTCTGCCATAAATTTTTGATTTATTTATTTTTATCTAAAATACCCTTCACTCTCAAAATTCCTGCAACACTTATTGCATCAGTAATCTCTCCATTCAAAACCATTTCGTAAGCCTTTTGAAAAGGAACTTTTTGTATTTCTAAATTTTCAGTTTCTTCGGGTTGCATTTCCCCTTGTTCTAATTCTTGTGCCAAAAAAACATACCCGACTTCATCACAAATCGAATTTGAAGTATGCAGTTTCATGATATTTTGCCATTTTTTGGCTTTTAAGCCTGTTTCTTCTTCTAATTCTCGCTGTGCATGTAGCAGATAATCGTCTGTTGGTGCGCCTCCCATGGGCAATTCCCACGAATATTCATTGAGTGCATAACGCCATTGTCCGACCAAATAGGTATTATTTTCTGCATCTAAAGGAACAATTCCGATAGCTGCATTTTTGAAATGAACAACGCCATAAATTCCATTATTTCCACTTGGATTAATAACTTGATTTTCTTTTACATGAATCCAGTTGTTTTCATAAACTGTTTTTGTGGAAAGGGTTTTCCAGTCGTTTTTTTTGTTCATTTTATAAGGGTTAAGCCCTAAGGGTTTCAAAAATCCTTAGGCTTTGAGTGTAAAAATTTCTTTTCACACAAAATAAATCATAAAAATTGCATTTTCTTCAATTCTTTACGAACTTTGCACCCAAATTCTAGTTAGTTTATAATTAGTCTAAATAATTTATTTCTATTCAGAATAGAATTTTAGACTTCCTTACTTTATAATCTAACGTTTTTCATAAAAAAGAAACCATTCAAAAATGCTCAATATAAACAACTTACAAGCTAGTATCGATACAGGTGCAGGCGCAAAAGAAATCTTAAAAGGACTTAATCTTGAAGTAAAAGCTGGCGAAGTTCACGCTATCATGGGACCCAATGGTTCTGGTAAAAGTACGTTAGCTTCGGTTTTGGCAGGAAGAGAAGACTACGAAGTAACAGGAGGAAGCGCAACATTTGAAGGAAAAGACCTCTTAGACCTTGCGCCAGAAGAACGGGCAGGCGAAGGAATATTTTTAGCTTTTCAGTATCCTATCGAAATTCCAGGAGTAAGCAATGCTACTTTCATGAAAACGGCTGTAAACGAAATTCGTAAATACAAAGGACAAGAAGAATTAGATGCTGTTTCATTTTTGAAATTAATGAAAGCAAAAGCTGCTGAAATGGAATTGAATTCTTCACTTTTGACTAGAGCTTTGAATGAAGGTTTTTCAGGTGGAGAGAAAAAGAAAAATGAGATTTTTCAGATGGCTATGCTAGAACCAAAACTAGCTATTTTGGACGAAACAGACTCTGGACTTGATATTGATGCCCTCAAAATTGTTGCAAATGGTGTTAATCGTTTCAAAAATAAAGATAATGCAGTCATTGTAGTAACGCACTATCAACGCCTTTTAGATTATATCGTTCCAGATTTTGTTCACGTTTTGTATCAAGGTCGTATCGTAAAATCGGGTACAAAAGAACTTGCTTTAGAATTGGAAGCAAAGGGTTATGATTGGATAAAAGAAGAAGTTGCTGCTGGTTAAACCTAACTGACAGTTTCCAAGCTGTCAAGACAGTAAATTGATGATTGAAATCTTTTTTTATGACGAACAGCTTGGAAGCTGTTCCCTACTTAATTTTATTTATGACAACTACTTTAGACGATATAAAATCTACTTTTTTAGCTCCTTTTGAAGACCTAGCTGAAAAAGTAAGCGAAAATATAAATACAGATAAACTTACTTTAGCCAAAAAAACGGCTTTAGAAGCTATCGAAAACAATGCTTTTCCGACAACAAGAAATGAAGAATGGAAATTTACAGATATAAAATCTATTCTTTCTAATAAATTTGATTTACAAAGTGAAAAAGACTCTTCAAACTCTGATTTAGATTTGAATGAATTTGATTATTTTTTGAATAAAAATAAAGACTTAAATTCTCACATTCTTGTTTTTATCAATGGTCATTTTTCAGAGAAACATTCTGATATCAAAACAACCAACGATAAAATTTCTATCAAAACGCTTTCAAATACAGAAACTTCTAGTTCTACCTTTGAGAAATTTTTGGATAAGTTTCCAAGTACATCTGGCAAGGATTCGGTTAGTATTTTTTCTGACATCAATACTGCCTTTGCTACCGACGGTTATGTTATTGAGTTAGAAAATAATCAAGAATTAGAACTTCCTGTTTTTGTTTATTTTGTAAATGATGCAAGTCAGAAAAATACGCTTTCACAGCTCAGAAATTATATTTCTGTTGGAGAAAATAGCCGTTGTACAGTGGTAGAAAACTATATCACAAAAGGCGAAAATCCAAACTTGACAAATATTCTGACTTCTGTAAATGTTGAGAAATACGCAAATGTAAAGCAGTATAAATTACAAATTGATGCAAAAAGTCAGTTTCAAGTAGGAAGCACACACACAAAACAAGCCGACAATAGCAGTTTTACAAATACGACAATTTCTTTGGCTGGAAAATTAATTCGTAATGATTTGAGAATTATTTCTGGAGAACATTGTGAGAGTTTTATGAACGGACTTTATTTATTGAACGAAAAAACACACGTTGATAATCATACCGTAATTGACCACATAAGACCAAATTCGTACAGTAATGAAACCTACAAAGGCGTTTTAGATGGTAAATCAAGAGCTGTTTTTAATGGAAAAATATTTGTTCGTCAGGCTGCACAAAAAACAAATGCTTTTCAGTCGAATAAAAATGTTTTGCTTTCCGATGATGCAATTCTGAATACAAAACCTCAACTTGAAATTTGGGCAGATGATGTAAAATGTTCGCATGGCGCAACAACTGGAAAACTAGATGAAGAGGCTTTATTTTATTTACAAGCAAGAGGAATTCCGAAACAAAAAGCAAAAGTTCTATTATTACAAGCCTTTGCAGAAGAAGTTTTGGATAGCATCGAAATTGATGTGTTGAAAGAATTTTTGACAAATGAAATAGAAAATCGTTTGAGTTTGTAATGATTTTTTAAAGACAAAGAATGAAAATTAAAAATTCCTTTTTGAATGAGTTGCTTAAAACAATTCTTTTAGAAAGGATTTTTTTTGACTAATTTTAATTTTTGAAGCATAAACCAACTTTTACCGATGAAACCAAACGCAAAGTTTTCTAAAACAGAGTTATTAAAAAATACCGTTTTTTCATTCGAAATTTTAGTATTGATTATTGTAGGAATTATCAGTTTGATTTTGGTTTATAACACTGATAGTTCTACACAAACAGATATTTTAGGTATGAGTGCCGTTTTTGTTATTTTGTTAGTTTTGTGGATTTTGGCTCTTTTTTTATATAGAAATTATGTAGTAAATGACATTCTGAAACAGTTACAAAAGAATAATTTTGAGCTTTTAGATTTCACGCTTACGCCTACACAAATAGAATTTCAGAAAAATCAAAAGTCGTATCTCTTAAAAACAGAAGATATAAGTTTGAGAAATATTGATTTTTTGCTAGAACCCACCAACAGAATAAAAACAAAACATAAACAACGCAATACTTGGAAAAGAGAATCAAGAACCTATTTTTATACATCAAAAGTTACCCAAAAACTCCTTGATTTTGCAGAAAGTCAAAAATAAAAAACTCCTTTTTGAGTAAATTGCTTAAAACAATATATTCAAAAAGGAATTTTTCTTAACTGATTACTGGTAACTATTTACTGATTACTATTTCGCTTCCAATTCAATAAAAGGAATTATCATTTCTTCCAACGAAATTCCTCCGTGTTGAAAAGTATCTTTATAATATTTTACGTAGTGATTGTAGTTGTTTGGATACGCAAAAAAGTAATCTTCTGTCGTAAAAACAAAACTTGTCGAAACATTCTGACGAGGTAAAAAGAATTTTGCAGGGTCTTTGGCTACCAACACATTTTTAGGATTGTAATTTAGATTTTTTCCTTGTTTGTAGCGCAAATTTGTGTTTGTGTTTCGGTCACCTATTATTTTATAAGGACGTTTGGTGCGAATTGTTCCGTGGTCAGTTGTGATAATCAAACGACCATTTACTTCTGCAATTTTCTTTAACATATCCCACAAAGGAGAATGTAGAAACCACGATTTTGTTACCGAACGGTAGGCTGCTTCATCAGGCGCAAGTTCACGAACAACAGCCGTATCTGTACGTGCATGAGAAAGCATATCTACAAAATTATAAACGATAACATTAAACTCGTTTTGTTGTAGCGTATTGAAATTCTCTACTAATAGCTTCCCTTGATGATTTCTTAGAATTTTATTGTAGGTTGTTTTTGTATCTCCAAAACCAAACTCTTTCATTTGACGCTTCAAAAACTCATCTTCAAAGTTGTTTTTTCCTCCGTCGTCTTGGTCTTCTACCCAAATATCTGGATGATCTTCTGCCATTTCGGAAGGTAAAAGTCCTGAAAAAATAGCATTACGAGCATACGCCGTAGTAGTTGGCAAGATAGAAGAATATACTTTTTCATCTTTGACTGTAAAATATTCTGCTAAAAGTGGTTCGACTACTTTCCATTGGTCGTAACGCAAATTATCTATCAAAATAAAAAATAAAGGTCGTTCTTCATTTAGTTTTTTGTCTTCCAAAAGAGGGAAAACCCATTCTCCCATAATATCATGCGACATCATCGGATATTCGTCATCCCCTGCATCATTGAGCCAATATTCGTAATTATTTTGAATGAATTTGGCAAAACTAATATTGGCTTCTTCTTTTTGAGATTCTAAAATCTCTTGCATACTTTGGTTTTCGGTATCTTCAATTTCTAATTCCCAATAAATCAATTTTTTATAGGCTTCTACCCACCCATCAAAATCCAAATCATCTTGAAAAATCATAGAAAGATTTCTAAAATCTTGCTGATAACTCAAATTTGTCTTTTCAGTAACCAATCTTTTTTGGTCTAAAATCTTTTTGATAGAAAGCAGAATCTGATTCGGATTGACAGGTTTTATCAAATAATCGGCAATTTTTGCACCGATGGCATCTTCCATAATATGCTCTTCTTCGCTTTTCGTTATCATAATGGCAGGAAGAGAAGGACGGATAGCTTTTATAGCTGTTAGGGTTTCAAGACCTGACATCCCTGGCATATTTTCATCTAAAAATACAATATCAAAATTTTCTTTTTCGGCTGCTTCAAGGGCATCTGCGCCACTATTTACGGCTTTTACATCGTAGCCTTTTTTCTCTAAAAATAAAATATGAGGTTTGAGGAATTCAATTTCATCGTCTGCCCAAAGAATGGAGTATCGTTGCATAAAGGAGGTTTTTAAGGATATAGTGTAGCCGACACTTTCAAAGTGTCAGAGAATAAAATAATCGTTTTTTCTAGTAAAAATTTATCGTATCGTCTTGATTTGGGTTTTATTACCTAACAAAAATAGTCAATTAAATTCCTATAAAATCTCACAAATATACATTTTTTTGAAGTGAGAACAATTTAAAGAACTGTAAAAGTGGTATTTAGTTTTTCAAAAATATATTTCCTGCGCCAACCGATACGTATTTGCATGAGCTTCTATAATGTCAGCAATTTTGGGCGAATATCCACCTCCCATACTTACAGAAACAGGAATGTTATTTTTCTTACACTCCCCAAAAACAAACAAATCACGTTCTCGGCAGCCTTGCTGGGTCATTCCCAAACGTCCTAGTTTGTCGGTTTCCAAAATATCTACACCTGACTGAAAAAATATAAATTGTGGTTCTTGTTCTTGAATAAGTTTTGGTAGTGTTTCTTTTAAGATTTTTAGATAGGTTTTGTCGTCTGTTCCGTCTTTTAGCTCAATATCAAGGTCTGATTTTTCTTTTTTATAAGGATAGTTTTTTTCTCCGTGCATACTAAATGTAAAAACTCGTTTGTCGTTTTCAAAAATCTCTGCTGTTCCATTTCCTTGATGCACATCCAAATCTACCACCAAAATTTTATCAAAATTATGTTCATCAATCAAATGATATGCACCCAAAGCAATGTCATTTAACAAACAAAAACCTTCGCCATGTTCGGTAAAAGCGTGGTGCGTTCCTCCTGCAATATTCAAACTGACACCATATTTCAAGGCAAATTCTGTATTTTGGATTGTTCCTCCTGCTATCGTAATTTCTCTTTTGATAAGTTTTGCAGAAAGTGGAAAACCTGTTTTTCGTTCTTCTTTTTTAGTCAGAGAAAGATTTTTGAGTTTGTTCCAATATTTTGCTGTATGCGCTCTCAAAATTTTTTGTTCTGAAATCGGAAGTGGCTCAAAGAAGTTTTCTTTTGTGGCTGTTCCTTCATACATTAATTGCTCTGGCAACAATTCATATTTTAGCATAGGAAAGCGATGATTTTCGGGCAATGGGTGTGTGTAGATAGGAGAAAAGGCGATTTTGAGCATTCTTTTTGGGAAATGGAAAATGGAGATTAGGGAATGGGAGAATGAAAATACAAATTTCTATTTTGTATTTAAAATCCACAAAAAAACCTTATTCTCTACTGTTTTGTTTCAATAAAAAATAAGGTTTTGTCTCTATGGGTTTTGTATAATTTTACCCTTCCAAGTTTTTATAATAATACTTCAATTTCTCTAATTTCAGTTGAATATCATTGAGTTGATTGATAGAATCATTCAAATTTGCTTTCACAATCGGAGCAAGACGAGCATCTACAAACAGATTTTGGTCTAATTCGTACCATTCTTCTGGCTTTTCGGTGTCTAGTTTTTGCAAATTATCATTTACATATTCTAAAAGTTCCTCTAGTTTTTCATTCCAATATTTTTCTATAAGTTGATGAGGTTTTCTGTAAATAATTTCATCTTTTTCTACTTTGTGAGTGCGTAAACCCAAAGCTAATAATTGAGCATTATGAAACAAATGAATCTGGTGCTGTTGTGATGGCTTTTTTGCTTTTACTTTATAGGTCAGTTTGAAAGCGTCATCATAAACATTTATTGTACTTTCTTCTTGTGTCAATCTATCAAAATCGGCTCGTTTAATGTATTTTCCATCCATTGAAGTTTCCAAATTCATGACTTGATAAAATTCTTGTTCGACGGGATAGAGTTCTTCTCGTGTTGTGATGTGTTTTACTTTTGTTTCTTTCTCAATTTCGGTTTCTAATTCTTTTATTTCTTGTCGTAATCCTGTCAAATTCAACGAAATAGAATAGCCATGTTTGCGTATCACTTCCGAAACCAAATGACGCACTTTATCCAACTGTTCTGGCTGATTCCAAACACAATGCGTAATCAAGAAACAATCCATGAGATTGACTTTTTTGCGTCCATTCAAAAAAGCACATGTTTTCAAAAGGCGAATTATTTTTTTCCATCTTCTATCCGAAACAAAATACACATTTCCAATCTGATTATCGGTATCATCAAGCTGCTTTTTGACGAGTTGGATTGTATTCAAAACCTCTGTTGGTAATTCTATTTCATCAATTTCTTTGCTCCATTCTTGATTTTCTTCTGCCGTAATCTTTAGTTCGTCCGAAACGGTATCTTTATAAACATCTTCCGAAGAAGTCAGCATTTGTAGAAAATTACCACTTTCTTTTATTTCAGAAATCATATAACGCACCAAAAATCTATCCCAGAGAGCCTCCAAACCTTCATTTTTGGGTGGAAGTTCGTTCGAAGCTGCAATCAATCCCTTTAGTTCTACTTTTACATCTTGTTCTCCATTTCTATAAATTTTCTCATTCAGAACAGTCAAAAGTGCATTCTGAATCGAAGGACTTGCCTTCCAAATTTCATCTAAAAAAACCACCGTCGCCCCCGGTAAATACTTGTCTGTCAGGCGTTCATATTTATCCTCATCTTTTAATTTTTTGATAGAAACAGGACCAAAAACCTCATCAGGCGTACTAAAACGATTCATCAAATACTCAAAAGATTGTCCTGCTGTAAAAGCAAATTTTAGCTTACGAGCAATCAAACTTTTGGCTACCCCCGGTGCGCCGAGCATAAAAAGACTTTCCCCAGCAACGGCTGTCAAAAGAGCTAATTGCATGGGTTCTTGACGTTCGTAAAGATTTTTATTTAGAGCAGAAAGTAAGTTGTTGATTCGTTCTTTGCGTTGCATTGAAAGTAGTTTTGTATTCAGTAAGACCCTAAGGGTTTTCGAAAACCCTTAGGGTCTGAAAACAAGGTCTAAAATAATATTTTGAAATAAAATAGGCTAACTTTTTATTTAGGAATAAGGTTTTGAGAAAGTATTAGTAAATTTGTAGAATCTAAATACTGACAACTACTAGGGTAAACGCACGAAAAAAAAATGTACTCGTTTAAAGCAAATCAAGCTAGTTTTTAACTTTGCAAATTGAATTTACTCTGATAGTTAAAGTGTGTTTAAACATACTGAAAGCAGTATA
>Ga0100394_1003967_pt1 | contig 12080 bp, 12 predicted proteins | sample CryGeymeta201518_FD_81549 | JGI IMG/M metagenome (GOLD analysis project Ga0100394, IMG submission 81549) | Groundwater microbial communities from Crystal Geyser aquifers in Utah, USA - Crystal Geyser metaG 2015-18 | ecosystem: Environmental > Aquatic > Deep subsurface > Groundwater | place: USA... | reverse complement strand
CTCACCCGGAAGGAAGCAACGGTATCGACTGATTCGGGCGCCGGAGTCACGCTGGCGGGGCCGCCGCCCTCTCAGCACCCTGCCCGGACCTGTTCCAGCCGTACGCTTCGGCATCCTTGCCTCGGGTGCCGATTTCTTCTGCGCTCATCCTTTTGCTTCCCTTGGCGTTCTTGGCGTCTTGGCGAGAGCACATGCCTTCTCTGCAACTCCAAATTTTGCTGACGAGCACAGTTGCTAAACTAACCAACCGCTGCCCTGTGATTCAGCCACATGCCCGCTGCCGAACCGCCGCAACACACCCCGCTGATGCGTCAGTTCTTCGCTGCCAAGGCGGAGTACCCGGATGTGCTGCTGTTTTTCCGGATGGGCGATTTCTACGAGCTGTTCTACGACGATGCGCGCAAGGCCGCCGCCCTGCTCGACATCACCCTGACCCAGCGCGGTGCTTCCGCCGGTGAACCGATTCCGATGGCTGGCGTGCCGGTGCATGCCTACGAAGGCTATCTGGCGCGGTTGATCCAGCACGGCGAGTCGGTGGCGATCTGCGAGCAGATTGGCGACCCGGCGCTGAGCAAAGGGCTGGTCGAGCGCAAGGTGGTGCGTGTGGTCACGCCCGGCACGGTAACCGATGACGCCTTGCTGCACGAGCGCCGCGACACCCTGCTGATGGCGCTGGCGCGTGGCCGCGGCGGCGATGGCAAGCCGGCGTTCGGCCTGGCCTGGGCCGACCTGGCCGGCGGCCGGATGCGGGTCAACCAGGTCGCCGACGACGATGCGCTGGCGGCGGAATTGGCACGGCTGGAACCCGCCGAACTGCTGCTGCCCGACGAGGACGGCTGGCCGGCGTGGCTGCACGAGCGCCGCGGCCTGCGTCGGCGCGGGCCGTGGCATTTCGATGCCGACAGCGGCCGCCGCCTGATCACCCGCTGCTTTGCCACCTTCGATCTGACCGGCTTTGGCATCGAAGACGAACCGCTGATGATCGCGGCGGCTGGCGCCCTGCTCGGCTACATCGAGGAAACGCAGAAGCAGCAACTGCCGCATCTGCGTTCGCTGGCGCTGGAATCGAGCGCCGACACGATCACCATGAACGCGGCGACGCGGCGCCATCTGGAACTCGACAGCCGTATCGATGGCCGCAGCGAACACACCCTGCTGGGCATCCTCGACAGCACCATCACGCCGATGGGCGGACGCATGTTGCGGCGCTGGCTGCATCGCCCATTGCGCGATCAGTCGGTGCTGCGCCATCGCCATCAGGCGGTGCAGACGTTGATCGACAGCGGCGCCAACGACGCCTTGCGCACGGCGTTTCGCGGCCTCGGCGATGTCGAGCGAATTCTGGCGCGGGTGGCGCTGCGCTCGGCTCGGCCGCGCGATTTGAGCACCCTGCGCGATGCACTGGCCGCGTTACCCAGCCTGCGCATGCAACTGGCAGCGCTGGATTCGCCCAGCCTTGGCGCACTGGCCGACGCCATGGGCGAACACCACGCCAGCGCCGCGTTGCTCGCCGCCGCGATCATCGAACAGCCGCCCGCGCTGCTGCGCGACGGCGGCGTGATCGGCGAAGGCTACGATGCCGAACTCGATGAATTGCGCACCCTGTCCAGCCACGCTGATCAATTCCTGATCGATCTGGAAGCGCGCGAACGGGCCGCCAGCGGCATCGCCACGCTCAAGGTTGGTTACAACCGGGTGCACGGTTACTACCTCGAAATCAGCAAGGGCCAGGCCGAGCGCGCACCGGCGCATTACACCCGCCGGCAAACGCTGGCCAATGCCGAGCGCTACATCACCGAAGAACTCAAGCAATTCGAGGACAAGGTGCTGTCGGCGCGCGAGCGCTCGCTGCTGCGCGAACGCAAGCTCTGGGAAGACCTGCTCGACACCTTGAATACCCAGCTCGACAGCCTGAAGCAATGCGCCAGCGCGCTGGCCGAAATCGACGTGCTGTGCGCCTTTGCCGAACGCGCGGTGGCGCTGGACTGGTCGCCGCCGGAACTGAGCAGCGAACCGGGCCTGCTGATCGAGCGCGGCCGCCACCCGGTGGTGGAAGCAGTGCGCAGCGAGCCGTTCGAGCCCAACGATCTGCGGCTGGATGAACACACCCGCATGCTGGTGATTACCGGCCCGAACATGGGCGGCAAGAGCACCTATATGCGCCAGAACGCGCTGATCGTGCTGCTCGCGCACATCGGCAGTTTCGTGCCGGCCACGCGCGCGCAAATCGGCCCGATCGACCGCATTCTTACCCGCATCGGCGCTGGCGACGACCTGGCGCGTGGGCAATCCACCTTCATGGTGGAAATGGCCGAGACCAGCTACATCCTGCATCACGCCAGCGAACACTCGCTGGTGCTGATGGACGAAATCGGGCGCGGCACCTCCACCTACGATGGCCTGGCGCTGGCCAAGGCCTGCGCCCTGCATCTGGCCAACGTGAATCGCGCCTACACCCTGTTTGCCACCCACTATTTCGAACTGACCGCACTCGCCGATGGCGGCCATGGCATCGCCAATGTGCATCTGGATGCGATCGAGCACGCCGACCGGCTGGTGTTCATGCATGCGCTCAAACCCGGCCCGGCCAATCGCAGTTTCGGCTTGCAAGTGGCGGCACTGGCCGGCCTGCCGCGCAGCGTGATCAGTCAGGCGCAACACACCCTGCACGAACTGGAGAGCCAGCGCAGCAGCACCAGCACCGAGGTCAGCCGCGAAGCGCTCGATACGCCGTTGCAAATGGGCTTGTTTCACACCCCGGCCCCGGCACTGGCGGCGCTGGGCGCGATCGAGCCCGACGAGCTGACGCCGAAGCAGGCGTTGGAAGCGTTGTACCGGCTCAAGACGATGCTGTAGCCAATTGCAGATAGCGCTGATGCAGCACCCGCACCTGCGCATCCAGTGCATCCAGGTCGCCGCTGTTGTCGATCACCTCATCGGCCAGTGCCAAGCGCTGACTGCGCGTGGCCTGTGCCGCCAGCATCTGCTGCGCCAGCGCTGCCGATATTGCATCGCGCGCCTGCAAGCGCGCCAATTGCATGGCCTCAGGCAGATCGACCACCACGATCCGTTGCAGCCACGGATAGGCCGCGCGGCCGCCGACTTCGGTGAGTAGCGGAATCGCCACCATCGCGTACGCGCTGCGCGCCTGCCGGCACTCGCATTGCAACTGCTCGCGAATGCGCGGATGCAAAATCGCCTCCAGATCGCGCCGCGCCTGCGCATCGGCGAACACCCGCGCGCGCAGCGCGCGGCGATCGAGCCGGCCATCGTCCGTGCAAATATCTGCACCGAAGCGGGCCACGATCTCGGCCAGCGCCGGCATACCCGGCTCCACCAGTTGCCGCGCTGCGACATCGGCATCGGCCAGCGCCACACCCAACGCCGCGAAGCGTTCACCGACCGCGCTCTTGCCCGAGGCAATGCCACCAGTGATTGCCACAATGAAGTTCGCCATCGCCGCAGTCTAGCAGCCTGAACGGCGGGCCTTTCGCGCTTGGTCGGTACAACGCAGCGTGCTCGATTGAGCTACGATTATCGAGAGCGAGTGCTTGGGAGCAAACCAGGACTGCAACCGCATTCGTGCGTGCCCGTATTGACGAGACGCTGAAAAACGAGGCCGCTGCAGTGCTGGCGACGATGGGCCTTACCGTGTCCGGCTTTGTGCGCATTGGCTTGACCAAGGTCACCCATGAAAAGGCACTGCCATTCGAGATGCGTGTGCCAAACGCGCACCGCCCAGACGCTGGCAAAAAGCGAACGCGGTGAAGATCTGCAAAGTTTCGATAGCGTCGATGCCATGTTCAAAGACCTTGGCATCTGATCAGCAATGCGCACGACCGAGGAGCGCGGCAAGACTATGGCCTCATCCTTGCGAGGAATCTCTCTGCGTCATGGCGGTCGCCCGCAAGGCGATCCGACAAACAACGGGCACGCTCACTGTAGGATGGGTAGAGCGTAGCGAAACCCATCAGGCGCGTTGAAACATAGTGGTTGATGGGTTTCGCTACGCTCTACCCATCCTACGAAGCCGGTGTTGCACAGCAACCGACCTGTGCGCACTCCGAGCGGGCGTGCTGGATACGTTATTCAAAACATGCTGACACCAGGCACCAGCCACAACGACAACGCGGCAAGGGCAGTGGCGATCACGCTGGCGGCCAGCACATCGCTGGGGTAGTGCAGGCCGAGCACCACCCGCGACAGCGCCACGCTGACGCAGAACGGTGCCAGCAGCCAAATCAGTGTCGGGTAATACGCCAGCGCCACCAGCGTGAATGACAGCGCATGCAAGGTGTGCCCGGACGGGAACGAGAACTCATCCAATGGCGCAACCAAAGCGTGTACCTGCGGTTCGCGGGCACACGGCCGCGGCCGTTTGGTCCAGCGCTTCAGGGTTTTGTACAACGCCAGTGCCACCACCCCGGTAGCGGCCATATGTGCCGATGCGGTCAAGCCGCGATAGCCATCGGCGATGACGATCAACGCCATCAGCGCGTACCAGAACAGGCCATCGCCAAGCCGACTGATTGTGGCGAAATAGGCGCGCACCCAGCGGCCATGGCCCCAACGGTTGGCGGCCGCGGTCCACGCGCTGTCGCGCGCCACCCAACGCTGCACGCGGGCGATCATGAGCGCCCGCCATTGCTGGCAACCGGCCACGCCGGCGCTGCCAGCGCCCGCCGAGCAATCAGTTCGCGCAGCACCTGCTCAAAGCGCGCCGACACCGTTTCCGGGGCCAGATGCGCTACCGCCTCGCGGGCCGCGTTGCCCATGCGTCGGCTCGCCGACAGGTCATTCGCCAGCGCGGCGGTGGCGGCGATAAAGGCATCGCCATCGTCCACCGCGATCGCCGCGCCATGCTCGCCGTCGCGCAGGTGTTCGCGCGCGGCGCCGGTATCGAACGCGACCGTCGCCAGACCCGACGCCATCGCTTCCAGGGTCACGTTGCCAAACGTTTCGCTCAGGCTCGGAAACACGAACACGTCGGCGCTGGCAAAATGCCGGGCCAATGCCTCGCCGCGTTGCACCCCGCAGAACACGAAATCCGGGTGCGCCGCCGCCAGCGCGGCGCGATCCGGGCCATCACCAACAAAGACCATGCGCGCCTGCGGCTGCTGGTGTTGCAACTGGCGAAATGCGCCTATGGCCAGCGCCAGATTCTTCTCCGGCGCAATACGGCCGACATGGATCAGCACCGGGGTGTCGGCATCGGCGCCCCACTGCGCACGCAGGCCGGGGCTGCGCCGCGCCGGGTGGAACTGCGTGGTATCCACCGCCCGCCGCAGCAGGGTGATATCGGCAAAGCCGTGCGCGCTGAGAAATTGCGCCAATTCGCGCGTCGGCACCAAGGTCGTGTCGGCGCGATTGTGGAATCGCCGCAACCAAGCGAGCACCACGCCCCGCAAAATCGCGAAGCCATAGCGCTCGGCGTACGCATCAAAACGGGTATGGAATCCGCTGCTGGCCGGAATACCCAGGCTGCGCGCCGCCGCCAGCGCCGACGCGCCCAGCGGCCCTTCGGTGGCGACATAGATCGCATCCGGCCGCTGGAGCTGCCAGCGCGCGCGCAATCGGCGCGCCGCCGGCAGGCCGAAACGCAAGCCGGGATAGCGCGGCAACGGCAGGCTTGGCAGCAGCAATTGTTCTGGCGAAGCCAGCGCTGCCTCTTCGCGGCGCCGTGGCCTGATCAGTTCCACTGCATGGCCGCGCGTGCGCAAACCCTGCTCCAGCGCCTGCACGGTCAGCGCCACACCGTTCACTTCCGGCGGATAGGTTTCGCTGACGATGGCAACGCGCATCGGCTTGGGCATGGCGCCAGTGTCGCCAGCGTCGATGCCAGCCCTATGACAAAACGATTGCCGATTGATGACAGGTGCCGGAACCCACTGCGCCCGCCTGGCGTTCACGCATTGTCACGCCGCGCCGTGCGAGGCTGGTGCCGTCACAGCCAGCGCGAGGCCTGCCATGAACGCATCCGACAACGATCTGAGTATCACCCCGGAACCCGTCTATCGCGCCCGTCGGTTGCTGCTGCAGGCCGGCCTGCTGCTGCCTGCCAGTGGCCTGCTCGCCTGCTCGACGCCGAGCGATGCGGCTGCCGAGCCGACCAAAAACTCGGCCGGAAAGGAGGAACTGACCCGTTATCAGGACGTTACCAGCTACAACAATTTCTACGAGTTCGGCACCGGCAAGGCCGACCCGGCACGCCATGCCGGCAGCCTGCGCACTGCGCCGTGGACCATCACCGTCAGCGGCGAAGCCGGCAACACCGGGCAATTCAGCCTGGCGCAATTGCTCGACGGCCTGACCCCGGAATCACGCGTCTATCGGCTGCGCTGCGTTGAAGGCTGGTCGATGGTGATTCCGTGGATGGGTGTGCCGTTGGCCGGCGTACTGCAACGCTTTGCGCCCACCGCCAAGGCGCGTTTCGTGGCTTTCCGCACGCTGGCCGACCGCGAACAAATGCCCGGCGTGCGCCGTGCCGTGCTCGACTGGCCGTACCGCGAAGGCTTGCGTCTGGATGAAGCGATGCACCCGCTCACTCTGCTCGCCACCGGGCTGTACGGCAAACCGCTGCCCAATCAGAACGGCGCGCCGCTGCGGCTGGTGGTGCCGTGGAAATACGGCTTCAAGAGCATCAAGTCGATCGTCGCGATCACGTTCACCGAAACCATGCCGGAAACCAGTTGGAACCTCTCGCAAGCGGACGAATACGGGTTCTATTCCAACGTCAACCCGGACGTGGATCATCCGCGCTGGAGCCAGAAAAGCGAGCGCCGCATCGCCGGTGACAGCCACTCGCTGTTCGCCCGGCGCATCCCCACCCTGCCGTTCAACGGCTATGGCGACCAGGTGGCATCGCTGTACGCCGGCATGGATCTACGCAAGTGGTTCTAACGGCCATGGCGAGTGACCATCCCACACCATGAAACGTTTTCACGCCATCGGCGATGCCCGTTTCCCTCACCCCGCCCCTCTCCCCGAGGGAGAGGGCGGGCACGGTGGTCGCCGCGCGACGTTCACGTCAATGCCCACCGCGCTGGCACGCGTGCTGGCCCATGCGCTGGCGCTCACACCGATGCTGTGGCTGGCGCACGATGCGTTTCTGGGCCAATTGGGCGCCGACCCGGTTGCCGAACTGAGCCAGCGCAGCGGCGATTGGACGCTGCGCCTGTTGCTGCTCACGCTGGCGGTCACCCCGTTGCGCCGTTTCACCGGCTGGCGCTGGCCCGGCAACTACCGGCGCATGCTCGGCCTGCACACCTTCGCCTATGCCTGCCTGCATTTTTCGGTGTACCTGGTGCTTGATCTGGGTGGCTACTGGGCACAGATTCTCGACGACATCGTGAAGCGGCCGTTCATCACGGTCGGCTTCCTGGCCTGGCTCGGCCTGCTGCCGCTGGCCGCCACTTCCAACCGCGCCGCCATGCGCCGGCTGGGCCGGCGCTGGGGGCTGCTGCATCGGCTGGTGTACCCGATTGCCGTGCTCGCCGTGCTGCACTTCATTTGGCTGGTGAAAGCCGACCTGCGCGAGCCACTGATCCATGCCGGCGTGCTGGCGGTGCTGCTGCTGGCCCGCTGGCGGTGGCGTCGGCGGCGTTGACCAGCTCAACCTTCTTGTCGAGCACCTGGCCGGTGTTGAACAGCACGATTACGCCCAGCACCAGCACACTCATCGTCACCAGCGCCAGTATCAACGCCTGTCCGCGCACGCGAGAAAGCACGCCACCACGATGGCAAATGGCATTTCGATAGTTGGTGCGCGGTATCGGTTGCATTGCAAACTACTCCTCAGGCGTTATGGTCAAAACTTCTCTGCCACATCCTTCATTCATCGCCATGCCCCCCGCGCAGCGCCTCTTCCGAACAATTGTCTTCGACCCAATGTGTGATGTCGGATAACGGCTTCTCAATCGCTGGCGTCATCACAGCCGTACCGTGTAGTCGAAGTCCCTGTGCAAGCTGGATGATCGCTTCACGCGGCGGTATGTTCGATAGGGCTTTGCCAAGATCCTCAATATTGTCGGCAGCCTTGACCGTAAGCGACGGGTCACCACCTTCGACCGCAGCACCGTAACCAACCGCGACCAAGACGACCGTTACTGCTCCCATGATCAAACCAACCTGTGTGCATTCGGCAAGACGATCCATATCGAGGTTGCTCCAACCAAGACGCCGCTTCCCGACAGCCATCATCGTGCGCTCAATCTTGTCCTTGTTGCGCACGTAAACGGCCAGGTTGGCAGGCGATACGATCACATCGAAATCAATGTCTTGCACTTCAAGTTCATCACGTTCGAACAGCCCTGGATCCTGTTGCTGCGCGTGCAGGATTGCGGCATAGGTCATCATGCCCCGACCCAGCACGAAGTCGCGAACCGAGAGGCCGTGCCGGGCGAGAAAATCCGTAGCACCCGGAACGGCTTCAATCTCGCCAATCATTTGGGCCAGCGATTGCGACGGCTCTTCCTCGTCTTCATCGCCTTCCTCCGCGCTGTATTCGTCCGCGTCGTCGTCCGCGCTGTATTCGTCCGCGTCGTCGTCCGCGCTGTATTCGTCCGCGTCGTCGTCCGCGCTGTAGTCATCCTCGTCGCCTTCATCCGCGTCGTCGTCATCGTCATCCGTACCCACGATCATCCCGTCAAGCGCCGCCACCGGATAATCGGGGTCTGCTGCCGCAGCAAGGTACTTGTCGATAAAACGATCGGTCAGCATGAAGGCTCGGACCTGCGCCATCTCCGCCGCGAACGCCGCGCGTTGCGCCGGCGTCAGGTCGGCGGCCCACGCGGCACTGCTGGCGGCAATGGCCAGCGAAGCGGCCATCAGCAGGCGCGACCAATGGCGAGTCGGTTGCCTGTGCGCCTGTGCCTGATTATGTGAATACAGTTGCATCATCCCTCCGCCCGGGCGGCCGAGGTGCCCTCTTGTGCCAGCAGCACGAGCAGCACGATGCTGCCGAGTAACGGCACCAGGCTGATCAGCAACCACCAGCCGCTGCGGCCGGTGTCGTGCAAGCGGCGCGTCGCGGCCGCCAGCGAGGGAAGAATGGTGGCAAGCGAAAACGCCATTGCAAGTCCGGTGTTCAGCGCGATGGCCAGCAACGAGCCGAGCACGAGAAACAGAAAGAACCACCAATACTCCTCACGCGAGGCGGTGCCGGTGAAGTCGGCGTACTTGTTGAAGCACACGCGGATGGCTTCCTGGAAAGTCATGGCTTGGCTGCTTGTCATCGGGATGGTTCTCTCGATCAAAGTGGATGTGGGGATGGCGACGATGGGCTACTGCTTGACCAACTCGACCCGCCGGTTGCGGGCGCGTCCGGAATCGTCATCGTTGCTGGCGACTGGCGCGAACGAGGCCATGCCCTTGGCAAGCAGCCGCGTGGGCGCGATGTGGTAGTCCTTGGCCAGCGCGGCAACCACCGCCTCGGCGCGACGCTGCGACAGGTCGAGGTTGTGGGCGAGGTTGCCGGTCGAATCGGTGTGGCCGACGATATAAACCTTGAGTGCGGGTTGCTCGGTCAAGGTCTTGGCCATCTGTGCCAAGGTCGGCTGCGAGCCCGGATCGAGGCTGGCGCTGTCGCTGGCGAAGGTGAGGCCGTACAGCGCGATATGGCCGGTCTGCGCCAAGCCTTCGCCGATCGCCTTGGCGTCGACGGTCACCTGGCCGGTGGCCATCGGCTGGTGTTCGGCGATTTGTAGAAAAATGCCAGCCTGGAATCGCTGATCCTTAACAACAACAAGCGAAAGATCTACAACACGACCACTATCCTTTAATCGCGCTGTAACAGAATGGGCATCGCCAGGATTTGCTCTAAGCGTATCGCCCATAAATTGGGCATCACCCTTCATAGCATTGCTTACTGGCGAGTAAAGCGCATTCACAAAAAGATGTCCGCCAACATAATTGTTATCGCCACAGCCTTCATTCCCAGCGTTGCCATGACATTCGAATCGCACATGAAATCCGGCCGAAACTAACGCTTGCATGTAGTTTCGATAGATTTCGAGCGCGCTCTTTCCTTCTGGAGCAATGTAGGCGATGCGGGTGATTTTACCTTCGACCGTTTCCACCTTGGAAAGCTTTCGGTCCTCATACTTCCCCATCGGCAACTGCATCTGGTCATAGTCGACTGTCTGATAACCAACGATTACCGAGCCCGCGAAACGTGACACCAGCGGGTGGTCGTGGCTGTCGTCGACATCACTCGACGGCGAGGTGAAGGCCAAAACACCTGGCGCGGCAAGGCTCAAAAGTATGGCGAGGACGAAGTTGGGTGTAATGCTTTTGCGGGGCATGTCGGTTCCGGTTGATTTTTTGCTGCGTATTATGTGCATTACTGCTCGACCAATTCGACGCGGCGATTGCGGGCGCGGCCAACCTCATCGCGGTTGTTCGACACCGGCGCGAACGAGGCCAGTCCTTTGGCGGCCAGCCGTGTGGGCGCGATGCGGTAGTCCTTGGCCAGCGCGGCAACCACCGCCTCGGCGCGACGCTGCGACAGGTCGAGGTTGTGGGCGAGGTTGCCGGTCGAATCGGTGTGGCCGACCACATAAAATCGGAGATTGGGCTTTGCGCGCAGCGAACCGGCGACAGCGTCCAATGCGGGTTTCGACGCCGGCTTGATCGCCGCCTGATCGGTATCGAAATAAATCCCGTAAACCGCCGCCTTGCCGGTTTCTTCGATATCTCGGCTCAGGCTATCGGCAGTGATAGTCACCAGACCGGTCTGCAACGGCAGCGTCTGCACCACCACCTGCTGCACCGATGCGCTGTCTTCATAGCCGCCGATGAACAACGCAATGTAGATCGCCCCTGCACTGACCTCGCGCTTGGCAAGAATGTAGTAGGGCTTCCTGTAATCGTTGTAAACATCGCCTTCCAACGCCACCAATCCGCCAAGCTGCTCGGCCTGGTTGCTGGAACCGCAGTCGTCCAGCTCACACGCGAACAACGTGGCGAAGCCCGCCTTGGTCAGCGCAGCTTCGTAGTTCGCATACAGCTTCAGCGTGGAAACGTGTTTGATCGAGTAATAATGCTGGTGTACGTCGCCGACCAAATCCACCATCGCCGCCTTGCCCGAGGCAGCAACGATGCTTTTCGGCAGACTGATCGTTTCATGGCCCGTTTTTTTGGCATCTTGCAACTTGGCACCCGGATAACGCGGCAACAGAGGACTGTCGTCTTCGTGCTTTTCCACCGCAGTGCTCGCACCCGCTGCTGCCGGCGGCGCGGTCAGATACGCCGAATTCACCGTAATCAATCCGGTTTCGAGCGGCTCGGCCTCCACCACGAGCTGTTGCACCGACGCTTTGTCTTCGTAGCCGCCGATAAACAGGGCGACGACAACCAGCCCCTTGCTGCCCTTGCCTTCGGCAACCAGGAAGTAGGGCTTGTGATAATCGTTGTAGACACTGCCTTGCAACGACAGCAAGCCGCCAAGCTGCTTGGCCTGATTCTTGTCGCCGCACTCATCCAGCTTGCAGGTGTAGATAATGCTCAAGCCACTGCGCTGCACGGCATCGCGGTAGTTTTCGTACAGTTTCAACGTCGAGACACGGCTTAGTTCGTAGAAGTGGCGGGTGATATCGCCGACTTTCGGCGCCATCACGAAGCCGGAATCCGCGGCACCCACCGACCGGCCCATTGGCACGTCGATGGTTTCGTAATCCACCTGCCGGTAGTCTCGCGTCTCCGCACCCGGATAGCGGGAAAGCAGGGGATGATCGAGTGCATCGCTGCGGCTTTGCGCTGGCGCTGCGAGCATGATTGCGGTGATCGCCAGCAGTGCCAGCAACAGGTATTTGGGTGATGTGTCGATCATTGATGCAAATCCAGCCATGGTGGAGGTTATTTTACGAAACGCGACACCCGTTTGCAGTACAGGCTCCAGTTTCGGTTGCCAGTTGGGCAGCGATAGGCGCTCACTGCACCGCGCTGAAGGCAACAGGAACGCCCCCTCACCACGCCGGCAAAAAAAGCAGCAGCGCGGTAATCGCCGCCGCCAATGCCAGCGCCATCAGCAGCAGCCGCAGCCAGGCGCCGTTTGTGGGGTCAGTCGGTGCTGCGGTTGCACT
>Ga0100394_1003953_pt1 | contig 12100 bp, 10 predicted proteins | sample CryGeymeta201518_FD_81549 | JGI IMG/M metagenome (GOLD analysis project Ga0100394, IMG submission 81549) | Groundwater microbial communities from Crystal Geyser aquifers in Utah, USA - Crystal Geyser metaG 2015-18 | ecosystem: Environmental > Aquatic > Deep subsurface > Groundwater | place: USA... | reverse complement strand
GGTTTGACAGTCTTGTCTGCAGGCTTGGCCACCGGCATGGGCTTTTTGCTGCTTGACGTCACGCGTTTGACAGGGGTCTTGAAAATGAGAGGCGCGACTTGTTTGGCGACTGTAGGGCTGGCTGCAGGTGCCGTGGCTTTGCTTATGTCAGGATGCGCGACAGAATCGGTCGTTTGGGTGCTTGGTGTGTTCGTGCTCATCGAATCAAGCAATCAATAAATTTCAGGTACCAGAATTTCATTGGGGATGGGTAGGCGCACATAGTCGTCGTTGTGCTCGCGCGGCGGCAACATGATAGGTGGATGTTCCACTTCGTGGTAGTCGAACTGGCTCAGCAAGTGGTGAATGCAATTGAGCCGGGCTTTTTTCTTGTCGTCGGCCTGCACCACCCACCAGGGGGACTCCGGGGTGTGGGTGCGCTCAAACATCACTTCCTTGGCTTTGGTGTACTCCTCCCAGCGGCGGCGCGACTCCATGTCCATCGGGCTGAGTTTCCACTGCTTGAGGGGGTCATGAATGCGTCCCAAAAACCGGATTTGTTGTTCTTCATCAGACACTGAAAACCAGTACTTGACCAGTTTGATGCCAGAGCGCAGCAGCATTTTTTCGAACTCAGGCACGGAGCGGAAAAATTCTTCATATTGTTCGTCCGAGCAAAATCCCATGACCCGCTCGACACCCGCCCGGTTGTACCAGCTGCGGTCGAACAAGACCATTTCACCCGCGCCGGGCAAGTGCGCCACATAGCGCTGGAAGTACCACTGGGTTTGCTCGCGGGTGTTCGGGGCGGGCAAGGCAGCGACCCGGCACACCCGCGGATTCAGGCGCTGTGTGATGCGCTTGATGGTGCCCCCTTTGCCGGCGGCATCACGCCCCTCGAACAAAATCACGATTTTTTGGCCGGTTTTAACGACCCAGTCCTGCAGCTTGACCAATTCGGCCTGAAGCCGGATCAGTTCCCGGAAGTACAGTTTCCTGCTATTCCTGTACTCCTCGGATTCGAAGTCCATCGCCCGCCCGGCAGCGGTATCGAGGTTCCGATCCTCAAGCTCGAGTTCAAATTCTTCGTCGTTGCTGTCAGCCAGATCGCGACGAATGCGTTCAATAAGATTTCTTTCATTGAAATCCAAATCGAGCTCCCGTGAAGGTTCTTTGTTATTGCTTGACACAGCTTTGCTTATTTGGAAGAGGGTTCAAGTGAATCCTGGGGGACGTTAACCAAAGCCTGCACCATGGTGCTGGAGTCGACCAGGCGTAGTTTGCTGGCGTAATGCCGGTCAAGTCGCCACTCGTTGAGGATTTCCATCGCCAACTCGAAGCGTTTGTTGTCGAGCTTGTAAAGCTCTGCGACCGAGATGCTGGATTCACTCTCAAGCGCGAGGACCAACGCGGCAATGATGTGTGCAGCAGGGTCGCTCGGGCTGGCTTCAATCAGTTTGCGGGCTTTTTTGATGGCGAGCATATGTTTTTCCGTTCAATTTGTCATGGTTTCTCTTGCGAGCATAGCTGATCAGCCTCAATATTTTGATGACACTTCAATGACACCGACATAAACGGTGTTTTGTCGCTGTGTCTTTCTGTTAAAGCAAGGTTTGTCGCGGTTCTGACACACTGACGTCATTGGTAAAAGTGAAAAAATCGAATTGCCCGTGGCCAAACTGGGCAGGAACCTGACCATGGTTTGTGATCAAATTGTCACAGTATTGACACAAAGCCTTTTTAAACTTCGTCTCGAAGCACAAGAGGTGCTGAATCGTCCCAAACCAACTGGAGAAAATCCGATGAAATTGAAAACACTGGTCGCGCTGATGGGCGCGGTAACTGTCAGCTTTGTGGCTCAATCTGTGATGGCTCAAGCTGTCCAAGTCGATCCGGCTTTGCCCAACTACGAAAAATCTTCTGGCGTATCCGGAAATTTTACCAGTGTGGGCTCCGACACACTCAATAACCTGATGACTTTGTGGGCAGAAGAATACAAGCGCCTGTACCCCAACGTGAACATTCAGATTCAAGGTGCCGGTTCGTCCACTGCGCCGCCGGCCCTGACCGAAGGTGCCTCCAATTTTGGCCCCATGAGCCGTATGATGACGGCCAAAGAAGTTGAGGCTTTTGAGAAAAAGCACGGCTACAAGCCCTTCCCGGTGCCTGTGGCGATTGATGCCTTGGCCGTTTACGTTAATAAAGACAACCCGATCAAGGGTATGAGTCTTCAAGAGGTTGATGCTGCCATGTCTGTGGGGCGTAAGTGCGGCTTGGGTACCGACATTACCAAGTGGGGTCAGTTGGGCATGACTGGTGAGTGGGCCACTCGCGACATCGCCTTGTATGGTCGTAACTCGGTCTCGGGCACTTACGGTTACTTCAAGGGACACGCGCTTTGCAAAGGTGACTTCAAGCGCGAGGTGGCTGAACAACCAGGTTCCGCCTCTGTGGTGCAGTCGGTAGCTACGCAGATCAATGCCTTGGGTTACTCTGGCATTGGTTACAAAACTTCTGGCGTGCGCGTCTTGCCGCTTTCCAAAAAGGTGGGTCAGCCCTACGTTGAGGCTGATCCCAAGCACGCGCTTGATGGTACCTATCCTCTGGCTCGCGTCCTGTACGTTTATGTGAACAAAAAGCCCAACACGGCGCTGAACCCGCTGGAGCGTGAATTCTTCAAGATGGTGCTGTCGCAGCAAGGCCAAAAAGTGGTGATCAAGGACGGTTTTGTCCCGATGCCTGCTGCCATGGCTGCGAAGGCAGTGGACAGTTTTACCAAATAAACCCAATCGAGTCGCAGCATCGCGTGCACAACGCGAGTCCGCTGCGGCTCCTTTCATTAGGAGATATCCATGTCTTTTTCTTTTGAACGCGCCAGCCTGTCCGTCGTGGCCTTGGCTGCGTTGACTTTGGTTGGCTGCGCCAACCAGGCTCCCACAACAGCGTCGAAAGCAGCATCAACGTATGCTGCTGCACCGGCTAAGGCCGAGGCCTCCGCAAGCGAATATTACGTGGTGCTGACCGAAGAGGGCCGGTTCTACGCTTTTGGTGACTTTAAGACCTATCAGCAGTTCTTGGCCCATGGCGAAGTTGCCCTGACTCGCACGCGTATCGGTGCCGGCCCCGACGGCAAGACCGTGGTGTTCGGTCTCACCAAAGCCGATGTCAAAGCCAACAAGCCCACCAAAGGTGAATTGGTTTTTGATGGCAAGCTGTCTGGCGGTACTGATTTCTACGGTGAAGTGTTTAAAGAAGGTCGTTTTTATGTCTTTGATGACCTCAAGGACATGAAAGAATTTGCCGCTGTCGGTGAAGTGCCCTATGCCTTTACCGATATTGGTACGGGCCCGCAGGGTAAAAGCTTGGTTTGGGTGATGAACAAAACCAGTATCAAAAAGGGTCGCCCTGAGGCGCGCATTGCTCGTTTCAAGACGATTCGCGCTGCCAACTGAAAAAGACCTACCCCTCTGGACAGAGGGGTTTTCGCTTGCTGCACGTAAGGCAACGGCCTTCCTGCAGCAAGTCATTTTTGCTGGACTAACAAATGAACACTACCATCAACGCCAAGAGTCAGACCGCCCAAAGCGTTGATCTGGCCATGGGGCGGCGCATGTTCTCCGACAAACTGTTCAAACAGGTGATGTCTGCCGGGGGCGTTGGCGTGATTGTCGCCGTGTCGGCGATTTTTTTCTACCTGGCCAGTGTGGTTGTCCCTGTATTCATGCCGCCCGGTATTGAGGCACGAAACAGTTATGAAGTGCCGGGCGATGTGACGCAAAAAACCGTGGCGTTCACCGGCGAAGAGCAGCGCGAAATCGGTTTGCGCATTGGTGCGGCGGGCGCTCTGGCGTTTTTTGCGTTTGACACGGGCGAGTCGCTTGGGTCCACCCAGATCGCCCTTCCTGAGCAAACTCAGGCAACCTCGTTTGCGATGGGCGACCTGAGTACTTTTGCCTTGGGCTATGGTTTGTCGAATGGGCAAATCGTCGTGGCCAAGGCAGGGTTCAAGGTGACGTTTCCTGACGGCAAGCGTCAAATTAATCCGGAAATCGAGTACCCGTTGGGTGAGCAGCCACTGGCATTGGACGAGCAGGGCGCTCCGATCATCCAGCTAGGTTTGCAACAATCGGCAGACGGGACCGTACTGGCCGGCCTGACGCAAGACGGTCGCCTCATCCTCTCGGGTGTCAACGTTAGTACTAACCCGATCACCGGCGAAGAAACCAGCGAACAACAGAGCTCGGTGATCTCTCCGGCACCGGCCGATGTGCGAAAGATTCTGATCGAGTTCAAGCAGCGTGAGATGTACGTGCTCTCGGGTGACCGTCACTTGGTGCGCTTCGACATCAGCGACAAATCTGCCCCCAAAGAACTTGAAACCATTGAACTGGTTCCAGAGGGCGAAAAGGTGACCTCCATGACAATGCTCAGCGGTGGCTTCTCGCTCATCGTCGGCACCGACAAAGGCAATTTGGCACAGTGGTTCCTGGTGCGCACCGAAGACGTGAATTTCAAGTTCAAGCGCATCCGCGAGTTCACGCCGATGAAGGCGCCCATCACGGCGATCGCCCCGGAGTTTCATCGCAAAGGCTTTATGGTGGGTGACGCGAGCGGCACCGTGGGCAGTTATTTTGCAACCTCCAACCGTTTGTTGTTCTCGGAAAAACTCAGCGACAAGCCAATCACCGTTCTGGGCTATCCGCCACGCGGAAATGGCTATTTGGTGCAGGACGAAGCGGGCAAGGTGTATTCGGCAACGGTGGACAACCATTACCCCGAAGTTTCTTTTTCTGCTCTATGGCAAAAGGTCTGGTATGAAAGCTATGAAAGTCCTGATTTCGTTTGGCAGTCCTCAGCCGCCAATTCCGACTTTGAACCCAAATTCAGCCTGGCACCCCTGACGTACGGCACGCTCAAGGCTGCTACCTATGCCATGCTGGTGGCGGTGCCGCTGGCCTTGCTTGGGGCGATCTTCACTGCCTACTTCATGTCAGCCCGACTGCGCACCATTGTCAAACCAACCATCGAAGTGATGGAGGCACTGCCCACCGTGATTCTGGGTTTTTTGGCCGGTCTCTGGTTGGCACCTTTTGTGGAAAATAATCTGGCGGGGGTGTTGCTGTCAATTGTCTTCTTGCCAGCGGGTTTTTTGCTGGCGGCCTACACCTTCCATCTGCTGCCCGCCGGTCTGCGCCTGAAGGTTCCGCCAGGCTGGGAGGCTGCCATGCTGTTGCCGGTGCTGGTGGTGATGTTCTGGTTTTTCTTCAGTATCGGGCACCCCATTGAAGCAGTGTTATTTGATGGTGACATGCCTAACTGGCTGAGCAACACGATGGGCATCGGTTACGACCAGCGCAACTCTTTGGTGGTGGGTATCGCCATGGGCTTTGCCGTGACGCCGACCATCTTTTCGATTGCTGAAGACGCAGTTTTTTCGGTGCCCAAGCACTTGACCTCTGGTTCGCTCGCCTTGGGAGCCACGCCGTGGCAGACGCTGGTGGGCGTGGTGCTGCTGACCGCAAGCCCGGGCATTTTCTCGGCCGTCATGATTGGCCTGGGGCGCGCCGTGGGCGAAACCATGATTGTGCTGATGGCCACGGGCAACACGGCCGTGATGGACTTCAGCCTGTTCAGCGGCTTCCGCACGCTGTCGGCCAACATCGGAGTTGAAATGCCAGAAGCCGGTGTTGGAGAAACGCACTACCGTTTACTTTTCCTGTCAGCGCTGGTGCTTTTTGGCTTCACTTTCGTGGTCAATACCGCCGCCGAGCTGGTGCGTCAGCGCTTGCGCGAGAAATACAGCACTATTTAAAGGAGTTCCCATGAAAGACTGGTTTAAATCCGGGGCGCCCTGGGTCTGGTTAACAGGTGGTGCCGTCGCACTGTCCGTTTTGATGGTGGTGGGCGTTCTGTCGCTCATCGCTGCGCGCGGCCTAGTCCACTTCTGGCCCAAGATGGTGATTGAAACGACATTTCAGGAACGCGATGGCTCCTCATCTCGCCTGATCGGCGAGATTCGCGAGACTGAAGAAGTATCAGTGCGTCGCCTGGTGGCGTCTGGTTTTGATATTAAGTCATCCAGCCTGTTCGTCAACCGCATGCTGGTCAAGTTGGGTAACCGCGATGTGACAGGCGTGGACTTTCGCTGGTTCCCTGAGCCTTTGTTGGGTGAGTTGACTTACCCCAAAGATGTGGTTGTGATCGAGCGTCGCGAGTGGGGTAATTTTTATGGTCATCTTAAGGCAGTCAAAGAGAGTGATCAAGTCGTGGCAGAGGGGGATGCCGCCTGGCCCGAACTACAAAAGCGCTTTAACAGAGCCACTGATCTGTTTGACCAGATCTACAAAATTGAGAAGAACGACATCGGCGACATTAATTATCGCCTTGAACAATTGCGCCTTGAGCAGCGGCGCGCCGAGCTTGGGAGCGGACTGACCGACGCGATCAAAGCCGATCTGGCCAAACGCCGTGTAGGGCTTGACGCTGAATTCCTGGTATTGCAGGAAACGCTTCAAAAGCTGCGCAGCGCCATTGGGCGCGACACCTTGGTAGCCGAAATTCAGGATGGGCAGACCAAGGAGCTTAAGCTGGCTATGGTGGCCGACCTCTATCAGCCCAACACCATGACACTGTTCCAGAAAATGGGCCACTACGTCAAGAAGTTGACCGAGTTCCTGGTGGAGGACCCGCGCGAAGCCAACACCGAAGGTGGTATCTTTCCAGCGATTTTTGGCACTGTGCTGATGGTGCTGATGATGTCCGTGATCGTCACGCCCTTTGGCATCATGGCGGCGATTTACATGCGCGAGTATGCCAAGCAAGGTCCGCTGATTCGCATCATCCGCATCTCGGTGAATAACCTCGCCGGTGTGCCTTCTATTGTGTACGGTGTTTTCGGCTTGGGCTTTTTTGTGTACTTTCTGGGTGGCAACATCGACCAGTTGTTTTTTGCCGAGGCTTTGCCAGCGCCGACGTTTGGCAGCCCCGGTATCTTGTGGGCTTCTCTGACGTTGGCGATCCTGACCCTGCCGGTGGTGATTGTTTCTACTGAAGAAGGGCTTTCACGGGTGCCGCGTTCGGTGCGCGAAGGCAGCCTGGCGTTGGGCGCGACCAAGGCTGAAACGCTGTGGCGCACCGTGCTCCCCATGGCCAGCCCCGCCATGATGACCGGGCTGATTTTGGCAGTGGCACGCGCCGCCGGCGAGGTGGCTCCACTGATGCTGGTGGGTGTCGTCAAGCTCGCGCCGGCTTTGCCGATGGACGGCTATTTTCCGTTCTTGCATTTGGAGCGTAAGTTCATGCACCTTGGCTTCCATATTTACGACGTCGGGTTCCAGAGTCCCAACGTCGAAGCCGCTCGACCGCTGGTGTACGCCACGGCCCTGCTGCTGGTGATTGTTATTGTGGTGCTTAACATCTTCGCTATTCGACTACGCAACCGCCTTCGCGAGAACTTCCGCGGCCTGGAATCTGTGTGAGCTTCACCCAGAAAAACTCAGCCTCAGCTGCGCCATTTGAAAACTTAACTTCTACTGCCATGACCGATATGACCGCCATCAACTCTCCTGTACAAGCGCCCCGGCCAACCATGCCGCAACGCGATGCCGCTTTCGTCGCTGCTGGGCCTCTATCCGAGCAGGAAAATTGCATTGAGGTCAAGAACCTCAATCTCTTCTATGGTGACAAGCAAGCGCTGCAAAACATCACCATGAATATCCCCACGGGCAAGGTGGTGGCTTTCATTGGTCCCAGCGGTTGCGGCAAATCCACACTGCTGCGTTGTTTCAACCGTATGAACGATCTGGTGGACAGCTGCCGGATTGAGGGCAAGATCATACACGAAGGCCGCAACATCTATGACCGCAATGTCAACGTTGCACAACTTCGGCGTCGTGTGGGGATGGTGTTCCAGAAGCCCAATCCGTTCCCAAAGTCCATCTACGAAAATGTGGCCTATGGCTTGCGACTGCTGGGCGTCAAGAACAAGGATCAACTGGACGAGGCGGTGGAGAAGTCTCTCAAAGGCGCTGCTTTGTGGGAAGAAGTGAAGGACCGTCTCGAGACCAACGGGTTGAGCCTGTCCGGAGGGCAACAGCAGCGACTGGTGATCGCTCGTGCCATTGCGCTCGAGCCCGATGTACTGCTGCTCGACGAGCCTTGCTCGGCCCTCGATCCCATCTCAACGGCCAAAGTTGAAGAACTGCTGCACGAACTCAAGAGCCGTTTTACCATTGTGATCGTGACGCACAACATGCAACAAGCGGCTCGCGTATCAGATTACACCGCTTATATGTATTTGGGCGACATGATCGAATACGGACCGACTGAACAGCTCTTTCTAAAACCCACCCGAACCGAGACCGAAGATTACATTACAGGCCGTTTTGGTTAAACAACAAGGATATTGCCATGAGTGAAAAACATCTATCAAGTCAATTCGACAGCGAACTCGGCGCTGTTTCCACCCGAGTCATGGAGCTGGGTGGTCTGGTCGAGTCGCAGATTCGACAGGCAATTTTTGCGCTGTCGCAGTTCAGCGTCGAGGTGGCCGACCAGGTCACAGAGACCGAGACTCGGGTTAACGCCATGGAGATCGAGATTGACCGCGATCTTTCCAGCATCATTGCCAGGCGCCAGCCGACAGCGCGCGATTTGCGCCTGCTGATTGCCATCTCCAAGACCACCGCCAACCTTGAGCGGGTGGGCGATGAAGCCGCAAAAATCGCCCGCATGGTGCGCTCTATTATCCAGAGCGGCTCGCCGCGCTCGCTGCCGTCGCTGGAGTTGCGTGTGGAGTCTGACATGGCCTCCGCCCTGCTGCGCAAAGCGCTGGACGCCTTTGCCCGGCTCGATACCGAAGCAGCGCTGGCCATTCTCAAGGAAGACGACCTGATCGACAAGGAGTTCGATGGCTTTGTGCGCAAACTGGTCACCTACATGATGGAAGACCCGCGCATGATTTCGCCAAGCCTGGACTTGCTGTTCCTGGCCAAGGCCATCGAGCGCATCGGCGACCATGCCAAGAACATTGCAGAGCTGATCATCTACATCGTTAAAGGGGCTGACATTCGCCACACACCGATGGCTGAAATCGAGTCGGTGGTGAAATGAGGCGCTTGCCTGGTGTGTTGGTCGTTGAAGATGAACCCGCCATTGCTGAGCTGATTTCGGTCAATCTGCGCCACAACGGCTTTCGGCCGATCTGGGCCATGGACAGCACCACGGCACAGGCGGAACTTGATAACTCGCTGCCCGATGTGATTTTGCTGGACTGGATGCTGCCCGGCGAAAGCGGGTTGGCATTGGCCAAACGCTGGCGTGCGCACCCCCGCACCAAAGCGGTTCCCATCATCATGCTGACTGCGCGCGGCGACGAGGTGGACCGGGTGGCGGGGCTTGATGCCGGTGCCGACGATTACATTGCCAAACCGTTTTCCACCAAGGAGCTGCTGGCGCGCATGCGTGCCGTGCTGCGCCGCCGCGCGCCCGAGCGTGATACGGGCGTGGTGAAGCTTGGTGAGTTGAGTCTTGATGCGGCTACCTACCGCGTTACCTACCATGGGCAGCCGGTTAAGCTCGGGCCCACAGAATTCAAGCTCTTGCATTACCTGATGAGCCACGCCGAACGCGTTCACAGCCGTTCTCAGTTGCTCGATAAGGTCTGGGGCGACCACGTTTTCATCGAAGAGCGAACGGTCGACGTACACGTCAAGCGCCTGCGCGAGGCGCTGGGTGAGGCCGGTCAGATGGTGGAAACTGTGCGCGGCGCTGGCTATCGGTTAACAGCGCAGGCTGTGCTGCCAAAACCGGCTTGAATCAGGCGCCTGGATGCTTGGTCGGTTCATTCTTTTTTCAGGCTATCTGACGGCAGGGGTGCTGCTGGGTCTGTGGTTTGAGGTGTATTGGCCCGAGAGCCATGCCGTCATGATCGGCCTGGTGCTTGCGGCTTCTCTCTGGATGGTGCAAGACAGCGCTCGTGCTGACCAGTTTTTAAACTGGTTGCGCCTGGACAGTGCCGCTGGTGGCGGCCCAAAATCTGGTGTTTGGGAAGAATTCACCGAGCGTGTGCGGCGCATGCTGCGCGAGCGCGAGCGCCAAACCCAAGAGAGCCAGGCGCGGCTGAAGGATTTCCTGTCTGCCATGCAGGCCTCGCCCAACGGTGTCATGCTGCTTGATGGCGAGGCCCACATCGAGTGGTGCAACCAGACCGCCGCCGCGCATTTCGGTCTCGATTCACAGCGCGACGTGATGCAGACCATTGGCAACCTGGTGCGCGATCCGGGTTTTGTCGGCTATCTTGCGGCGCGTAATTTTGAGACCAGCCTAACCATGCCGGGGCGCAACAGTACGTCCTCACGGCCGGTCACGCTGTCGGTGCAACTGCATCGCTATGGCGATGGGCGTAAGTTGCTGCTGTCGCGTGACATCACGGCGGTGGAGCAGGCCGAGGCCATGCGGCGCGATTTTGTAGCCAATGTATCCCACGAAATTCGCACACCCCTGACGGTTTTGGCGGGTTTTGTGGAGACCCTGCAAACGCTCCATCTGAAAGAGGGGGAGCGGCAGCAGTATCTGGCGCTGATGGCGCAGCAGGCCGACCGGATGCAAACCCTGGTCAGCGATTTGCTCACGCTCTCAAGGCTTGAAGGCAGCGCCCCGCCGGGGCTGGACGCTCGCGTTGCTTTGCCGACCCTGATGCGCCATCTTGAGGCGGATGCCCAAGCTTTGTCGCAGGTGATAGGGGCAGTGGGTGAGGCCGATCACCAGTTTGTGTTTGACTGTACTTTTGATGGCAATTTGGCCGGCTCGGCCAATGAACTCCTCAGCGCCATGGGCAACTTGGTCAGCAACGCGGTGCGCTACACGCCAGTGGGAGGACGTATCAGCGTGAGCGTGCGGCTTCGGGCTGACGGCTGCCTGGTCTTCTCGGTGGCCGATACCGGGCCGGGCATTGCTGCGGAACACCTGGGGCGCCTGACCGAGCGTTTTTACCGCGTGGATCGCAGCCGCTCGCGCGAAACCGGCGGCACTGGCCTGGGCCTGGCCATCGTCAAGCATGTGGCGCAACGCCATGGGGCCGTCCTGTCAATTGACAGCACCGTTGGCAAGGGCTCTTTGTTTAGCCTGATTTTTCCGGCTTCAAGGGTGGTGCCGGCTGCTGCACCGGTTGGCGCTGATACAAGTGCAGGGAGTCTTTCCGTTCTGCCGGATGCCCCAGCGAACGCCGCAATTGCCAGCTCGATCCCTGCTTGATGTCAGCGTGCCGGCTGGCTGCGCCAATGTCGGCGATCAACCATTGGCATTCACTTGTGGCGTCAAGCGCTTGCAGTTCCAGCGCTCCATGAAATTGAAACGCCGCGATCTGGCTTTTGCGCAGGCCCAGCATGGCCACGCAGCCGGGTGACGGTGGCATCGCCGAAGTGACCAGCTTGACCATGGGCGCGTAGCTTCTGGCAAAGTCGAGTAAGGGCAAACTCAAGGTCATCAGCAGCAGCCAGTTTAGCGCGACGCCGCCTGCAGGCAGCACCATGCTTTTCCAGATTGCTTTCGGATGTCTGCCAACTCGCCATTTGACCAGCCAGATCCATACCAGCGTGGCGCAGACCGCGATGGCAAACGGCGTGAATGAAAAGCTCGGTACAAAGCCCGGTGCCAACCGCGCCACATTGGCGGCCGGTTGTGCCGGCACGCCGGTCTGCATGGCAATCCAGACCACCCAGATGACCAGCGCCCAGCCAGTGAAGAAGATCAGGGTAAACCAGTCGATCAGTGCACCCACGCTGCGGCTCAGCGTGGGCAGGGCAAAGGCGGCCAGTGCAGCCAGCGCGGGCAGCGCCAGCAGCAGCGAGCGATCGGCTGCGCTGGTGGTTAATGTCGCCGCGCTGGCAATGGCAACGAAGCAAACAGGCAACCAAAGGTGCAGTCCGGTAAAGCGCGCGCTGACGAGTTGTCGGCGCCAGCGCCACAGCGTCCAGAGGGCCAGCGGCCAGGCAGGCCAGGTAAACCACAGAAAAAGCTGGCCCAGGCTTTGCCACTGCGACAGCCTGGCTTGGGGCAGTTCTATGCGCCAATGCCATAAGTTCAGCACCGTGGCCAGGCCTGCACAAGCCAAGCACAATGC
>Ga0100394_1003950_pt1 | contig 12104 bp, 8 predicted proteins | sample CryGeymeta201518_FD_81549 | JGI IMG/M metagenome (GOLD analysis project Ga0100394, IMG submission 81549) | Groundwater microbial communities from Crystal Geyser aquifers in Utah, USA - Crystal Geyser metaG 2015-18 | ecosystem: Environmental > Aquatic > Deep subsurface > Groundwater | place: USA... | reverse complement strand
TGCAAAATTTTTACTGAGGTGTCGACTTACGATTGCCTGTTTGCAGATAAAAATATCATATCCATGGCGTTGAATCATAAGATTGAAATAGGTGTCTTCTCACCATTTAGTAAGATATTCTGGATATCATTTGACATCTTTCCATACTTCCTTTGTGAAGGAAAAATTTCTTGAGGAAAGAATATGATTATCTTCCTGATTGAAAATATATCTTAGTTTTTTTTGAAAATCATTGGCAATGATAAATCTAGATATTCCAGCCACGACTTTTTCATCTGTGGTTTCATAGATATGAATCATTGATTCACATCGTTTATGATCAACAAGACATCCAGCATCGGTACAGAGAATGATTTCATGCTTCGCATGTTTGATTGCGTAATTTCTCGCTTGCGCAATATTACACGGGAATGATGCAAGGATGATCTTTCCTGCATCTTCTTCTGCTTCCAAAATTTCCAAAGTCCCATCAGTAGAATTCCCATCGACGATGATAATTTCATCCGGCTGTCTCGTTTGATGATACAAGGAATACAGGAAATCCTTGATTCAGGCTTTCTCATTATAAACGGGAACAATAATGGAGAATTGCTTCATGAAGAATTTTATAGAATTAAAATTCTATTTGTTCGAGTGTTTCCTGCATTTTACTAACTTTTTTTTGATAAGGATATGCTTTGGTTTCTAGTCACATAAACTCACTGATCAAAAACAGATGAAGTCTGGCGCTGATTACTTTCTTGGCTCCTCACAAGAGTTTGAGGAACTCTTTGAAGTCTTTTCTCCGGTCATAGAGTTCAAATAACACTGCTGGAGCAGTGCCTTGCTTTAGCCACGGTTTGTTATCTACGAGATCTCTGACAGTATCAAAATATATTTTATCATCATCCGTCCATCCGGCGCAGACTGGCACGAAATAGACCGTGTAGCCCATATGGAGATATTTTTTCACGTCTTCGATGAAATCTTCCATAAACAGACGTCCGTGACGGTTGATATTTACGACGATGTAATTCAGTTTCGCTTCTTTCTTGTATTTTTCCCGGTCATCTATGGCAAAGTAGCTGGTATCCATAAAGAATTCCGTATTTTTGAATCCATAATGCTGCAGATGTTCGATTTCATTGAAATCCCTTGAAAAGATTTTTTTGGTGGCTCCGAGGATGAGCCTGAAGAGGATCTTATTCCAAAACATCCTTGGTATCTGTACGCCGCCCATGATATAGAGCTTCCTTCTCCATAAGAATGCAGGCCGAATGGATTGAAGCCGGTAACGATAGGAATGCGGTGATTCCTCAGTCAGGATCTCTCATCCGCCGAGAATGACGGCATCGACTTGGAAGAAATATTTGAGCTGTTTTCGTTTTTTCTTGATGATATAGGTCCGTAAACTTCTAAATCCTCTAGGAAGTTCATCGACGAAGGTAATATGGGAGATATCTATGAATTTACCCTGCTCTCATGAAAAGCAGGGTTGGCTGAAAAAGGTCTTGAGTCGCTCATTGTTCGCAGATACGACAAAAATCTCCTTGCCTTGTGCGAGAAGGAGTTTGAGAGTCCCGAGCAGAATAAGCTCGTCGCCCATGTTCTGGTATCACCAAAATCCGACGACTAGGACCTTTTTACCTTCGATATGGAGCTGATTGCTGATCTGCATCCCAAAAATTACCTTAATTAAAAGGACCGCTAAAGTATAGCGGTCCTAAGGGGATAGTCAATGGAAAATGTTTATCTGCCGCCGACAGGCCTGATGCAATCTACATATTTATTGAGGTAGGTGACATAGTCTTTTTTGTGGTCTTCTAAAATCGGAGAGATCTCTTCAAGTGATCATCCATACCCAGCTGAGATGATGTCCGTATCAAACTTGGTTGAGAATATCTCAGCATCATCAAATTTTATATCCCTACCTACCAATCATGTGGTGAATGGTAAGAATGACTTAGCTTTCCTATTTTTGCAAAGTGATTTGATACGATTCGTCAAATTAGCGGCTTTGAGAAGTTCCAAAGATTCTACGAATGCTACGGCCTTACCGGATTCTGCAGTTTTGGTAGACATCAGTCCGTCCATGAACATATTGTCAAAATTCACGGGAGTCTTGAATCCATAGGTCTCAAAATATGTTTTTCCGTTTTCATTGAGAATCTTCATCTGTTTGTTGCTTGCAGGCATGTAATCGTAGAAGAGTACGCCCGCTTTGACGATATTATTTTTCTTCGCCTGATCCAGATTTGGAAGTGCTGTAGCTATCTGTTCTGCGAATTTCCCCTTGCTTGTATCTTGATTCAATCGATAATCGGCTCAAAGTTCTACAGAATTAGCTCAGCTGGTCGCACCGCTTTCAGTGATGAATATGCCTCCGTTCTTCAACTCTTCTAGGGTAGGATATCCAGTCTGGATATAGCTTTCTAGAGCGGCCTTTTTCGTAGGCTCTTCAGTCGCTACGCGGACGAATTTGTTTTCTTGCATATATGGTCCGATAGCTCACATTCTGGCAAGTGCATTGCCTGCGAAGGTATTGAATGATTTATCTTTGTTGGCAGGAGAAGTAATCTGTTCGAAGGTTAATCCCAGACTATTAAGTCCGATATTGATAAGATTATTTTTATCATCTTCCAATGATTTGAGTATGGTAAGCTTGGTGTCTATCTTTTCACGTTTAGCGTCGCTGACCGTCAATCTGTTTTCGCTCAGGCCATTCTTGAGTAATTCTGTATCTAGTTGCATTTTTTTGTCTGAATTTTGTGTGATGAATGGTGCCATCTGTCCGAAGTTCATGCCTTCAAAGAGGGCAGTGGTCTTGCTGATTCCATAGATTTCTTTCGTTTCCGGACTTGCATTATTTGCAATCACGGTAGTCACTGGATTTTTTTCTTTATTGTTTTTTCCGCCTGCTCGGATTCCTCCTAGCATAGCAGCAAGATTTTGAGTGATTTCTCCTCATCTGAAAAGTTCGCCTGGTCTACCACCGGTAGCAAGCATTAATCCTGCTCATCCAAGTACTCGAGCCCGGCTATTATGTTCTTTGATGTCTTCTTTTTTGCCGAATACGAGACGGAATGCATTACGTATCACTTTCCATCCGATGATAGCTCATCATATAGTAAGGGCTGCATTACCGAAACTTTTATAAAATTGCTGAGTCCTAGGATCTTTTCCTTGGATTCCCTCGGTGAAGTGGTCGATGATTCCATAGATTCCTCCTTTAGAGAAAGCATCGCCTACGTTTTCATATTTTACATTAGGAGCTGTTTCTGTAGAGGTGCCACCCTCAGTGACTACATTTGTGTTGTTGCTGGTCAAATCTACTCACACTCAGGTTGTTGTCCCTGTGTTTTCTGTTTCTGTATTTTCTATTTCCAGATTAGTGTTTTTTTTTAAGCGTTTTTGGGCGTCTTCCCACGACTCTCCCTTATTCCTTTTTTCTATATTCAATTTTATATAGTCTTTCAAGAATGGATAGATCTTTACAAGTTCTTTTACCTTTTCTACGTTTTGTGCTACAAATGGTTCTTTGGTAGGATCAATAGTAGTTTCAGACACTCCTTTGAGATAATCAAAAAGTGCTTTATAATCTTCATTCTCAAGTTGTACCATTGCTACTTTCATCATCTCTTCGACTCTTTCTTTGTCGATAGCATTATTTTTTAGAAGTAATTTACCGAAAGATTCGATTCTATCTCTACCCCAGATTCATAAATCTATCAATTTGGTATCAGAAAGTTTATATTTGCCGCGAATGAAATCAGGATCAAGAGCAAGATCGTTAATCAGATTAAATTGTTTGCTGAGATACAGAAGGTCAGCGTTATATTTGATGAATGTCTCTTTGTACATAGGATTCCTTAGATCGTTCTTTATATCAGGATTAGTTTTCCCATTGATGACATCGATCCCCGTGATTCTGTAAAATCTTTCGTTGATGAGATAGAGATCTTCTTCGTGTCATTTTGCTATTTTTTGAAGGATTTCGACATTAGTTCTTTGCTGTTCATCCATCTTGAGTTTGAATCCGCCGACAAGCGCATCCTTTCTGAAGCTATTGATAAATGAAAACGTTTCGTTGTGCTCTGTATTTACAGCTCAGATAAGATCTTTGATTCTTTCTTTGGAAACTTCTTTGTAGATATCAGTGATTTCCTTATCTGTAATAGTGACGAGATTGGTGATTTCCTGATTTTTTTCGATTTCGACGCTAGTTGTCTGATAGATCATCCTCAATGGGACATTGGTGAGATATTTTACGAAATCGATTGTCAGGTCATAGGTCCTTTCCCGGCTTCATCCATCGATGATAAGTTTCGGCGTGAGCGCCCCATCAGCATTTTTCTTGGCGATAATTAAAGTATTTCACTGCCTGATGAGTTCAGATTTCGCATTATCAAAAATATCCATTCAAGCTGGTTTCAATACTTTCTCGAAAGCATCCATATGGCTCTGTTTAGTATTGTCCGTAAGACGAGGGGCTGTGTTCTCGGAAAGTTTATCCTTGATCCCTGTATCGTCGGAATTTTTGATCTCTATGACTTTCTTTTCTGGATTACCCATGATGATGGATAGAATATAAATAATAGTATTGTACTTCAATTATACTCCGCGAGAAGTGCCTTGTCAAAAAAAAACAGCCACTTCGGGCATAATGATTTGACAATTTTGAGATTTTTAAAAAAAGTTAGGTTGACAAAGAGGATATTTTCTAGGAAATACGAAAAAGGGCCTGAAAGGTCTGTCAAGAAGCTGGTTTATATTAAGACAGAAAACGAACTAATGTCAATAAAGTTCTTTGGAGATGGACTGCTGTAAGTCGGCATATTCTTGATTTGTGAGCTTGGAAGTAGCGATAAGCCCATAATGAGATACCACGTCGACCAAAAATTTGATGAATACGGATTTATCCAAAGGGACATTATCGTGATATTTGGCGGAAAGTTTTTTGAGGTAGTGCACATAGCTGCTGAGCGAAAGAGGGGCATGAGCATCGTAGAGGTCATTGAAGAGGCCGTCAATTTTTTCTTTTTTAGCTTCCTGAGCGTAAAAAGGCGCAAACATACCAACGATGACAAGAGTATTTACGCTTTTTCTGATGTAGACGATGTTGGTTTCAGGATGTTTTATCTTGAAAAAGGTATCATAAAGCCCTTTGATGACCTTATCATCTTTGATGACCTTGATCAAAAACGACAAAAATTGGGCCAATTTTACATTAGTCGCATGGTCAGCCTGGATCTGTTGCCCGACTTGTTTGGCTTTTTGCTGATCATCTTGAACGCGTTTCACCGCTTCCTCAGTCACTTTGCTTAGATTCTCTCTGACCTTTCATCATCCTCCTGCCTCGTCAAAGTTCACCGCTGATCCTATTTCGTCTGCCATACCTTCAAAAATGTTAAATACTAAATAAATTTTGCCTCTAGCTACTTGCTTCTAGCTTCTAGCAATAAGCTAGCTACTAGAGACTAGCTGCTAGGAGCTATTTTCTATGTTTTTATGCTTGAATTTCAACCGCAATTACATATATACTCAGCACCCAAATTTTTTTGTTGGAAAAAAGAATATGGTGAGGTGGATGAGAGGCTGAAATCAGCTCGCTGCTAATGAGTCAGCCGGGAAACCGGCTCGCGGGTTCGAATCCCGCCCTCACCGCCATCATTAAGGCACCGTAGCTCAGCAGGTCAGAGCGCGTCTCTCATAAGGACGAGGTCGGCAGTTCGAGACTGCCCGGTGCTAAATTCAGACTTTAGACTTTAGTAACGGCCTATCGGCCTTTAGTCCTTAGCAAGAACTAAAGACTATCGACTAAAGACTATCGACTGAATATGCCGTCATTCAATCATATATAACTTTTATTTTTTATATCTATATATACCAATGGCCAAAAAAAAGTGAGCGAGGATAATTGTAGGTTTGCAGTGCAAAGAGTGCAACGCAACCAATTATCAGACGATGCTGAACAAGACAAATACCGGAAAGCTGGAATTGCAGAAGTATTGTAAGAAAGAGAAAAAACACACCAAACACGTCTCCAAAGAAAAATTAAAGTAATTTTTTAGATTTTAAATCTTAGAATCCATGTTAGTAATCAGATTATCAAGACAAGGTAAAAATAAGCAGCCTCTGTACAGAGTGGTGCTGACCGAGCACACCAAGCCGGTTAAAACAAGCTACAAGGAAGTCTTGTGACGATACAATGCTTTAAACGACAAGGGAGAATTTGATCTGGAAGCTATCAAATCTCGGATAGTAAAAGGAGCGAAACCATCTGAAAGATTGGCGAAAGTGTTGTTTGCCGCAAGCAAAGACAAGGTTTTCGAAAAATATATCGTAAAGAGAAATAGGACAGCGAAAACAAAGAAAGCTGAAGAGAAGAAATAAATTAGTACAGAGTACCAAGTACCGAGTATCTAGTGCAATAATTATTGTGTCGAAACTTTCAACTTTTTACTTTCAACTTTCCACTAAACGTCATGACATCGGAACTCGTACAAAACACAAGTTTGGAAAATATCATATTAACTATCTTGGCGATAGTCATCATCATAATCGTCGTCGGTTGCATCTACACGTTTATACGCGCTATATTTTTATTCGTATTTTCGAATTCCAAGGAAGAGAATAAGAAGAAGTGACGGAATTCGATAAGATTTATGATCATCGGTATCTTATTCACTATCGTGTTATTGTTTTTGTGCCCTGTCTTGTTTAAGGCGATGAATGTCCCAGGATATCAGAATTATACTCCTCAGAATATTTTCGGTAAGGCATGAGAACTCATAAATAAGGCTTTCCAACTATGAAATTTCATTCAGAAGAGCCAGACGGATAATCAATTCCGCGGAAATCTCTATTATGACACCAATCCGAATAATACCATCAATACGACATCACCAAGTACTACGGATACGACCCCAAATTATAGTTTGTAGATATATTGAAAAACACTATAAGATAGATATAAAATAGTAAAGAAAAAAATTTTTTAATTTTCTTTATCAGCCGTAATGATCCAAAAGTCTAACCTAAAAGGTAAACTGCTTATGCTATTCCATAAGTTTTCCAGATTTACGAAACAGCAGAAAGTATTTGTGTTATATCTCTGCGGACTTGTATTTTTTCTGATCTTCTTCCCCTTGATAAAAGTGGCCCCTGTAGATGGAGATACCTATAGAGTACGATTACTCAGCGGAGCGTTATTCAAAGTCATGCTCATCGTGATCGTCGCCTTGGCGGTATTAGTAGGGCGGAACATGAGTTTCAGATTCAAAAATATCGTCATCAATTATTTCGGCTTCAAAGAGAACGATGCTTTGATCAACTTCGCATTATTATTCATCATTTCCACAGCATTGCTCGGTATAGGAGATACCATCAATGTAGTACAGAATACGACATCGACAATCAGAGTGACCTGATCATATTATTTCATCGAATTGTTGCTTCTTGCATGATTAGTTTTGACCTTGATGTCCGTAGTAAAGACTGCGAAGCTCCAATGAGGAAAAACCAAGATCATCAATGTCATCGATGAAGATGCGCTCAAGGAAGTGAGCCACAAAAAATCGCTTAAGGGGCTATTCGACGAAGAAGAGGAAGATGAAGAACTCGCGAATATGCATCATGCGCATCATACGGAACACGAGCATCATGAGCATGAACATCTTCATCATGTACATCACGAGGAAGAGTAGAATTTATTTCATTAATTAACATACCATGGCAGATCAGAATATATGCAGCGTAAATGGGAATTGCATAGGATGCGGAGTGTGCGTAAATATAAACAATAAACTCTTCGCCATGGACGGCGGTCACTCAAAAGTGATCAAACAGCCGGTGACGAGCGAGGAGATTGCTTCTTTCAATATGGCAAAAAGTTCTTGTCCTGTAACGGCGATCGTAGGAGAACCTAAAATAGCTAATAGTCTTTAGTAACGGCCAAAAGCCTCTTAGTCCTTAGTATAAAAATAGCTACCGACTAAAGACTATCGACTAAAAGCTGAATGAAGGGGAATACCTGTAAGGTATTTCTTTTGTTTTATCTTTTAAAACTGCTTTGATATTGTCGCCATTGGTAAGATCGGCAGTGATATCTGCGACGGGACACGGGCATTGATTACATTCGCCTGGAGTCAACAATGGAGTATTGAACATATCATCCATTGGAGTCAACAATGGAGTATTGAACATATCATCCATATTTTTTCCTTCACACGCAAGTTCTGATCAGATTTCCGGACAGCCATCATAGTCGGCGATACCATTATAATTTTCTTTCATCTCAGGACATAGGTCATAGGAATCTACGATGCCATCGCCATCAGCATCTTTTTCTTCAGTGGTAGTCTGTCCGAGTATATTCGGTGCCCCATTGTTTCCTATATCGCCTCGTCCATCGCTATTAAGATCGAGTTGATTCGCATTTGGATAGAAAGGGGAGTTATCAAGCTGACAAATCGATTTGTAATGTTCGTTCAAAAGTGCGAGGTCAGTATTGTCTGTGTCGAGCGCATTCGTAGTGACATCATTATTTGCATCAGAGATATTTTTATCTACAAGACATTTTGTATTTTCATATTTGATGACTCAGATGAGATTTTTTACTCCGTCGCCATCGATATCATCATCGCAGATATCAGGTACGCCATCCTTATCGAAATCACATTTGAAATTGCCGAGTGTACCGTTCAATTTGGCTTCTAGACACCTATCTACGCCGCGTACTGCGAGCGTGCTCTGATCTTGCAGATATAAGCATTGATTGATATAGAATGTGGTCTCCGGATAATAGACACCTCATTTGCTATACGTGTATGCATCTTGCATAGGGAATTTCACCGTATAGGATTGCGTAGTATTGCTGCCGTCATAGTTCTGCAGGAAGGTTATATATTCGCCTACAGCATCTCCTTTGAGCGAAGAGCTGTAGAGTATCTTCTGCAATGGATCGGGATTAAGCTTACTAGGCGTAGTCTGCAATATATAAGACTGCATAAGCGATTTGTCCACGATATAGAGCGTGATATAATTCGTCAGTTTTTTCCCGTTTTTGAGCGTGATGGTCTGGATGACCACTTTGACGCCGCGCTCAGTGAAGCTGTGAGACATCATGAGCAATTTGTTGGATTCTCTTGTCCCATCTCCGAAATCCCATTGCACGTCGTTGATATTCGCTGGTGTGAACCCATAGCTCATCGTCTGGAAATCCACCTTCTGCCCCATATCAGGATTGAGCATATTGGCCTTGAGCATGCTTCATGGGACATTTTTTCATACGCCCACGATGAAGTTGCTGATTCAGATGATGGCTCCATTTTTGCGTATCTTCACTCCGACGGAAACGCTTCCGGAGATAGAGAATAGTTTCTTGAATGATTGATTACCATGCGTGACGCTGGTCATATCTTTATCCCGGCTCCATTCGATGACATCAGGATCGCCGATGCTGGAAGGAGTGAACGTGATTTCCAATGGCATGTCTCAGCCTATCTTATCGGCTTTGATCTGAAGGGCATTCTGATTGTTAGCGCTTCATCATACGACGATGATGGTCTTGGCAGTTGCATCATTGGTGCCTTTACCTAGTGCAGATACTTTGACGACATACATTCCCGGATCGACGAATACATGAGTGATTTTTTGGCCTGAAGCTTTGATGCCATCGCCGAAATTCCATTGCACCTCTTCATGATCTCATTTCATCACCGCTTCAAATGTCGCAGTGAGCGGAGCGCTTCATTTGAAATCTGTCACATCTATATACATGGAAAGTGTTTGATCAGTTCATTCGCAGGCATCTCATCGCTGATTTCCGTTGACATCTTGTTGTTCGCCATTGACGACGAAGATACAATTATCCAAAACTCAGCTCCACCCATTCAATGCACTGATATTAAAATTTCCATTTTCATCCACGATGCCAATAGGATTTTTCGCTCCGTCATTATCTACATCATTATCGCAGGCATCACCGATGCCATCATGATCAAAATCTTTCTGTGAAGGATTGTAGGCATTCGGGCAGTTATCATTTGGGTTATCTAATCCATCACAATCGTAATCATTCTTGAATGTACACGCAGTGATATTGTAGATATTATACAAAATTTCCAAAATCCTTTTCCCGTCCATGACTTGATTGAGATCTTCTTTCTCAGCTTCTTGCAAGTCGATGACATTCTGTTTATAGAGGAGGTTCAATTCTGCGACCGGCCGATATCATTGTTTGGTTGCGCCCATATCGCCCATGGCACATGCGGAGAGATTGAACATGCAATATTTGAGATAGGTTTTTACTTCATCGGCATTCTTGAGAGCACAAGCAGTCCCGCCACATGTCTTCGCATTGTCATCGATGATTTTCTGGTCAGCACTTGTAAAGTTTTTGGCGATATAACTATTGGTTTCCAATCCTTCCAGCCAATCCTTAGCGGTCTCTCGGTTGAGCGAAAAACCATTATAAATGTACTTGGCGACCAGGTTTATTCACACCTGAATGAATTCAGCTTTGGTGACATTTCTTTCTCCACAAAATTTTCCGGCACAGATAGGACTGGTCGCGACTGGGTATCATCTCATATAGGTATTGTCGCCGACATAGGCGACGCAATAATAATATTTTGTTTGATTAAACACTCATCCGAGATAGTCGATATCGCTAAAATCCTTGCCTGGAAGCTTCACAAATTGGCTCCGGAAGGTATTTGTATACGTATCCACCATATCCTGGGCAGGATTAACGCAATCCTTACATTCTACCGCATTTAGTAGTCTTGCTAGGTCATAACGGGAAATTCATTTGGCGCTCATAATGGTCTCTACCGGGATATTCATCGATTTCAATTGGTTCAAGAAGCCACTAAAATCCGCTTTTGTAAATGAGATTCAGAATCACAAAAAAATGACTACCAACATAAGAATAGCTTTTATGGTCGGTGTCGCGTACCGCGTACCGCGTACCGCATACCAAGTTTGCAGTAGTAATCTCGCAATTTTCATAGATTTTTTGAAGCTAAAATTGCAGTATAATTATACTTTTTATGACAAAATTATCAAATAAACATCTCTTATGGCCACTTATCTTCTACCCAATTGAGAAATTTGTTATATAATTAAGAAAACCCCGCCCCGAATAAGTCGGGGCAGGGTCTATGTGGGGATGCAGAAGTTCGTAATTATGCCGTAGTGTTCCATTCGTTGCTGTTTGTATTGAGACTCAAATCCTCGATGTCTTCTTTTTGTTTTTTTATTTCATTCGCTTTTTTTGTATCTTCATCAAGTTTCTTCTGCTCTTGTTCTTTCTTGAATGCAGTAACTCACGTATTTGCACTTTCGACTCTATTGGTGAATTTACCCAACAACTCTGCAGGAGACATTGGTATCTGGTCCTTAGTCAGCAAACTTGTTTTCTCTTTGTTTGCAGTGACTAGCAAGTCATGCTCCATTGTTCCGTCATCTTTTACGGTGAAAGAATATAAGTATGTCGTAGAATTTTCAGTCTTAGTCACATCTGTTCATTTGTAATATTTGCGGATATTCAAAACATATCCTTTGTCAGTTTTCTGAACTCCCAAGAAACCTTTGCTTTCATATTTATCAGATTCTCCCAAGGTGATCGGATATTCTTTGAAGTTATATACTTTTTTATCAAGTGGTTGACCTTTTTCATCAGCTTGATTGACGGTGAACTCAAATTCTCTGGTATATCCAGCAACCGGTTCCAATTTTTCCAATGATGCCAGAGTTTTCTGCTCTGGAGCCACTTCTGGAGTGTCTGGAGCTGTCTTTGGTGCTTCTAAAATCATAGCAATAAGGGTAAGTAATAAAATGATAGCTCCATTATACTCATTTTTTTTTATTTGTCAAAAAAAATGGGACTTTTTTCGGGCAACAAACCTCCCGACCTCATTTCATTCGGCCACCCTCCTTATCCAGCTGTGCTGGACTGTAGTCAAGAGGGACAATGTCCGCCCTGATAAGGGCGGGGGACCACGAAGTGGTGGTGGGTTTGCTTTCTTTTCTTGATTTTTCATCATCTAATGATATACCTATTGGCGTTTATTAATTCGAAATTCCATGCCACTACGCAAATACGCCAATCTCAAAGACTA
>Ga0100394_1003949_pt1 | contig 12105 bp, 8 predicted proteins | sample CryGeymeta201518_FD_81549 | JGI IMG/M metagenome (GOLD analysis project Ga0100394, IMG submission 81549) | Groundwater microbial communities from Crystal Geyser aquifers in Utah, USA - Crystal Geyser metaG 2015-18 | ecosystem: Environmental > Aquatic > Deep subsurface > Groundwater | place: USA... | reverse complement strand
TAGTACGAGCTGGTAAAATATAAGCTACACGGTAGTAGAGAACACTTGGTTTTAGTTTCGTTGCGATTGGATGTTGGATGCAACCTCTCAATCAACGAGATCAACTCTATTGCAGATAGCAGATAGGCAGATAGGCAGATGAATTCATTCGCCGTTCCAAGTTTTTCTGTTGTGGTTTTGTGCTACCCCGTTGTTTGGCTGCTTGTTTATTATTTACATGCGTTGAAACCCACGGCGCTACATATGCGTATCCAATGAAAAGCCAAAGAGCGCAGGGTGGCCTGTAGGATTGAAAAGTATTTCATTGTTTCATCAAGGTTACCGCTACCAGTATATCACTACTAGTAGTAGTAGTACGCATTAAAATGAACTGCTTTACTCTATTTACAGTAGCTAGTAGTAGAGTAGCGAGAGCTAAATCTACTACTACCGCACAAATACTAGACTAGGTCTACTGCACTGGTAGTAGGTACAGTAGCTAGCTAGTCTTCGTTTTGGTGTCTATGGTTGTACGAGTAGTAGACTATCATTGGCTGTAAAAAGCGAAATTTAAGCTGGGTAGAAAATTAAAAATAAAAATAATAATTTGATCAGTCACAGTCGCTGCTACGACTAGGCCTACTAGACCCTACTTATACTAGTAGTAGGAAGTGCCGTTGGAAGATACAGTAGTAGGCAGTGAAGAACAAGGAAAAGTCTACTATAGTATGGAGTGCCAACTGTGATGATGTTGTGATCCGTTTGTGGAGGGAGACAAAAAAATGGAGAATCAGGAGATTTTTGATTCCATTGTGCTGGTACATAGTACTAACTAGAACCAACTACTAGTACTAGCTACTACTAGAGTAGCTACACCAAGTGCAACAAGCTACAAAATGAGAAGGGGCGCAACAAACTACAGGACTCGAGCAGTCTGTCTACTGCTACTAGTAGTAGCTACAAGGGTAGGCAGTAGTACACTACCCTACTACTACTACTAGCTATGCTTCCTCTTCTTCAAAAGAATATACTCGTACTTAGTAATTACTACTAGTACTTTACTGTAGTAGTTCACTCTTGTTGAGATCGCAATGCATATTATTTTTGTCCTTGCTCGCTGGCTCTCATCATCATTCGTGTTATTTCCAGCTCTGGTGTCCCAACAACTACCGGTACAGTACGTCATCATTCATCATTCATCATCATCATCATCATCATCATTACGATTCATCAGACTTCTTTCTGTGCGAGCCAGCAGTGCTGAAGAGGGTTTTATTATTGTATGATTGCTTTCACCAGTACTACTAGACACAACGAGGAGCGATACGACTCTTAGTAGCTCTACTACTACTCTACTCCTAGCTACTGTAGAAGACTACTAGGAGGTCTAGCAGAGTACGTACCTGGTACTAAATTTTTCCGTCAAGGTCGCAGTGCTCATTATTACGTACTGTACTAGTATTCAGTACCGCCTGGTACGAGTAGCTATTATTTATTTTTTATAGATTTTTGGTACAACAAGATTATGGTAGATTAGAACAAGAATGAAAGGCTGCATAAAATCCACACAAAATACGAAACATAATATTATAATAATATAATACAAATTCATTAAATACAGTTTAATACAGTACTAACACAATGTCCAGTTTACAAAATCATCATGACAATGATAATGAGAATGAGAATGATAATGATTACGCTGTCGACGAAGAACAACAAGCTGGATTGGTAGCCTTTGATAATGACAAATACGATGAGAAAGAATCTCTGGTAGAAACAGACGTTCTTAGTACTACTACTTTTAGTAGTAGTAGTGCTAACAAAAAAGCCATCATCAACAGCAAGAACAACCCGAAGAAGAAAAAACGAAAACTTACCGAACAACAACGTCAGGCGTTATTAGGAATAAAAGACGTACTGGATGCCATGCCCATGGAATATTCAAAATCGAGCAAACAAAAAATCGATAGCAATATGATATTAGGAAGAATGCAGTGTTGTTTAGTAATCTTTATGGCACTTTTGGGTGCAGGAGTATTTGGTTATTGGGATGTGTTCAAAAAACATCGTCATCATCCACCACCAATAGTCGACGCAAACTCAACAACAACAACAACAACGAGACGACATCCAACTTCGTCGTCGTCGTCACATTCGGCCAGTACACCGCCGCGTGTTCCTCGTTCGAGCAGTAGTAGTAATGACGACGAGAATGACGATGACGTTGACGAGGATGGCCAAGAAAAGAATGACAAACAAAAAGGAATCTTTTATTTTGATCCATTTGCTGCCATTCAAAAATCGAATCCTCTCGATTTTACGACTACTACTACCACGAGCAGCAGCAGCAGCAGCAGCAGCAGCAGCAGCAGCAGCAGCAGCACAAAGAATGAGTATTATGCCCAAACATTAGTTCCACCAACAGTTTGGAGTCAGCAGCAGCAACAACAACAAGAAACAGATGATAATGACAATGATCGATTGGGATACTTGATGCAACCTAGCTTGATCAATCAGACTCTAGCGTTTGTTAGTGAAGGTGATCTCTACATTACTGCTTGGACAGGGAATGTACTTCCATCCACCAATCCACAACAACAACAGCAACAACTGCAAAACGCATTACCAGCCGTGAAACTCACTACGACTGTGGGAAATGTACGAGATCCCATTATCAATCCAATATATCCGTATCTGATTGCGTACACGGCAACCTACACGGGTCGTCGTGATGTATATGTTATGGATTTGCGCAGAAACAAGAGACACGGTCAGTACGGAACGATACGATTAACGTATTGGCCAACATCGGAAGGAGTGCACGGTTTGGTCGGATGGAACGATGATGGAAGGACACTGATCTTTTCGGCACTATCCAATGAAGTCAGTTTGCCGGATATTCGCATGTACGAATTGACACTGTCCATGAAGAACGACGACGACGACATCAACAATAACAGTGCTACTACTACCATACCACCACAAACTAATAATAACAACAAGGTCGGAAATACTAATATTCAACATCCTCAAGTCCTTCAAACCAATCCAGTGCCATTGTCACAAGCATTGGAAGGTATCTACCACGAAAGCGACAACGACGACGACGACAATGGTTGTTGGTACTTTACAAGATTTCAACAATCATCCCATACAGCACGATACCAGGGTGGTACTGCCGAAAGTATTTGGGCTTGGTGTTTCGATCAGGAATTGGCAGTACCTTTGACGACTCATCACTTTAATGGAACGTCCAAAGCACCATCAATTTTTACAGTGACAGACCACACTAGTACTAGTACTAGTAGTAATAGCAGCAAGAAACGTCATCACTACTACCTGTTATTTATGAGCGATCGTGGACATAACGACGATCCGAACGATCCCAATGAATGGAAACCAACGACGATGAACTTGTGGGCCATGCCGTTGCCGGGAAGAGACGAACTGCTCAACTATTTGACTCAATTAAAAACGGCTTCCGCAAGCAACGATTCATCATCATCATCATCATCACCACCAATGTTGGTAATTCCATCGTTTCAACCGACACAATCATTTGTACAATTGACGCAAGTATCGTGTGATTTCGATGGGTACAGTCTGCGGGAGTACAGTCTCGATCCCGTTCAGCAAAACATTGTTTTGAGAATTGGAGCCGATTTGCATTGGCTGTCCGCTGATATTGTGCAACAAAAACTTGAACAATCACGTCGACGACACGAGGAGGAGGAGGAGAAGAAGCGATGGCTGCTAAATGATGATAATGTCAGCAACGTAACAAACATAACAACAACAACGACAACAGCGGCGGCGGCGGCGGCTGCGGTCACACCTGCAACTGCCTCTGGCGATATTTCCAAACTACAAATTTTAGTGTATTCTGATTTTCATGAGCACCAAGAGAGATTGATTCCATTGGAAATTCCCGGTGATATGACCTCGGGAGATGTTTATGAGACTGCCTTTGGAAGCTTGGCCTTCTTGATGACTGCCAGAGGACAGGCATGGGTGGCTCCTGTGGTGACGTCTCCCAGTGCGTCATTATTTTCTGGAGCCGGTCAGAACTTGCCGCAACGACGGTATCGGATTGCACCTGGGTCACAAATGGGTGGAGCTGTTCGAGTCTTGACCTGTCGTCATGTTCCGTTGTTGATGCAAGACGATTCTCGACGCGTGGCTCTGATTCTAGCAACCGACCCCAGAAGCCCCAAGCAGGAGCATGCCTTTTACTTGATCGAGACACAATCAGATGCGTCGCCGTCATTTGTTAGCTTTGATAGCCTTCCAGAACCATTTGTGGGAGGTCATAATGGGGGAGGAAGTGTCAAGAATGGCGGACTGGGTTCTGTGGTGCCTGATTCTGTCAGAGTCAGCCCTTGTGGAAGACGATTTGTGTGGGTGGACACAGATGGTCGCATTTGTGTAATGACGCTGCCAATGTACAAATCAGGAGAGGCCCAGTACAATGATTACGTTGTCCTGCCAAAGGAGAACGAACAGGGAGAACCTCTGATTGGAGCTGAGGCAGAATTAATATGGAGTCCGGGAGGGCGGTACCTTGCAATTGAACACAATGCCCGCAATCAATTTACAATTATTAGCATTGTCGACTGTGGCGATCCTTTTTTGATTGGTTCGGAATCTAAAGACAAAGATGTTGATCGCAAAGCAGCTGGAATAAACGTTGGCCGAATCGTTCAAGTCACACCCGATAGATTCAATTCGTATAGTCCCTTTTGGGGTAAAAGCTCTTTTGATCACGACTACTATGGCCAATCGGCGGGCCTTGCTGAAGTATACAATGATGAGGCTGAACCAGACTTTGCCACTACAACACTATATTTTCTTACAGACCGAGCTATCGCAAATAAGCAGAGAAGTCCATGGGGCACTAGGGCACCAAATCCTTATTTTGAAAATACAGCCATTGTCTACGCTCTTCCACTGCTCCCGCAGGAGCACGAACATGACACCATGGCGGGCCATTTTTCTGGTGGTGGCGGAATGGAATTGTACGCAGAGACGATATTAGATCGCAAGAGGTTGAAAAAGAAGAAAACCGAGAAAGATGAAGACGGAAGATTGCTAAGTTCGTCACCGTCGAGTGCACCTTTGATCGACGACCCTGAAAAACGGTTTCCGCTGGATCCTGAAATCGTATTTGGGCCAGCATTCGATGGTTTGACGTTTGCTCGCACTGCATACCGAATGTCAAATATTCCTGAATCAACCTATACGAAAATCTTGTCACAGGCCAAAGATGACGGAAGTTTGCTCCTGATTGAAAAACGAGAAGGCGATTTCTTCGTCAAGGTTGCTCTGGTCATCGACTTTCCTTCGGACAAAGTGGACATGGAAGAGCGTGACTTGAAGATAGACGATTATGGCCTCAGCACAACTCGCGACCACGTCTTTTTGACAAACGATGGTGACATTCAAGTTGTGCCCAACTCCGTAGATGGATACAAGTCTCTACTCGCTATCAATCCAACTGAAGAAGGAAAGAAAGAAAATGTCGTTCTGTCAGAGGGCTTAATTGCCAGTGTTTGGCCATCATTGGAATATCCACAGTTGTACGGCGATGCTTGGAGGATGATGCGCGACTATTTCTACGACCCAGAAACGACAGGCATTGACTGGGATAAGATGTTTGATCGATTTCTTCCTCTCGTCCGCCGTTGCACGAAGCGGGAAGAACTGGATGATATATTAGCACAAATGGCATCGGAAGTTTCTGCTCTTCACGTCTTTGTTTATGGCGGTGAATACAATATTCCGTTGAAAAATGATCCATCAAAGGAAGCCCATGTTCCTGCAACGTTTGGAGTTGCCATGCAACGATCTCTAGAATGGAGAGGGTTCGTTGTTACATCAATCCCGGAACTCGACCCGGACTTCGTCGATAAGACTGGCATCTATAGCCCGCTGAGCCATCGAACATTAAGGATGAGCGGACAGACAGGTCTGAAAGTAGGTGATGTCATTGTTGCTGTCAATGGAGAGAGTGTTGTATCAGTACCAGATATTCACGTTTTGCTCCGTGGGCTGGCACACCAGAGTGTTCGTCTGGAGGTGTTGCGTTTGAATGGCTCTGAGAATGCTACCCAATCGAAACCAGAACCTGTTCTGGCCGTGCCCCTGAATGATGGTGATAATCTTCTCTACAGTGCTTGGGAGTGGAAAACAAGAAAGCTGGCTAAGACTCTGGCAGCAGACTCTGGATTTTCTGTGGGATATGTGCATTTGCGATCAATGGGAGCTAGTGATAGCGATGCCTTTTATCGGCATTTTTTTCCTGATTATGATAAGGATGCTTTGATTATTGACGTCCGACACAACAGAGGCGGCAACATTGACTGGTGGTTGTTGGACGTGCTGCAGCGGAAAGCTTGGATGTACTGGCAAGGAAGATCTCAAAACGCTACCACTGGTGGATTGGGCTGGGACGAGCAATTCGCATTCCGCGGACATATTGTTGTACTCATTGACGAAAAAACGTCCAGTGATGGCGAAGGCTTTTCGCGCGGCATGTCAGAGCTTGGGCTCGGTCGCTTAATTGGAAGCAGGACATGGGGAGGTGAGATTCCAGTGCTCGGTCGTGTTGTTGTTGTCGCGATATCGAGCACATTGTACTCAGATTGTGTTTCTTTTTTTTTCATATTTTAGGAGGCATCTGGCTAGCTTCTGACAATCACTTGGTGGATGGTGGAATCGTAACTGCTCCAGAAGACGGCACGTACAATGAAAAGTTCGGACCCGGACTCGGAATTGAGCAAATGGGTGTTGATCCAGACATTTACGTCGACAATAACCCGCGTACAAATTACGATGGGAAGGACACTCAGCTGGAGCATGCTATCAAAGTCTTGAAGGATTGGCTAGATAAAGAACCAGTGGTTGTGCCAAAGGCCCCAGCACAAAGGAGGGATATGTCGTATGATGACGCAGAGAGTTGCAACGTTCGTAATCGATAAACGAGAGCCTCAGAGTAGGTTACGTAAAACGATTGCTGCAAAGCAATGACTTTCCAACAGCAACCAGATTTCTTTGTCAAGGTTGGCTAAAATTCCGACCGGGCACTGTCGGACATTCCGAAGAGACGATAATTCTCATCGTGTCTTTCACAATGAAGAGGCCGCCTTCGCAATATGATCCCACCAAACCCTAATGTTATATTATTCAATAATACATATTATGTGATCCACTCGAGCTATTCCATTGGTAGCAAAGAAAAGTAGATTGCACAAAGCGAAATGTACTGTTCTCCTTGACATAGGAACGTATCTTGATGCCACAAGAAAGATCAGAGAGCATGTTATTGTCGTAGATCTGTCAGCTAGCGGAGGCAAGAATGCCGGTGACACGGCAATCAAGCGCATATAAAAAAATTCTCGTTCGTTATGGACACATTTCTACTATCATGATTCGTTCCCTTTTCTTTTCGATGCAAGTTCTTCCAGGACACCTTTGGTAAAACGTGGCAAAGTCTCGGCTGCACGTCCTACTATGGTGAATGACGCAATGGATGAAAGCGGTGTGGGAAACTCATAATTGAATTCTATAACGGTAATGCCTTTTGCCGAGGCGTGTTCGGGTAACGATGCTGCTGGATACACCACCGAGCTAGTCCCCGCCACTACCAATACATCTCCCGCTCGCAGCTCTTCAATGAATCTACAGGCCTTTCCCCACTCGTCGATGGGTAGAGACTCCGTAAAGAGGGTAACGTCTGGTCGCACTCGTCCCTGACACTCTTCACAACGAGGTTGTTTGTAAGGGTCCAAATCACCAGTGAGAACTATCTTTTTCTGACACATCATGCACCGGTACCTTAGAACCGAACCGTGCACTTCAGCAACTTGAGCTTGGCTGGCGCCTGACGTCTGATGCAATCCATCGACGTTCATGGTAATGTACGTGAAGGATTTGTAGTTGCCCTGCTGTCTCCATTGTTCCAATGCTTGGTATCCTGCGTGCGGTTGAGCTTGCTTTATCGGTGTATTAAATTCCAAAACATACCGTTTCCAAACGTAGCCGGGTGTCCACTTCCAACCGATGGGTGTACCGCCCCACAACAACGCTAGCTTGCCCCATAAACCACTCCAGGCACCACCTTGGCCACGAAAGGTTCCAATACCCGAGTCAGCGCTCATACCTGCTCCACTGAACACCACAATGCGATGAGCAGCAGCGGCGGCTTGAATGGACCCTTTCATATCGTCTGCTGCGGTTGTAGTAGTCTTGTTGTTGGAACCGGCCGCTGTGGCATCTGTCATGTTGGTGCGAAAGATCTTTTGTGAAAGGTGAAAGTGTAAATTCTAAATGCTAGAAGGAACAGATCAGCCTACTAGTAGGGCAAAAGTACTTCTTATCTTTGCTCCTGATATCTTCCAGAGCTTACAGTATTGTTTTCTGAAGTAGAACAAACTATAAATTACGACAGTAATAACTAATATCTCTCGAGTCTGCTGTCGTGAGTTTGGTTTTGATTTTTGATGAGAGTTCGTTTTCATTGTTTATTTATTATTTAATTATTAATGATTATTAATGATGCTTTTTGAGGAAGTGTGCGCTTCACCGAATTACCACATCATCAATGTAGTAACATACCGTGGTACAGTACGGTAGGAATACGTAGTAGACTACTTACTACCAGTGGTGGTAACCTCTAGACTACTTACTGTACATCAATTTGATGTGGTAGCTATCCATTTGTTTATTTCACAACTCCATATTCGGAATAGTAAGAGGAGCAGGATGATGTTTTCACACTCCAGGAATCTTGATTGCCAGCTGCTCTTGTATCACTTTCATCCTCCACCCAGACCCGACATTCTTGAAAGGGTGGTGCATAAAGGTGCAATGATACAGCCGGAGTGTTTTGGGATGGATTAGCGACCTTGTGAAGCCCTATGGAATCGTTGATAAAAGCGACCTGTCCTTCCACAAAGGTTTCATCGGCTGTGCAGCTCAAAGTTCCATCATGCTCTTCGTAACGACATTCGTTGACTTGTCCCTGTAACACTTGCAACCAACATCCATCACAGGGATGATCATGGATTTTCGATTCGCACGCAGGATTCCAGCACAGCAACAGTAGTGTGTAGGACGCGTCATCCGTGGCAATCAAATTGCGTGTGTAGAGACGCTCCGGATCAAAGTGAGCGTAGGGAGCCCAATCATTTTGATTCAGCTGCAAATTTCTTTTCATATCATGTATGTTAGAATTTAAAAAATATAGTATGAGATGTGCAGAAGATGTCTAAGAAAGGCTATCACTTCACTTGCACACTTACCGAAACAGATCCATGACGGGATCTTCTGGACTGTCTTCGTCCAAGACGCTCTGCTTCAGTAGTTCCTGTCGCATTTGAAGAGTAGCTGGAATCGCATCGACAAAATCAACCAAACTCAATGTGCTTTTGGTTGCTGCTTTGTACGAGTTCAAAGGCGATGCAGTAGGCCACGGTTGCCGTGGATTTGTAAAAACGTTCGTCACTACAGTATTAGAAAGGGCAGGTGATAGTTCGTTTTCGTAAAATTGCGGCATGGTCGACATGACGCGTAACTGTACAGGTTTGGAAACATTTGCCCAACGCGCCATGCATCTCAAGGTCCCGCCGTGTTGATGCAGAGCTCGACGGAAAGTTGTCATGTTACTTGAGTGATTGCTCTTCTGGGAACACCAAGATGTGAAGTCAATAGAAATACAAAGCCCTATCCAAGCAATACGTATGAATTATGATAAAGATACTCACTTACATTTTCTATTGCTGTTTTAAAAATCCTTTGTTCTCTCGTAGCTTCCACTTCTTGATAGAGAAGTGTCAACACAGAATTTTCGATCCTACTGCCTAGTACTACTAGGGTCTAGTAGCACTGTAACCCCTTCAATACTAAGTAATGATTCTCATTATTATTCATTCCGACCTCGCTATCTTCAATCGTGCCAAGGAATTTCTTACGTAACCGACCTATCACAGACGTCCAAAAATTCTACTCCGTACCTGGTAGAAAATAGTGTGTGATGAGCTGGGGTGTGGGCGGATAGGCAGACGGAGTGGGCAGCGCTACTTAACGCTGGAATAATCCGAGATAAGCGACAGCACTTGCTGTACTACTAGTACACTACTACTAGACTACTCAAAACGTCAACATTTCGTTTGGACATTCCTTCTGAAGTACCAGGTACAGCTGTTTGCAAAAAAGAATGCAACAGGAAATCTCGCGCAGGAAGAAAAAAAAAAAAAGTGTGTGTCTTTTTCAACAACAACAACTTGACAAACATAGTCATATCTTCATCAATAAGACACCAATTCCATTACTTACAAGTAGACAAATATCTAGTAACCTACAAGCTACCACTCTGTTGTAGTTATCTATCTATATTTGGAGAGGTGCAGAATTAGATTGCTATTTTGCAAAAAAATTACCAAAACACTAGATGATTGCCTGTTAAAGCCACAGGAAGGAAGACGACCATGGCAGCCACAGGAGCCACAAGCGACAGCTTGGAGCCACAGGAAGTGACAATAGATAGTACTGGAGCCATTGCCGGAGCCACAGGAGCCACAGGACGAGACGACAGATGATACTGGAGCCACGAACGACAGATACCGGAGCAACAACAGATACAGGAGACTGGAGACACGAACGACCGATACTGAACAAGCTACTGCCGGAGCAACAGTCACAAGCGACAACAGATACCGGAACCATGAACGACAGACACTGGAGCTACCGGAGCCATGAACGACAGGAGATACAGATAGTGGAGAGCCACAAACAAACAACAGATACTGGAGCCATGAACGACAGGAGATACAGGAGACTGGAGATACTGGAGCAAGATCCAGTATCTGTTGCTTGTGGCTTCAGTATCTGTTGTCATTCGATCGTTCATGGCTCCAGTATCGGTCGTTCGTGGCTCCAGTATCATCTCCAGTATGTCGTCGTTTGTGGCTCCACCAGTGGCTCCTGTGGCTCCAGTATCTGTCATTTTGTCTTGTGACTGGAGCCACAGGACAACTGCTGGAGCCACAAACGACTGGAGATACTAGAGCCACAGGCAGGAGCAACAACAGACACTGGATACTGGGGGAGCGACAACGACAACAACGAGAGCTACTGGAGCCACAAGCAAACGACAGACGATACTGGAGACTGGAGCCACAGGAGCAACAACAACAACGAGAGCTACTGGACTGTAGACTGGAGCCATGAACGACAGGATATCTGTTGTCGTTCATGGCTCCAGTGGCTCCAGTATCTGTCGTTCATGGCTCCAGTCTCCTGTATCTGTCGTCTTGCTTGTCCTGTGGCTCCAGTGGTATCATCTGTTGTCGTTCGTGTGTTCAGTACTATACTATGTCGGTCATGGCTCCAGGCTGTCGCTCATGGCTCCAGTATGTGTCGTCTGTGGCTCCAGTACTATCCTCATCTCCCCCTGTTGCTAGTGGCTCCATTGGTTGTCGCTTGTGGCTCCAGTATCTATCGCTCCTGGCTCCAGTGGTGGTTGTCGTACCTGTCGTTTGTGGCTCCCCAGTGGCTCCCCAGTATGATCTGTCGCCTGTGGCTTCAGTATCTGTTGTCTGTTGTCTTGTCCTGTGGCTCCAGTACTATCTGTTGTCGTTCGATCGCTTGTGGCTCTCCAGTATCTGTATCTCCAGTCGTTTGTGGCTCCAGTCTCCAGTATCTGTCGTTCGTGGCTCCAGTCTCGTGTATCTTCTGTCGTTCCTGGCTGCAGACTCCTGTATCTGTTGTGGCTCCTGTTGCTGTCGTCCGTGGCTCCTGTGGCTGTCGTCTTGTCCTGTGGCTCCAGTATCTGTCGTGGGTGTCTCCACTACCACTATCTGTCGCTTGTGGCTCCTGTAGCCCCAGTATCTGTCGCTTGTGGCTCCTGTGGCTCCTGTGGCTTTAACAGGCAGCCATCTAGTGTTTTGGTAATTTTTTTGTAAAATAGCAATCTAATTCTGTATCTCTCCAAATATAAACAGATAACTACAACAGGCTGTTAGCTACTGTTGTTACAGAGATTTTAAGCTACTGTTGATGTTATTTGGTGGTCTATAGCTTGTGTTCTAGTAGCTTTTGTCAAGGAGTGAAGGTTGTTGTTGTTGT
>Ga0100394_1003926_pt1 | contig 12143 bp, 9 predicted proteins | sample CryGeymeta201518_FD_81549 | JGI IMG/M metagenome (GOLD analysis project Ga0100394, IMG submission 81549) | Groundwater microbial communities from Crystal Geyser aquifers in Utah, USA - Crystal Geyser metaG 2015-18 | ecosystem: Environmental > Aquatic > Deep subsurface > Groundwater | place: USA... | reverse complement strand
GACTAATAATGAAACCTTCTACTGTACCAGCGAAGATTCTTCAACGTCGTCGTCCACTCTTTTTCCTTCTTTTTTGCTTGCTTTCAAATTGGTTTTCATGTTGCCCCTCACGAAAGACAGCCCCCTTTTCTACGTAGGCACATTTCAAAATCATACGTTTTCCGCGTTTCAAGTGAGTGACGCAATGCGATGATCCACCCGCCAGCAAAAGTATAGCTGAATTTGGTTCTGTTTCCACAACGTGAAGCTTGTTGGTTCCTACTTCTTTCCACATGGTCTGACAATCCGAATCATTTTGTAACGTAAATACAATCTCGATTTGTGGTGGATCGTAGAGGATATCGTCAACGTGCCAGGCCATACCAGCACCCTCTCGTTCATAGGATCGGATTTCAACGGGAAGATTAGAAGATAGCACGCAACTCGTTCCGGTTGCTTTCTCTACTAATGCATGGAGACTACCGTGCTTTAAAAGCTCCAAGACTGCACAATCGCTCGACAAAGTAGCACCCAAACGTTTTTGTGCAATGGAAGACGATGATTCCTCCTGCAAGATTTTGCTGTGCCTTTCAACCTCAGATCGAATGGTCATCAGCTCTGTTGGCGAAAAGACCGATTTTCGATATAATACAGACCCCGCCTTTTCTAAAATCGAAGCTTTGCTGGTAGTGGCGGGGTAATAGTAGTCCTGGGCATTGTCATTGATGAGCGTGCACAAATAATTTGAATTCCGTCGTTGTATCTTAGTGGTACAAGGACTCATCCATGCTACCAGAGGCTGAGTCCAACAGGTCATGAAAAAGGTGGAATATACTACTACTTTATAATACAGAATTCTCCATTGATGAACCACCATTATTTTTTCTAAAAATGGGTTCCTTTATAACCTGAGCGCAATGTACGTATCTCATCAAAGGTACAGAACTTCTTACAGTAGGAATGTAAGACAGCGGCGCAATACAAGTAGTCTAGTTTCTCGTCCGCTTTACAAAATAGGAGGCCTGGAAGGACGGGGGCGCTGCTGTTTGGTATCAATCAAAGTGCATTACGAAGAAGTTCTTAGTGTAAACTTTATCTCTTTTCAAGTAGTTTAGTCTCAACTACTCCAGCTAGTAGTCTCAATACGGTCTACTCCAGTTGTTGGATTGAAACCAGCCAATCCCGAGCTATCGAGTCAAGTGAGTGCGTCAAAAGCTATTAGCCTACTCTAGTCTCGTAGTAGCTCTAGTAATGAGGAACTTATTTGTTTTATTGGACTACTAACGAAAGCAATGGAAGTACTCGACTAGGTCTACTCTCTCCTCTTTCGCCCTTGGACCTGCTATTAGTAGCATAGCTTGTAGATAGTAGTAGTATGTCAGCTATGTACCAGGTACATATAATATAATGTAACAAAAGAATAGCCGCAGGAAGGAATAATTTACGATTCCAACATCTTTTCGGCCCATGCAAAGCATTTCATGTGACCCTCCAACTGAGGCCAGTCCGGGACAGTCATAATGTGACTCAGTATTCCTCCCCCGTTTTGGTCAACCATGCGAATGTTCTGCCCCATGTCTTCAACCAGCCACTTGACTGCTTCAAACTGGCCATTCTGAGCTGCGCATAACAATGGATGTTCTCCCCATAAGGATGGATGATTAGCAGCGGGATTCGCCCCGCGGTCTACCAATACTTTTGCAATTTCAACTTGTCCAGTGTAACATGCCCAACCGACAGGAGATCCGATTCCAATGAGACCTTGCGTTCGGGAATCGTTACACAGCCATTCAACAATATCCTTATTGCCCTTCTTAGCCGCCCATTCGAGAGCTGTGAAGCCACAAGCTCGAATTCTCAAATTTTCAAGATTCCCTCCGACATACCAGAGAGCTTCGTCAAGCGATTTTTTGGCGATTTGAATGTCCCGGAGCGGTCCACATGAAACGAGAAATCGTTCCAAAATCGGCAGATCGTTCAACTTTTCAAAAATCATCATAAAGTCAGAGTTGGGACTTTTTCCCGTTCTCAAACACCCAAGATCTGCCGATGACGGAGCATATCCGTTGAAAGTAAGGATGGATTTGCCTCCGGCAATCTTTAAGAGGAATGCAACACTACCTAGGGAACTCACTTCTGAGAGAGCAGTCATACCAGCATAGGACTCCAGTGACCTTGCAATGCTCAGCCCAGCCTTGCTAGACGCTGCAAATTCAAAAGCCTCGACATCCAACTTCATTTCTTGGAATAGCCGCCGCGTTTCCGTAATGACTGGAGAACATACTTTCTTGTGTTCCTTCCACTTTACCGTTTGACAATCTTTGCTACAGTAAACAGCGCCACCGCATCCTGCACATTCCTTGAGTTTGCTCGAATCTTTGCAGCCGCATCTGCCACAGGATGCTTTTGGATCCGATTTAGCGAACATTTCAAAAATATTGAATCCTTTTTTCTCAAAAGAAGTACTCCACAACTCATATCGAAGTTTAGGATTCCATTTTGGTGCATGGAACGCTTTTGCACAGATGAATGCCAAGACGAAACGGCCTATTTCAGTGTCCTGGTAGTGGTCCCACACAGGCACAATTTCTTTTTCACTATCGTGGTGTTCTGCTAAACCGATATAGACTGCATAAAGAGCATACATTGCATACTCCATCGACAATCTCTTGTGTTTGACTTCACTATTACCGATTCCCCAATTCACGCCTTGCGTGGCTTCTGACAAATGAATTCGTCTTCGCCCTCTACAAATCGATTGTTTCCAAAACATTTGGCAGCGTTGAGATCCATCAACAAAGGGTCTCCATTGTTTCAGAAGTATTTTGTAATTTGGGCAATTTTTCTGGCAAGTCTGTAGAAACGTGTCTAAATGCAAGACCACGGACCAGAAGGTCTGAGGATTTCTCTTGGCTAAACATTTGGGGGACAATCGGGTTGACTCTCCTAGCGCGACAGCGTTGGAGACATATTCAATGACTTCCTGCTCTCCGTAGTCTTGGAATGTTTCCCGTTGGATAAGTATTCTACCTTTGTCCCTGCAAGCAAATCGTACTTCAAGGGCGTCAAAGAAATCCTGATGGGGGCAAGGATATATTTTGTAACATCCATTCTCTGTGGCCTGCAGCCTTTTCTCTCCTTCCCTCTCCTCGAAGACGGCTGGCGAGATCCGCGCAGGGAAAAAAGAAATCAAGAGGTTAGCTTTCTTGTTCTTTTGGAGTACTCTTATAATCCGCACTGCATTTTGGAATATCGCATCGAGTGAGGGTCCAAGGTTGATTTTGGACGACGTGGACAAGGCCTTTTGCAAAGCACGTGCTACATTCAAATCAGTTGGAAAAACCATAATATTCCTATTGGCTGTTCCAGTATCCAGTTCCTGTAAGAGTATTGTACTGACGATCAAGAGATTGACTCTAGCTCGGCCGAAGTCGGCCTCTTCGAAAACATGGCGCCAACGATATATCACTTGAGCATCTCTGTCCCGCATGACAACACTCAACTTGTTTGTTCTAAAATGAGGTCTAAGTATATTCACCTCAAAATGTTCGAACTTGTTTGGGTCGATTACCTTGAGGTTGCTTCGTTTAATTGCAATGGGTTCTAGTTCTCCATCCAATAAAACAGGGATGCGTGTCGAAGGCGCAAGAGCAGCATCTTCTCTCAAGATCATTCGACCGTTGCATCCATTCAGAGCTTTACCTCTTTCGCTCGTCAAACCTTGCACAACTACGACGGTTGCTGGTTGGACTGACATGGCTAGTTTAGGAGCAAGTCTTGTAGTACTACTGTTGTTGTATATTGTTGATCTCCAGCTTTTTGAAGCTCATGACAACAGTATTATTTCACATCATCATTACTTCACATAACTTCATCATTCTTTCGCCAAGCAACAGCAGAGCAGAATGCGAAGCTACTTCTTATCTTTTTGACATGTGTCTTCTCAAAACCAAACCATTCGCGATCTTCCATCCAAATAGGAACAACGTACAACTACTCTAGTAGTGCTGTTGCTACTTCTCCGCCTACTTCTACTACCAGTAGCTACTACTAGTAGTAGTACTTGAGCTGCATGTTCGCAGTTCGCGTGCCCTGCCCCAATAATCTTTCCAGGCGAAAAATCTTTCTGCAGAAAATTAGACTTTACCCCCGAGTAAAAGGACTCTCGGAAGTAGGAGTAGTACAGTACGTAAACAAGTAGTACATTCGCGCAGATTCGAATTGAGTAGACTACCGTAGCTTTTGCGTTGTGCTGGCTGGCTGTGCTACCGTAGTGCTCTCAATAATATCACAGTTCAAGTAGTCTAGTAGTAGACATAGGAAGGTGCAACCTTAACTAAATAAATAATCACCCAATCTTGGGATGCGCACACGCACACCTGCTTCAAAGATATTATAATGATGTAAAAATTTGCCACGACTACTAGTAGAGAAGACTACTAGTACAGTACCAGGTACTCAGTACTAGCTACTGTAGATAGCAACTACTACTACTGTAGATAGCAACTACTACTAGAGGAGCCGACCAGTCTACTATCTACCTACTAAAATAATAATGTTCGTCGTCGGTCATCTCTCATCAAACATGGAAGGACAGGTAGTTTACCTCGAAGACTCAAACTAGACTAGTGAAATAGCCTCGCCTTCAGCAGCTACACACCACCTACTTTCATAACCATGGCAACTACACCAAGTCTAATTCACGCACATCAGGTCGAACATGATGATCTCGAGCAACTTTCCATGCGAGATCAAGGCTTGATTCATGACAAAAATTTGGATTGGGCCTTAAAGATGGGCTTAACACCCACCAAAATGCTGCAGTCACCCGGGGAATCAGATTTGGCAGAGCAGATGCTGGCAGATGAATTGAATGCAATGTCTCTGCAGGATATCGAGCGAGATACCTTTAACGTTCATGGAATACTGTTGCAGGAACAATTGCATGATCCAGACAATATCGAACAGCTACTACGAGAACTGGCAATGGAGATTCAAAGGATAGGCCACAAACACAAGAAAGCTTACGACAAAGCTCTGTATTTGAACAAGGCCTACGTTGAAGACCGGGACTTTCGGTTGCTGTTTCTTCGTTGCGATGACTATAATGTAAAAGTGGCGGCACAACGGTTGGTGAAGCATTTTGATGTCAAGTCGAGTCGTTTTCGAAACGAGGATACGTTAGCTCGCGATATTCGAATGCCCGATTTTTCCGAACAGGACACGGCCATATTAAACAGTGGTTTTCTTCAGATTCTTCCAACTCGAGATGCATCTGGTCGTCTGGTAGTATTTCTTAATCAAGAATCGATTCCAAACGGTGTCAATCTTTTGCAGCTGGTACGGGTAATCTTTTATATAATGTGTATTACGGCCAAGGATCCGGTTACACAAATGAAGGGGGTGGTTGTTCTCGTGTTTATGACGCAAGATCTACCAGAGCACGAGTTTGCGGCCGCCATGAGAGAAATGATTTCAACGCGACAGGGCCTGCCACGGAAGGTGGCAGCTGTACATATGTGTTTCGAGTCCAAAATGTACCGTCCCGTTGTTACTGGGATGAAACTATTGTCTCGGAAGGAAGTACGAAATAGAGTTTGCACTCATTGTGGCAGTTATGAGAACATAAAGTTTGAACTTCAAACGTACGGTATTTGTACGGATGATTTGCCAGTAGATACATTTGGCGCTCCGTCAACAGTTGAGTGGCATCAAGAATGGATCAAGGGCCAACAAGTGCGAGAAGACTCTGCAAAGTCGGACGCTATGAACATACCACTTCGGTTTGACTGTTTGTTTGGAAGAGGTCGACATACACGGACTCATTCAGGGAATGTACGCGCGGGGCTTTTGATAGACATGTATCGGAAAGAATACGAAAATGCCAACAAGTTAGAAAAGACTGCAATTGCTGAAAGGATTGTTAACATTATTCAAGAATCACATGGAAGGTGAGTTGATTGTCTACTTGTCTTCGTGTTTGACAATTTAGGTTGTGTTCACGACAGACCAGCTAGTGGCCTTGTTCCAACTATCTACCCCTCTTTTTAAATTGTCAAAAATAGATTTCTCAAATGGGAAAATGATGGTTGGGTTTCCGTTGATGCGCAAACAGCGCGGAACAAGGTTAGAATAGTAAAATACATTGCTGTTATTATTGTACTTCGTCTTCGCGCTCAAGCTCTTTATCTTTCATGCAGATTTCACACATGTTTAGGAACACCAGACCGAAGAGCATTCCTCCCAAAGTATCGTCGACGAAGAGACCTGATGTGGAGGGGAGCTCAGATAATGCTTCCTCCATGACTTCTGCTCCAAATTCCATTAGTGATCGCAGATCTTCGGAAAGTAGCGAAGATGGGATGAGACAATCCAGCGTCGCAATGGTGGAGACCGCTGATATCAGTGTTGGTTGTAGGAAGAAGATTAGGCTTTGATGCGCTTCGTGGCTGGTCAAAATTAAATTAGTACTTCTAGTCATTCATGTACCATACAACTACGACACCTACAGTATCTAATAAAAAGTGAAGAAGAGCTGAAGCGTACATACGAGTAGGATCTAGTGTTTTTGTGGCTATGCCAGATTCCTATCCATAACACTATTATTACTTTCATTTTTGTGAAAGGGTCAAAGATAAAAAAATATCGTATCCTGCATCCTCCACGTCACCAACGAAAAGATCTGCGGCTAATCACCATTCACGAGCTCTCAGTCACGAGCATGCAACACGAAGCACTTCTAGTAGAGTACCGTACTACTGCTAACAACAAGAGAGGAGGCACAAGGTAGGGTCACAGCAAAGATAACAGCCGATGTGTTAACAAAGTTTGATTGGCATTGCTCCTTGTTTGTCTGCTTATTATTTAATCTTACGGGCCTACCTTTAATCTCAGTCGGACTTTTCCAACATTGCATTAAGTTAACCAAAAACCAATTAACTTGATTTGAGTTTATTAACCCATGTCAGGATATCCTCCCCCTCCTCCCCAACCAGGTCAGGGTTTCGCGCCTCCGGCTCCTGGACAAGGATTCGCTCCTCCGGCTCCTGGACAAGGATTCGCGCCTCCAGCTCCTGGTCAGGGTTTCGCCCCTCCTCCGCCGCCGGCTGGACAAGGTTTTAATCCACCTCCACCGCCAGGAGCTGGACAAGGCTTTAATCCACCTGCTCCAGGGCAGGGTTTTGCCCCTCCTCCACCCCAGCAACCAGGTAGTGGCTTTCAGGCTTCTCCTCAACTAGGAGGTGGACAAGGCTTTGCCCCTCCACCGCATCCTGGTCAACAACAACCAGGAATGCAGGGATTAAATCAGGGCATGTCGCAAATGTCCTTTCAGCCACCACCTGCTCCCGGACAAGTTCAAGCGTAAGTACCAAATGAAGGTTTAAAAATCTGAGATTCATTTGTTTTTTACGATCCTGCGACCTGAACTCACTTTGTATCCTGTCTTCCAATTTCCTGAACTTTTACAGTCCTCTTCCTCCCGGAGCTGGTACAGGTTTTGGTATTCCAAAAGCTCCTGGACAGGGATTTGGAGCCCCACTCCCTCCTGGACCACCTGGTAGCGCACCACAGCAGCAAGCTGGTGGCGGCTTTTACGGGGGTCAACAAGCTCCAGGAATGCAGGCCCCACTTGCTCCGGGCGCTCCCGGAACGGCACCACAGGCTCATGCCCCCATGTTCAACGAAAACATTGACTTTGATGTCAAGATTCCGGAACGTCTGGTTCGTCTATCGTGCGAAAAGGTCGCCCAGACAGCTCAAACGGCAGCAACGACCAAGATTCCATTTGGTGGTATTATGCGTCCCTTGGCTCCCGACGGAGAAGAAGACGAACCCATTGAAACCGTTCAACCAGGTACTGCTGGTATTATTCGTTGTAAGCGATGTCGTACATACATTAATGCCTTTGTCTCTTGGTCAGAACACGGACGCCGATGGCGTTGTAACATGTGTTCGCAGATTAATGACTGCCCGGCTGCGTACTTTTGCCATTTGGATGATCAGGGATTGCGACGGGATCGTTTCGAGCGCCCGGAGTTGTCCAAAGCTGTTGTGGAGTTTATTGCTCCTGCCGAATATATGGTCCGTCCTCCCCAGGAACCATCGTATTTCTTTGTCATCGACGTCAGTGCTACCGCAGTTCGAAGTGGAATGCTGCAATCTACTGCCAATGGAATCAAAGCAAGCCTGGACAGCTTGCCCGGTCGTGGAAGGACTAAGGTAGGATTCATTACCTTTGACAATGCGGTTCATTATTATAATTTGTCTTCCGAGCTCAGCGCTCCACAGATGATGGTGGTGGCCGACTTAAAGGAGCTTTTTGTTCCTCTACCAGACCATCTGCTTGTCAATCTTCAAGAATCGCGCTCTGTTGTGGACCATTTCTTGGACAGCTTGCCAGAAATGTTCGCGAAAAATCCTGTCGTATCACAGTCTTGTCTTGGTCCTGCCTTAAAGGCTGGTTTTACAGTCATGAAAAATATTGGAGGCAAGCTTTGTGTCTTTCAGTCAATCATGCCCAATCTTGGAGATGGTGCGCTCAAGAACAGAGAAAACAGGGCACTAATGGGTACCCCTAACGAGGTGCAGCTTCTTCGTCCTGAATGTACCTGGTACAAGGACACGGCCGTCGAATTTAGCCGCCAACAAATCAGTGTCGACATGTTTCTTTTCCCCTACCAATACATGGATCTCGCGGCCATGGCAGAGCTACCAAAATACACCGCTGGTTCTGTTCACTCGTACGTGTCCTTCAATCACCATAAGGACGGCCAACGATTTGAACAGCAGCTGCACAAGGTCTTGACTGAGACGACAGCCTTTGAAGCAGTAATGCGAATTCGTTGTACCAAAGGGATGCGAATCAGCAATTTTTATGGAAATTTTTACATTCGGGGAACAGATCTTCTGGCGCTACCCAATTGCAATGCAGATTCTGTGTTTGGGTTCGACCTTGCCCACGACGAACAGAATGTGGCAACCAACTATGTTACTCTCCAGGCTGCTCTCTTGTATACCAGCAGTGAAGGACAGCGTCGTATTCGTGTCATGACGCAAGTTCTGCCGGTTACAAACCTCAGTTCTGATCTGATTTCTTCTGTCGATACAGATGCTGTGTGCAATTTGCTCTCGAAACAAGCTGTTGAGGTTGCAATCAAATCCAGTCTGGACCAAGCACGTATGAGGCTGCAGGCAACTTGTGTGGACATGATTCGAACTGCTAAGGGAGGCGACAGACGCACCGTCTCTGGTTATGCTGTTCCACCACCCGGAGGACCGCAGGGAGGGAATGACAATGAGGAGAAACCGATTCCTGAGAACCTCCAATTGTTGCCACTCTATACCTTGGCCATGATGAAAAATGTCGCCTTCCGTGGAGGTACCGACGTTCACCCAGACGAACGTATCCAAGCTCACCGTCATATCGTCTCCATGTGGGTGGACCAGTCCAAACATTTTATTTATCCACGCTTGTTTTCCATTTACGATATGGGCGACAACGTCGGCTACTCCGTCGAAGATCTTCCTGATGGCGGTGGCGATGATGCGGTTGTTGCTGGACGAAATCGTATTCTGTTGCCAGAAGTATTGAATCTCAGCGCCGACAACCTTTCAAGCAATGGTGTTTATCTTCTCGACAATGGAATTGACATGTATTTGTGGGTTGGCAGCCAAGCAGATCTTGACATTCTGGGGTCGTTGTTCGGCGTCCAGACTCTCGAAGATGTCGACCCCAACCAGCTTGAAGTATTGACCAGTGGAGATCCATTGGCCTCTCGGTTTGGTGCCATTGTTGATGCTTTGCGTGACGAGAATGATGCCGCGATCTCCCCAAAAATTCTGATTGTTCGCGAAGGCGACCAGCAAATGGAGTCTCGTTTCTTCTGGTTCATGGTTGAGGACCGCGCGTCGTTTCAAGGCGGAACATTTAGCTACGCTGACTTTATGCAATATGGTACGTTTTAACTTTCGAACTGTCTATTTCTATCATTCTATCATGTCAAATCAATCATGAGAACTTATTGCTCATGTATTTTCATTCTTCAGTTAATAATCCTGGACAAGGAGCTCCTGGAGGTGTACCAAATGCACCACATGGAATGCCAGGACAAGGGCCTCCCGGAGGAATGCCAGGACAAGGGCCTCTAAGAGGAATGCCGTCTGGACGACCTGGTATGGGCATGGGCGGCCCCTCTCCTCCCCCACAAAACCAAGGTTCAACCTCAGGGCAGTATGGCGCTCCCCCGCCACCTCAGCAGATCCAAGGGCCACCCTCAGGACAGTACGGGGCTCCCTCGGCGCAGCCACCCCAGCAGAGCCAGGGACCGCCCTCAGGTCAGTATGGAATGCCCTCACAGGGTCCACCCTCAGGACAGTATGGAGCCCCCTCGCCGCAGCCACCTCAACAGAGTCATGGACCGCCCTCAGGTCAGCATGGAATGCCCTCACAGGGGCCACCCTCAGGTCAGTATGGAATGCCCTCACAGGGGCCGCCCTCAGGCCAGTATGGAGCACCATCACCTTATCCTTCCCAGCAAAGCCACGGTCCACCTTCAGGTCAATATGGAGCTCCTCCGCCAGGGCCACCCCGGCCCCCAGCTCCGGCTGGCCCGCCTTCAGGTCAATATGGAGCTCCCCCACCAGGACCACCTAAGCCCCCGGCTGGGGGCGCACCTCCTCCGCCTCCACCTCCACCGGGTCCTCCCAGAGGTATGCCTCCACCGCCACCACCCAAACGCTAGAAATGTTCAATGTCATTCTTGTGTAGAGACTGAGCCCTTTGCAACAACGGATGGTCTTTCAAAACATTGAATAATTATCTAATTGTTTGTCCTTGCATATCAGATCGTCGCGTCGTGTTGTTTGATCACTAAATGCAAAAGTTAGATACCCCTTATTAAAAGAGCAAAATCGATAGCCTGTACGATTAGATGACTAAAATCGATTTTCTTTTCAGTGGCGTGGGTGTTTGACCGTATGCGCAATTGACACAAAGCGGAGCTACTCTACAACCTGATTTTATTGACAGCAAATCGAGAAGTCCTTCTCAGGCAATAATCGCTGTCATTTATTTTATGAAAATGAACGCTGTGATCGCGGTCACGCTTTATTTGAAAACATGGGGCTGCATGCCACTTGGTTCACAACTATCTCCTTCGTACAGAATATCCATAGGCTGGCCGTCACTGTCCAAACTGCGTCTTCCTGCCTCCAGGATAGCGGTTCCTTGCATGGTAGTATGAACTGTGGCCAAAGAGCCGTCATCAAAGTCCTCGGGCTTGCTTTCTCCACTGTTGACATCACGGCAAGCATCAATAAAATTTTCGAAACTTCTTACACCATAACTGCCTTGTCCTGAAAATTTTCCATTCGTTGGCGTGTATTTCATAAATAGTGGATTGACAGATCCGAATCCGGTCTCGTCGGTCGAAACAGTGCATCCACGGTGCGCTTGATCGACGTTAATTTCGCCCGCACAACCCATGTAAAAGAAGCGCTGCTGGGAATGTACGTCGCTTTTGGGAGCCACCCACGAGGACGTGTACACGGCAGTTCCCAAGGTTTTATCCGAGATGTTCTCCCACTGTACGGTAAGCGTAATGGAGTCCTCCGTTTCAATGCCCTTGGCTTTGGCTACTCCCGTGGATCCTGTGGCCGTGACGCGAACGGGACGAGCAATGCCCGCGAGAGTCCATTCGGACCAGTCCACGTGGTGCGAATTGAGATAATAGGAAATATCGCTCGACTTTCCGGCCCAGGCTTTGAACGTTTCCAACTGGTGTTTGGGTTGACTCATGTAGGCGTACATGTATTGAAAGTTTCCCATGTTGGAACGAGCTCTGTCTCGAGCATCGGCGTAAAAGGGATCGAGACGTTTGTGTACTTCTACACCAACCAAGACGCCCTTTTCTCTGGCAGCTTTGGCCAATTTGTGGTGCTCGTCCAAGGTTTTTACAATGGGTTTGGTCACCATGACGTGCATTCCCTGATGGATGCATTCGAGAGCAATTTCGAAGTGTGTATCGTCGGGAGTAAAGATCACTGCGACATCTCCAGATTTGAAATCCTTTACAGCGGTTTCGTACGCTTTGGGATCCACTTCATCGTCTGCAGGAAATGTATCACACTCAATATTCATGTCGGCATAGACATCGGCTATGCAT
>Ga0100394_1003922_pt1 | contig 12152 bp, 12 predicted proteins | sample CryGeymeta201518_FD_81549 | JGI IMG/M metagenome (GOLD analysis project Ga0100394, IMG submission 81549) | Groundwater microbial communities from Crystal Geyser aquifers in Utah, USA - Crystal Geyser metaG 2015-18 | ecosystem: Environmental > Aquatic > Deep subsurface > Groundwater | place: USA... | reverse complement strand
TAATAAAAAAATCAAAACCAAAACAATTCCAAAAATTATCTGGGTAATATGGGTAATAGTTGTAATTGAAATTTTCTTTTTCATTGACACAAGAAACTACTCTTTACAACTGAATATATCATTTGAATATATCATTGTCAATAAAATTACTGAAAAAACGGCTTAATTGCAAAAAATTGTTGCTAAAAGTACCTGATTATCATATCCTGTAAATGATAATTAAATATTTATCTACAGGAGATTGTAATCATGGCTAAAAAAACTGTCCGAAATGTGGTTCAAACAGGGTCAAAAAATACGGGAAGAGTTTAAGTAAACAGCGATATAAATGTCTGAAATGTGGCAAGTTTTACCAATCAAAAAACCGCCCGCAAAGATTAGAGCAAAAGATATTTAACGAGTACGTTCACAAAAGAAAAACCCTTCGAGATTTAGCCGATGAGCACAATAGAAGTATCAACTGGATTAGGTTGAAGATTGCTAAAGCAAAAACAATCAAGAAGAAGATAAAACCCGATGGTCTGGTAATTGTCGCTGACGCCACTTTCTTTGGCAGAATCTACGGCTTCATCGTTTTCCGCTCACTAAAACTTCAAAAGAATCTTTACTTCAATTGGATCCCCTACGAAACAATTATGGATTATCGGCTCGGAAGGAGCGCAGTTGAAGCAAGGGGCATTATCATTTCAGCTGTAGTATTAGATGGTAGACCAGGAGTAAGAAGTGTTTTCTCGGACATTCCAATTCAGATGTGTCATTTCCACCAGAAACAGATTATTCAAAGGTATCTGACACTTCACCCAAAACTTCCTGCCGGCATTGAATTAAAAGAAATTGCCGCGACACTTTGCAATACAAATGAAAAAGAGTTTAGCAAAGAATTAAATAACTGGCATAACAAATGGAGAGACTTCCTTAAAGAGAGAACAACGAATCCGATAACTAAAAGGTGGTGCTATACCCACAAGCGAGTCCGATCTGCTTATCGAAGCCTAAACATCAACCTGCCATATTTATTTACCTATCAAAAGTATCCGGAATTGAAGATTCCGAACACAACCAATTCACTAGACGGAAGTTTCAACCATCTAAAAGAATTAGTCAGAGTTCATCGAGGATTTACACCATATCTTAAAAGAAAAATTATTGAAGAAATATTAGGAAAATAGCAACAAGAATTTGATATTAAGCCATAAATTCAAAATTACTTCAAGTCATCCCAATTTGTCCAATTCGACTTATATTTTCTGTAAAATGAAAACCCCCTCAAGGATCTGAGGGGGCGGAATACTTGCAGGCCGCTCGGGCGGCGGCAATCTCTTTCTCGGCCTTGGTCAGTTTGGCCTCGACTTCGTCCTGTTTCCAGTTCGGACGAGTGGTCAGGGCGCCGGCGCCGGCAGCCAAGTTGAGTGCGGCCGTTGCGGCCTCAGCGGCAGCGCATTTGGGACACGTCCTTAACTCCTCTTCAAGATTGCTGAGAGCGTACTCCGACTCGAGCCGGACACTGCGACCGGTTTCGATGTTTGCCCGATCCTGTTTGATCAAGTTTTCGAGTGTGTCGCAGGCCGGCAGGATGATGTCCTGCGCCGGGTCGTAGACCGTCGGCGCATGTGGGGACGGCGCACAGGACGTCTCCGCCGCCAACCTCGGGGGCGGCGGTGGCTCCGCCTGGCGGTGGTACGTCTGATAGACCATCACCGCAATCGCCCCGGCAAACGCCACCAACAGGATTTGCGGAATCGGAGTCTCGTATCTGGGTGTCCGGGCCATTGAGAACACCTCCCTGTGCAGAAATATTCACAACATCGAATCATATCATCTCCCGCTCCAAAAGTCAATAAGCACCTATTCGCTATTAGCCATTAGAATATTCGTCATCCATTCTTGATGATCATTTCATCTCGACAACCTTGCTCTTTGTCAAGAGTTTGGCCGGTATATGGTCGCGGTCGGTGGTGGTGATTATCGTCTGATAATTTTTTATTAATTGATATAAATGCGCTCGGTGGTCGGCATCAAATTCGGAGAAAATATCATCCAACAAAAGTATCGGTTTAACCCCGTCCTCCAAATATTTCAGCTCGGCCATTTTTAGCGCTAGAATTATTGACCTTAGCTCTCCCCTCGAGGCGTATTTTTCCGTTTCCAAAGAGTCCAACTTAAATTGCAAGTCATCGCGATGCGGGCCCGATAAAGTCACTCCGACAGCAATGTCCAGGGGTCTCTTGGCCGCTAATTTCTCGAGAAACCGCTCCCCCGCCTTTGGATGATAAATTATTTCGACTTTGGCCTTTTTTTGTCCAGAGATAGTTCGGTAAAATTCATCAACCTGGCCGGCAAACTGCTGGCAAATTTTCTGGCGCTCGGCTGTTATAATCTCCGCCTGCGCCGCCAGCTCTTTATCCCAAAAATTCAACTCATCCTCGCCTGCCCGCCTCTCCTGGATCATTTTGAGCAAATTGTTGCGCTGGATTAAAACTTTTTTGTAATCCAAAAGCGCCTGCAAATATTTGTGATTTTTCTGCGAGATGACAATATCTAAAAAACGCCGGCGCTCTTTCGGCTCACCAGTGATAATTGCAATTGTCTCCGGCGAAAAAATCACCGAGGGCAGAATCCCGACAAAATCGGCAATTTTTCTCTTCACTCCCCTTTCTTTCATCTGAAACATCAGTCGTGGTCTGCGCTGGATAAAGACCTCGAGCTCATCGCCAGCTACTCGCGCGTAAGACGCAGCAAAATTAATCAATTCAAACCTATTCTCGCCGCGAAAAGAACGGCCGTACGATAGCACGCCGATCGCTTCGAGTATATTAGTTTTCCCTACCCCATTTTTACCGATAAGAACAGTGATCTCGGACAACTCGAGTTCAAAGTTTTTGTGATTGCGGTAATTTACAAGCTTAAGACACTTGAGCATAAATCAAAAGTCAAAAATCAAAACGCAAAACTGAAACTAAAAACTGATAAACTGATTTAAATATTTTTGATTTTTAAGTTTAAGTTTTGACTTTTGCGTTTTAAGTTTTAAATTATTCCTCAACGCGCAGCGGCATTATGATGTAGACATAATCCTTAGCTTTCTCCGGCTTGATGACACCAGGTGAAGCTTTATCATTGACTTCAAAGAGAGCTTTTTTCTCCGGCAGAACCTGCAAAATATCAAGAACATATTTGGCATTAAAGGCAATCTCCACCTCATCGCCAGTGACCTGGGCTGCGACCCGTGAGATGTTGTCACCAATTTGGTCAGCAACACTGGTTATTACAAGCTCGGTTGGTGTAAATTTGACCTTAATGTTGTTTGCGCCTTGGCGGGCAAAGAGCGCTGCCATTTTAACTGCAGAGGCTAATTCCGGTAGAGCCAGAGTGGCACTTGTCCTGAGGGATGAGGGGATTATCTGTTTATAATTCGGGAAGGCTCCCTCGATTAGCCTGGAGACAATCTGGGTGCCAGCAATTGTGAATGAAACCTGGTTTTCAGTTGCAGAAATAGCAATTTTTTCCAACTCTTGAACCCCTCCGGCAATGCGTAGAATCTCTTGCATAGTCCTGGCCGGGACAATAAATTCTTTTTGGATTTCTACTCCAGGAGTTTCAATTTTCTTCTCAGCCAAGCGATAGCTATCAGTAGCAACCAGGAGGAGTTGGTTTTTTTCAAATTTGAAGTATATACCAGATAAAACCGGCCTGGTATCATCAGTGGCACAGGCGATAATCACTTCGGAAATCGCTTTTGTAAATTCGGGAGCTTTGATTTCAACTAAGGAGTCTTTGGCAATATCGGGAATGACAGGAAATTCAGAAGGGTCAATGCCACGAATATTAGCCTCATACCGCGCACTTTTAAGATGTAGGGTGCTATCTTTGGACTCAAGATTTACACTCACATCATTATTTGTGGCGACAAATTCCGAGATCAGACGAGCAGGCACGGTGACTGCACCTTCGGTGTCAACTTTTGCCCCGATTGAGGTTGTGACACCAATCTCAAGGTCGGTTGCTGATAGTTTTAACTGACCGCCCTTGGCTTCGAGGCAAATATTCGATAAAACCGGTAAAGTTGTCCGAGTGCCAACAATTCTAGAAACAATACCGAGCCCCTTATTTAACTTTTCTTGTGTACATGATATTTTCATACTTCTCCTTTATATTAATCCTATAAAATTGCTTGGCCTTATTATATCCACAGCCTAATTTTTAGCCTGTGGATAACTTTGGTATATATTTTTGGGGTTTTCTGCTTTATCAGAGCCAATTTTTGAAGTGGTGTATTTTCGGCCTGTGGATAACTTTTAAAGTTTTCCACAGATTTTTTAGCTGTGGATAACTTTTCAAAAGTTATCCACAGATTTCAGAGTTATCACCAAGAAAACAACATTTTTATCCCGGAGTTATTAACAGATTTAGCGCCAATTTTTCCGTTCCCAGAAAGGATATTTAGTTTTATCCTACTTATCCACAAGCCTTATTATTATAACTACTAATTTTTTAAACTAGTTTAAAGTTATAAAAAAGCTTGTGGATAAGTAGGATCTGCCGTAATTTATTCGAAAATACTTTCTTTTAAAAGTTCAATTTCATCTTTGAGTTGTCTAGAAGCAGAAATCCCTTTGGTTATAGCTTTACAGCCATGAATTATTGTTGTGTGATCTTTCCCACCCAGTTCTCGGCCAATCTCTGGATAAGAGAGGCCAACAACATTTTTAAGAATATACATCGCAACGTGGCGCGGTTTGATTACCTCTCTATTTCTTTTCCTGCTGACTAAGTCCTCAATCGGAATATGATAAAACTTCTGGATTGATTTGAGGACTTTCTCCACTGATACAACCTGCCGGCGCTGGTTCCGAGAGATTATCTCTGATAGTATTTTTTCAGTTACGGCCAAGGATGGTGTTGCCTCAGCTAAATCACAATAGGCAAATAATTTTATTAAAGCACCTTCAAGCTCGCGGATGTTCGACTCAATATTTTCAGCTATAAAACTGACAACATCTCTGTCGATCACCCGGCCTTTCTCGGCGCATTTTGATTGCAATATCGCGCATCTAGTTTCATAGCCTGGCGTTTGGATGTCAGCCACCATCCCCCACTCGAATCGGGTTTGCAAACGTTTTTCTAGACCCTTAATCTCTTTCGGTGCTCGGTCTGAAGTCATAACCACCTGCTTGTTTTTCTGGTGTAAATGATTAAAGGTGTGGAAAAATTCTTCCTGGGTTTGTTCCTTTGCGCCTAGGAATTGGATGTCGTCAACCAGAAGTACATCAACATTTCGATACCTGTTTTTGAATTCTTTCGCCTTGCCGCCCCTAACAGCCTCAATAAAATCATTAGTGAAAGTTTCGCAGGAAACATAAAGCACTTTTATTTTCGGGTTTTTGATTAAGATTTTATGACCAATAGCTTGGAGTAAATGAGTCTTGCCAAGGCCTGAGTCGCCGTAGACATAAAGGGGATTATAGGCTTTTCCCGGCTTATCGGCCACTGATTTTGCTGCGGCGTGGGCGAGCTGGTTTTCTGTTCCAACAACAAAGTTTTCGAATACATATCGTTCATTAAGAGTATCATTTCTTGGTTTATCCACAACCCTTTCCACCTGTGGAAAACTCTTTGAGTTATCCACAGGGGTGTGGATAACTTCTGACTTATCCACAAGTTCTTTGGTTTTTTTTGGCGGGGAAGCGACTTTAAATTTTATATCCTCAATTTGCTCCTTTGTTTGTTTTTGCAAAGCATTTTTTATCTCTTTTATATACTTTTTTTTCAGCCAGTCTTCAATGAAAAAAGTTGGCACCCCGACTGTAAAAACGCCCTTTTTATAATCATAAATAAAGGTGTCGCGAAACCAGGTTGTGAAGTTAGCTTTTGACAAAACAACTTCTAGCTCTCCAAGGGCTGTAGACCAAATTTTTTCATAGTCCTCAGGCATTTAGCTCCTTAAAATCCTATGTACTAAAAATATAGCAAGTTATCCACAGCCCTGTAAAGAAAACTCAAAACTCAAAAGTCAAAAGTCAAAACGAAGGAGTTAATTCCCTTGATTATATTTGGATAATTTGTTAAGATCTTTGGAGTAGCGACGAAAGTCCTATTTTAAATTTAAAAATTATGTCAAAACAAACTTTTCAACCCAATAAAAGAAAACGGGCCAAGAACCATGGCTTTCTTTCACGAATGAAATCAACCGGTGGGGCGGCGGTAATTAAAAACCGCCGACGCAAGGGCAGGAAGAAATTGTCGGCGTAATTGTTCTATTGCCAAATTGCTGAAAATATTCTTATTGACGCGATCTTATTTTTTTGCTAAAACAGAGCTGTGGCTTGAGGGCGGCTGTTCATCTGTTTTGTTAAGGAGGACGAAGAAGATGATGGAGGTCTCTGGGATATGCATCGGTCCTTGGGTTGGTCAATTGGTCGTCAGGGGGAGAGAGGTAAGATTGGGCCCACTAGAGCATAGATTGCTCATTTTCTTGATGCGAAATGCCAATACCCTGTTGTCGAAAGAAGCGATAGCCGCCGAGACTTGGGCCGGGCGAAACGAAGAGGGCAAAACTAATAAGGGCTATCTTGTCTCAATGCACATCAGGAGGATTCGACAGGCAATTGAGGAGGACTCCGAGGTACCAAGATTGATAGTGAATCGCTACGGGTTGGGTTATATGTTCGTTGATCATGCCCGGGGGATTCAGCATCGTGTGGAAGAGAAGAAAGATTCTTTTTCTCTTGAATTAGACAGAGAAAGAAATGAGGTGAGAATTCGTGGCAGGGAAATCCATCTCACCACCTCTGAATCCCATCTTCTCGAGTGTCTCTTGAATAGTGCCGGCAATGTTTGTTCGGACGCTCTCCTTACTAAGCTCCTTTGGGGTGCCGAAAAGGACACACAAACAGATATTCCAAGCCGTCACCGATTGGCTTCAATTATGCACAATCTGCGTGATAAACTTGGAGACACTGCTCGCAGAGCATTAATTGAGCGGGTCTGGAAAGTTGGCTACAGATATGTCGGCCACTAGCAGTCCCCTCTCATTATGTAAGACATAAAGCGCTCTACTGGAGCGCTTTTTCTTTTCATTGCTAAAAGTACCCGCATCTGCTAAACTCATTTTATGTTGGCAAATATCAATCGATTGCGGAAAGAGAGGGAGATCCAAAAAGTTTTCAAGATTGGCAGATCAGTAAAATCGGCCAATTTTTCTATCAGATACGCGCCGAACCGCTTCGGCAATAGTCGTTTTGCTATTGTTGCCGGCACAAAAGTTGATAAGCGTTCGACTCGTCGCAATGCTATTAAGCGGCAAATCAGAGAAGTTTTGCGCCAAACCCGGTCAGAGATTCCTCAAGGATACGATTATGTCATCTCGGTGTACAGATTGCCCGGCTGGCCGTTAAAACAGGTGGACATCAAGCAAGAAATAGCATTGCTGATGAAAAACATTAAATAGGATAAAAAAGATGATAAAGAAGATCAAGATGATAAAACAATCCGGCAATAAAACAATTTTTCAAAGAATTTTGGTCAAGCTCATTGAGCTCTACCAAAATTCTTTATCCCCCGATCATGGCTGGTTTTCGGATCGCTACCCCGGTGGGTTTTGCAAATATCACCCAGACTGCTCAGAGTACTGCAAGCAAGCGATTGATAAGAAAGGGACGATCAAAGGTATGGCTTTGGGTACTTGGCGAATATTACGCTGCAACCCCTGGAGTGGTGGAGGAGTTGACGAAGTCAAGTAGAAATTCCAAGATGCAAGACACAAGAAACAAATAATATCCAAATTGCAAGTTCCAAATTCCAAACATTTGGGCATTTGAGATTTGAATATTGGAATTTGTTTGTATCTTGTTACTTGTTTCTTGTAGCTTTAATTTAAGCACCCTATGTCCAACTTTTTTACTCAAATCCTCTTTATCCCGATTTACAATCTGCTAATGTTTTTTGTCTGGTTGCTGCCGGGCAATAGTTTAGCTATGGCGATCATCACCGTCACTATAATACTTCGTGTCGCTCTTCTGCCATCTTCAATAAAAGCTTCTAGGTCCCAGCTTGAACTTCAAAAACTTCAGCCGCAGATGAATGAAATCCGGGCGAAATACAAAAAGGATCAGAAAAAGCAGTCAGAGGAGATGATGAAACTTTATAAAGAGCACAAAGTTTCGCCTTTTGGCTCCTGCCTGCCTTTGATTATTCAGCTGGTGGTTCTTGTTATTTTCTACCGGGTGATTATGATTGGTTTTAATGCCGATCACTTCAATCTACTGTATTCATTTATAGCTCATCCAGCTTCTATAAATCTCAACTTTTTTGGTATCAACATGGCTAAACCAAATCTCTGGACTTTGCCGATTATTGCTGGCGCTTTGCAGTTTATCCAGGCTAAAATGATACCTCAGCCGCCGATGCAGAAAAAGTCAAATGATCCAATGGCCCTGATGAACAAACAGATGGTTTATTTTTTCCCGTTTATCACTGTTTTTATTGCTAGATCTCTGCCGGCCGGATTAGCAATTTATTGGATTGTGACCTCGATCTTTATGATTTTTCAGCAGTGGTATATCAATTCTAGATTCGGACTCGGATTTTTCGGCCGATTCCCGGCAGTCGCACCGGCAAAACTGCCGGAATATACTCTGGAAGACGAAGCGGCGTCTAACGGCACAGAGAAAGAGGAATTCAAAAAAGAGCGAGCAAAAGGGGTGGAAATTACTGTCAGAAAACGACGATAATCACAAACGGATGGCGAATTGTCCTAATAGCTAACGGCGAATAAAACCCTAGAAAATAAAAATCCGCATTCAAATGCGGTTTTTTAATGGCGGATTCGAATCCACTTTTTGGATTCCGTCTGTACTCACTTTGTTCGTTTGGCGGTGTCTGTTTGAAAATATCCGAACGGAACTGGCTGGGCCCCGCCTGCGTTGAAACTTCGGCGGGCAGGTCGGCGGGCGGAATTCCCCCCAAACCCCCCTTCCGCCCGCCTCGCCTTGCCTGCCCGACCGAAACTCTTGAGTGAAGGCGGGAACCGGAGCGAAAAGGACGATTTCAAGTTTTTCTTTGGCGGCTAAACAATATACTTTTCCGCCCAAACATTCGTGCCGTCATTTGTTCCGTAAAACGCTTCTTTTTTACTCAAAAGATTTTTAGCGGCAACGAATCTCTTTTGACCTTTTGCCATTTCTTCATCAAAATTTGCTTCGGTAGTATAAATGCTTGGGAATTTTCCAGAAGTAGCGTTCACTGGATTCGTGGGGTCGTAAATATAAATCTTATCACCTTGTCGGATTATGATAAAACTATGTTCTTCGGAAAATTCCTCATCTCTGTTCCAAAGCACATCGCCACTAAAATAAGTTGAAGGAACGCCTTCTTGTTGTAAATATCCTTGAGCAAGCGCGGCGATTTCAGCACATTCCGCAGTATTAGCATTAAATAGATCGCTTAATTTAATTTCTTCCCCTTTTTCGTTATAAATTTTTCGCCGCGCTTCTGCTCTCTCCGGATTGTCTGGATATTTCTCTTCAAATTTTTTAGTGAAAGCGAATAGAGTAGCAAACAATTTCTCATCAATCTCAATTCCTTGTGAGCTTAACCACTCTTTTAATTTAGGTAAATCATATTTACCAGCAAATTCGTGGGTTTCCGTGAAAAATTGTTTGAAACTTTCAAAATCGCCAGTAATTTTAATATTTGCTTCAGTAGAAAAAATACTTTCACCGCCAACAGGGATACGATCTCCTTCATCAAATTTTGAGATTTCAAAACAATGTCCGAAAAGCTGCTTTATTTTTTCTACTTTCTCTGCTTCAGCTTCCGGAGCCGGAGTAGGAGCTTGTTCTTCTGGATTAAATTTTGGTCCGCCTTCAATTCCCATAAATTTATTTTATTAGTTCTTCAATACTAACATCAAGGGCTTTCGCAATTTTTTCGACCATAAGCACAGACGGCGTTTTAATAACACCACTTTCAATCTTGGTAAGTGTCGTATATTTCACGCCTGCCTTTTGGGCAAAATCCTCTTGCGAAAGTCCCAATTTTGTCCGGCGTTTCTTGATATTTTTGCCTATGTTGTTTCCGGTTGCCATACTTGCAGTATCCTGATAGTATTAAAATGATTTGATACACTATCAATATCATACTATCAAATAATATGATTTATTTCAATTCCGAAAAAAAGCCCGCTTTTGGCCTTATTGAATTCAAAACGGCTTGAAATTTCCCCGAAAAACGACTGGCGAGCCCGCGTACTTGTCCCTCGTAGCCCGAAGGGCGAAGTGGGAGCGGGCGAGCCAATGACTTCATTTCCCAACTGGCGGAAGCGAGAGGATTCGAACCTCTGGTGACATTGCTGCCACAACGGTTTTCGAGACCGCCCCATTCAACCACTCTGGCACGCTTCCAACGCTCCCAATTATAACCAAATCTGTGCTAAAATACAACCAATACCAAAATAATAATTAAGAAATAGGAGAATTATACCAGAAACAAAAATACTTGAAAACACAAATAAAAAGGTTGGGCTGCAAATCGCCCAATTTGTTCTTTTCATCGCGATTGTGACAGTTGCGCCGCTAGTGAAACAGCAGTTGATAGTTGGGCCAATCGTTAATGCCACGCTCTTTATCTCGGCAGCAACAATTGGCACTGCCGGTGCAATAATGGTTGGCTTGGTGCCGAGTGTAATTTCTCTTTCAGTTGGACTTTTGCCTCCGGTTTTGGCGCCGGTGATTCCCTTTATTATGACCAGCAACGCGCTTTTGGTTTCAGTTTTTGCTATCTTTAGAAAGCGCAATTTCTTTCTTGGAATTGTGGCTGCCAGCGTCGTTAAATATTTATTTCTTTATGCTACCAGTTCAATGGTAATCAGTTTGCTGTTGAAAAAAGAAGTTGCCTCTTCGGTTGCCCAAATGATGAGCTGGCCGCAACTGGTGACCGCGCTTGCTGGCGGAGTTTTGGCCTGGGTATCCCTTAGGGGGGCAAAGAGGATTTAGAGGATAAAGAAGATAAAGAAGATAAAGAAAAAGGCAAAAAAGAAGGGAAGATGGGGAATTATAGAAATACCATTACTTATCGGCAGGCGGTGGAAATTTATCAACTGACTAAAGAGTTTACCAAGAAATACTTACATCCCATTCGTGATAGTCGACTAATTGACCAGATGAATTCCTCGGCCAGATCAATGAAGCAAAACCAGGCCGAAGGGGCGTTGCGCAACAGCTTAAAAGCGCTGATTGAATTTTTGGGTTTTGCCCGCGCCTCGGGCGAAGAACTTCTGGAGGATTATCTGGATTTAGCCAGAGAGTGGAAAATCCCAATTTCCAGACCATCCTTTCTATCTTCTGATCTGAATTTTTTGATTGATTTGGTTACCAGAACCAACTACCTTCTTGATCGCCAGCGCCGAGCACTGGAAAAACATTTCATTGAGCATGGCGGACATAGCGAGAATTTAGCGGAAAAACGAAGAAAGTTTCGAGGATATTAAATGAAATCAGAATTTCCAAAAAATTTCCTCTGGGGAGCGGCAACAGCAAGCCATCAAGTTGAAGGTGGACAGAAAAACAATTGGAGCCAGTGGGAGACATCAGAAGAAAGAATCAAGAATTTAGAATTGAGGGGGGAGCTAAAGAAACACGGGCTTGATAATTTCATCTCCGGCCGGGCTTGTGATCACTATCATCAATATAAAGAAGACTTTAGACTGGCAAAGGAACTTGGCCATAACGCAACCAGAATCTCGATCGAATGGTCACGAATTGAGCCGGAAGAAGGAAAATTTAATCAAAAAGAAATCGAGCACTATCGCGATGTTTTGAAAACTTTGCGTCAGTTAAAAATCGAGCCGTTTGTGACAATTTATCACTGGCCGATACCGCTATGGCTGCGCGACAAAGGCGGGTTAGAATCAAGGAAATTTTCAGAATATTTTGCCCAGTACGCTGAAAAACTGGCGAAAGAGTACAAAGATCTGGTAAAGTTTTGGATCACAATCAATGAGCCGGAGGTATTGACCTCGAGCTCGTATCTTCAAGGTGTTTGGCCACCACAGAAGAAAAATATTTTCCTCGCAATAAAAGTTTATAAAAATCTTATTCAGGCGCACAAATTGGCCTATGACAAAATCAAAAAAATCGCTCCCGGCTCTCAAATTG
>Ga0100394_1003916_pt1 | contig 12164 bp, 4 predicted proteins | sample CryGeymeta201518_FD_81549 | JGI IMG/M metagenome (GOLD analysis project Ga0100394, IMG submission 81549) | Groundwater microbial communities from Crystal Geyser aquifers in Utah, USA - Crystal Geyser metaG 2015-18 | ecosystem: Environmental > Aquatic > Deep subsurface > Groundwater | place: USA... | reverse complement strand
TAATACTTAGAGAAATGAAATAAAAATATTCTCGAGTTTCCATTATCCAAAACTCGAGACAGAAAAATCTCGGAAATGGTGGTAATAGATCCCCATAGAATTAATAGCACGGCACAGATTTTGGACTTGGTGATTCTCAAGGACTTACCGGTAGCATAAATTTTCTCTGCGTAGACCCTAGTACTTATTCTACAGTATTATTTGTAGTCTTATTCTAAGGTGGGTATGATCACAGTAGGTACTACTAGGGTACCAGTTTGCTACGTGTTCTCACACTGACGGACAGACCATCGGGCTAAACTCTAAATAAATAATAATAACCTGATTCAATACCACTTGGAACTCTCAAGATCCAACAAGGCTTATCGCTTTTCGACAGATTATGAAATTCATTCGAAGTACGCAAAGAAGATGTTTGGAAGATTTAGTATTCCATGTACAAGAAAACATCAGATAATCATCCGGCCCCATTTGAACAGACGACGAAACAAGAAACAATAGTATTATAACAGAGAATATTAGAAAAAAGAAAGAGATCTCAATTATCAGGTTAGCGAGCGATCTCCCTTTGTGCTGTTTCCATCTGCAGAACAGGACCAAAGGCAAATTACATTTAAGCATTTAGGACACCTGATTACAGTATTACTACTTTATCATGTCATCATCATCCGCACCACCACAGCTCGACCGACAAGCCGTAATATACATGGCTTTGCTGGCCTTGCAGTTCGGGCTACAACCAAGCTTGACCAGACAATTCACCCCGCCCCAGATCAATCGTTCCACCGTAATTTTGGTCCAAGAAATTTTGAAATTTTGTTTTGCTGCCACCATGTTGCACCTCAGTACTACAAAAGACCAGTTGCGCGATTTGTGGTCGAAATGGAGCATCACGGAATGGCTGACAGTGGCAGGTGTTCCCGCTGGATTGTACGCCATTCAGAATGTGGCAGCACTGACGGCGTACCAACACTTGGATGCTCTCACCTTCAACGTGTTGAATCAAACCAAAACACTGAGTGCAGCCCTGTGTTGCTACGTGGTCATGGGAAGACCGCAAAGTTTATTGCAAATTGTGGCATTGTTTTTGCTGTTGACGAGCGCTCTGGTTATGGAAGGTGCCGTGCCCTTACCAGAAGCACTGGGAGGAACAGCCATAGCCGCCCGTATTTTGGAAGAAAAAGATGAAACATCGACAAGTAGTGGTGAAGATGAGATTGAATGGGATTCATATCGATTTACACACGGTGTAATTCCCATTTTGCTGGCCAGTTTCATTTCGGGGTTGGCGGGTGCTCTGTCGCAAAAGAATTTGCAAACTTTAAGACGAAATCCATATCAATTCAGCATGGAACTATGTGCTGCAAGTGCTTTCATGTTGGCATTAAAGCTGGGTGTATCTTTTGTTTTAGGTCGGCAACAACAACCACAAGAAGAAATGCTGACAACAAGTGCAAGTATGTGGGAAGGATGGACACCTACCACCTTGATTCCCATTGTCACCAACGCTGCCGGTGGCATTGTGGTGGGACTGGTAACAAAATACGCCGGCAGCGTTCGGAAAGGTTTTGCCCTCATTTTTGGAATTTTATTGAGTGCCTTGGTCCAAGAATTTGCCACCGCTGCTGGTAGCGCCAAAGTTCGACCCGAGCAAATTATGGGAGGAGTGATTGCGGCTGTTAGTCTTTATCTGCACGCTACCAATCCGCCATCACAACGGCCGACGGCTCCTAAAAAGGTCGATGCAGAAAAAAAGACCAAATAAATCATGTTGCTTTAGTCAAACTTTGTCGGCTGGTCAAGAAGTGTCAGATTTTGTTGGACTAAAAACCATACTAACTAAATACAGCAATAATGATGAGACAACATAATATTATTATTATAAAGTACAGGGTCTCCAAGTGAACGCAGCACTAGCGTCGTTTAGGGATGAAGTCTTTCACACTTTCACACTTGCATACTGTACTACTCTAGCTGGTACCGACTACTCGAATACGCACGACTACTACTATACCAGGTAACGAAAGCATTCGCTCGTTGACAAGAATGTAAAATGACCAAAAGATGACTTTTTTGTTGATTCTGCTACCACTAGTAGCTAGTAGTAGTACTACCCACCACTATCACTAGTACTCTTAGTAGCCGTGCAGTAGATCTAGCTAGTAGAAGAATATGCAAGTTGCTTATGATTCGGAGTCTGACATACGGCTGGTACATCGGTATCTCCCCAGTCACAAGCGGTATCGCCACTGGCAAAGAAAGATCAATGAAGACAAAGAATTCAAGATAAGCGACCAAGAGAAGAAAATTAATTTATCTCCTCTCCCCCTTGATTGGCTTGCTCTCTAGAGGAAATGATAGCCAACCGAAACATCAAGGTCACTGGCAATAAGAATATGGACTGGTCTAATAGCAGTGAAGGTCTTGTCTCTGCACGGAAAGAGAGTTTATATCGGCGTTTATCCGATCCTCATCGGCCTTCCTCTTTTGACGAGGCATCTGCACCTTTAACAGAAGCTACTAAATCCAATAAGGCTGCTGAGAAACAAATCAGAGAGGCGACTGGACATGCGCCGAAAAAATCTCCCAAATCTACTGCAAGAAGAATCAAATTTAGAAGCTCCCTACATGACTCCTTGCCTGATATTTCTGAGTTATCCTGGCTGCCTCCACCGCCGCCGGAAGAGAAGAACGAGAAATTAATGGCCAGCAGCGCTCACAGTGCACGTCGACGTCGTGTCAGCACGGTCGTGCAATCTCGTCAGAAGGCTTTTACTCCATCCATGGAGGACTCCTCGGACGTGTCGGTAGACGATGAGAAAAAGAATCCGGTGAAACGACGCGTTAGTGCTGCCGTAAGTTCAAATCCTTTTGTGGATGGATCTATTTCTAATCACGACAATACGAGTCAAAGCGAAAGATTCCGACCGTCCAACTGGCTCGTAACATCACGCATAAAAGATACTGAGCGACGAGCGTCCATGCAGATGATGTCTCGGTCAGAACGGCCATCCACCACTCGCGGTCGCACCACACCCCTCAACAATTCGTTTGCTTTTCAGGATTCCTTCAACAGCTCTTTGAATTCAACCAGTGAATTCGCCCAAAGCGAGGAGCTCAGCGAGGAGCTCAGTTCTTCGAAACAAGAACAAGCAGCGGCGGACAAGCACGTCATAGCCACGTTGACAGATCTTCCCACTGCTTCTACCGATGATTTCGCATCTGGGAGGAAAAATGAAATATTCGAAGACATATATGTTTTAGGAGACTTGCTTGGAGAAGGAGCTTATGGAGAGGTCTTTTCCTGTACCCACAAAGAGTCTAAAGCAGAAAGGGCTGTCAAAATCATTCCAAAGGAAAGAATGATGGAGTGGCAGTATGATGATGTCATTAAGGAATTCCAAATGCTCAATACAATTGACACTCCCAATGTAATCAGAGTGTATGAGTTCTATGATACTGACAAGAACTTCTACATTGTCCAGGAACTTGCCAGTGGTGGTGAGCTGTATGATGAGCTTGCCAAACATGGAAAGTTGGCAGAGTCCGATGTTGCCACTCTCATGAAGCATGCTTTGTCATGCGTAAAATATTTGGCAGACAACAGCATTGTTCACAGAGATATCAATCTTGAGAACATCATGCTGGAGAAAGCTGGCCAGTATGACAAGCTCAAGCTGATTGACTTTGGTCTTGCTGCTAAGGTTGAGGCTGGAATTAAGCTAACAGAAATGGCTGGCAAAGCAAGGTATCTGGCCCCTGAAGTCTTGGGTGATGATGGGTATGGCTTGAAGTATGATGTTTGGAGCTGTGGTGTGATATCTTTTGTCTTGTTAACTGGAGAGTTCCCATTTGAAGCTGACAGTGATTTTGATGTGTACAAACAGATTGTGCATGGCTATGATTGCAAGGACAATGATCCAAGTTGGGGTACAACATCAGATCAGGCCAAGGATTTTATTGCAAAACTGCTGACATTTGAAGAGGCTTCCCGTCCTACAGCAGAGGAGGCTCTGAAGCATCCTTGGATTACTGGCTTCAACAAGGGCCCAGTGGTTCCAGATCCATCAGCTGCCAGTGTCTGGGTGGCACACAAAAATGCCAAGAGCAATGCCCAAATTGCGCATACTGATTTCCCAGAGTACCCAAAATCGTTGCCAAAGAACCGGCCTAGGTTAACTTTAGAAGCACAAGCTTATAAGACAGCCAGTCCCTCTCCAAGAAAGCATACAACCCAACCCCTGACTGTGTTACCCCCAATGCAGAAGGTGTGGTCTCGTCATGGCGGTCGAGTAATTCGTATGCATAGACGGAAAAGCATTATGGAGAGCCTTTCTCCACTCGATTGCGCGGCGCAAATAATTCAGAGTTTTTTGCGTAATGCAACTCTGGTGTTAAGTCTCTACCGGAATGAGCGCATGGCTTGGGAGCATGAATTGAAAGATGTTGAACGACGTCGTTCAGAGCAGCTTGCCGTTGTGCAGCAAAATCTAGAATTTGAGAAGCGAAACATTGCAGTGTCAATGGCGCTGAAGGAATGCAAAAATCAAACTGTGCGCCAAAGCGCCTCGGCTAATCTTCAATTGGCTGCAGTTGCAAAGGGCAATCTTCGCATTGCGAGAGCTGATCAACGATCTCTCGAAAAATCGGTCACCCTTTTGTTCCGCGAAAATACAAAGTTAAGATTTGTGAATCCTATGAAGGCTCAGCGAATGCAAAAGTTGCAGCTGAAAGTGAAAACGTTGGAAGAATTTCAACGGACTTGGAAGGTTGCCTTGCGCGTTTTGTTGTTGGTGAAGAACAATCTAGAAACAGAAATTGAAAATTTTATGCGCAATCCTTCACGTCCTGATACTGTTGGTGACTCCAGCAATAGTTCCGGCTCTAGCAGTGGCTCGGGTGACAGTGACAGCGACAGCAGCGACAGCGATGTCACAGGGGAAGACAAGAACAGTCTGAAAGCTTTAAGTGTAGACCTCCCTCAATCATCAGTCAGGGAGCGTTTTGAGCCATCGTGCAAACCGAACGCTAGCTTTCTTGCCGTGGACCCAGTCCGAACTTCTCATACCTCTAAGAAAAAAACGTTGTCTTTTGCCACCAATACTGTTGAACCGTCGCCCAAGAAAAGCACTCGAACATCAAAATCTGCTTCGCGTCAGAAGGGTACAAAGAATACGGACGGCTCGTACAAGTGGAAAGATCATCTCGGCGACTTAAATAAGTCTGCTCCTGCGCAGCTCGCTAGTTCTGGCGGAGCACAACGTCGTTCGTCCAGCGATAAAATTGGCGAGAAGAAACTTTCTAAAGTTGAGAGCCTACCAGAATCCAGCGATGTTAAGAGTTACAAAAAGATCAAAACGTCAAGCAAAAAAAGTAAGACCAGCAAACGCGACAAGAAAGAAAAAGACAAACCTAGCAAGAACCACAGCCGTCGACGAGAACTCACACGCACGGACTCGGCTCCTTCGGTGATGAGCCATGATAGCACAGAGATTCGTGTATATGACAAGGAATTGCATGACAAGAAAGAACGAAGTAAGCGCCGAAGCAGCATCTCTGTCACCGACACGGTTCCGGGTATTGTAGCCACGGACAAGAAGACCTCACACGACAAACGCATGTCGTATTCTTGGCAAGACCATTCATTGAAGGGTAGCAGCAGTCATGAAAGCAACAATTCTAAAAAGAAAAAACGAGCGCACAGTAAAAAGTAGTTTAATAGAAATGTAGAAGAACATCTATCAATACTGTAAGAGAAATTTTGAAATGTACTGTATGCAAATAGAAAAATGGAGCAGTGCAATTATGTTGATAAATTCAATTCTTTTCGGCTGTTAGCTACAGTACTCTTCTCCGGGGAGGAGGAGTAGTCTAGTAGTAGCCTGCTATTTCCGTTCACTGATCGTGGTGCCGCTGATGCTCGGGTGGATTGTATCTTATTTTTTAAGCAACAGCAGTAGAGCGTATGACGACAACACGTTTCATGTCTAACAATCCTCAAGGTAATTAGAGACTTCAAGTTTCTAACGAAGTTCCTCACATTCTCGTTCTTTGTTTAGTAGAGTATGGATCTACTGGCTGTAGCTAGCATGGTGTACTACTGGTAGAGTACTACGTAGTGGACAGATCCTACTAGACTACAAGCTCCGCTTTTTATTCCTGCGCTCCAATTCAAAGTCTCCTGGTAGAACAATAATATTCACCAGGCAACCCTTTCCATGATGGGGTTGTTTCAACGACCCTCCACCCATCACCAGACTGGCGACAATAGCAGTAGTTTTGGTTTGAGGAATTTCGACGAGCAAGAGAACCGCAAGCCTCCTGCCTCCTCATCTCTGGCTACAATCAGCAGCAAACGGCGGGGAATTTTAGGAGGATTAATGCGGAGTAGAGATAAAACACCATTAAAGGGATATCAACCCTCGTTTCCTTCTCCTCAACAACCTTTGGTGGAATCCGCCTCACCACAGCAGATTCAAAATGTACTTTCTCAAACTGAAAGCGAATTCAACATTCATGAAAAGCTCCAGGAAGCCCAACAGGTAGAATCCTTCTTATCTCAAACTGCGTTTTTCAAACCGACAGTTGCAGGATCGGATATTGAACATCTATTCAACAATATTGCCACACCAACATCTCAGCGAAAGGTTAATGCCAAGTTAAGGCAGGCTTCTCATCAGAATTCCACCGATACTACCACAGATATTCATAGTCTAGCTTCTAGTAAGAACCAGACTCCATCCTTTAGCGCTAAAAAGAAGAGACATATGAAAGGCAGCCACGGCGCGTCGACTTCTTATTTGAAGCCTCCCATGACACCCCAACAACAGTTTCCACCGCCGAGTCCGTTTCAGCAGCTCATTCAACAACGTCGCGGTCAAATAGTAGCACCTAACCGTACCACTAGTATTCAGTTGAGTGGGGATCAGCTGCAAGATACCAGTATTCAGAGTGTTGCACATAGTTTCCAAAGTATTGCACCTAGTACAGCTACACCTCAACATTTCTTGGCACAGCAAACCAGTCCGCAGATGCAGTCCTGGGTAGACCAGAGTGTCACAGGGAGCAAGCATAGTCGGAATAAAAAGGAGAAGAATAAGAGAGGTCTCTTTGGTGCAAACAACAAAGAGTCTCCCGTCGCCTTCGAATCCGAGACTACGTATTATGAAGGGATGCGTGTTTTGGAAGAAGGACGACAATTTCAAAACGTATCAGATGCCTTTCTGCAACATTTCAACAGTAACAATCAAGCTGAGAGTAAAGCGAAAAAGAAAAAAGAAAGTAAGTTTAAAGGATTTAAATCTCGGACCAAAACACGATCACATGATAGTAAGACGGCGCCTGTCATTCATCAACATTTGAGAGAAAGTCATGCTCTGATAGATGATGCTACTATGGATACCAGGTCTGTTGGGAGAAAACCTACCATGCCCAACAGTGGGCAAAATCAGCTCGTTCAAGAGCCACAACAGCAAGAAAGGCCAAAGGGAATTTTAAAGGCACAAGGGAAGTTTGGGGGTTCGGTGGGCGGAGTCATGGAGACACCATACGCAACAACGGAACCAATGGATAAATGGGGGCAATCTCAGCTCGGACAGCAGCAGCAGCATGACGACAGCCAGCAAATTCTGGGTATTTACAAATCAGAATCACACGAGGAGATGTTCATTGGAAACTCCAGCAGTACCGAATCGTCGGGGCTGTATACAGATGAGCATGAAGAGATTGAGCTGCGAAAATACTTGAACGACGAATCTGATCATGGGATAGAGGGGAAGCAAAATGCTGTCGTGGACAAATGCAAAGGAACAAAAGGGGAACTTGCAGGTGTCCTCTCCAAGCCGGAAGATCTTCAGCTGCACAATGTTTTAAAGACGGAGAAATTAGATCAATCAGGTTGCCGATCTGGCGCTGTGGACAACGTAAATCCCATCGTTCAGAAGTTAAAGGATCACAAGCAGCCGCGTCTTCATCATACAGCAAAAGTTTTCCACGAAGAGCCCCGATCTTGTGTCTTGAAGAAAGTCGCACCAGCTGATTATCCTATGCATTCTGAAAAAGCAGCCCACGACGGGCTCCGATCTCGTGCAGTGGACGGATCAAGAAATTATCAGCAGTCCTTGGAGCAGTCACTGGAGTCAGAGACCGAAGATAGTTCTAGCCAACTATCTTTGAATCTACTCGACCCGGTAAAATTTCAAAGAAATCCTTCAAGAATGACGGCTCAATCATCGGTCAAGACTAGCACCCTCATAACATCTACTACTCATGAAAACCCTACTGAAAGTAGCGGTGACAGTGAAGGTACCAATTTGACTCAACAGAGATACAAAGACATGATCGGTGCCTCAACTCGAAAGAGCAACAATTCTACAGCCAACGCCAATGAAGCAACACCCGTCATCAACAACAGGACATTGACCCGTATTGATACCGATCTTCGGGAAAAAAGTACTTTTTCCAGAATGCTTCCTTCAGGATTAGCCTGCTCGGCACCGTCAGAAGCTGCAACGATAGCTAGTGTTGACGGAAATGGAGTAGAGATGACCCCTACGCAGGCAGCGGTGGAGAAGAAAGATCAACTCTTTCGTGATCTTATGAACGCTGATGGCGACAAGGTAGAACATGTTGCCCGTGACCTAATCAAGGAAAGAGAGGTTTCCTCGGAAAAAGGGCAGATTCCACTATCTCGTACAGCACTGACACAAATTGGAGCTGGCGATCGGGCTGTTAAAGCCATAAAGATGCTACAATCCAATGAAGCTGCGAGCGAAGCTTCTGAGGTGAAAAATGAATCCGAAGCAGACCCATCGTCACACCAATTTGCCACTTCGCAACTGTCAACTCCACAAAGAGACAACAAGACTCATCAGCAAAAGCAGCGACCCCCCAAAGATGCAAGTTCTCACTTTGCAACTCCGGAGAAAAACGACAGAAAAGGTCAGCAAATTGCTGAATCTCAACAAATGACGCCATTAGGGACCAACAAGTCAAGGCTGGAACGGTATGAGAAACAGAACAATATTTTACCTCCTGAAGATGACCCTAGTCTCGCAGAAATTCTTGACTCGGATCTCAAGTCAAGGATGGAGCAATATGGAAAGCCGCAGAGTCACATTCTTCCGCCGGGCGAGGATGACCCCAGTTTGGCTGAAATTCTCGACTCGGATCTCAAATCGAGAATGGAAGATTACGAGAAGCAGAATGAAGATCTTCCTTTGCCTTGCGATGACCCCAGCCTGGCGGAAATTCTCGATTTAGATCAAAATACTACTAGCATCGCAGCAGTCAAAGAAAACATCGATCTCCACAACCCGATCCGGAATAACATTGCCCGTGTTTCAACCCACCAAACTAATGATGCCCGTGAAAGTACCAACTCTACCCTGGACAGCGTAAACCGAGATGCCATTTTCGCAGGTGCCCGCGAGATCGCTTCGGGTGGCCTACAACACTGCATGCGCCTGATTTCAGTGAATGCACAAGCCAACCAGCAGTTGGACAACTCAATGTTCCCACGCCATCAAACGCCTGGAGATGAGCAATATCATGCCCAACTTCCCTCTACCACCCAATTCAAGCAGCATTTTCTTCCAAGATTCCCCATGAATATACGTCAACACGATATTCGCCCAGGTGCTTTCACAGACTCAACTACATCCATCAATCAGCGCCAAGTGCACACACCTCGGACAATTGGAATGGCTCACACTGAAGAACTTGTCTTTTCCATGGAATCAGAGGACGAGTCGCTCTTGAGAGAAGCTCTTCCTACAAAATCGCACGAAGATCCACCTGTATCACGTAGTTCTTCCCACGCATCGAAGTCAGAGTTTTCGATAGAAAATGCACGGTCGCATCATCTTTCCTTGGTTGATAGTGCATCGACGTTAGACGATGGAGACGACGAAAACGACAATGTCTTCAATCATCAAACACACAGAAACCATGGCCTTGAGCCACCTGCCGCCTCTGGAGAGGAGCAAATTAATGCTTTGATCAACCGACTTGATGACATTGAGCATCGGACAGCCATAGCAACGTCATACGGCGAACGTCAGAACGACACCCACGAGCAAACAGTTGAGGATGAAATTAGCGAAATAAAGCTACTACTTCAAGGTCTGAAGCGACAAACGCATACAAGACTCCATCAAGACGACCTCCCTCAAGATGATGCAAGTCACTCGACAAAGCCTAAGCTCAGGCGTCATGCTCCTGATGCTCCGGAAACTTTCCGAGAGCCAGTTCGGAGGAGCTTTTCCTTCAGTTCGTCCACATCGTCGCCGAAAGGTTTGGTGAAAAAACAGGTAGCGAAACTGGAACCTACTCCGCAACACGGGAGATGCAATCGGCATCAACGAGAATACGGTGTTCAATCTGTAAGAGCAACAACAAAATCGACGAAATCAGGCATATCTATCGCTTCAAAAGGAACTTCCGTTATAGAACGAGCCCGTGCATTTGAACAGCATGCGCTGGGAGTGTCGTTGGAATATTCTTCGAGCCACAACTCTTCCCAGCAACAGTCTGGACAAGTTTTGCAGAATGACACGAATCAGCGGGAAGATGACGTAGACTGGTGGACAAATAATAACGAACTGGGGTGGCCAGATGACGACGCCGTGGTCGAGCAGACTTTGATGCCAAATATGAATACAGCGATGGTTGATGCATATGCACAGTACGACAGGACAGCTCGTATTGCGGGGGACCGACACAAAAACCATCCATACCAGGGAGAGAACTATCCAGCTACAAGCGAGCAGCATGGGTATGCTTCTCAACGGAGACACCTCTATGCGCAGCAATATGATACTTACCTTCAAGGTTTGAACCATCAAGAGCAACATCCGGCTGTACATGGCTACCAAGGTGGCCATTCCCTGCAACATCAACATCAGAATGTCTTAACCCAAGCCAGATCTACGGTTCACCACGAACAGCAATACCGGGAGCCGGCGCCAATACCGGTGGACGATCTGTACTACTCAAGGACTGATTCGGATTTGACCCAGTCGATAGCGCTGGAAAACGGAGTTTTGGCGCCATCTGCCATGATCGATGGAGGTATTCACCATAAAGATATCGGCTCTGCTGCTTCCCGACAGCATAAATCTAATCGAGCGGCCTCTTATTTTGATACTCTTTCAGCTGGTGTGAAAACTGTTGGGTCTTTCGACAGCGTCAGTGACAAACATTCTTCAAGTATCACCGCCAAACGGACCCGAGATACAAGCAGTGCTACTGATCGAACAAAGCCCCAGGACATTTGTAATGCGAGTACCATGGAAGCAAGTTCACGCGATGATGAAACCAAGAGTACTTTGCCAAGTCAACGGAGTGAGAAAGGATTGAAGGACCGCGTGATCCGCCACGCCAAGAGCCGCATTATTGAAATGAGCAAGAATGGTGAGATATCCGAGCCAATGAAAGCTCGGATGCTTCGTGTAATGGATCCTTTAGTTGGAAAATCTTCTGAAGAAGACGACGAATCAACCATTTGCGGCGACGAGGTTGCGGACGACGAACAGCCTGCACGAAGTTTCTTTCCATCTTGCCTGTTTCACTGCGGTTAAATGAATGCGCGGTGCGAGCCAGTAATTTTGAGTTAAAATTTTCGACTTAATCTGCTTTCCTAATTTCGACAAGCACGCAATAAAGGAAACTTAGAAAAACCTAGCTACTTTCCGAAAATCTGATGCTGAGTTTTTATTCTTTTGCTTGACCGTACAAATCGCAAGTATGAAGTCATGTACGGCATCAAGCATCCTCGTGTATCTGCTCTCTCTTCCTTGATGGACCCAGTTCCAATCGACTACTGTAGTCGGGATTGTGCCGACGAAAGGGCGAGGAAAATTGCTGCTTTGAGTAGGCTGCTACTTCTAGTCTAGCTAGCTAGTAGTGAAAGTAGTAGTAGACTTGCCAAACGAACGACCGTCGACAGGCTTTACGCATCAGTTCGAGTTCGAGTACGGTACCACTAGTAGGCAAGTTCGTTCCAATAGTTCTAAAAACCCTAATGATAAACGAACATTTTTTAGGGTCTACTTGAACCCTACCTGCACCGAGCGAACGCTACCGCGTTCTCTCGACTATGCCAGCTCTCTAGGGCTACGTTCGGCTAGGTAGGGTGGTTTGGAGAAACTCGGCAATTTACTAGG
>Ga0100394_1003909_pt1 | contig 12178 bp, 14 predicted proteins | sample CryGeymeta201518_FD_81549 | JGI IMG/M metagenome (GOLD analysis project Ga0100394, IMG submission 81549) | Groundwater microbial communities from Crystal Geyser aquifers in Utah, USA - Crystal Geyser metaG 2015-18 | ecosystem: Environmental > Aquatic > Deep subsurface > Groundwater | place: USA... | reverse complement strand
GTTTTGCTAAACTGGCGAAAACCGATGCTGCCACTGCCCAAATTGGCCTGTTCTTAAATGACCAGCTGATAAAAGGCAAAGCAAAAAAAGCCGCCAAAACGGCCACTAAAGCAGTGAAAAAAGCGGCGGTATTAGGCGCAGGTATTATGGGTGGAGGTATCGCCTATCAGTCGGCGTTAAAAGGCGTTCCAGTGGTGATGAAAGACATAGCCGACAAAGCTCTTGAATTGGGTATGGGCGAAGCCACTAAACTGTTGGGCAAGCAGGTTGAGCGTAAAAAACTTGACGCTATCGGTATGGCAAAAGTCATTGCCTCTATTACACCAACCCTCAGCAACGAACCGGTAAAATCGGCAGACATCGTGGTTGAAGCCGTTGTTGAAAACCCGAAAATTAAAGGCGCAGTGTTAAAAGAAGTAGAAGGCTTAATTGCAGAGGACGCTATTTTAACCTCTAATACCTCTACCATTTCTATTGATTCACTGGCAGCGAACTTAAGCCGCCCACAAAACTTCTGCGGTATGCACTTTTTCAACCCAGTACATCGCATGCCATTAGTAGAGGTTATTCGTGGTAAAGATACCAGTGAAGAAACCGTTGCGGCTGTAGTTGCCTACGCCGCAAAAATGGGCAAATCGCCTATCGTGGTGAATGACTGTCCTGGTTTCTTTGTTAACCGCGTACTGTTCCCCTACTTTGCCGGTTTTAGCAAACTGGTATTAGACGGTGCCGATTTCGCCCAAGTTGATAAAGTGATGGAAAAACAGTTCGGCTGGCCTATGGGCCCGGCGTATCTGCTTGACGTTGTTGGTTTAGATACCGCTTATCACTGTACCGACGTAATGGCCGATGGCTTTCCAACACGGATGGCAAAACTGGATAACGACCCGGTAGCAGCCATGTTTAAAGCTGACCGCTACGGCCAGAAAAACGGCCTTGGTTTTTATGCTTACAGTAAAGATGCCAAAGGTAAGCCGAAAAAAGATATCGACCCTGCGTCAGTTAGCCTGTTAGCAGGCATAGCCAGCGACAAGCAAGAGTTTAGTGCCGATGACATTATTGCCCGCGTTATGGTACCCATGATTAACGAAACCATTCGTTGCTTAGAAGAAGGTATTGTTGCCAGCGCTGCTGAAGCCGATATGGGCTTAATTTACGGTTTAGGTTTCCCTCCGTTTAGAGGCGGCCCACTGCGCTATGCTGACACTATCGGTTTAACCAACTTTGTCGCTCTGGCCGATAAATACGCCCATTTAGGCGAAATTTATCAGGTAACAGATAAAACCCGCGCTATGGCCGAAGCTGGCCAGCGTTTCTTCCCGGTTTAAGCGCAGGAGCAGAATGATGAAAAACGCAGTTATTGTAGATTGTATCCGCACCCCAATGGGGCGCTCTAAAAATGGCATGTATCGCAATGTGCGTGCCGAGCAGCTATCAGCTCATGTTATGGCATCTTTAGTCACACGGAACCCGGCACTTAACCCTGCCGATATCGACGACATTATTTGGGGCTGTGTGCAACAAACGCTGGAACAAGGCTTTAACATTGCGCGTAATGCCTCGTTGTTAGCCGGTATTCCGCACTCAGTGCCAGCTGTTACCGTAAACCGGCTTTGTGGTTCATCCATGCAAGCTTTACATGATGCCGTACGTGCTATTCAAACCGGCATGGGCGAGGTGTATTTAATCGGTGGTGTAGAGCACATGGGCCACGTGCCAATGAACCACGGCGTTGATTTCCACCCGGGCTTATCTACGTCGATTGCCAAAGCAGCCGGCATGATGGGCCTAACCGCAGAGTTACTCGGCAAAATGCACGGCATCAGCCGCCAGCAGCAAGATGAATTTGGCGCCCGCTCACATCGTTTGGCCCAAGAAGCCAGTGTTGAAGGTCGTTTTAAAAACGAAATCATCCCTACTGAAGGCCACGACGCCGATGGCGTACTGAAGCTGATGGATTACGACGAAGTTATTCGCCCGGAAACCACAGTTGAAACCTTAGGCGCTTTACGTCCGGTATTCGACCCGGCTAACGGCACAGTTACAGCGGGTACCTCTTCAGCGTTATCAGACGGTGCTTCTGGTATGTTAGTCATGAGCGAAGACAAAGCGAAAGCGCTTGGCTTACCTATTCGTGCTTATGTGCGTGGTATGGGTGTGGCAGGTTGTGACCCATCTATTATGGGTTACGGCCCGGTACCGGCGTCGAAAAAAGCACTCAAAATGGCTGGCATTACCGTTAACGATCTGGACTATGCAGAGCTTAACGAAGCCTTTGCGGCACAAGCATTGCCGGTTATGAAAGACTTAGGCTTATTAGAAGTAGCCGATCAAAAAGTAAACCTGAATGGCGGCGCCATTGCCCTTGGCCACCCACTGGGTTGCTCGGGTTCACGTATCGCCACTACGTTAATTAACGTAATGGAAGATAAAGGCGGTAAGTTTGGCCTTGCCACCATGTGTATCGGTTTAGGCCAGGGTATTGCGACTGTTTTTGAACGGCCATAAGCTGGCAGCAATAAGCACAATCGCATAGAATAAGGGCCGTTTTTACGGCCCTTATTTATTGGCTGAAACGATGCAGCAAACTGCAGCCCTGAAGCTTGCAACCCCGATCCCGCAACCACAGAGTGTCTGAGGATTTGCGCCAGCAAAGCCGAGTTGCTGTGGTGAGGACAGCGGGTGTTACAAGCTTCGCTAAGCTGCTGATGATAACCCTGCACCGGCTAAAACACTGCCATGCTCGCCACAGCGGGTTTACGGGCATCCAGCCCTGCAACTGTGCGACGCGGCTACGCCGGGCGCTGCTGCTCCGGCAGCCTCGCCTGTCGCATTCGCTGCGCTCGTTATCTGTGTCTGTGCTGTCAGTGTTTTAACCTAAATGCCTGCTTCGTGGCAGCTGTAACGTACAATTTTACCGGAGTACAAATGGAAGATATTTTCAGCAACGCAGATCAAACCCTCGATGCCTTAGGCCTGCGTTGCCCCGAGCCGGTAATGATGGTAAGACTGCAACTGCGTAAAATGCAGGTGGGTGAAACTTTACTGATTATCGCCGACGACCCAGCCACCACCCGCGATATCCCGGCATTCTGCCGCTTTATGGATCATGAGTTGGTAGCAAGTGAATCTACAGATTTACCATTTCGCTATTTAGTTAGAAAATGTATTTAATGGCACAGCATCTTTAGCCAAGCGAATCGGAATCGTGGATAAAAAATCTAAAGAAAGAAATATTGTTAACCACATTTATGGTGATCTGCCTTTATTGGAGCTGATAGATTCTGAGAGCCCAGACTTTCTGGCTAAATTTTCCGACCAATTCATATTCGGCGTCGAAGTCACCGAATTACACGCTACAGTAACGCATTCTCGAATTAAAAATCAGAAGGGATACTACGACGGTTTGATGGATGGTTCAAAGCCGGTATTGGAACAAGACGAATCTATCGCTGAAGTTCTTAAAGCAGATTTGATGCTTCCAAATGGACAAACACAAAAAAATACCCAAGTGTTGATCCTTCAGGGGCTCTCCTTCATCCAAGCAGCTGCCAAGCTTGGTGAAAGCATCCAAAAAAAGATCATCAAAACAGAGGCTTACAAAAAGCAATGCCAACTCATTGATTTAGTAGTTTACGACGAGCATTCTCTGTTTCAACTAAATACCGTAGAGGACATGCAACATTATTTATATGACTATATTGATAACGGCATGCTTCATCAATCAAGTTTAAGGGAGATTTATTTCATAACCGATCTACTATCAATTGGTAAAATTGCCCTTCCTCTACGATTGAATCACTTTCTTGGTGATGCATTGTCATTACTCGATTTAGCTCAAAATGAGTTAATAACTGGTGATAAATTATCTATATGGAAGGTAGCTTTAGCTGCTTTACATGTTGTTGGACATAGAAACATTTACTTCGGATATCGTACAGATTTTATGACTATTCAGTTTGGAGCTTGGGAAATAAGCCTTAGCCATGGAAACGTCAACATTACTGAGCTTGCCACTCAACCGACCAGATTTAAACTTAGCAACGAAGCACAGCAAGCATATGAAAGCTTGGATGATCACTTTCTAGAAACTCTAAAGTTGATTATAAATAAAAGGTCGCAAATTATTCGGTATTTACCTACTTATAAAACGCTAACGATTTAAAACCTCGAATCATTCTCACAAAGCATTCCATCTCGATCACCATCCATCTTAGTATCCGGACAGTTACGAACAAAAAACTCTGCTTCGGCGCGAGATATCATCTGGCTACAGTGTTGCCGGCCGTCGCAGCGAAACTGCGATGCATTGACCACGGCACGGGCTTTATTAATAGGCACAGTGTAATCGGGTAATACTTGCGGCACACTTTCAAGGATAGGCTTTGCTGTGTTTTGTTTTTGGTAGTAATTCCAGGCGCCGAAGGCAACCAGCGCGATAAGTAACAGCTTTTTCAATACACTCTTCCCTGTTATGTAATCCTTTACCACTCTGAGGTGGCTGCAAGGTTCTAACTTAGTAGATAAAACAGGTAACGACAATAGTTTTATTCACGCTTAGGTTGCCTATCATACACAAATGTACATTTGCACATTAGTGCATCACGTTTATACTTGTTGCTGTCTAAGCAATAAGCACCGGAGCGCGTCGTGAGCCGACTATCCATTGAAGTGACACCTGAGCAGCATCAGCTTTTAAAAGCGATGGCGGCATTGCAGGGCAAAAGTATTAAAGATTTTATTCTGGACAAGGTGCTACCACAGCAAGCGGAAGAGCAACCGCAAAACTACTCTGTGAAGCAGTTGGAAACTCTACTGCAACAGCGGCTAACCAGCGCCTATAACGGCAACTATTCTGAGCAAAGTGTTACCGATATATTTGATCAGGCTATAACTGAGCATGATAAGCGCTAGAAAGCGTTATCGTTTAACTACTGAGGCCGTTCAAGACCTGCGGTATATCGCCTGTATTACAATTAAGCCCTTAAATGTAACTAGCTATGTTGGAAATAGCGCAATTACACCTGTTGTTACAATTGTTTGTTTGGCCTTAATTGAAAATATTGTAGGCCCAGAGGCTTATTTTAATTTATCCCCCCTTTACTGGCCGTTTTCTGCTGTTTAACCGTTTACGCTGTTGGCGGCAACAGCGTTGCGCCACACTCGCTGCATCAACCCATACCAAGGAAATATCATGCAGCAAGCCAGGAATTTTTTTACGCAAACCCATTTAAACCTGATTCTGATCGGTGCCATTGCCGCACTTACAGTAAAAACCCAACTGCTACCCAGCGACAGCAGCACGGTGCGCGAACTTAATGTGCAACGTATAAATGTGATGGAGCCCAGCGGTCATCCGCGTATGGTTATCGCCAATACCGCGCATGCCCCTAAAGCCATTAAAGAAGGCAAAGTGTTTTTTGATCCGGGTCCACGCCCGGGCATGATTTTTTACAATGACGAGGGCTCAGAAAATGGCGGCTTTGTATTCCGTGGTTTTGCGAAAAACGGCAAAGTTGAACATGGCCTGCATTTGTCCTTTGACCGCTACAATCAGGATCAAAGCCTGGCGCTACAACATATCGAGCAGGATGGCATGCTGATCACCGGCCTAAATGTGATAGACCGGCCACAGTACCCGATTAATGAATATATGCAGTTGATGCTTGCGGCCGAAGCCGGTGACAGTGCCGCAACGACCAAAATTAAAGAACTTGAGCAGCTGCATCCAGATATTCATGGCAACCGGCGGGCTTTTTATGGCACATTAAACAAAAAAGCGATGCTGCAACTAAATGATCCACAAGGTAATAAGCGAATTGAAATGGCTGTGGGTACCGATGGTAAACCGCAACTGGTGTTTTACGCCGAAGATGGCAGTGAATTAATGCGCTTACCTGAAGCGGTGCAGGTGAAATAATGAATCAGCTCAAAACCTTTTTGCTGTTACTGCTGTTTTCTTATTGCTTGATGCTATACCTGGCACTGTTACAAACCGCGCCAGGGCAAACCCTGCAATTTCACGCCGATGCGCCGCTGTGGCTTACGTTGCAGGCCGCTATTGCGCTGTGGTTAAGTCGTAAACTGGATGCCTGGCTTTGGGCGAAACGCCAGCCTGATACACTGCTACAGCGTTATAGCCAAAGTTTTAGTTTGAGTTTACTTATTTTTGTTAGCCTGATGACCGGGGTACAGCTTTTAATCGATGCAGCGACCGGCCAACCCTTGCTGGTTCAGCACTATCTGCGGGTTGGCCTGATGTACCTGCTCGTTCACAGCTTAATAGCCGGAGCAGACTTACTGTGGCAGGCTTTAAAACGTCAACAACAGCAACAGGTGGCACTGCTGCAGGCACAACAACATAGCCAGCAATACAAGCTGCAACTGTTGCAGCAACAACTAGACCCTCACTTTTTATTCAACAACTTGAATGTGTTATCTGTGCTTATTCATAAAAGCCCAGAGTCGGCCGAGCAGTTTCTCGAGTATTTTGCCGAAATTTACCGCTATCAGTTGCAGCAAAGCAGCAAAACCTTGGTACCGTTAACTGACGAGCTGGCGTTTGCAAAACATTATATGGCGTTGCTGGAGCAGCGCTTCCCGGCCAGTTTCCAGCTGCGCATCAATATTGACCCACAGCAACAAGCCAGCTTTTATCTGGTGCCCTGCTGTCTGCAGCTATTATTGGAAAATGCAGTAAAGCATAACGTTGCCTCAAGCGAGCAGCCATTAACCATTGAGATAGCACTTCAGCAACAACAATTGATGGTGCGCCACTTACTGCGGCCTAAAGCGTTTGCTCAGCCCGGAACCGGTATTGGTTTACGTAATTTAGCTGAGCGCTGCCAGGCAGTGCATGGCAAAGCTATTGAAGTCGTGCAAAATGACAGCTTTACCGTGCTGGTGCCGCTGCAACACAGCATCTAACACCTAAGTACAGGCAAGGATTATCGATGAAAGTACTGATTATCGAAGATGAACCCTTAGCGGCAGAAAAGTTGGCAGCTTACCTGTTGCGGCATCAGCCCGACGTGCACATAATTGCTCAGCTGAGCTCTGTCGCCCAGGTTGTCGACTTTTTCAGCAACAACACACAAGCGGCCTCATTAGAACTGATCTTTTCTGATGTAGAGCTGACAGACGGCCAGGTTTTTACCGCACTAGAACAATTGGATTTACCTTGCCCGGTACTTTTTACCACCGCCTACGATCAGTACTGGATGCAGGTGTTTCAGTATCAGGCGGTAGATTATCTGCTTAAGCCATTCTCCTACCCACGCTTTGCCGAAGCCATGTTAAATTTTGCCCAGCTCAAACATAAGCTGCAACAAGCCAGTCCGGTGGCTGAGACGAGCTATAAAAAGCGATTTTTATTACGTAAAGGCCAAAGCTTATCGCTATTGCCGGTAGCCGATATTGGCCTTATTCGCGCAGCCAATGGCGTGCTGTTGGCGACAGATAAACACAACACCGTTCATATCCTGACAGAAAGTCACTTAGGCGAGATAGAAGGTCAGCTCGACCCCAGCGAATTCTTCCGGCTCAACCGCAGTGATATCGTGCATATCAGCACGATTTTGCAGGTTGAGCCTTACAACAAAGAGTCTGTCGCTGTGATACTCAGCGGTGAAAAGGCGCCCATTATTACCAGCAAAACCCGCACTGCCGCATTTCGAAAGTGGTTAAATCAGTAACTCATTCAGTTCACATCTAATCATGATTAGGTCGGGGTATTGAGACAGTTTGAAGATCAAACACTGTTATGCGAACAGCTTAGCTTAAACCAGCGTTTGAAGTTGGGTTTGCGCCGCACGCCAGCCGGTTCATTGAACAGTGGTAGACAAAACTCTGCTGCAGCCAATAGCGTTAGCTGCCAGTTAAAACCGCCAATAAAACTAAATTGCACTTCACGTGCAGAGGGTTCAACAGTTAGGTGGAAGTTACCCGTAGAATACGCCGTACCAATATTGACACTGTCCAACAGCTTAAATTGAGGGTTCAGTAGGTAAATAGTCAGTGTATCTTCAAAGGGAATATCATCGGTGACAAATAGCAAATAACCATGCTCGCAGTGAAATGCCGCTTCAAGCACTGCACCTTCTATCAACTTAGCGGTAGTGGTACCGCCAAGCCAAATTTCAGCCACCGTAGCTGCTCCTGGTGACTCTGTTATTAGCGGTTGTAAGGAAATAGCAGCAGCTAACAATGTTGCATACCGTAATCAAAATCAGGTTTTAGCTTAAAGGCCATGATTTATCCCTCGCTTAATCGAATTGAGCCAGATCTTCGTCTGTTAATTTATATGCATCCGGGCCAACTGTTATACCGGGTTCAGCTTGCGGAACGTAGCCGAAGACAACATGTTCAAATAAGCTATTTATCAAGGAATTAGAGTGGCGGATAGACCACTGTTGATATTCCGACATACCAGAATCGAGCGCTGCGTTATTAGCCATACAACTAACCTCATTTGTTACCACAAAAAACATATTTTTCGACGTACAAACTTAAGTTGCTTGAGTATTTATTTACTTCACAGTTAGAAGTTTAAACCAAAAAAGCAAAAAAGCAAAAACATTTAATTTACATTATAGGGCGTTAAATTTACCAATTACCCCCTCAATATTTTTAGTGTGATACCAAAGCACATCAAACTCATTTTATGCCCATGCAAGCATGATTAAGTCCACTTGCATTCCTTTGACAAAAGCGGCATTTTAGTGAAAACCAGAACATTAAATCAAAGAGTAAAACTTTATGCATAACCGTTTTACTGAGCAGCTGGCACAGTTACACTCTACGTTAGATAAGCCTGACCTAAGTAAACCAGATATTATTCAAGCTGCACTGCAATGCTGTTTGGATACGCTGCAAATCCAGCGTGCTGGATTATGGTTATTTGCAGACGATGATTTAATGAGCTGTCAAATGTTGCTTGATAAAACCAAAGGTATTACGCAAGAACCGCTGATGATCGACCGCTGGAGCTTTCCAGGCTACTTTGCAGCGTTAGATTCTAAAAAAGTTATACTTGCGGTCGATGCGTTTAATGATCCGGTGACAGCAGAACTGTGTGAACACTTTTTACGGCCGCTCAATATCCGATCGTTAATGGATGTGCCCATCAAACAGCAAGATAAGGTGATTGGTATTATTTGCTGTGAACAAACTAATGTTGTTAAACACTGGACCTTAGAAGAAGTTGATTTTGTTATTGCGCTTTGCAGTCGCTACAGTGAGTACCTTAGCTAAGCGTTAAAGGCCTTAACTGTACCTAATCACCCTATGCCACAAAATTAATATTTGTGGCAATATTCGCCTTTTATCCTTTTGCGGAGCCGTTATGCAGCTATCCCCTGCCGATTTACATATATTGCTGGTAGAACCATCTGAAGTGCAGCGCAAAATTATTCGCAAAAAACTGGCTGAAGAAAATGTCAGTCAAATAGCTGAAGCAGATAGCCTTGCAGCTGCCGCTATACTTATCGCCCAGCATAAACCCGATGCTATTGCCTGTGCGTTACATTTTGCAGATGGCACGGCAGAGCAGTTGCTAAAGCAACTTAAAAACGACAGTAACACTGCCGACATTCCCTTTATGCTGGTATCGAGCGAAAGTCGAAAGTCGCAACTCGAAACTTTTAAGCAATCCGGCGCTATTGCTATTCTACCCAAACCCTTTGACGCTATGCAGTTAGGTAAAGCACTAAATACCGCAATAGACCTGCTTAGTCCGGCCGAACTTGAATTAACCCTGTTTGATGTCCATGACGTGCGTGTGCTGGTTGTTGACGACAGCAAGCTCGCAAGAAACCATATTCGTAGGGTTTTAACCAATCTGGGTATGCAACATATTGTTGAAGCGGAAGATGGTAAACAAGCCATAGCTCGACTGGAGCAGCAAATGTTTGACTTGGTTGTTACCGACTACAACATGCCAGAAGTGAATGGCCGGGAGCTCACTGAATTTATACGTGAACACAGTACTTTATCGCATATCCCTGTGCTTATGGTAACCAGCGAGGCCAATGATACGCATTTAGCCAATATTGCACAAAGTGGCGTCAACGCAATGTGTGATAAGCCATTTGAACCTGATGCAGTAAAACAGTTGCTGTACCGATTACTAGAGCAATAGTAATGAAATCAACAGATTGATCAAAATATATTCAACTTGCTTACTCAGCTTAAGGCACACCCTACCGTTGTTGTTGTTTTAGAGGTAGGTGAATTGGTTTTTTTTTGTGCTAATATCGCCTAAAACAATAACAACTGGGTGTCGCGCTTGAAATCAATGCCTTATAAAGCAGCCAAGAAACAGGCTCAGCATATTGATGATCGCCGAAGGCATTATATTCTTGCATTTGTAAGCTATATCACCAGCGCAGTAATGTTTATTTACGGCATTAAGAATTTGGGCGCGGAACAAGTATTGCTGCCTATTATTCTGTTTACTACTGCCGCTTTATTTCTGCTGAATGTTTTTGTATTCCATGTCAGTCATAATCTGGAACGAGCCTGTATTATCGAAGCAATGCTTGTCGGTAGTTTTGTGCTTAGCTTGGTTTATCAGGGTGGCTTTAATAATACGGCCTTATACTGGGTATTTCCGTTTCCTGCTATTTTATTTGGCCTACTAGGTGTTCGTAACGCATTACTTTGCAATGCCTTATTGCTCATAACTCTTTGTATTATGCTGTTTTTTCCAGATCTTATTCAGGCGCACTATAAAGAGGCTGAATCTAGCCGGTTTATTGCATCATTAGTTATTGTCATTATTGTTTGCTGGATTAACGATCACTATCGTGAGCGCAGTCATAGAGCCATGGATTTACTGCAACAAAGCAAGGAGTTGCAAGCTAACACAGACTCACTTACGCAACTGGCTAACCGCCGCTTTATCGACTCTGCATTACTGCTTAATATCCAACAGCAGCCAGCAGAGTTTTTACCGCTTGCATTTATCATGTGTGACATTGACCATTTTAAAAAACTGAATGATCGGTTTGGACATGATGGCGGAGATGATGTGCTCAAAGCCGTCGCTCAATTATTCCGTCGTAATTTACGCCAACAAGATTTCGCCTGTCGGGTCGGCGGCGAAGAGTTTTTGCTTATACTACCGCATATTACTCATCAAGACGCGCTAAGTGTTGCGGAGAAAATACGCACCCAACTTTATCAGCAGTCTATGGTACAACAAGATAAAAGCTATAAGGTCAGCGCCAGTTTTGGTGTCGCTATTTGTGACAATGCTGAACAGTTTCATGCCGGAGTGAAATTAGCCGATACCATGCTATACAAAGCCAAAAACAACGGGCGTAATCAAGTCTGCGGTTAGCATGCAACGGCTCGCAACAGAATATTTAACTAGCGTTTGTGTTGCTTGAAGGCTCATTAATGTTACTGCCATAAACCTTAAGTCACTTCATTTAATATTTTGCCAATTAATTTGTTATTTTTATTTGACAACAAAAGGCATAAATCGGTAAAACGCTCCGTTGCAATTACGTATTGCAGTTATGTCGGCATATGGAGATTTTAATGACAAGTGTTAAACACCTTCTGATTTGTAGTAGCGTATTTCTTGCGCTTAGTGGTTGTGGCAGTTCTGATGATACGCCCCCAGTTGAATCGCCATCTTACGCGTTAAGTGGTACAGTAAGTGGGTTAAATGGCACCGTTATAGTCGGTGTTAATGATACCCGTATTTCAATAAGCCAAAACGGCAGCATAAGCTTAGGTAACAATTTTAAAAGTGGTAATCAAGTTAGCTTATCCATTAAGCAACAGCCAACCAATCAAAATTGTGCTATTACCAGTGCTACTACTTTATCCTTTTCTAATACCAACATTGAAAACGTAACCGTTGCATGTGAAAACTTGCCTACTTTTAATATTAGTGGCACAGCAACAGGTTTATTAAGGCCGGTCACGTTACAATATCAGGTTAATGGTTCAGCTGAAGCGAGCCTAAACATTGATGAGCAAGGTGCATTTGTATTAAACGAAAGTTTTGCTGCCGGCACCGCAATCACCTTTAGTGTCGCTGACAGCATTGGCCACAGCTGCAGTGTTACACCCACCGAGGTCACAGTTGATACTGCTATTAGCAACCTGGTGCTTAACTGCTCAACCTTCGGAGCCCTGTCAGGCCGGGTGACATCTTACGGTACAG
>Ga0100394_1003899_pt1 | contig 12201 bp, 8 predicted proteins | sample CryGeymeta201518_FD_81549 | JGI IMG/M metagenome (GOLD analysis project Ga0100394, IMG submission 81549) | Groundwater microbial communities from Crystal Geyser aquifers in Utah, USA - Crystal Geyser metaG 2015-18 | ecosystem: Environmental > Aquatic > Deep subsurface > Groundwater | place: USA... | reverse complement strand
TGCAAAAAGAAGGCGCCAGGCAGCAGGCTGAGATAAAACAAGTTGCACAAGAGGCAGCGAAGGAGCAGGTAAAGACGGCTTCTGTAAAGCTCCCTGACTGGGTTGAAAAGGTTAAATTCAAGGGTGATCTCAGATTGCGGTATCAGGGAGAGAAAACCGATGAAAAGGCCGACTCTCCACAGCGTGATCGTTACAGGATAAGATGGCGTGTTGGGATGGTTGCTAATGTAACTGATAACTGGGAGACAGGGTTTGGCTTTGCTTCGGGCTCAGATGATCCTCGATCAACCAATCAGACACTTGAGAATGTCTTTCAGACCCCGGACGTACGTCTGGATTATGCCTATGCTAAATACACTCCTTTTAAATACCTGTCCCTCATAGGCGGTAAATTCAAAAACCCGATCTGGGCACCAAAGGATCTTCTCTGGGACGGCGATATAATGCCGGAAGGAGTGGCGGCGACTTTTACTCACAAGTTTAATGACTCGCTGAAGGTATTTGTTACTCCAGCATTCTTCATCCTCGAAGAATTCAGCAATTCCACCAAGGATCCCAATCTGTTTGCTGCGCAGGCAGGCCTGGAGGCTAACTTCGGCATGCCCTATCTGAAGGTCGCCGGTACTTGGTATAATTTTACTAATGTCGAAGGAAACGTTTTTCCGCACACGTCGAAGAGCAATTCCCTGGACAGCAAGGGAAAGCTTTTCTATGACTACGATTCATTTGCGGCCGGAGCTGAAATAGGTGTCAATCTTAAAGGACCTGTACCGATGATAGCAGCCTTCGGAGAATATGTCGTGTCGGATGCAGATGATGACCTGGACAAAGACGGCAACAAGGACAACACAGGTTATCTTGTCGGCCTTAAGGCAGGCCATAAAAAAATAGACAAGCTCCTGGACTGGCAGTTAAAATATAACTACAGAGAACTCGAAAGGGACGCCTGGCCCGATTTTCTGCCTGACAGTGATTTCTACGGCGGAGCCACTGACACAAAAGGCCACGAATTTGAGCTGACCATCGGTCTTGCCAAGCACGTGACATTTGGAATTGACTATTATCATTCAAAGCCGATTCGCAAACACTCGGAGAGGGAACAGGATCTTATCCAGGCCGACCTCATCCTGAAATGGTAGCCCCTCTTGAGGACCTAGCGCTGGTTTTCTCCGTTCAAGGTCCTCTGAGATTTTTTAGAAAGTAATAGTATAGTTGAGCCAATTGCAAAACTATGATTACTCGTCATTCCGGCGGAAGCCGGAATCCATAACGCATTGATTCAAGGATAGACTGGATTCCCCGATCAAGTCGAGGAATGACGAAACTGTGAATTTTGCAATTACCTCATGTTGTAAAGGTTTGGCAAATTGATTTAAGATAATTTTTTTTGTTGACAAACAATGATTAAGATTATAATATTATTTAACTGCTTCCAGAGAACATTGAAGTCAGTCGAATAGAAGAAGGATTTTCCCTGTTCGTCAGGTGCATGATTCGCTTAGGACTCTGATCCTTGTTAGAACGATGACCTGAAGTATGAGAAGCAAAATATCAAGGAAAGGAGGTCAGTTTCATGGCGAACGGCACAGTAAAGTGGTTTGATGAACGGAAGGGCTTCGGATTTATCCAGCAGGATAGCGGTCCGGACGTGTTTGTGCATCACTCAGCCATCTCGGGAAATGGGTTTAAGTCCCTCAACGATGGCGAAAAAGTTACTTTTGAAGTCCAGCAGGGGAAAAAAGGCCCTGTTGCAGCTAACGTAAGCAGGGTTTAGCTAAAATCTAATTAATTTTGTTAAAGGCATCTGCTCCCTTAAATGAGCAGGTGCCTTTGTTTTTTGGAGGTCTCATGAATGTACTTCTTCTCTATCCGGAGTTCCCGGACACCTTTTGGAGTCTAAAGCACGCAGTCAAGTTCATAAGAAAACGGGCGGCACTGCCTCCCCTGGGTTTGCTGACTGTCTCAGCAATGCTTCCCGAAAAATGGTCCAGGCGCCTAGTGGATCTGAATGTCGAAAAACTCACTGCTGAAGACCTGCAATGGGCTGATATGGCCTTCATCAGCGCCATGGACATTCAGAGAAAATCCGCTCACGAAATTGCCCAAAGGTGCAGGGAGGCCGGAGTCAAGATTGTTGCAGGGGGACCTCTATTTGTAAATGAGCACGAACAATTCAAGGATGTGAACCACTTCGTACTAAATGAGGCAGAGATAACCCTTAAACCATTTCTTGAGGACCTTGATGAGGGAACCGCTCGACGCCTCTATAGCACAACCGAATTCTGCGAAATGGACCACACTCCGGTTCCCGATTGGGGACTGCTCAATTTTCGCAATTATGCCTCCTTGAGTATTCAGTTTTCAAGGGGTTGCCCCTTTGACTGCGAGTTCTGCAATATTACCGCACTGCTTGGGCATAGACACCGCATAAAGAGCGCCCTTCAGATTACCACCGAACTCGATCAAGTTTACAAACTTGGGTGGCGGGGGCCGATCTTCTTTGTTGACGACAATTTCATAGGAAGCAAGCGCTATCTTAAAACTGTGCTTCTGCCTGCGCTTATCAATTGGAGGTCGGGTAAGAAGGGTATCCCGTTTAATACTGAAGTTTCCATAAATCTTGCTGACGACATCGAGCTTACAGAAATGATGGTCCGTGCGGGGTTTACGAGTGTCTTTATAGGCATAGAAACCCCTTCTGAAGAAGGGCTTTCAGAGTGCAACAAGAAGCAGAATAAAAACCGCGACCTTATGGAAAGTGTCCATAGACTCCAGAAGAGCGGTTTGCAGGTGCAGGCAGGTTTTATAGTAGGTTTCGACAGCGACACCCCCTCCATCTTTCAGACCCAACGTGAATTCATACAGAAAAGCGGTATTGTTACCGCCATGGTAGGCCTACTGCAGGCGCCTATGGGCACCAAGCTTTATGCCCGCATGAAGAATGAAGGCAGGCTCGTAAGCACCATAACCGCAGACAACTTCGATGGTACGACAAATATAATACCAAGGATGGATATTGACATACTTATTGCCGGGTACAGGAATCTTATCAAGGGCATCTATTCTCCTCATGAATACTATCGCAGGGTAAGGACATTCCTCAGGGAATACAAGCTGCCAGAGGTCTGTGAACCATTGGATTTCCAGCGTGTTATGGCCCTGTTCCGCTCTCTCTTGCGGCTTGGAATCTTCGGCAGGGAGAGATTCCAGTATTGGGGACTCCTTTTTTGGAGTATTTTCAGAAGGCCCCGCACGTTTCCTCTCGCAATAACACTTGCAATATACGGCCATCACTTCCGCAAGGTCTTTGAGGCGAGCGTCTTGCCGCAAAGAGGACAGCATATATGACACCAAGGCTTTACTGCAAAAGCCTGAAGGGCTTCATCCATTGAGCCGCGATGCCCTTCATGATTACGGGCTGAGGGTTTTCGGAGCAAGGGACCGGGAGGTTAGAGGCCTTAAGAGAATCCACAGACCTTCTACTTACGGATTCAGGATATGGACATCAAGCTGGCTGCTTATGGATTTTCTAAGGGTTAGGAAGATCGCAGGAGGCAGCCGTGTCATGGACGTGGGGTGTGGCTGGGGGATTGCCGGCATCTTTTGCGCCAAAAGATACGGAGCTAGTGTTACCAGCGTGGACATGGATTCCCAGGTGTTCCCCTTCTTGCAGCTTCATGCTGAGGCCAACGGCGTGAAGGTCAGGCCCCTTATAAGGCGTTTTGCTGATATCCGTCTGGACGATCTCACCGGGATAAACATCCTCATCGGGGCAGATATATGCTTCTGGGACACTTTAATTACCCCATTGATCTCACTTATAGAGCTGGCCTTTGAAGCCGGAGTAAAATCCGTCCTGCTTGCCGATCCCGGACGAGGGACATTTTTAGACCTTGCCAGTCACTTCACTGCCATACGGCAGGCTGAGGTCTTCGACTGGGAGGTCAATATGCCCTATCGAATCACAGGCAGCATCCTTGCAATAGAGCCTGGACAGAGAGCAAATTGAAGTCGTCATTCCATGCATAACTTGCTGAAGCCCTCGTCAATTGGTACAGGATACTCTCCGTCAAAACAAGCAAGACAGAGCCTTTCTCTGGGTATCTTTGAAGCCTTGATAAGGTTTTCAATTGAAAGATATCCCAGGGTGTCAAGACCTACAAAATCCCTTATCTCATCAACCGACTTTGTCGCAGCTATAAGCTCTCCCCTTGTTGTAAAATCAATTCCATAGTGACAGGGGAATCTGTGAGGCGGGCAGCTCACAAGCATGTGTATCTCTTTAGCACCTATCCTGCGGAGGGTCTGTATCCTTGTCTTTGCAGTGGTCCCCCTGATAATGGAATCTTCTATGACGATGATACGTTTTGCCTTGAGCACTTCCCTGACCGGATTGAGTTTGACCTTTACCCCGAACTCCCGCATACCTTGTGAAGGTTGAATAAAAGTCCTTCCCACATAATGATTCCTTATTACACCCATCTCGAAAGGAATGCCTGATGCCTGCGAATAGCCTATCGCGGCGTAATTACCTGAATCGGGGAAAGGCATGACGAGGTCGCCTTCAAGCGGGTACTGGTCTGCAAGCAGTTGCCCTTGTTTTTTACGAAAAAGATAAACATTTTCGCCAAATATTGTACTATCAGGTCTTGCAAAATATATGAGTTCGAAGATGCAGTGGCTTCGTCTCGATTCAGCAGCGGGAGGAATACTTTCGATTCCTTTTTCGCCTATCTTGAGTATCTCCCCCGGTTCAATTTCCCTTACATATTCAGCCTCAACAAGATCGAGGGCACAGGTCTCCGAAGATATCACATAGCCCCCGTTAATCCTACCCAGACACAAGGGCCTGAACCCGTTCGGGTCCCTTACCGCTATAAGTTGGTTTTCTCCCATCACTACCATGGAATAGGCGCCCCGCAGTCTTGACATGGTCTCAATCATTGCCATGTCCATCCCATGCCTCATTGATCTGGCTATGAGATGGAGCACGACCTCGCTGTCCATAGTGGTCTGGAAAATGGAGCCCTCTTCTTCCAGCTCGTTTCTGATTTGTCTAGCGTTAACCAGGTTTCCGTTGTGGGCGATTGCAAGGGATCTTCCTGAAAACCGCACCCTGAATGGCTGAGCGTTCGTGAGTAAAGAGGAGCCCGTTGTGGAATAGCGCACGTGCCCCAGGGCGATATGTCCTGGAAGTCTTCTGAGCACTCCTTCATCGAATATCTCCGGCACCAGTCCCATGGCCTTGTGTTCAACCACCTTGGTTCCGTCCGAGCATATTATTCCGGCGCTTTCCTGGCCCCTGTGCTGGAGGGCGTAGAGTCCGAAATAGGTTAACTTGGCTGCTTCTTCATGGCCAAAGACAGCAAATATCCCGCATTCCTCCCTCGGCCTTGAACTGTACAGCGATTGGAAAGGCGATAAGTCTTCCGGGCCGGGCCGCAAGAATTCCATTGTCTCATTAGCGTTTCTCATAGCATCCATTTCTCTCTTCCCGGCATTTACAACTACGATGCGCTGACATGTTAAGATTCCCCATCATTTCAGTGTAGGCGATGATATTCCTGAAGGGGCTTTACAAAGAGTTGCCCCTCTTTCAGTGCCTTTATTGCGAGAACTGTTGCTCTAGCCCCCGCAGCGGTGGTTGTATAGGGTATATTCATTGTCACTGCGGTTCTTCTTATTGAAAGAGATTCCACAACCGCCTTCCTGCTGCTGGTTGTATTTATTACCAGTGATATCTCGCCATTTTTAAGCATATCCACAACATGAGGCCTGCCTTCCCTGACCTTGTTCACCACCTCTGCCCTGACCCCTTTAGATTCCAAATAAGCTGCTGTGCCCCTCGTCGCCGCCAGGAAAAAACCCATCTCCGTAAGGCCCTTAGCTGCGTCAAGGATATCCTGCTTGTCTTCGTCTTTAACGCTTATAAAGACCTTGCCATTTAGGGGAAGACGCTGTCCGGCGGCAAGCTGAGACTTGGCAAAAGCCAAGCCGAAGGTACTGTCTATCCCCATAACCTCCCCTGTTGATTTCATCTCAGGGCCGAGCACAACATCTATCCCAGGAAATCTGGAGAATGGAAACACGGACTCCTTTACTGATATATGCGCGGGTCTTACTTCTTCAAGGAAGCCTAGTTCTCGCAAAGTCATTCCCATTATAACCTTGGTAGCCATCTTTGCGAGCGGCACTCCCGTGGCCTTGCTTACAAATGGGACCGTGCGGGAAGCCCTTGGATTGACCTCAAGAACATAGACCTCGCCATCCTTGACCGCATATTGGATGTTCATCAGCCCTATGACCCTGAGTTCGGAAGCCAACGCCTTTGTGTGTGACCTTATCTGATCGAGTACCTCCGCGGACAGGGTTACTGACGGCAGAACGCAGGCGCTGTCACCGCTGTGTATGCCTGCAGCCTCGATATGTTCCATTATGCCCCCGAGAACAGTATCGGTGCCGTCGCATATAGCATCCACATCAATTTCGGTCGCATGTTCAAGGAATCGGTCTATCAAAATAGGTTTACCTGGAGATACTTGAGCAGCATTCTTAACAAAATACTCTAATGTTTTTTTCTCTCTCACTATCTCCATTGCTCGTCCACCCAAAACGAAAGAGGGTCTCACAAGTACCGGATATCCCAAATCTTCAGCCATCCTGACGGCCTCTTCCTCGTTTAACGCTATTCGATTCTCAGGCTGCTTTATACCAAGTCTGTTTAGAAGTATTTGAAACCGGTCTCGGTCCTCGGCCATCTCAATGCTTTCGGGACTGGTTCCCAGTATTCTGACGCCGGCCTCGGAAAGAGGGACAGCTATGTTCAGAGGGGTCTGCCCGCCGAACTGAACAATCACTCCTTCAGGTTTTTCCTGCTCCACTATGTTGAGAACTTCTTCCCTCGTGAGAGGCTCGAAATACAGCTTGTCGGAGGTATCGTAGTCAGTACTGACGGTTTCAGGGTTGCTGTTTACCATTATGCTTTCGATGCCCATCTCCCTGAGGGCAAAGGATGCGTGAACACAGCAATAGTCAAATTCAATCCCCTGCCCTATTCTATTAGGCCCACCACCAAGTATTATCACCTTTTTTTTGGAAGAGATATTGGCTTCATTTTCCTTGTCATAGGTGGAATAGTAATAGGGCGTAAAGGCCTCGAACTCCGCAGCGCAGGTATCAACGAGCTTATATACGGCCCTCACTCCCTTCGACTGCCTGGCGATTCTTATGTCATTTTCGGAGGTGTTGAACCACCGACCTATTCTAACGTCGGAAAAACCATATTGCTTTGCCCTGGTCCAGGTATCCTTCGGCCAAGATGACGGTACCGATGCCTTTTCGGCAAGGGACTTAAAGTCTTCCTCAGCCAGTAGTATCTCTCGTATCTGGTGCAGAAACCATGGGTCAATCATTGTCAACTCATGAACTCTGGAGATGGTCATCCCGCGCGAAAAGGCCTCATATATCTGAAACAGCCTGCGTGAGTTCGGATGGATGAGACCGTGATCCAGTTCATGGTTATCAAGCTCCTTTTCCGGAGAAAAGAATCGCTCGGAGCCCAGGGCATATCTTCCTATCTCCAGCGAGCGCACGGCCTTCTGGAGGGCCTCCTTGAATGTCCTTCCGATCGCCATGGTCTCTCCTACGGATTTCATTGAGGTATTGAGACTATCTTCAGCGCCGGGGAACTTTTCAAAGGTCCACCTTGGAACCTTCACAACGCAGTAATCTATGGTCGGCTCAAAGCCGGCATAGGTCTCTTTGGTGATATCATTCGGTATCTCATCAAGGGTGTATCCGATTGCCAGCTTCGCAGCTATCTTCGCAATGGGAAATCCCGTAGCCTTGGAGGCAAGGGCGGAACTCCTTGAAACCCTGGGATTCATTTCAATAATGACCATCTCGCCTGTCCCCGGGTGTATGGCGAACTGTATGTTTGAGCCTCCTGTCTCAACCCCTATTTCACGTATTACGGCAATGGCGGCGTCCCTCATATACTGGTATTCTCTATCCGTAAGCGTCTGTGCCGGTGCCACCGTTATGCTGTCCCCTGTGTGGATGCCCATGGGATCGAAGTTTTCTATGGAACATATTATTACTACATTGTCGTTACGATCCCTCATTACCTCAAGTTCGTATTCCTTCCAGCCGATAAGGGACTCCTCTATGATAATCTCGGAAATCATGCTGGCTTCGAGGGCTGAAACCGCTAGCGCTTCCATTTCTTCGCGATTATAAGCCACACCGCTCCCAAGGCCTCCCAGGGTAAAACTTGACCTTATTATCAAGGGGTATCCCATCAGCTCAACGGCTGACCTTACCTCATCCATATTACGCGCTATTGCATTTTTGGGGACACGAAGGCCGATGTGCTCCATCGCATTTCTGAACAACTCACGGTCTTCCGCCTTTCGTATGACTGGAAGTGTAGCGCCCAGCATTTCAATGCCGTAACGATCGAGAATGCCTCCTTCAGCGACCTTTACTGCGGTATTGAGTCCAGTCTGGCCTCCCAGAGTAGGAAGAATGGCATGGGGTCTCTCCTTCTCAATGATTTTTTCAATCATTTCGGGTGTGACCGGTTCTATATATGTGGCGTGAGCGGTATCGGGATCAGTCATTATAGTGGCTGGATTGCTGTTTATAAGCACCACCTCAAAGCCCTCCTCCCTGAGAGCCTTACAGGCCTGCGTACCCGAGTAGTCAAACTCACAGGCCTGTCCGATAATGATAGGCCCTGATCCGATCACAAGAATCTTATTTATATCACACCGCTTTGGCATGTTACATGAACCTGTCTTCCTGGCTGCAGGCCCAGACAAAGAGCCCTTATGAGCAACAATCGGTAAAGAAGATCATCTCCTTTTTTTGTCCTTGAACAGGCGCATCATCTCTGTGAAGCGCTCAAAGAGATAGGCCGCATCATGGGGGCCCGGAGAAGCCTCCGGGTGATATTGAACTGAAAAAAGGGGAATATCCTTGTGAATGAGGCCTTCGACGGTTCCATCGTTTAGATTTATATGACTTAATTCAACTGAAGGATTATTAAGAGATTCAAGCTCAACACAAAATCCGTGATTCTGAGAAGTGATCTCAATTTTGCCGTTTTTCAGGTTCTTGACCGGCTGATTGGCTCCTCTGTGGCCGAACTTGAGTTTAAAGGTCTTTGCTCCGAGCGCAATTCCAACCAGTTGATGCCCCAGACAAATCCCGAACATGGGTTTTTTCCCGATCAAGGCCTTTATGTTTTCAATAGCATAGCCAACGGCGGCGGGGTCACCAGGGCCGTTACTCAAAAAAATTCCGTCGGGCTCCAGTCTTTCGACATCCTGCCATGCGAGGTGAGCCGGAAGGACAATAACGTCACAACCCCTTTTTTCCAGCGACCTTAAGATATTGTATTTAATGCCGTAGTCTAAGGCTGCCACCTTGAAGCGTCCTGTTTTTGGCCATACAAAACGCTCCAGCCCCGACTCAAGGGCCACCATTTGTCCGTCCTTCCACAGCATGGGCTTTTTGCAGGTGACCTCCTTTACGAGATCCAGTCCGTTCATATCAGGAGCGAAGCGCGCCTTTTCAATCAGGGAATCGCGATCGAGGTCCCTTGTCGAAAGAGCTGCCTTCATTGCGCCCCTCAGCCTTATGTGCCTCGTAAGCGCCCTTGTGTCCAGGCCCTCTACTCCTGGAATACCCGAAGTCCTAAGATATGAGGCAAGGGATCCTTCAGAGCGCCAGTTGCTCGGGCTTTCATGGTATTCCCTGACCAATAAGGCCCTTACCTGGATTCGCTCCGATTCAACGTCCATAAAATTGATTCCATAATTTCCGATGAGCGGATAGGTCATTGTCACCATCTGACCACAGTAGGAAGGGTCTGTAAGTATCTCCTGATATCCTGCCATGCTGGTGTTAAATACGACCTCACCTGTCGTCTCGCAGTCTCCTGTAAAGGAACGCCCCTCAAAGACCGCTCCGTCCTCAAGAACCAATATCGCTCTACACATATTCAGACCAACGAATATCCAGACTCATGGAATCGCAATCAACCAACGCTTCTCCTCTTTGAAACCCTCAGGCATAGGCCCTCCGCATACCGTCCGGGTGGCTGTCCATCATGAATAACGATAATAAATAGTGCCTTGTTACCACCTGCTGCGAACCTTTACATGGCGGTCTTGCAGATTGCTTTTGATGTCTTTTATGCTTACGCTTCCATAGTGGACTATTGAGGCCACAAGAGCCGCATCCGCTTTTCCCTTTGTCAAGACATCATATATGTGTTCAATATTTCCGGCCCCTCCGGAGGCTATGACCGGGATACCAACATTTTCTGATATCAGGGCCGTCAAGTTCAGTTCATATCCCTTCTGAGTTCCGTCCGCGTCTATGGAATTAAGGCATATCTCACCCGCGCCCAGTCTTTCCGCCTCTTTTGCCCAATCAAGGGCATCCAAACCGGTGAATACCCTTCCACCGTCTATCACCATCTCATAGCCGGATGGAATCCGAGCGGATAGCGGAACGCTTTTTACGTCCATCCCGAGGACGATACACTGACTGCCAAATGCCTTAGCCCCATCACTTATGATGGAGGGGTTCCTGATCGCTGCGCTGTTGACGCTCACCTTTTCAGCGCCGGCAAGCAATACCGCTCTGATATCTTCAAGCGATCTGATGCCCCCACCAACTGAAAATGGTATAAATATATTTTCCGCAACCCCTCTGACAACATCAATCATTATTTTGCGACGCTCGTTTGAGGCGGTAATATCGTAAAAAACAAGCTCATCAGCGCCCTGCTCGTAATAGTATCTCGCCATTTCCACAGGGTCGCCTATCTCAATGTTGTTCTGAAAACGTATTCCTTTGGTTGTCTTTCCATCCCTGACATCCAGACATGGTATTATTCTTTTGCTCAACATATCGGAAACCCTTCTGGCAGGAGGCTAACGGCCGTCCCATCTGCAGAAATTGTCCAGGAGTTTGAGGCCCGGTCTTCCGCTCTTTTCCGGATGAAACTGAACCGCCACAAGATTGGATGAGCCCAATACCGCAGGGAACTCAATTCCGTGCCTGGACGTAGCGATGATGTGCTCTGGTCCAGCAGGTGAAGGATAATATGAGTGCACGAAATAAAACTCATCTTCAGTTCCTGTGTCCCTCAAGACAGGGTGGGGCTGTAGAATGTGAAGAGAATTCCAGCCCATGTGAGGAATCTTAATCTTTTCCAGAGCTGGATTACTGAGGTCCGGCGGAAACCTCTTTGCAACTCCAGGGATAAGACCTAGACAAAAAGCCTCGTCTTCCTCGCTCCTCTCAAGGATTATCTGTGCTCCGAGACATATTCCCAGTATGGGTTTCCCCTGCTCAAACTGCTCTTTCAAGACCTGATCCAAGCCCAGCTCCTTGAGATCTTTTACTGCCTTTCCCGCTGCGCCGACCCCCGGGAAAATTATCCTATCCGCAAGGCTTACATCCACGGGGATTCCGGTTATGCGGCAATCATAGCCCAGGTATCTAACCGCTCTTTCAACGCTGGTTAAATTTCCTGCCTTATAGTCAACAATTGCGATCAAAGCCCTTCATCCTGCCTTTGAGAAACGAGTCAACTGCAAATGCGCAACGCCTACCGTCAGCTATTGCTTTTACCACAAGAGACTGGCCTCTAGCCATATCACCAGCGGCGAATATCCCCACTTTTTTTGTCCTTCCTTCGGAGTCAGCAAGAACCGAACCCCTTTGATCCAGCTCAAGATCTTCGGCAAGGAAAAGCTCCTTGCTCCCAGCTCCCGTAAAGCCCATGGCCAAGAGTACGAGATCAGCCTCAAGGATAAATTCGGAGCCCGGCTTCTCGGAAGGCGATATCGGTCTTCCCATGGAGTCCCTTTTCCATACAACCTCGGCGCATCTCACCGAATTGACCGCTCCCATCTCGCCTTGAAACTCCTTTGCCATGACTCCCCAGAGGAGCTTTCCCCCTTCTTTATGAGCATGTGTTTTTCGAAGCATGACAGGCCATGCAGGCCATGGTGTGTAAGAGGCTCTGTCTGCCGGCGGAAGCGGCAATATCTCTATCTGGTTTACACTTTTGGCACCCTCACGCAGCGCGGTACCGAGACAGTCTGAGCCTGTATCGCCCCCGCCTATCACAAGAACATTTTTGTCCCTTGCCGAGATAACATGATAATCCCCTCCGGATTC
>Ga0100394_1003889_pt1 | contig 12221 bp, 8 predicted proteins | sample CryGeymeta201518_FD_81549 | JGI IMG/M metagenome (GOLD analysis project Ga0100394, IMG submission 81549) | Groundwater microbial communities from Crystal Geyser aquifers in Utah, USA - Crystal Geyser metaG 2015-18 | ecosystem: Environmental > Aquatic > Deep subsurface > Groundwater | place: USA... | reverse complement strand
GTGATGGTGGCGTTGCTACTTGTGGTGGTAGTAGTGTTGATACTTGCGGTGGTGGTGGTGGTGGTGTTTTTAGAAGAGGCGAAATATGGTGTTGGTTGTAGCTGTTGATGGTAATTGGGTTGTTCTCTTTCTTCTAGCAGTGTATTGGACATCAGTGACAAATAGTGGAACGATGTATTGGCCGAAGATGTTAAGCGTCGTCCAAATGATAGAACTGGAGCATCATGTAACAAGTCCTGCAGATAAGCATTATGATTGTGATGCGAAGATAATTTAGTAGAATGAAAGAAACTGGAAATGGATGCTATTGTGGAAAGAATAAAAACTACCAACACAATCTGCTGTACCAGCAAAGCCTTTTGTTTTTTATTCTTTTTCTCTTGTCGTATAATCTGATCAACAGTAGGTTGTCGAGGCATATTGACGTTGTGGCTATTTGCTACTAGTACTCTACACCGAGTATTCTTTTATTTTGCGCTGGAGAGGAGCTGTGCTTTGTTGGGTACCTGGTACCAAGGAGGTAGGAGGTAGGAGTACCAGGTACCAGGTACTAGTAATAAATAAGTGGTAATAATGAAAGTGAAATTTGAATCCCTCCTCTCAATAAAAAGTGAGCTGTTTGGTATCCAAAAAGCAACAACCAAGATCGCCCCGTGCGCGGCCAGATGATACTCAAGTATGGGGATAAATGAGCGTTCTCCTAAAATAAATGGTGTCATTCAATTCGGGATCCAATCGAATCTTTTCTTTACTACCAGTACTACGGAGTATTATACACTATCCCGTGTCACGTGGTTTACACGCAGGCTTCGTTCCCTCTGATATCTCATCAGCGTGATATCATCATCAATCCCAGATCCCAGCATGCATCTTTTTGGTGCTTTATGAGATATGAGATTGTTGTCGAAGAATAATTCCTCTACTCTACTAATAAACAACAACATCCAGACATCCAGCATTGTTTCTGTATCGTGTATCAAAAGATATCAGAAGAATATTGTTATTATTTGTTATCTACTCTACAGATAATCCACTACAAAAGTTCGATTGACTGACAGGATATTATCATGATGAAGATTACTACTTCGCCTCCTCCTCTTGGTCTTCTTCTGCTTCTCTGTATCATTTTTTATTCTTCTTGCTCTTTCGTGGTGAATGGTCGTTTGGATACCTATGTTAACATTCACATGCCTCACAAACTCCATAAAGAAGGTGGATACGACCATTCCATCAATCATTGGGGCATGTCTCAAATTGGGTCAGGATCACACCGTTTTTACGGCAGTATGGCAATGCAAGTGTTGGATGCTGGTAGTGATATGTGTACTATTGGTAATGCACGTCCACAATTGTATTCCAATCGTACCGGTGGATATCAACCATTCTTCCTATTAACAACTCGTGGTAATTGCAGTTTCGTTATGAAAGCACGACATGCCGAACAGGCAGGAGCTGCTGGACTTATCATTGCTGATACGGCATGTTTGTGTGATAATCGTGGTGATGGATGCGAATCGGACCTGCCCTGTCAGAACGACATGCCAGTACTGGCCGATGATGGGTCTGGTGGAAGTCTCAGCATTCCTACCTTGTTGTTCAAACTACAGGACGCCCGACTTATTTTTGATGTTCTCCAAGATGAGAAACACAATGTTTTTGTTGATCTCAAATGGCAACCCAAGGGCATTACGGCCGATGAACCATTGTATTATGGTATGACGGTGGATATTGCTGATAATCATACTGCTGATCTGATGCAACAAGTGAAACCATTGGCATTAAGTTTGGCACATTCTCAAAAGGAAAGTCATGCACATTTTTGGCCCTCCTTTATGCTGTACAATGGAACACAGGCTCAGTGTTTGGGAAATATTGGTGATGATCAGTGTCACAATACCTGTACCAACAATGGACGGTACTGTTATCCATCCCAACACGGACATTTGATCATTAAGGAAATTGTTCACCTTATGTGTTTGGTACGTCGCTCGCGTGTGTGTGTGTGTCTGTGTGTGTCTGTATCTGTGCGCATTATATATATTATATGTCGGTATCGTTCGTTGTGTATCATCAGTGGCTTACCTCTATAATTTTTTTATATTCTTATGAATCTGCAATACCTCTTACTTTTCACTGTCTTTTCTTCTTCTTGTTGTATCCGTGCAGTGGAAACACCACGGACAAGACCTAGAAAAGGATCGCACAGGTGAAGAATGGTGGACCTACGTTACCTATTTTGATCAGAACTGTCGCAAATACTGGTACCAATCAACGGATAATAACGGTTTACCTCTTGATCATTGCATCCATCTAGCCTACGAAAAGGCTAACATTCAGGAACCAGAAATTTTGGCCTGTATTGAAGATGCTGGTGGAGTAGACATGATCGATGGTAAGACCAATGTCATCTTAGAGGAACAATTGAAGGCACACGAAAGCTACGGCATTTTGGTAGCACCGGTCGTCTGGGCGGATGGACGAGGACTGGGATGGGACTCGCCATCGGCACGGACCATCCTTCATTCCGTTTGTGCAGGATATAATATGACCAACATTCCCAAAGTATGTACCAAGTGTCAAACAGAATCGAGTGACGAAAACGTTTTGCACTGCGCGGAACAATTCTACAAAAAGCACAGTCATCGTCATCGTGGTTGGAAAATCTTTTTTTGGACCGTTTTCATTTTGGTTCTTGTTGGTGGTGGGTCCTATTATGTATATAAGAGACTTGTTCTTGGACAAGATGGTGCACGTTTGGGTGCCCTGAGTGATGGATTGAGATATGCCATGCTGAACGATCAAGATGAAGCTGGTTTTGAACCCGTGGCTTCGGAACTTACCAGTTAAGAAGTAAGGTTGTTGCCTGCGAAGGGAGGAAGGAATACGAGAACTTGTGGGTTGTGTGTGTGTGTTTCAATTTTGGTATCGGCGAGAGAGCAGCGAGATCGTTTGACAAGGTTGAGAATCGCATATTTATACGTCATTTTTGAAAGAATCCATGAGCTACCGGAGCTGTGTCTCTTGGGTCGTTGCTCAAAGCAAAACAGTTCGACGAATACTATATAACTAAATCTCTATCATCGTGTCTGCGCATTCCCATCTCGTCAATGTTCTAGAACCCCCAAAATAAGAAAATGTTTTCCCAGATGGAAAAAAGGAAAAGAACAATCCAAATCCAAAAGCAGCGGTCAACCCGCCATAACTGGTTTAACAGCTAGTATCTGTCGCATTTCTCGAATTGTGAGATGCCCTATAACAGCGTAAGGAAGTGATTTTAATGTAGAACAACATGCACGATTTTCTTCTTTCAGCGCATTATTAAGTACTCGAGTACTGAGTTCAGGTAAGGCTCTTTGAACTCGTTTCGTTTTGTATGACATTGGATCGTATCGTACTGTTGTTCCTTCCTTTTTCGACGCCACCCACATTTTTTAATTTACTTTCGTCTTCTTCGTCGCATCGACTGTGGCCGAATGAGCATCGAATCGACCAACCAACATGAATCGTCTGCCACTCCATCGGGACTGCTCAAGATAAAATTAACAGGAATGACGTCCAAGGGTCCTGGTCCCGTACGCAATCGTGCCGTAAAGAAGGCCTTCTTGCCATCAAAGGAATAATCGCCCTTGTCAATGGTCTGGAGTAATATTTATGTAGTTGCAACCAACGCCAATGAGTGAGTGAGACAAAAGAAACAAGAAATGAGAAATCCGGTGGTTTTATCCAGTCAAAAACTGCAAACAATGGATATTACAAGAACCAAGTACAGTACAAAATATACGTACCACGTCCTGATGATTGAACAGCACTTTGTATTCGGTTTCTTTTAAAAATTCTGCGTACTCTATTGGTGTCAATCCGACTTCTTGCTTGACACTGGATCCTTCGCTGCTGTATCCGAACAAGATTTCGACACCCCGATTGGGACTTGGATTGTCGTTATTGTTGAGGGCCTGCAGGACCAGTAGCACAACTTCACCAGCGGTCAATTCCGGATCCGGTACGACCGTGGGTGGTGAATATGGTTTGGCATCACCACTACTACTACTGATTAGTTCCGATTTGTACTCATCATCACTTTCGTCATCTTCTTCGTTTTCGTCATCATCGTCATCACGAGCACCTTGTACAAAATCTACAAATCCCCCAGCGGTATCCAAAACACGTTCTTTGACTTCGGAATACAGTTGATCGTTGGTCAAACTCACATTGCCAGATAATTTATCTCCAACATCACCGGCATCGTATCCCAAAAAGGCATTAATAGCACCCTGTGGAATATTCACTTCTTCCTCTCCATCATCGTCATCGTCGTCGTCGTCGTCATCGTCATCATCGTCTTCATCCATTAAATCTGAATCATTAACATTCACTCCCTTAACTTGTGCCATTTTAAACAATTCAGCAGCTAAATTAGCCCCATCAGGATCTGCTTTGTCATCATCTTCATCACGACCATCAGCTGGTGGACTTGAACTCATCATCAATGTACACAGTCGTTGCTGCTGCTGCTGCTGCTGCTGCTGATGTTGCTGATGTTGCTGCTGATGTTGTAGCTTGGAGGACCACCAAAGACCCTGCTGATGATAGTGCTGCAATCGAGGAACAAACGATGACACCGTAGTACCTGTTGTCAAGAATAAAACCAGCAGCAAGAGTGGTAAAGGTGGCAGTAGTAGGACTCGCAAGGAACTATGGTAGCGTAGTGTCATGGTTGGATTATATGTCAAATGGGAGATAAGCTGTTGCTGATGCTGTTGCTGTTGGTGCTGCTGTTGTAGGGCTTTCCCTGCTCCTATTTATAGTTTGTGCGTCTGAGAGAGCGAATGCTTGAACTGAGAACTGAGAACTGAGAGTCAACTCAATTTCATATACAGTAGATAAGCTTTTGGGAAGGGTGATAGAACTTCGGTTCTATTTTTCTAGTAAATCTTGATACTAGTTGATCTTGTTAATAGTTATGCAATACAGTAATACTATTATGTTTTAGTATTGTTTATGTGAACGAAGAAATCGGATCGGCAAACTAAAGTGGCTTTGTGTGAACCTCGAACCTCGGGCTTGTCAAGAAGTAGTCTACTAGCTACGAGTAGTAGTCTAGCTAGTAGACCTACTAGCTAGTGATGCTCGATGAATTAGATATGGGATCGCGATCTTGAATGCGTAATCTTCGATTGGTGTTTATGATTGGCTACAAGATTTTGATAAAGTCAAGTGTGCATCCACATTTTGAATTCCGAGTGGGTTTGTACCCGAATACCACCAGCACCATGTAGTGAATACTGAAATGGTACTACTACTACTATTAGTACTCCGGTACGTAGCTAACAGTAGTACCAGGTAGTCACCTCAGCATTTAAAGTACCAGGTACTCGAGTACCTGGTAAGCAGTCTCACACGGCGAGCAACGAAGTTCCGACACCAATATCCAATCTATTTGAAACATGTATTTGAGGACTTAGCAAAAATGGGAAAAATTAAGTCAATCTATCAATGCTTGTCATTTCCAGATCCAACTCCGTGGTGGAAGAAAAAGAATGGCTGCCATCTTCACGGCTACTCAAAATAAAATGACCTTTCCTTTTCTGTGACTGACTCTTGTTCAGGTTGCTTTTCTGGGACATGGCTTTTCCCAAAGCAATACCCATCGTCTCGGGTAACATCCATGTTAGTATGCTCACAATAGTGCATATACTTGCCATGGTAATACCCGTTAACAATTTGGAATTACTAGGACGGACCAACCAGGGACTCGAAATACCACCCAATCCAGCCAGAGCGTCCGCAATTGCGTGTGCCGTATTCCGAATAGAGGTGGGTAACAATTCGGCAGCGTGGACCCATGTCACACTGGTCGCTCCCATAATACACATGCGTGCCAAAAAACTCAAAATGACCAGAGTTGTTCGATTTGCGGGCATGCCCGTCACATCCTCTTCGTGTGCCACCACACACAAAGCCAAAACACACATCCCTCCCATCAAATAGGGAATGGTTTGTGTTAATATCCGTCCTACACGATCGACCAACATAAGGACGACAGTTTGTCCAACAATTTCGGCCAATGATGTTGAAAAAATCGCCAAGTAATCGTAATTGAATTCTGCTCCGTCTTCCAGATCTTCCACGTTATCAATGGCACCATCAAAATCAGCAAAGGCTAGAGTCACGACTTGGATCGTTCCCCAGTAAATAAGATCCAAAAATAACCACACTCCAAAAAAACAAAGCAAAGTTCTTGTCCATTGTCCATGAAACAATTTTTGAAAAATTGAAGCATTTGGATGGTGTAATTTGTTGTTGTTGTTGTTGTTGTTGTGATCTGCATTATTATTTATGAAATCGGTTGGTTCTGTAAAGTCGCGGTTCTCGTCGTCGTTGTTGTTATTGTGATCTTCATCCGTAAAGGAGCATGGTTGGTTTTTAAGACTCCTATAGGCGGCGAGAGCTGCAGCAGCAGCAATACCACCATCGTCATTGATTTCATCGTCGTCGTCGTCATCGTCATTTTCAAGAACAAGTTCGGTATATGGTTCTGGAAATAATTGATTCGGATCTTGTCCGTTGTCTTTAGCTGCTCGTCGTAAGACTTGCAAGGCTGCATCGTGTTGACCATCTTCCAAAAGCCATCGAGGACTTTCGGGTACCCATAGCCATCCAAATATAGTACTGAAAATAGATGGTATACTTGTCATGAGCAACAGCAGTCTCCAACTTTGTGCCTGTTGAAAGGCAATGTAGGCCAACAGGGGTGTAGCACTGGTCCCAACGGTCCAAAAATATCCCAAATACAACAGTGATGTTCCACGATTCTGACAGGAACAAAATTCTGCCAATGTATCAAAGGGAATAACGGTACCACCAACACCAAATCCGACACAAAATCGTAACAGAATAAGGATGTAATAGTCTGGTGCAGCAGCACTGAGCATACCACAAACCGTAACAATGATACTGGAAATCATAAAAACCGGTTTCCGTCCCACGGTATCACCCAGTGGTCCCAAAATGAAGGTTCCTGCCATGATACCAACAAAGACACTGCTCGATAAGAAGGATGCAGCATGGGAACTCAAATCCCATTGGACCATGATGGTTTGATGCAAGAATGAAATTACCATAACGACCATGGCATTAACACCGTTGCACATACCAACAGCCCACAAGAGACGACGATGGAATCGACCAGTACTCCTGCTGCTCCTACTACCACTACCACTACCACTACCATCACTACTACTACTACTACTACTACCAAAAGAAGTAGAGGAACTGTGTGATCCTTTGTCGTTGCTGTCGTCATCTTCTTCTTGACCAATGTTGGTGGTGTTCCCTCCTTCTCTTCCAGATGCCAACAAAGTAATGGCTTCATCTATGGTCAATCGTTGTCGTTGTCGTTGTCGTTGTTGTTGTCTTTTTTTGCTTGGCGAGCCTTTGCTTGTGGGGATAGGAGGACTGTTGCTACTGCTGCTGCTACTATTACTACTACTACTGCACGTGCAATTTCTGTCATCATTATCATGATAATTATTTACAACATCATCAACATAATGATCTGTACAAGCAACAGCAGCAGCAGCAGCAGCTGTAGTAGTGGTAGTAGTAGTAATAGTAATGGGAGAAACAGTGTCAAGTGTCAAAAATGATGTCGTCATGGTCGTTTATTTTCAAAAGAAAATAATAATAAATTGTGTTTGTCTGTTCGTGTAGTGGTTACTGGTACAGTACTACCGTAATAATGAGAAGACGCGGTGGGTGTATGTATATTTTGATGGACTTTGATGATGATGCTTGCAATGAAGCGGTTTTGTCGTGGATACCAGAATCTTACTCTACTGGTAAATAAATAAAAAGTTAACGAACAAAATTTCATTGTTGTAATTACGACTGCGCTTCCGTCAATTCACACGTACCACGTAGAGGAGTGAGTACGGTACCATTGCACCACTACTACTCCGAGTAGTAGCCTACTAGTTATACGTAGTACTACTAGTACAGTAGCTCGATGTAGTACTCGAGTACAGTACTACTACTACTAGATTATTATTTTGTAGTCCAAGAATAGTTGATCTTCCATTGTAGTAGTACTATCCCAGTAGTACTAGAGTAGTAGTAGCACTCTCTAGTAGCTAGCTAGTAGTACTCGAGTAGCTACTACCTGGTAGCTCGCACTTAGGAATACTCCAATACTACTAGCAGCTAGTAAAATGGTACTGGTACTACTACTATTAGTACTTGTAGTCTACTACTAGCTACTACTACTAGTATACTACTACTGGAGTACTACTAACTACTAGTAGTAGTAGATATTATTATTATTATCAACTAGACCTACTCAGTACTAGGGTTAGTCCTACGAAATCTGACTCATACTGTATTCTTTTAATTCTTTTTTTACTCATCATCACAACATCGAAATCGAAGATGATCTAGAATCTAGATGCTCTTCTTTTCTTCTCTGTTTCGTTCCTCTTTCTAAAACGAACAGAACTCTCTCACTATAACCATCACAACAACTGTTCGCTCATAAGCAATACATAAACAATAATAATAGTAAATCACCATCTATCTACCCACCATCATGAACAACAACAACAACTACTACTACTCCCAAAAGATCAGTTTCACATTTTATTGTGCTCTCTTTCTGGGTACACTTTTGGCTATTTCCAATACGTGTTACCATTATCCACTTATTCCATTTCAAATGAACAATCAGGAATGGACATCTGCATGGTTAATAGCAACTGTGATCGATTATTATGGTAGTACCCTATGCTTTGCTGGTATTGTGTTGGCATCAGAACCACACTGGAAAACAGGAGGGTTGTGGATCATTAGTTTTTTACTATTGGGATCACCCTGTTGTTGTCTTTACATGTGCTTGAAATTGTGGCATACTGGATCTATCAAATTGGAAGCATCCTCATCATCAAGAACAACAACCACAACAATGACAAGTCCCTACACTAAAATTGATTCCTGAAGGATTATTACACACAAAATCATGAAGTAGCAGGCAATACAATCACTGTGTATAATTTTTGTATTTTTTAAAGCAAAAATTGAAATTATAAAAGGATACATGCATTTAAAAAAAATAGAAGGTATTTAAATTTGTACTGTAGTGGATTTATTTGGAATCGGGAAGACCTCGTTGAACTGATGTGATACGATCTCCCAGACTCAGAGCAATACCTTGCGTCTTGGAACGAATTCGAATGTAACCTGCCAGTTTGCCATCGTTATCGTCTTTCTTTTCAACTGACACGTTGACCAAAGCATCCTCAGCAAAAACACTTTTTTTTAGAGATGATATAAAGCAAAAGCAGAAAAAAAGGTTAGATAGAAAGAATCTAAAAAAACAATTAACACCGAAAAAAGTGTGCCGACGAATAGATCCTCTGATTCTTGTGGGAGTTTTTATAGCAGAATCGGAGATTGCAATAATGGTCGTATAGGAGAGTCATAAGTGGACCAACAACAACGCCTTGTCGGCGTTGTAGAAAGTAGTCCGACACTCCACTAATATGCCCCGGTATTAACAGACCCCCGTACAATTTATTTCACGATAAAGGAAATAAAGACAAAATGGGCATCCAACACGAAACCGGGAAGGCAAAAATAACGACGCCATGCAACCTACACAGTCATGACTCGTCAAGCAAAGCCAAAAAATACGACGCACGAACAAACAAAAAGTACTCACCTTCTTGCATAAAGGTTGGCAGCCAAGAACGACCCCTTTTCGCTTTGGTCGTGGGGTGTCAAACATCTCATATTGGTCGACTTGACAATGTGCTTCAAGAATTCTACCAGAGACGTAATAGAGGTTGAAATGGCAACCTTGTTCTCCCATTCGAATTCGGCCCACATGTTGCGAAACATTTCGTCGGTAGTAGTAGCAGGTCGAATGTAGTCCATAATGTCCATGTGAATATCGTTCAAATGAATGTAACGCTTCTCCCCAGTGGACATGTCATCGTACACAATGGTTCCAAAAATGTGTCCAGTCTCTGTCGAACTGACCTTGATACTGGCGCGAATATTGATCTGATCCATAGGTCCTATGGTATGGGCCTGTGGACGTTCGACGATTTTCATGTCTCCCATGGTAGATAACTCCACGGTCGTGTTCGCCAGTGTATTGGGTGTCCGATTCATAACCAGAATTTCCAGAACAATATCGTAGTCGTGGACAGTCACAAGTGCTTCACAGTAGACAGGATCCGCAAAACCACTCAGTTGGTAGACGTGAGACAGTTCTTGAGAAAGAATGGAACCAGCGTCGTTGTACCCGGTGGCACGAGCCAAGTCCGAACCATCGTCCAAATCAACTTCGTCGCCTCCCAAAGTAGCAAGACTGCGCAGTTGACGAAAGTGAATGAGATCGTCTGGTTGTGCGCTGGGTACGACCATACCGGGCTTGCTTTCGTTCTCATCCTTCTTGGAAGAATCCTTGTCGGCTTCCTTCTCCTTTTCCTTGAGCATTTTGAGGAATTCTCCAAAACGAGCCTTTCCGTCTTCCAAGAAGGTCTTTCGAAGCAACTCTTCTGCTTGAGGATCGAGTAGGGCACGGGCACACAGAGTCAATCGCTCCTGACAATCCATATAACTGGATCGTTGTGCCGAAACGGTGTGCTCGGCCATCTTGACCAATCCACACAAAATAAGACAGGCCTTGACCGTGATCTGTTTAGAAGCCACCGGATCAAATCCCTCCGTTTGTCTAGCACGGAGGCACAATTTGGTCAAGGCAGCCGCAACGATTTCTCCCAGAAAGACGTCGCCTCCGGCAATCATCTTGCGCAATGCGGGAGTCTTGTCAGTTACGCCAACTGGTTTGATTGATTCCGAATACACCGTTTGGGTAGCATAGGTACCATCACTGAGAACAACATTCTTGGTTACTAATTTGGGAGCACCATCGTCGACTGCGGTACCATCTTCATTCTTCTTGTCTTTCGATACAACGACAAACGGCGGCTCTCCTAGCTGTTCTGTGATGGTATCAAACGATTCAGTAACCATACCGCCCTCCGAATACTCTCCCAAAATCCAGGTGCAGACACAGAGAACATCGTTGCTGGTGACATCGTTGAGACAAGACAAGAGTTTTTGCAGGAGTCCCAAACGGAGTTCGGGATACTGTTCGACAATGGCACGCACAAAAATAGCAACTTGCATTCCAGTACCAGCATCGCCACCCTCCAGATTAGCTCCGGCTGAGAGCAGGTCCATGAGGGTATGAACGACGCTCTCTGCCACTTGAGGAAACTTGACGGCACAAGAATGAATGGCCTTGATGAGCATTTGACGGTACAGAGCTCCCTTGTTGGAGGTGAAATCGTGAGAGGCGGTATTGTCCGATTCTTGCATGGTCTTTTGGACCTCCTTCTTGAGGATCGACACAACATCGTGCACGTTGCGAGCCGTGACGACATCCATGGCGACCTGAATCACCTTTTGACAAATGTCCGGGTTGGGACTGGATAGAGCTCGTAGAATATCCATGAGCAATTCTTGCAAGATCTTGGCATGCCCTTTGGCTTTGAGACCTTCGAGGCGTTCCAGGACGATCATTTGGACGTTATTATCGTTTTGTCCATTGAGCAGATTCGTGTAGGTCAAAGCGGCGGCCCGGATGGCCGTGGGGGCGCTCGAGAGCGAGACCAAGGTCCAGGAAGCTTCGTACGAGACGGCAGGACTGCTGCTGGAAAGCATCTGAAATAGGACTCGAACAAATCGTGATTTTTGGGTAGGATCCCGACGACAGACACGGCGCGTCAATTCCAAAACGAGCAGAGCGAATCCGTCTCCGTAGGAAGGCACGTCGGCCAAGTGGTGGGCCAAAAATTCAATGGCCAGGTCTTCCTGCTCGTTAAAGAGCATCAAAAAGGCATTGCGACGAGCCGCCACGTCGGTTTCTCCCGCCAAAAAAGCCACCATGAGATCGGGTCCATCGGGCAGCAGTGTATCTCCGTGCATCCGGTGCGCGTGGAACATGGCCAGGGCGGCATTTTTTCGCACGTACGGGTGACGATGTTCGAGACAGTTCTTCATACTGGGAATGAGAGGACCCAAAATTTCGGCATCCTTGACTTTACAAAGGAAGCGAAGCATACTACCCCTCACGTACTCGTTGGGGTGGTTGAGATCGTTCATGAGTGCGTTACACACGAGCAGCATTTCGGGCAACATTTTCCGTTGCACGGGCTGAC
>Ga0100394_1003881_pt1 | contig 12237 bp, 13 predicted proteins | sample CryGeymeta201518_FD_81549 | JGI IMG/M metagenome (GOLD analysis project Ga0100394, IMG submission 81549) | Groundwater microbial communities from Crystal Geyser aquifers in Utah, USA - Crystal Geyser metaG 2015-18 | ecosystem: Environmental > Aquatic > Deep subsurface > Groundwater | place: USA... | reverse complement strand
TAGAGACGATTCAAACGAAACTGTTGTGACTACTTTTTCTGAAAAGAGTCGACTAGAACAAAGTGGTTGTTCAGTAGTTAGACAGATCAACATGGGTGACACAATTGGTTATAAAAATCAATACGAATACAAGTATAATCTCAACGGGACAGACACTTTTAATGGTCTTCCTGCAACTAAAACTAGACGAAAACATTAGAGCTTCTTTAACACCTCTAACCCCAAATACGCACATTTTTTGCGGCTGGGGGTAAGCTCGACCCCCATCATTTTTTCAATTTCAGCCCCCGACATTTTTTTAACATCACTTAACTTCATTCCAATCACTTTATCCAAAAGCATATCAACTGCCGCCATGGAAATGGCACATCCCCCACCCTCAAATTTGGCATCAACAATTTTGTCATTAATTATTTTGGCAAAAATTTTTAAACTATCACCACAAGTCATATTAACCTCTCCTGCAACGTACACTTTGCTTCGCAAACTTACGTTGCTAGAACGTTTGTTGGCATTGCCAACATTACGTTCTGCTTCAATCTTTCCCCTATGATTTGGGTTTTGATAATGTTCCAAAATTATTTCTTTATAAATGTCATCCATAAAAAACAAATTTAAAATTTACAATTTTTCCTCCACAGGCGGATCAGCCTTTGGCTGAAATTTTTAATCAATTTACAATGTTTTAATTTTAAATTTTAAAATTTAGATTTGATTAAAAATTATAAATTAAGAATTAAAAATTTTATAAAAGTGTTTTAATCCTTTAATCAATTCATCAATATCATTTTTATCATTATAAATCCCCAAACTGGCACGAACCGTCCCAGTTTTTATCCCAAATTTAGTATGTAATGGCATAGCACAATGATGCCCCGCTCGCACCGCCACATTAAACTTTCTACCCAAAATATCAGCCATATCATGTGATGTCCCTACCCGTTTATCATTACTATACATTGAAACCACACCAATTCGCTCACTCAGCTTGACCAGGTTTTGCAATCCCAAAATATTTATCCATTTTATACCTTTTAATTTTCCAAATAAATATTCTATCAATTCTTTTTCATGTACCATTATATTTTCCATTCCAATTTCGTTTATAAAATCAATCGCCACCCCCAACCCTATTACTTCACCAATCGGTGGAGTCCCCGCCTCAAACTTTTCCGGGGTATCAGCCCAAGTCGAATTATGTAAATCAACAGTTTTAATCATCCCCCCACCAAAACGGACTGGATTCATTTGCACCAACCTATCAACTTTTCCATACAACACTCCCACCCCAGTCGGTCCATACATTTTGTGTCCTGAAAAACAATAAAAATCACAATCCAAATCAGTGACATTAACCGATATATGAGCCACCGCCTGCGCCCCATCCACCACTACACAAATATCCGGGTTAATCGTTCGCGCTTTTTTAATAATACTTTTTATATCATTTATAGTCCCCAATACATTACTCACATGATTAATTGCCAATAGTTTTGTATTTTTAGTTATTTTTTCTGAAAAACTGAGATCTGATATCTGAAAAACTAGTTTTCTTTTTTTTGCCAGTTCTTGCCACGGCACAAAATTACTATGATGTTCTGCGATTGACACCACAATTTCATCCCCTTCCTTTAAATTATTTTCTCCCCAGCCATTTGCCACCAAATTTATCGAATCAGTCGCTCCTGATGTAAAAATAATTTCACCCGATTTTTTTGCCCCAATAAATTTAGCTGTCTTTTCCCTAACTTTTTCATATTCCTCTGTCGCTCTCTCCGAAATTGGATACAAACCCCGATGAATATTAGCACTATAATTTATGTAATAATCCATCATTTTATCCAACACTACTTGCGGTTTTAAGCTCGTCGCTGTGCTATCCAGATAATGCAAATCAGGATTATTTTTAAATATCGGAAATAAATTCTTATAATTTTTCATTATATTAAATTTAAAAATGAACAAAATATTTTTTTTGCACGGAGCGAACGCGAGATCTTCCGAGCCCGAAGGTAGCGAGTACTAAAAAAATATTTTGTGAGTTTTTCATGCTAAAAAAGCCTCAACAATTAATTTTATACTTTCTTTTTTATTTATGCCTCGTGACATTAAATAAAACAATTGTTCCAAGTCTATTTGTCCCACCGAAGCGGCATGTGAAGCCCGAACATCATTAGTCAAAATTTCTAACTCAGGGTCAACCTCCGCCCTAGCATTTTTCCCCAAAAGTAAAACTTTAAATCGCAAAAAAGCATTTGCCCCAATTGCATCTTTTTGTATCAAAATTTTACCTTTTAGCTTTAAACTCCCCTCATCTTCCACCACCGCCCGCACTTCTGTCTCCCCTTCCAAATTATTTTTATCATAAACTATCACCTCATCCCACACCACCCTTTCTCCTTTTTTTACTAAATACTTAATGATTTTGTTTGTAATTTGTGATTTGGTCATTGTTATTTGTTTGGAAATTGGTTATTGGAAATTGGAAATTGTGGGCTTTAGCCCACTGACCCCTCCATCTGTAGATTTATAAGTCGATTTAATTCAACCGAGTATTCCATTGGCAATTCCTTAACAATTGGTTCAATAAAACCATTAATAATCATCGCTTCGGCTTCATGATCGGTAAACCCACGCGACATTAAATAAAATATTTGTTCTTCTCCAATTTTTGACACTGTCGCCTCATGCTCCAAAGTTACCTCTGATTCATTAATTTTATTTACCGGGTAGGTATCACTTCTCGATTTTTTATCCAAAATTAAAGCATCACAAACCACCTTACTTCTGGCATTTTTTGCTCCAGGAGCCATCATAATCATCCCTCTGTAACTTGCCCTCCCCCTTTTCATTGAAATTGATTTTGAAATAATCCGTGAAGTTGTATCGGGTGCCAAATGTATACATTTTCCCCCCGCATCTTGGTGTTGACCTCTGCCCGCCACCGCCACTGACAGTATTTCCCCGTGGGCTCGCTGACCTACTAAAACCACCGAGGGGTATTTCATGGTAATTTTGCTACCCAAATTACCATCAATCCATTCCATCACCCCGTCAGTTTCCACCTTTGCCCGTTTTGTCACCAAATTGTACACATTAGTCGACCAATTTTGGATGGTAGTGTAACGACATCGTGCCCCTTTTTTGACAAAAATTTCCACAACAGCAGAATGTATGGAACTTTCGGAATAAACAGGCGCGGAGCAACCCTCGACATAATGTACAAACGCCCCCTCGTCGATAATCATCAATGTTCGTTCAAATTGACCCATGTTGGCGCTATTTATTCTAAAATAAGCCTGCAGTGGCATATCAACTTTGACATTTTTTGGCACATAAATAAATGAACCACCAGACCACACCGCCGTATTTAAAGCCGCAAATTTATTATCCCCCATCGGGATTAAGGTTCCAAAATACTCTTTTACTAGTTTTGGATATTTTTCCAAAGCCTCATCCATGCCACAAAAAATTATTCCCAGGTCTGAAAATCGCTTCATCAGTGATCCATAAACCACCTCTGATTCATACTGAGCTTTGACCCCCCCCAGATATTCTTTTTCCGCTTCAGGTATGCCTAACCGATCATAAGTTGTTTTAATATCAGCTGGCACATCATTCCAATTTTTTTCTGTTTTTTGCGAGGCTTTAACATAGTAAAATATATTGGCAAAATCAATCCCCGACAAGTCAGCCCCCCACGAGGGCATTTTCATCTTCAAAAATTTTTGATATGCTGCCAATCGATTGTCCAACATCCACTCTGGTTCTTTTTTTATATTCGAAATTATTCGCACCACACTTTCATCAAGTCCTCTCTTGGCCTTAAAGACATTGTCTTCAGGCATAAAAAAACCATATTTATATTTTGCCATATCCAATTTCCTCAATTTCCTCTGCCAATTTTTTTCCTCCTGTCTTTATAATTTTACCTTTTTCCAAAATTACCACTTTATCAGCTGGTAAATATTTTAAAATCCGATTGTAATGAGTAATCACCAAAACCCCAATATTTTTTTCTTTGGCTACTTTTGCCACACTTTGGGCAATAATTTTTAACGCATCCACATCCAACCCTGAGTCAATTTCGTCCAAAACTAGGTATTTGGGACTAAAAACTAGCATTTGCAAAATTTCCATCTTCTTTTTTTCACCACCAGAAAACCCATCATTAAGTGATCTTCCCAGCAATTCCAAATTTAAATTTAAACTTTGAGCCAATTCAACCACATATTTTCGAAATTCCACCAAACTCATAACTTTAGGGTCTTTCTGAGATCTGAAATCTGAGATCTGAGATCTTTTTTTCCACGTCTGCCACAGAAAACTATAAATTCCCAGTCCTGGAATAGACATTGGATATTGGTTTGCCAAAAATAATCCAGCTTTTGCCCTTTCATCGGGACTTTTATCATCAATTCTCTTTCCATCTAATTTAATTATCCAATTATTTTTTTTCTTTTTATTGGAAATTGGAAATTGGAAATTGGAAATTTCATATTTAGGATGCCCCGCCAGGGCATAAGCTAGTGTCGATTTTCCCGAACCGTTTGGTCCCATAATCGCCACCACTTCCCCGGGCTTTACGGTCAAATTTATGCCATCTAAAATAGTTTTTCCAGAAACTTTGACTACCATTTTTTTGATTTCAATCATACTCACAGTATTTTAGTAGTAGTTTGCACTTTTAGCAAGGATATATTTGCTAAAATAGGTAACGAAACAATTTATAGCTTTTCTATTATCTTTATTCTTTCCCAGTATTCCTACCCCAGCTATCACCACACCTAGTCCCAAACCGTATTATTACTACTATCAAGTCAACAAACTAAATAAATTTATTGTCGTTCCAAATTTTAATAATCCCAAAGATAGTGTAGATTTAATCAAAGAAAATAATTGTAAATATGCTATTAATGGTGGACTGTACCAAGAAAACAATAAACCGTTAGGGTTATTTATCAACGATCATAAAACAATAAACAAAAAAATTAACAGTAATATTTTTAATGGTTATTTATTTTTAAATAATAATATTTTAAATATTGGTCAGACCATCAACAATATTTCGCAATTTATCATGCAAACTGGTCCATTTTTTGATTTAAAGTCAACCTCAATCAATTACAACAACAAAACCGCCCGTCGCCATGTCATTGCCAAGGATTCAGCAAATAATTTATATATATTTTCTATATTCACCCCCGATTCCTTTATTTCCGGTCCCACTTTAAACCAAATTCCCGAGTTTTTTCAAAAAAAAGAAATAAAAAAAATTGCCGACTTTACCCAAATTTTAACTCTCGATGGTGGTTCTGCCTCCGTTTTTTATTCCCCCACCGATTCCCTCCACGAATCCACCTTCATCGGCTCGCTATTATGTTGGAGATGAAATTCTGAGCCTGGAATGGAATTCGAATCCATGACCTTCCCCTTACCAAGGGGATGCTCTACCAACTGAGCTATCCAGGCAGTAACAGTTATTGTAGCAAAAATTTTATGACAAAATCAGTCTAAATGACCTATTTTTGTTATAATTCGACAGTAAATATTTTTAAAATATTAATAATTTAATTTTTAAATTAATTTTATATAAAAATATAACTGGAGAGTGGGCAGGACGGTAATGCGCGAGTCTTGAAAACTCGTGTGAGCAATCACTAACAGGTTCGACCCCTGTACTCTCCGCCAATGAAAATATCAAAATATTCTAGTTTAATAATTCTTTTTGGCGCCCTCCTTGGTTTCATCTGGCCACACCCCGGAATATTACTTCGACCACTTCTCAACATTTTATTAATGATTTTAATATTTCTTTCATGTCTTGAAATTGACCTAAATAAAATTTGGCAAACTTTTAAAAAACCAAAATTAATATTTTTAGAGCTATTAATCGTTCATTTAGCTTCACCTATTTTAATTTTTATCTTTTTAAAACCTTTTATCCAACCCGAATTATTTCTGGGGCTAATATTGGTAACCACCGTCCCAGTTGGTCGCAGTGCCGTATTTTTAAGCAATTTATTTGGGGGACTTCCCGAAAAAGCATTAATTATCAGTTCCCTGTCAAACCTTATCAGTCCCATCGTCCTTCCGCTAATCACCTATTATTTTGCCCGATCTACCATAAAATTTGATGCAATTGAAATGGGATCGTCAATAACCATCATCATTGTTATTCCTTTTTTTCTCGCATTAATTTTTAAACATTTTAATTTAATCAAAAAAATAATTAACTATCAAACTGATATTTCCACTATTCTAGTTGCCATTATCGTCTGGGGGATTATTGCCCCTATTCATAGCCAAATCACCTCCCACTTTTATTTATCATTAATCCTCACAATATTATCCCTAGTTTTAATGTCCATTAATTTTGGACTTGGTTATTTACTTGGATCTAGTCAACCTGAAAAAATAACCTATGCTATCTCTGCCACCTACAAAAATTATTCTCTCGCCACCATTATTGCCAGTCTGACCTTCCCATGGGCAATTATGGTTACCCTTCCCTCCCTTATTTATTCAATTTCCAACAACATTCTTTTACTCCCTCTCCAATTTTTGCTAAAATTAAACAATGAACATTCAAATCATCGCTGACAACTTAGTTCTGTCTGCCGGTAATCGTCTGTTAATTGACCAAAAAATTAATACTTATCTTGAAAAACTCCTCACTCACTATTCCCCTGAACAAAAAATAGCCTCAGTCAAGGTTCAAAAAGATAAATTTAATAAATTCACTATTAATTTTGATATGAATCTCCCGGACAAAGGACATGTTTACGCACAAACTACTCATATTTTATTCGAATCAGCTTTGGTTGACCTAATTGATGCTGTCAAAAAACAAATCAAGAAACTAAAAGAAAATTAAGTTATAATACCCTCTATGGCAAAAGCAAAAAAAACTCCTCGCATCCTCGTCGCCCTACTTTGTGGCATTTGTGGTGCTCAAAATTATCTAACTGAAAAAAACAAAATGAATACTCCAGACAAACTAAAATTCACTAAATATTGTCGTTGGTGCAAGAAAAAATCCGAACACAAAGAATCAACCAAGTTGAAATAGTTTTTATTGAAAATTGAAAATTGTAAATTGTAAATTAACAAATTTTCATAATCTTGAAAATTTGTATATCTCTCCCCTCGAGCTATGTAATTTAAACTGCCTCTATTGTTACACCAAAAAACCAAAAACAATTCTCAGTAATCAACAAATTCTAGATTTTGTAAAAAACTACCAAAAAACACTAAATAGATTCGCCCCTGTCAAGGGGAGATTCGGCAAAGCCGAGAGGGGTTTGTTCCTTAAATCAATTATCTTTTGTGGTGGTGAAGTTTTTACCCTACCTAATTTTCCCAATTTAATTAATAAACTTTTATCACAAAATATTTTTATCACTATTATTACCAACGGCACTATCGACAAATTGGATAAAATAAAACAACCTCAAAATTGCCAATTAATCGTCTCCTTTGACGGTCCCAAAAAAATTCACGACCAAAATCGAGGAGTAGACAATTTCGTCAAATCCAAAAATTTTGTCAAAAAAGCCCTAAATTTAGGTTTTCCTGTTGAGATATTTTATTTAATCACTAAAGACTCATATGCCTACAAAGACTCGTTCCCCATTTCTTTTTCTAAAGCTCTAAAGCACTATAGCACTAACGTGCTAAATTTTACCTATCTAACCGACAGACTGAGTTCACTATCAAGAGGACAAGTTTCAGATATTCGCACCCACTATCCCTGCTATCCTCCCAAAAATTTTGGTTGTAATATTTTTTCCCTTCAATCTAATGGCAAATTTTATGGTTGTTGTGAATCAAATATTTCTATTGGTACACTCGCTGACCCTCTCGAAAAAGTATTAAAAAATTATATTGATATAATCACTAAATATCCAAAATGTTCCAACCTAAAACATTTTTGTGGTCTAAATAATTAAAAATTTGATATTTTAAATTGATTAAAAATTTTACCTGCCTGCCGGCGAGGCAGGAATTAAAAATTAAAAATTGATTTTAATGATTCAATCATTTTTTTTAAAATCCATTCGTCAATACTTTTGGTCAAAAAAATTCACCGAAGTTGAAATCCCCTATTTAAACCCATCACTCCCCCTCGAACCCAACATCTATTCCCTTAAAACAACCTGGCAACACAAAAATATTGATTATTTTCTACCCACTTCTCCTGAATTTGCCCTTAAAAATTTCATCACAAAAAACAAACGTGACTGTTTTGCCATTTCCCACTGTTTTCGCGACCTTGAAAACAGTAATAGTACCCATACCCCTGAATTTCTCATGCTCGAATGGTACGAAATAAATAAAAATTTAAACGATTTGCAAATATCAGTCCAAAATTTTGTCAATCACTTTTTACCTAAATTAAAATTTAAAAATATAAAAATAAAAGAAACAAATTTTGACAATGAACCCAATTTTAATCAATATTTTTTAAACAAAATCGAACCGAATTTACTCCACGACTGCGGAATCTTCATCACTGGCTATCCCGCCTTTCTCTCACCGTTAGCCAAACCAAAATTTGATGAAATAAACAATTTTTCGGAACGGAGCGAATGCGAGGCATCCAAGCCCGAAGGTAGTGAGTACCGCAAAAATTTGTTTATGAATCGAATTTCGAATCGTTTTGAACTATATATAAATGGTATCGAAATCGCCAACGGCTGTGAAGAAAACCGTGATTCAAATTCAATTACAAAATCTTTTTTGCAAGAACAAGAATATCGCCTCAAAAACCAACTCCCTTTACACCCAATTTCACCAAATTTTGCTAAAATGTGTTCAGGTATTCCTCCCTGCTCTGGTATTGGGGTAGGCATAAAAAGATTATTAAGAATAATAAACGACCATGGCATTAGATTTTAAAAAAAGTACCAACGAACCAAAAAAAATTATAGATGAAGCTGATAAGTTAACACTTAAACTAGCAGAAAAGGCCAACAAATTCGATTTACTCCAGACAGATAGTTTAACCAGACTACCAAGTGTCTTTGCCCTCAACTCAACCATCGAAGCATTTGATAGAAAAAAATATGATCAAAATACGGTTGTTATTTGTATTTATATAGATCTAAAAGGGGTAAAAGCAATTAATGATAGTCTAGGACACGATAAAGGTGACGAATATATAAAAGAGGGCGGCCTAGCGTTAAGCAGCTGTTTTAGAAGTGGTGATAGAGCAGATGTTATTTATTATTTATCAAGTGAATCAGCAAATACCAGCCCTGTACATCGCCAACACTTTGACGGTGATGAATATATTGTGTTATTTACATGTTCACCCGACGTTGTTAATGAAGTAAATATTAAAATACGCGGTCGTTTAGAAGAAACAAAAAAAGCACTTCAAGCAAAGTAACCAATAAACCAATTGATTATCGATACGGTGTTAGCTCTCAACAATTACCTAGTACAGATATTAGCAATCAAGAATTTTTCAAAAGTCTAATAGACGCTGCCGATATAAATCTCAACAAACAACGCAAAAACAGTTAACATTAAAATAAAAATAGTGTAAAATAAGTATATGTCAAAACAAAGCGTCAAAAACACACTTCAAAATAATCAATCGACCAAACCTTTAATCGTCAAAATGCCACCAAAATTTCAACCATTCAACAACTTTCAAAACAAAAATATGATGACCAAAAAAGGTCCATCGTTTCTCCAAACCTTCCGCACCCAAAGCCGTGGTGGTAAATAAAAACTTTCCCAATTATCCAATCCAGCTCTTTTCTTGGTAAAATCAATGGCATCTTTTAACAATCTAGGCCTATAGTGAAATGGTTATCACTGGGATCTCCAAAATCTCCATTTGAGGTTCAAATCCTCATAGGCCTGCCCACACTCCGCTTCGGCAGGTAAACCTGCAAAATTTCATGTTAAAATATCCATACCATTCTCAATTCGTAATTTGAAATTCGTAATTGATAATTAATTTTGGGCTCATAGCGTAATGGCTATCGCGCTTCTATGGCATAGAAGAGATTAGGGGTCCGATTCCCCTTGAGTCCACCATTATTTCACTCTTGTATTCCTGCTCAAAAACACTATATTTAGTGATACATGAACACCATATTACCCAAACGCATTGCCGTTTTATATGCCGATGCCAAACATGAATACTTCCCCAGTGAACAGGTATATATATCCGAAGTTGAGGCCAAAGATCGCACTGCCATCGTCGCTTCACGTTTACAAAAAATGGGTATTGACGCTACTACTTTCCCAGGTAATGCTCAACTAACCAACAATTTGAAGAAATATAAACCTGATTTTGTTATCAATTGTGTTGATTCTGTTTACGGTCAAGAATATTTATGTGCCACTATTCCTGCCACTCTCGAACTTCTGCAAATCCCCTACACTGGTACCAGAGTTATGGGCATGACCATTAACACCAACAAATTTTTTACCAAAAATATTTTAGAACAATGGGGTATCACCACTCCCAAATGCCAACTAATCAAAGAATCTGTCGACGAGCTTGATGTTATTATGGATTTTCCCCTCATTGCCAAACTCAATGATTTTCATGGTTCTATCGAAATTAGTGACGACTCTGTCTGCGTCGACGAAAAATCACTTAAAACTCGTTTCAAATATTTACACGATATTTATAAATCTCCTATCCTAGTTGAAGAATACATTGCTGGACGCGAAGTCTCGGTTCACATCATTGAAGGTATAAATACTAAAGTCTACGCTGGTGAAAAAGTTTTTAAGCCCGAATATAAGGGTAAATACAACATTGCCACCTACAACAACAATTGGGGTACCGAAGATATTTTTACCTACGTCAAATACAATTTACCCGACCAAGTCAAAGAAAGCCTAAAAAAAAGCCTTCGATGTCCTCAAGCTTGAAGACTTTGCCAAATTTGACCTTCGTGTCGACGCCAGTGGTCGCCATTACATCATTGACGTCAACGCCAACCCCACCTTAGGACCAACCGAATGTTCCATCAGTACCGTTTTGGGATTGTACGACCTTTGCTTTTTGAAGATATCCTCCAAAAACTAATCATCAATACCCTCTCCAACCCCGATAATCATATAACAACATAAATTCCAAGAAACAATAACCAATTTCCAAACAATTACCAATTTTTCAAATTACAATTTCCAAAAGTTTGGTTATTGAATTATTGGTTATTGGATGTTGTTTGTTTCTTGTTATTTGGTTATTGGTTATTAATAATATTGGCTATTTTCTGACCAATATCGGCAAACTCTTTTTCTTTCCACCCTTGAGTCGTCATCGCCGGACTTCCAATTCGTATTCCTGACGGTTTAAACGGGCTACCCTTGTCATGGGGAATAGTGTTAGCATTAACAATTATTCCCTTTTCTTCCAGCTTTACCGCCACTTCTTTACCTTTTTCAAAACCAACATCAACTACCATCAAATGATTTTCTGTTCCAAATATATGTATGGGCGCAAAGCCTTGCGCCCCTTCAATTAGTCCAATTTTTAATGCCTGCGCATTTTTTACTATCTGCTTCGCATACAGTTTAAATTCCGGCAAAGCATCCTCCTCAAAAGCTACCGCCATGGCCGCAATTGTCGCCATATGTGGACCACCTTGTAATCCCGGAAATACTGCTCGATCAATTAATTTTGTTAAATTTGCATTTTTATCAAGTCCCTTTTTCGTTACTCCAATTATTGCTCCCCGAGGACCACGTAAAGTTTTGTGAGTTGTCGAGGTAATTATGTCCACAAACGGTATAGGATCGGGGTGTACTCCACCAACAATCAAGCCAGCAATATGAGAAATATCAGCCACCAAATACGCACCCACACTATTGGCAATCTCGCCAAACTTTTTCCAATCTAATATCCAAGGGTAAGCTGTCGTCCCCGCAAAAATCAACTTTGGTCTAGTTTGATCTACTAACTGATATAGTTTATTATATTCTATTTTACCTTCATCGTTTACGTCATATTGAACACTATTAAAAAATTTACCAGAAAATGTAATGTTGGGGTGACCGTGTGTAAAATGCCCCCCCGAAGACAACTTTAAACCACATATTGTTTTACCTGGATTTACCAATCCCATTAAAACCGCCCCATTGGCCGGACTCCCTGAATATGGTTGTACATTCAAATACTCTACCCCAAACAATTTTTTACCCCTATCAATTGCCAATTGCTCGATTTCGTCAATAATTTTATTACCCTGATAATATCGTTTG
>Ga0100394_1003878_pt1 | contig 12245 bp, 7 predicted proteins | sample CryGeymeta201518_FD_81549 | JGI IMG/M metagenome (GOLD analysis project Ga0100394, IMG submission 81549) | Groundwater microbial communities from Crystal Geyser aquifers in Utah, USA - Crystal Geyser metaG 2015-18 | ecosystem: Environmental > Aquatic > Deep subsurface > Groundwater | place: USA... | reverse complement strand
AGAGAAAGCAAGAAGGGCGATTGAATCTTCCGAAAAGAAGATAGCCGGCGCTCATTACCGCAGTCGTCTTGAGTTGGAGCGAGTTGGAAGGCAGATAAGTAGAATGGGACTTCAGATTGTTGGCGCCTATGCTTTGATGATTAGGGAATCGGTTAAGTTTGGCATTGAAACGGCAAGGTTATCTGCGGTAACAGGTGAATCAATATCAAAGATAGCAAAATTGTCAGCGGTGGCGGCTGGTTTTGGTATAGATGCGAAGGCATTTATAAAATCCGTTGGCGGATTGTCTCAAGCTCTTTTAACTGCGGGGGAAGGAACTTCCCTTATTGCTAAAAGAGTTAGAGAAGTTTTGGCGACAGCAGGTCTTCAAGCAGAAAGATTCAGAGGCCATCACATGCCAGTTTTAGAGACACTTGACCTTGTGCGAAAAGCTTATCAGAATTTAGGTTCACAAATGGATAAGGCTTATCTGGCTCAAAGGCTCTTCGGCGAAAATGCAGAAACGATGATGCCCTATCTTGAAGCCTCGGATAAAACAATAAAGCGATTAAATGATACTATCGGTATTCTTCCTTCAGTAACCAGGAATAGCATTCAAGCTATGATGGATTTTAATGTGACCCTTAATACCCTTCGGATGCTTTTGCGAACAATAGGTGTTCAGATTACGGAATCTCTTGGGCCAATGTTTGATAAGCTCAGGGATTTAACATTGCAATTATCCTATGTTGTGAAAGGGGTAGGAGAAAAAACTATATCGTTTTTTGCGTCTCTAACATTAAAAATAGCTGCCCTTGCTATCGGACTTGGTGCTCTTCTCCCGATTTTTGTCAACTTGAATAGAATTTTTGTCGCAACAAACTGGATAGGCTCCGCTTTGGCGGCGAAATTAACTGTCATAACGGGAGGTCTTATTTTAGTGGCAGGCGCTATTGCTCTTTTGGCATCTAAACATATTGCTTTAAGAGGCGAGATGAAAGCTGCTACCGAGCAGGCGGAAGAACTTGCAGACACAATAGATACGATAGAGTGGATGCCAGCTAATGAACATCTAAAACAGCAAATAATAGATTTAACGGATGATGTAAGGGGTTTGAAAAAAGAAAGCCCTGTAGTAATAGATATTAAATTAGGTCTTGCGAGTATATCTGAGAAACTTAGGGCGCTTCTTAAAGGGATTGCAATTGCTCTCACCCCTGAGCTTACAAAAGCACTAATGGCTGATGTAGAGCGTTTCCAAGAACGGATAATTGAACTTATGAAGAAGGGTCCAGAATTAACCGCAAGGCAAAATGATGAACTCCAAAGGGAGAAAGAAAACTTACTGGCCACTTTAGAGACCATTTATACAAAAACAGGGGCGGCAGTGAAATATAGAGCATTTGAAATAAAGGCAGCAAAAGAGTTGAGAGACTTTGCTGTCCAAGCTAGTATTTTGCGACGGGAGGAACTCCCAACAGTTGACGACCTTATTAAAAAGGTAGAAGAATTGGGGAAAGTAGAGAAATCAACTTTTGCTGAAAGAATTGCAATGCTTCAAAAACCGCTTGATATTTACCTTAAACAAGAGGATTTAAGAGCTAAGATTGGTCAAGCGACAGATAAGGATAAAAAGAAACTTCTCCAAGACCAACTAAGAGAGTTGGTAAATCAAGAGAAATATCAAGTCCTTAAAGGCGATGAGCTGAAAATTCAATCAGAAATCAATCAACTTGAGAAAGAAGGGGAAGCTATTATTGAGAGTTACGAAACCTGGACTCGAAAGTGGCAGACCGCTGTATATGAAGTTCACCCCGCTTTATCAAAAACAGTTGATTTTCTTAAAGACGCCGCATACCAAATTAAAAAATTAACCCGACACGGAAAGGCAGGGGCGGAAATAGAGAAAGTTAGCGCTCTCGCCAGAACTGTAACTGCTAAGAACTTGGCGATAGCAGAGCGGGAAGCAGATGATGAGGTCCTTGCGGCCAAAATCAAAAATCTTGAAAAGGAAACAAAGATTACTGAAGAGCAATCAAAAACTTTGGAGGGGTATTATAAGAAACGGGCTCAAAGAGAAAAGGATGTGTCTCTAAAAATGTTAGAGGACACTGAGGATGCCTTATTTGCGGCATGCGTGGATGAGTTGATAGGAAAGGAAGAATTTGATAAAGCAGTCCTTGTTTTAAAGAATCTCCGTGTTGCTGAAGAAAAGGCGATAGAAATGGGGTTGACAACTGACCTTGAAGGAATCGGTGAGAAGAGATTAAAGGTTGTTGAGTCCCAGTCTAATCGTGAACTAAAGAATTTTAAGAAAATTAAAATAGTAAAAATGCAGGATGTGGAAGACTTTGTTAAATTTCAGGAAGACAAGCTTGAAGAAATTTTGAAGATTAAAACTCTTTCCGATGAAGAAAGAGAGGCCGCGAGTGTTAATGCTAACAGGAATATTACAGATGTTTTTGAATATTACGCAAAGCAAAGAATGAAACTCGCTAAAAATGAGGGCAAGGATGCGCAGGAAGCTCTTAATGAATGGAAAGAGAATCTTTTAAAAATTGTTAAAGACCCTGAATTGATAGAGGCCATTGAGAATCTTTATAAATCATTGCATCTTGATAGAACTAAGCAAGAAGAATTAAATGCCTCCTGGAGCGGGTGGCTAAGGAATCTTAACAAAACATTTGGAGATTTTGGGGAAGCTGCGGAACACCTTGTTTCAGGTATAGTTGATGGATTTGTTTCAGCTTTTAAGAATTTAATTCTTACGGGGGAATCCTTTGGCAAAGCGATGAGAGAGATATTCCGAAATCTCTTTGCTGATATTGCTGCTATGCTCCTTAAATCTGGGCTTATTAAGATGCTGATTCATTTCGGGATGCCTTCAAGTTTGTTCGGGATAAGCCCGACACCTGTTCCTGCACCCGGGAAGGCGAAGGGTGGATTAATTCCCGCTCCCACATATGCTCCTCCTACACTCATGATGGCGGAGGGTGGATTAACTCCTGTCCAGAGATTTCAGCAAGGCGGAGATGTGGTGCCAGCAATGCTAACTCCTGGCGAATTAGTCCTTCCTAAATCAATGACTGATTGGTTAAGAGGAGCTTTGAAAGTGCCATCTGTTTCCTCACAGGAAAAGAAAGAAGAACTAAAATCGCCGACATTTCTCGTTAATATCAATGCCGTGGATGCTATCTCTTTTTCAGAGCTAGCGAGAAGAAATCCTGAAGCAATTACCAGCGTTGTTAGCGAAAGAATGATGCATAATGAAGAAATCAGAGCTATTATGAAGGAGTTCATTCACTAATGGAAACCCTATCAATTCCCTGTGATCGTAAATCAATTACGGAAAAAGTTAAGGAGAGGACTTTAATATCGCCTTTTGAAAACGGGGCGGAGCAAATGCGGGCTAAATGGAGTAGTCCTCTTCGGGAATGGACACTTCATTTTCTTAAGCTAAAAACGGTGGGCGAGCAGTTAAAGGATTTTTGGATAGCGAGAAAGGGTTCTGCTGAATCTTTCTACTGGACTTCTCCGATTGACAATGTTCAATACACCGTTCGTTTCAAGGATGATGATTTGACAAGGGAAGCCATTTTTCACGATGTAGCGTTTGAGTGCAGTCTTACTTTAGTGGAGACAAGATAATATGCCAAGGAATATAACTTCTGATTTTAGAACGCAAAAGGATAAGAAGGAAAACCAGCCGATATATCTTTACGAGATTGACGGTGTTCCAAATGACTTTAAGTATCTTGCTGAATATGATACAGATGTTGTTTTCAGTGGGCATACCTATAAAAAATTTCCCCTCAAAAGAAGCACAATCACAGAATCCAGAGGTGGCAAGGTTGATACATTACGAATATCTATATCTAATGTTAGTAGAGAAGTTCAATATTATCTTGAAAATAATGATGGTTTAAGAGGTCAAAAAATCAGAATACTTCAGGTCTGGGCAGACCATCTGGACGAGCCGACTAATTATATTGAAGATATTTTTTATATTGAGAGCACGATTGCCAGGGAGCATCAAGCGGAGTTTGATCTAACCAGCAAATTTGATGTTATGGAGGCGGTTGTTCCTGGAAGAAGGTTAAATCGCCTATACTGCCAATGGATTTTTAAATCTTCGGCCTGTGGATATTCGGGCGCAGAAACTTCCTGCAAGAAAACTTTGGATTATTGTAGAACCTTAAATAATCAGCTCAGATTCGGCGGATTTCCCGGAGTGCCCGGATCAAGAGTCATTCGCTTATGAAACTTCCTGAAATAGCTGCTAAATACATCGGAGTTCCATTTAAGGAACACGGGCGGGATATAAAGGATGGTCTGGATTGCTATGGTTTAGTGATTTTACTCTATAAAGATTTAGGGTATCAGTTAGATGATTACAGATATAAGCCTGATTGGTTTAAAGAGGGTTATAATCTCTTTCTTGAAAATTACTATAAATATGCAGAAAGAATCCCTGAAAATCAAGCGCTAATACCTGGCGATGCTATTCTCTTTAGGGGTTTTGATAAATGTCCAACTCATATAGGGGTTTATCTGGGCAATGGCAAGTTTATTCATTGTTTGAGAAAGGTGGGAGTAGTAGTCAGCCGATTAAATCAGGAGCCCTTTGAGAGTAGAATAGAGGGTCGGTTTAAATTAAAAAAATGATTACAATTAAGAACTTTCCTTCTTTACTTGAGAAGACAGGGAGAACGGAGAAGAAAGTTAAATATGTTCCGCATCGCTGTCTAAACTCATATCTTCCAAAGCCAGTTAAATTCGGTAAATTTAGGGTTATTCTTTCCGGGAAATATATCCCGAAAGAACTTTATCGGAAAACCTATCCCGTCGATGGCGATGAAATAATTTATACTCCAGAAGTTGAAGATTTTATAGCTGTTGCTGTTTTAGCAGTTAAATCTTGGTTTGTAGCTACTTTTGGGGCATTCTGGGGGGCTGTCCTCTTTCAGTTTGCGGTTGCTGGTGTTTTTGCCCTTATAGCTTGGCTGATGAGGCCGAAAATGCCGGGTATGACCAGCATTGATAGAAGCACCGATTCTGCAACTTACTCTTGGAACGGGATTAGAAACGAGACTTCGCCTGATGCAGTTCTTCCTGTAATTTATGGTGAACATAGAGTTGGTGGACCATTTCTCTCTATCTTTACCGAGACTGGAAAACAATACGAGTCTTCATGGAGAACTTTATCTCTTTCTAATGAAAGCCAAAGTGGATTTGTAAATACTTTTAGAACGGTTGATTCAGTAAAAGGTTTTAACATTACTCTTAATAAATATTGCGTTCGGGAATCCACCTATCCCTCTTATAACTATCCCAAAATTGGTCATTGGTTCACGGGGCAAAATACTTCTGCTACTCTCTATCATTTAAAAATATGCGAAGTTTATTTCGGTTGGTATGCTCTTGACTATAAGATTGAAATCAAGAAAACAAGTTCGCCGGACTATACCGATTACTACCCAATTTGGTTTGCTCCATACGAAAATTCTGCGAATATTGCTTTTAGTTCTGTCCGCCTTCAATCTGATAACTCTGTAATTTCTTTACCCCTTGATTTCTATGATGTCAGAATTACTGCTTTAGGTGATAATATTATTGATGCTCCTGCTAATATAAAGTTCTATAGTTCGGTTACAGGATTAAGGTATCTGCCCTCTGAGACTTTAACTGATTTGAATTACTTGAATACCCTAATTGGATTTGAAGGGGAAATAGAAGGTATCAGCAACATTGAGATAAATAAGAATGCCCTTTCAAACTATTACTCCGAGAATACAATGCCTATTCCTCATTTCAGAGCGGGTCAAAATAATCAGGATATTATTGAGGGATTTAATGATATTCATAATGTTTATTCTTATAATGACAAACTAAATTATGGAATTCCGATAACTAAAACTACTGTAAATACGGATCTTCAATCTTTTGAGGTTCAATTAACTTTCCCACAGGGCTTATTCCAAACCGATGCCTCTACTGGGGCAATCTATGCGTGGACAGTTCAATATCGTGTCCGATGGAAAAAGCATTCTGAAGAAAGTTATCCAGGAGCGAATATCTCTGAACCTTCTATTTCATTTAAGACCCAATCTTCTTTTCAAAAGACATTTAGGGTTGATAATCTGGCGGCTGACCAATATGACATAGAAATCACGAGGCTAACTGCTGACTCCGATTTCTACCATATCGGCTCAGTTTATCTTACCCAAATTGATGAGATTAAATACGACGATCTTTCCTATCCTAATACCGCCCTTTTAGGTTTAAAGTTTCTTGCTACTGACCGATTATCTGGTTCTGTGCCGACTATAACAAGTCTGGTTAAAGGAATTAAGGTTTATCAGCCAAAGATTATGTGTGGTGGAGCAGAACTCGGTTATGATGAATATTATTATGATGGTGGGTATAAGCGTTTTCCCGACGATGCTGAGGCTACTTGGGACGGCGCTACATGGGTTACGAAGTGGTCTGCAAATCCAATCTGGTGTATAAGAGACCTTCTCACTAATAAAAGATATGGAGCAGGGAATTTTATAGAAGCAAGCCATATTGACGATACACTTTTAGTGGAAATGGCAAATTATTGCGATGAATTAGTTCCTGTAGAAGAAGGAAGTGAAGGCAAAGAGAAAAGATTTAGGCTTGATGTGGTTCTGGACACCGCCAGCAGAGTTCCTGATATTATGAACGGATTAGCAGTGTCTTTTAGATGTAATCCCTTCTACTCTGCCGGCAAGATTAAGTTACAGATTGACAAGGCTGAAACTCCTACCCAACTTTTTACAATGGGGAATATCATTGACGACTCTTTCTCCGAAAGTTTTTCTCCTTTGAAAACAATTTTTAATATGGTTGAGATTCAGTTCGCTAACAAAGATAGAAATTACGAGAGGGACACCAGAGGCATTTCCGATGATGCCTCTCTTATTGCCGGCGAACCTTTAAGAAGAAAGCAATTTGGTCTTTTTGGGATTGCCCGTGAGTCTCAAGCAATGAGAATGGGTAAATATTTTCTCAACCTTTCTAAATACTGCACACGGATGATTGGATTTAAGGCAGGGATTGATTCTATTGCCTGTCAGGTTGGAGATGTTATTAACTTCCAGCACGATGTTCCTGTCTGGGGGTATGGAGGAAGAATAGTCTCTGCAACAATCAATACAATTACTCTGGACAGAAAGGTAAAGGTAGAAACAGGTAAAACTTATAAGGTTCAGGTTCGTCTGGCAGATGGAACGATTGAGGAAAAAACCGTAACTGATGGAGCTGGAGAATATGAAACCTTAAATGTAACCCCTGACTTCTCAGCGATTCCGCCCGCCTGGGGTCTTTATTCCTTCGGCGAAATCACAAAGGTCACGAAGCCGTTCCGTATCATTGATTTCTCAAAAGATGACAAAGATGAGGTTTCAGTCTCGGCAATTGAATACAATGAAAGTATCTACGACGATATTACAGGAGTTCACTTACCTACCCCGATTTACTCAATGTTACCGGCTCCTAATCCTCTGGTAGAAGACCTCGCACTCACAGAAGCATTAGTCAAGATGAAGGATGGGACTATTGAGGACGCAATCAATATCTCTTTTAACCGACCAGATGAAAGCGAGTTCTCCTATGTTTCTTATGACCACGCTAATATCTATATTTCTGATGACGAAGGTGCTTCCTGGACTTTCAGAGGCTCTACCACTGGAGAGTTTTTTCAGATTCTTGGCGGGATAGCGGACTTAAAGACCTACTATGTCGCAGTCACTTCAGTTGATAGAGATGGTTCAGAGAGCAAGATTTCAGAATCTCCTCAGGCGAATATCTATGTTCAAGGAAAAACTAAACCTCCAGCTGCAGTAACTAACTTTGCTGTTGTTCAGTCTGGAGATAGACTTATCTTTACTTGGGATAAGAACATAGAGGTTGATTTCTGGAGGTATGAAATTAGAGAAGGAACTTCTTGGGGAAGTTCAATGTTTATTGCGGCTCCAATGGATAATAAATATGACCTTCTTAATTTCACGAAAGGAACAAAGATATATTGGATTAAAGCGGTGGATACTTCTGGAAACTACTCAAATGAGGCAACTATGGACAGTATAACTATTACCGAAATCCCCCATAAAAACTATATCCTTGAGTTTACTGATGATTTAGTCGGTTATATTGATGCGGGTTTACAGAGAAATCAAAGAGAAGATTATACCAAAGGAACTTTTGTCCCTACCATAGAACTAAAAACTCAGAAGAGATGGGACACAATGGGCAAAACCTGGGCTCAGGCAGAAACTGATAAAGATAGGTGGGATGTTCCTGTAGTTGTTCAGGGATCCTATATTAGTCGGGTAATTGATTTGGGTTACGAGGCAACTGCTTGTGTGAATCTTACAGCTTCTTACTGGGGTTCCGGGGAAGGAATTTCCCAAGATTTTCAGGAGAGACATAAGACCGAAACTGGAGATTGGACAGAGTGGAAATCTTTCTGGTCAGGGGAATTTACTTTTAGATATTTGCAAATAAAAGTTATTCTAACAACTACAAATGAGTGGTCTCGGGTGAGACTATTATCGCTTAAGATATTTGTTGATGTTCCAGATAAAAATCTGGAGATCTTAAATAGAACAATTGCATCAACAGGGACCATAATAGTTTATGCTGATGAAGGGGTTGATTTTCAGAGGGTTAAAAGCATAGTGGTTACCACTGTAGGATCTTCTCCATTGATTCCTCTTATCACTGCTCAAAGTAATGATGAGTGCACAATTAGGTTATTTGATGTTGACGGAGTTGCCCAGCCTGGAGCGGTGAATGTTTCTTGCTATGGATACTGATTTGACTTTTAGGGTATTTAAGGGTATAATTAAATATGGAGGGATAGTATGAGCGATATAGTGAAAGGAACTTTTGATATACGGAAACCAGCAGATTCAGATGGCTTTTCTGCATCTCAAATGAGAGCACTCCTGAACGCTTTATGGCAAGGTGATAACTCTCCATTGAGACCAAGATGTCATTATGTTCCCGAAGACTTTGAATATTTAAATGATGCCGCTTGTCAAAGTGTCTGGTCTGGAACGGGAGTTACAGTCACTACCAATTCTACCAATGAGCAAGAGGGAAGCTATTGTTTACAATGTGCTATTGATGTAACGGGAGATAGACAGGTTGATAGAACTCTTGTTATAGATTTATCTGGGTTCTTAAAACTAAAGGTCTGGACAAGATGCGATAAGGTTTCCTCTGCTATTAAATTTCTATTAAGAGACTCTGCTGGTAACGAGAGTTATTGGAATATTACCACCGATGGAACGGTTGATACTTGGAAGCAGGATACCTTAACTCTTGCTTCTCCTGATAGTAACAACGGAACTCCTGCCACTTTATCTGATATTGCTAAAATTGGTTACAAAGCACTTGAAGCTAACCAGACCTACCTTTTTGATGAAATCAGGGCAGAGGTCGGAATGACCGTTTATATCGGTTCTTCTGATGTAGCAGGCTTCTTTAGACAAGTCTGGCACGGAGTAGATATTCCCCTTAACTTTGCTGGTGGTAATTCCCCTACTTTAACTGCTCCAACTACCTATCCAAGAATTGACTTACTTACCATTGATGGTGCTGGAACTTTAGCCTGGACAACGGGCTCAGAAGCAGCGTCTCCCACACCTCCAAACTGTCCTGTGGGTGTGATTCCTATCTGTTACGTTTATTGTAAGACAACAATGATGAGGGTTTTGGACTTTGAAGAGAAAGACTCTGACGCAGACCAGGGATATGTTTATAGAGATATAAGACCTTTCTTTAATCTCGGTGGAGGAACAGATGAGAAGGTAAAGGCTGACAGTGCCGACCCTGCTGAAGGGTATCTAAATGAAAAAACTGATAATGCTACTTTAGATGTAGATACTACTGCCCATAAAATAAGAGTTAAAAATTTAGGAATAGTTGAAGGAAAGATAGGAGCAAATGCAGTTTCTCAAGGGAAATTAAAAACTACTACTGGTGCAGTTTCCAAACAGGGGGGGGCCAGTTTTCAATGGAGTCTTCTTACTTTGCCTGGAGGCGAATATGGTTTCTATCCTCAATTAAAAGGGAATTATACAAGTGCACATTACGGAGCTTCTCTTGCATACAAAGACCAGAGCGCAGGAGCAGGAGCATGGTCCACAAGTTATGTTACATATATATATCTGGGGGCGGGGTATAGTATTTCTCTATATGCATATGCTCAGCAGCGTTATATTACAGCTTCGTCTAATACTCACTGGATATTTTTGCTCTATAACAAAACAAGCAAACAAATTATTGCAGGCTACGAAGCACCCGATCATCCTTCTTATGGAAATGGAGAAGATGAAGAGAAAGTTCCTCATCCTTTTGCTGATTATTTTAATAGACCTTTATCAGACAATTTACAGATTATTCTTCTTGATAATGATAAATTAGACGAGATAAAAGCGAAAAGGAAGAGAAATAAAGAAATATTAGAGATCATTGGTGAGGAATATGAGATTGACTTTGAGAGCAACCCAGTTTACAAGCCAAGAGAAATTGTTGAAATTGATGAGTTTGGAGATTTGAGAGGAGAAGTAATTTCTGTAATAGAGAAGGAAGTAAAAAAGATAGTTAATGGAAAAACCCTGGTAATACAGCTAGCGAAGACCTTGAAGAAAAGAACAGTGAGCCAATTACCTAGCTATATTCTTTATAAGAGTTTGAAATTGAAGCAATAGGAATAAGATTTTAAATGTCCGAAATAATTGTTTTAGATTATGTTGTTGTGGGAGCTATGAAATTAGAATACTTGAAATTGGCAAGCGTTTTAAGAACAAGTGATATTGAGTTATCTTCGCCAATAAATAAAACAATGAATGTAAGTTCTGAAATAGAATTGGAGGGAGCTGAGTATGGCTGATAAACATTATGTAGATGAAATAGGAACGGTGATTATTGTAGATTGCGGATGTGATATTACAGGCTCAACTGAACTTGCTTTAAAGGTAAAAAAACCTAGCGGGACCACTATTTCCTGGACGCCTGTAATTTATAATAGTAATTATCTCAAATATACTGTAGTATCAGGTGACTTGGATGTCGCTGGGCAATACCTTCTCCAGTCATCTTTAAATACTGGAATTTGGAAGGGGTTAGGAGAAACAGCTTCCTTCCGAATTTCAGAGGTATTTGACTAAGGAGATTCTATGCTTGAATATCATAGTGCAGTAATTAAAACAACGGGAGCAGCAGTTCCGAATGCGTCGGTAACGGTATATTTAGTCGGAACTTTAGATAAGGCTACGATATACAGCGACGAGGGGATTACTCCCATTGCCAATCCCTTAACTACGGATAGCAACGGGCGATTCTCCTTCTATGTAGCCAACGGTGATTATGACATTGAAATCAGCGGATCTGGAATTGTAACCTATAAATTGACGGATGTAACGATTGTGGATACAAAAACAGCGGCAGAAGAAACCCACGCACATTCAAATAAATCAATTTTGGATGCTATTCAACAAGCCTTTACTACTACTCTCAAAAATAAGTTAGATGGCATAGAAGATGGGGCTACTGCTGACCAAACCGCAGCCGAGATTAGAGATTTACTTGCGGGATTGACTGGAGAGGATAGATTAGCCCTTGATAAGATAAAGGAAACCGCAACCTATAAATACTTTACTGCTACCCTGCTTACCAAACTTGATGGAATAGAAGAAGGGGCGAATAATTATTCCTTGCCAACTGCTTCTGATACTGTTAAAGGTGGAATAAAGGTAGGGGATAGGTTAAGTATTGTTGCTGAGGTCTTAAGTGCCATTGTCCAAAGCGATAATAATTTAACTGATGCCCTAAAGGCTGCTTATGACGATGCGGTTGTTCATAAGGGTTTAACAAATAATCCTCATAGCGTAACTAAAACGCAGGTTAGTTTAGGCAATGTAACCGATGAGGCACAAATTGCCAAATCTATAGGAACAACTAAAGGTGATATTATTGGTTTTACTGGTGCTGGAGCTCCAACGAGAAGAGGAGTTGGCTCTAATGGACAAGTTTTAACTGCCGATTCTACTGAAACCGACGGAATAAAATGGGCAACCCCCTTTAATAAATTCAGGGTAGGATTATTACCAGCAGGAGCAAATCTTACAGGACGGGTGACCGAACCAGAATTATCTCAAGTTCAGGGGACTAATTTTGACTATGATAAGTTGCTATATGATAAGGATACCGATGAATATTGCTATTATGTAATT
>Ga0100394_1003877_pt1 | contig 12245 bp, 6 predicted proteins | sample CryGeymeta201518_FD_81549 | JGI IMG/M metagenome (GOLD analysis project Ga0100394, IMG submission 81549) | Groundwater microbial communities from Crystal Geyser aquifers in Utah, USA - Crystal Geyser metaG 2015-18 | ecosystem: Environmental > Aquatic > Deep subsurface > Groundwater | place: USA... | reverse complement strand
GTGGCCTGCATCGGGTTGTTCCGGTCGCTCTGGACCGACAAGGGCCTAGGCCTCGTGGTGACGGGCTTCGTGCCTTCCCCCCTGGAGAGGATCGCCGATTATACCCCGACCGGGCCGGAGATCGCCATCACAACCGGGGTCTGGGCCATGGGGCTGCTGCTGATTACGATCTTCTACAAAATTTTCGTTTCCGTGAGAAATGACGAATGACATGAACATTTTCAGGTGGACACGATCCGGCACAAACGACCCGCCCGACGAGATGACCTGCGGAAACTGCCAACACTTCGATGACGACCCCCAACGGCTGGAAGAGGCATTTCCGGGGATCAACAGTCTGAGTTCAGTTCGTGGGTGCAGCCGAGGAGACGCCGGCATCTGCAACTACCGCAACCTCTATCTCCTGCCGGTTCACAGTTGTCCGGACTTCCTGCGCAAATCGCAGCCCTCTTGAACGCCAGCCTTCAGAGCGTCATTCCGTCCATTGGCCGGAACTGACCGACATCGGCGTGAGTACACTGGAGGAACTTCTGAAGATTTTGCCGGCGTAACACTTCAAGATTCGCCTTCGGAAGCGGTCATCGTGGACAAAGGCAACGCCTTTTCGACACAAAAGGTTATGCTAAAATCTCCTTGACAGACAAGGGCTCCATTCGTATTCTCCCCGCACATAAAGCGAGTCTTTAACAATCATCATAAACTTGCCAAAGGAGTACCCGATGGACAAGAAGGACGCCATCCGAATCGTTGCAGTAGGAGCAAATGCAGCCGGTCTCAGAGCCGCCGCCCGGGCAAAGAGGCTTTTACCCCATGCCGCTGTCACCGTTATCGATCGCGGCAAATTCATTTCTTATGGGGCCTGCGGGATGCCCTATCTGGTTTCCGGAGACATCGAGACTGCCGATAAGCTCCGCGAGACGGCGTATGGCGTGATCCGGGACCCGGATTTCTTCCGGAAGGCCAAGGGACTTGAGGTTGTTGTCCAAACCGAGGTGGAACGGATCGACCGGGAAGTTCGCAGAGTCGTCTGCAAATCCCTTCTGAGCGGAGAGACCAAAGAGTATCCTTACGACAAATTGATCCTGGCCACCGGAGCCGCTCCTATCGTGCCTTCCGGAACCCCCAAGAACAGCCCTCGTGTATCCACTTTCAAGATTCTTGAAGATGCGATTGTCTTACGGAAGGCTCTCCAATCCAGACAGATAGAAACGGTCGGGCTTGTAGGCGCCGGGCCCATCGGCTGCGAGCTGGCCGAGGCGTTCACGGCCATGTGGGGCGCCAAGGCGATCCTCTTTGACGCTGCTCCCACCATCTTGCCCGCCATGCTCGATCCGGAGATGGCCCGGGTCGTGGAAACATACATGAAGGGCGAGGGAGTGGAAATCCACACGAATTGTCCGCTGCTGGGCGTTGTTGAATCCAAGGAAGGGGTCACCATCAAAACACCAGAAGGCGACTTCGAAGTGGATCATGTCATCATCGCCATAGGGGTGAAGCCCGATAGCACGCTGGCCGCCGATTGCGGACTGAAGATCGGCAAGACGGGCGGAATCGTCGTGGACGAGAGGATGACCACGAGCGACCTGAACATCTTCGCCGCCGGCGACTGTGTGGAGCTGAAGCATCTCGTCTCGGGAAAGGCCGTCATACTTCCGCTCGGTTCGCTGGCCAATCGGGAAGGGCGGGTGATCGGTTCGAACCTTGGCGGGGGTGACGAGCGATTCGGGCCGGTGGTGGGCAGTGCAGCGGTGAAGGTCTTCGACATGAACGTATCGTCCACCGGGCTTACAACGAAAGCGGCGGAGGAAGCCGGCTTCGATGTCGGCGTGGCGTGGGGCAGTTTCACGGATAAAGCCGATTACTATCCGGGATTTGAGTACCTCCATTTGAAGCTTGTGTATGACAGGAAGACAACCAAACTCTTAGGGCTTCAGGGCTTCAGCAAGGGAGAAGTGGTCAAGAGGGTGGATGTGTTTGCGTCGCTCCTCAGGCATGGCGGAAAGCTTGAGGACCTACTCGATGCGGAGTTCGCCTACGCACCGCCGTTTGCTCCGGCGGTCGACCCCCTGTATTCGATTGCCTGTACGGCCCGAAATGAGCTTTTAGAGGGGATTCAATCCCTCCCGCCGGATACTGATCTCGATGATCGGTTCATCGTCGATGTCCGCCGTGCCAGGGAGGCCTCCGATCGGCCGCTGCCAGAAAAGAACACGAAGAATGTGCCGTTTGAAGAGTTCCGGGTGAACTGCGATCAGGTGCCGAAAGATCAGGATGTGGTTTGCGTTTGCTCCAAGGGGGTGCGTTCCTCCGAAGCGGCGCGCGTCCTGAAGGATAAGGGCTGCGCCAACGTCAAATACCTTGGCGGCGGTTCTTTGATGAAAATGGCTCAAAAGGCGCGGTAAAAAGCAGGATTTGATCGGTTGAACAGGAGGAGAGATGGAACTGACTTCGGAAGAAAAAGAGATGCTCTGCCGGATCGCAGGCAATCAATACAGCGGAGGCGCCTATAAGCGTGCGACGTGGATTGACATGGTCTGCCCCACCAAAGCGGACAAGGCAGTGCTGACAACTCTCTGTCACAAGGGCCTGGCCGAAACCGGATTGGGAGGAACCGTGGCGGGCGATCCTTATGACGCCTGTTGGTTAACCCCGAAAGGGAAAGAAGCGTTGGATTAATTCTACACTGCCGAGAAGCGCCCAGGGGCCTCCATCATGCGGACCACTTCTCCTCCCGGTAGTGGGCCATCCGGGTCTGGGGGTCTAGATCGCGCTTCCGGAGGCGGATGCTGCCCGGGGTCACCTCGACGAGTTCGTCCTCGGCGATGAACTCGATGCACTGGTCCAGCGACATCGGCCGCGCGGGCCGGAGGATCACCGTCTGGTCCGATGTGGAGCTCCGCATGTTCGTGAGCTTCTTCTCCTTGATGATGTTCACGTTCATGTCGATCGAGCGGTTCCGCTCCCCGACGACCATCCCGCCATATACCTCCGTCCCCGGCGAAATCAGGAGCTCGCCGCGGTCGGCCATCGCGTGGCAGGCGTAGGCGGTCGTCCTCCCCGGCCGGTCGGCCACGAGCGCCCCCGTCATCCGCTGCGGGATCGCGCCCGCCCAGGGCTCGTATCCCTCGAACAGCGTGTTCATCACCCCGGAGCCCTTCGTGTCCGTCAGGAAGTGGCTCCGAAAACCGATCAGACCGCGCGCCGGGATGATGAACTCCAGGTTCACCCGGCCGCTCCCCTTGTTTACCAGGTTGACCAGCCGCCCCTTCCGCGCCGCAAGTTTCTCCGTGAGGATCCCGATGAACTCCTCGGGGACGTCGATGAACAGGCGCTCGACCGGTTCGAAGACCTTCTCGCCCTCAAGCCGCGTGATCACGTGGGGCTTGGAGACCATGAATTCGTACCCCTCCCGGCGCATCGTCTCGATCAGGATCGCCATCTGCAACTCCCCGCGGCCGCACACCTCGAAGGCGTCGGCCCGCTCCGTCGGCTTCACCCGGAGCGACACGTTCCGGAGGATCTCCCTCTCCAGCCGGTCCCGGATATGGCGGGAGGTGAGAAACTTGCCCTCCCGGCCGGCCATTGGGCCGTTGTTCACAAAAAAGAGCATCGAAACGGTTGGCTCGTCCACGCGGATCCGCGGCAGCGGCTGCGGATTCTCCAGGGAGGAGACGGTATCGCCGATCTGGAGGTTCTCCACGCCGGAAAAGGCGACGATGTCGCCCGCCTCGACCCGATCCACCAGAACCTTTTTCAGTCCCACGAAGGTGTAGAGGGCGGTGAACTTGATCCCCGGGGTGATCGCCTTTTCGCCGCAGAGGCTGTAGGTCTGGCGCATCTCCAGGACGCCGTTCATCACGCGGCCGATGGCGATCTGGCCGACATAGGGATCGTAGTCGAGGTTCGTGACGAGGTATTGCGGCACGGCGAAATCATCTCCTTCCGGACCCGGAATCGCCGTGAGAATCGTATCGAACAGGGGCTTGAGATCGGCAGAATCGTCCCCGGGCTTCCGGTGGGCGACGCCGCGTTTGGCATTTGTGTAGAGGATCGGAAATTCGATCTGCTCCTCCGTCGCATCGAGGTCGATGAAGAGGTCATAGACCTCGTTGATCACCTCCTCGATCCGGGCGTCGGGGCGGTCGATCTTGTTGATGATGAGGACGACGGGGATCCGCCGGGCGAGCGCCTTCTTCAGCACAAAGCGCGTCTGCGGCAGCGGGCCTTCGCTCGCATCGACCAGCAGCATCACCCCGTCCACCATGTTCAGGCTCCGCTCGACCTCACCGCCGAAATCGGCGTGGCCCGGGGTATCGACGATATTGATCTTCACCTCCCCGTAGCGGATGGCCGTGTTCTTGGCCATGATCGTGATGCCCCGCTCCTTTTCGAGATCCATCGAATCCATCACGCGATCCTCGATGACCTGGTGGTCGTTGAAGGTCCCCGTCTGCCGGAGCATCCCGTCCACGAGGGTCGTCTTGCCGTGGTCCACGTGGGAAATGATAGCAATATTGCGGATATTCGTTTTACGCATGTTCTCCTTCTACGCCGGATGCCCCGTCCGTTCGCGTCCGCGATCCCGCCCGCTCCGCCGCCGGGGTCGTTTCTTCTGACCTTCGGGGAGAGGCCGGCCGACCGGCGCCGGCTCGACCGTGAGCGTTGCGGGCTCTTCCTCCGCGGGTTCCCCCGAGGGCGACTGCGGCGCGGCCTGAAGGGTGCGCTGATAGTAATCATCCAACAGCATCGCGATCAGCGGCGACTCCTCCTCCGCCTCGGTGAGACTCCGGCCGAGCGGGATAAAGCGCCGCATCCGTTCCTTCTCGAGGCTGTCGCGCGACCGCAGTTCGGCCTCCAGGGAGGCGACCACCCGCTGCGCGACGATCCCCTCGACATCCTCGTCGGTGGGAACCGTTTTTTCTTTCAGATCCGTGATGCTGAAGCTCCGGGCGATCGATTTGAGGGCGAACTGTTCCATGCCCGCCACGAGCGTGATGGCCGTGCCGCTCGCCCCGACGCGACCCGTTCGCCCCGCGCGGTGGATGTAGAGCTCCGGATCCTCCGGCGGTTCGTACTGGAACACATGCGACAGATCGGGGATGTCGATCCCCCGGGCCGCAACGTCGGTCGCCACGAGGAAGCGGAGCGTCCCCTTGCGCACCCGCGCCATGACCTTTTCACGCGCCCCTTGCGCCAGATCCGAGCTGAGTTCGTCGGCGTCGTAGCCGAACCGCTTGAGGACAACCGAGACAAAATGCACCGTCGAGCGCATGTTGCAGAAGATGATCGCCGAAACGGGGTTCTCCATCTCGATGATCCGGACCAAGGATCGCTCCCGCTGCATCCCCGGAACGACGTAGTAGATGTGATCCGTTTCGGACACATGGATGTGGTCCCGGCTCAGGCTGAGGAGCTCGGGATGGCGGATGAACTCCGCGGCGAGGCGGATCACGAAGGCGGGAATGGTCGCGGAGAACATGCAGCCGTTGAGCGGGCGCTGGGGCAGGAACTGCTGGACCCGCTTCATATCGGGGTAGAATCCCATCGAGAGCATCCGGTCCGCCTCGTCAAAGACAAAGATCTTCAGATCATCGAGGATCAGGGTCCCTTTGAGGAGGTGGTCGAGGATGCGCCCCGGCGTCCCCACGACCAGTTGCGCCCCCCCGCGGAAGGCGTCCAACTGCGGACCGTATTTCACGCCGCCATAGACGACGGCGGTCCGCAGCCCGAGTTCGCCGCCCAAGAGCTCCGCCTCGCGCGAGACCTGGGAGGCCAACTCCCGGGTCGGGACGAGGACGAGGGCCTGACAGCCCTTCTTCGCCAGATCGATCCGCTGCAGGATCGGCAGCAGGAAGGCCCCCGTCTTGCCGCTTCCCGTCTGCGATTGCACCATCAGGTTCCTCCCGGCCATAATATAGGGGATCGCCCGGGCCTGAACCGGCAATAGTTTCGCCCAGCCCGCCTTGGCGCACGCCGCGCGGGACAGATCCGGAAGTTCCTCGAGGGTGATTTCCGGCAGCGCGTTCTCCGGTTCGACGATCCGTTCTGCACGCATCTCCGGCGGGCGGCTCTCCGCCGTCGCTAACTGTGGTTCCACATCGGCCGCGGGGCCGTTCTCCATAGTATCCTCTTGCATGATTCCTCTCTTTCGATGGACAGGGGGCTGATCTTCCGTAAGCGGCCCAAGGGTGAGACACCCTGGCCGGGAGGGATGCAACGCTTTCCTGACACGATTTGGAGACGCTTATACGCCCCAAAAGAGGATTTGTCAAGACCTTTGCTTTCTAAGTGACCGAATATCTGAAATTTTTGATTGGGGTCAGGTCTTGGGATTTGAATTTGACACGGTATTTATTCGAAACCGATCTCCGCTAAGAGTTGCGCCCGCTCATTGCTTAGCTGCTTTCTTCTAATACTTTTCCTTTGACGAGCGGCCCATCTGCCAAGCTTGAGGTTCTCTGCAAATCCTTGTGGAACGCGACAGTGACCATTCAATTCCTTGAATTTGATCAATTCTGAAAATCTTTCTGTCCAAGATGCATCATGTGGTTCCCAAACAAAACCGATCTCATTTAGACGTGTAATCCACTCGTGATTCATTTTTCCTTTTGAATAGTTTCGACGTTGTACTCCTACCCAATGACTAAGTTTGGGATTTTCTCCCCACTTGTCGGGAACATCACAGTGTCCAGTATTTGTTTTATACAGAAGAAGTTCTGAAAATCTTTCTTCCCAGATATTTTGACGAATATTCCAAAGAAAACCAATTTCTTCTAACTTTTTTATCTGCTCTGCATCCATTTGCCCTGTCTTATATTGGCGTCGCTGCCTATTTACCCAATTACATAGTTCCGGGGCAATCTGCCAACTCCGCGGCACATTGCAGTTGCCGTATGAATTCTTAAATTCAAGAAGGCTAACATACATCTCATCCCATTTGTCCTTTGGGTTCCAATTGAATTTGACACTCTCCAAACACCTGATTTGGATTTCAGTTAATCGAGCTTTTCTTTTTTTACTACGTTGGTGAGAAACCCAGCGCCCGAGCTGTGGATTTTCGTGCCACTTGATTGGTACATCCGTGTGACCATAGATTTTGTAATATTTAGACAATTCCGAGTAATTATCTTCCCAACCCGAATCAACAATGTGCCATAAAAAACCAATTTCATCCAAGCGACAGATTCGCTCCGGGCTTAATATGCCTTTCTTTTTATTGCGGCGCTGATTGTTAACCCATGTTCCAAGCTTCGGATTTTCAGACCAATCCTTGGGTACATCGCAATGATCGTACACTTTTTTAAATTGAAGAAGCTCCGCAAATCTTTTCTCCCATAAATCCGCCTGTGTATGCCATATAAAGCCAATTTCATTTAACCTTCTTAAATAATCACTCTTTAGACGGTTTTTTCGCTTTAATTGGCGCTGGTTTGCAATCCAATTGGCTAATACAGGGTTTTTATCCCATCGTTGCGGAACGTTACAGTGTCCGTAATTACTCTTAAATTCACACATGCTGGAAAACATTTTTTCCCAGTTATCGTTATTTACCGCATCATGATCAATGATGGTAAAGCCTAACAATTCTAATTTCTTTATTCGTTCCCGGCTTAACTTTCCCTCTTTCCATAACTTACGAATATGAGCAACCCAACTGCTAAGTCTGATATTTTCAGACCAGTTGCGAGGCACATTACAATGTCCTTTTTTCTTATTATATTCCTGAAGCGAACCATACATCTTATTCCAAACGGCGTCCTGAGGATCCCATGTAAAACCGATTGCGTTCAGTCTTTCTATTCGATCAGCCGATAAGCGATTCTTCTTCCAATCACTGCGCTGCTTTCCAACCCAATGACTGAGTTTTAAGTTCATCGGCCATTTATCGGGAACATCACAATTACTGGTGGCACTTTTATATTCAATCAGGGCCGAATAATTTTCTTCCCAGCTATTCTCAATAGTATCCCAAATGAACCCAATCTGTTCCAAATGTTCAATTCGTTCCAAGCTTAACGATCCTTTTCTGTAGTTCGCCCGTTGTTTGCCAACCCAATAACTGAGATCAGAATTTTCAGGCCAGGCCCTCGGTACCTTACAATGACCATTGTTTTCTTTAAACTTCAGCAATGCTGCGAACAACTCCTTCCAATTTGTTTCAAGAATATTCCATTCAAAACCGGCTGCCTCAAGGCGCTTGATCCGATCTTCGCTTAACTTTCCGTTTTTCCAAAATACGCGTTGCGTGAACACCCACCTGCTCAGTTTAGGATTTTCAGGCCATCGGCTTGGTACATCGCAATGACCGTTCTTTTTCTTAAATTCTAGCAAATGCCCAAACATTTCCTCCCAATTTGATGCGAGGAGATTCCAGATAAACCCTATCCTGTCAAGACGTTCGATACGGTCATTACTTAACAAACCATTGTTTCTTTTGGTACGCTGCTTGCCAACCCACTTGCCGAGTTGAGGATCTTCGGGCCACTCGTCTGGTACATTGCAGTGACCGTTATTTCTCTTAAATTTCAACAATTTTTCATACATCGACTCCCAGGATGCCAATCTGTCTTCAATTTCATCAAATACTTCCATTACTTCTTTTGTTTCATCCATTACCTGAAGATTTGGCGCGTATTCTTCAAGTCCCAAGTCGGCCCGTTTCGCTTTTTCTGAATTTTTTGCATCATCGAGATCCTGCAAAAAATCACCGGCCCGAATGCTTCTGAAATTATTCACAAAGTCAAATATTATGGGCGCTTGATCAGCGCCCACCTGGATGCAGCGACCAATTTGTTGATAAAAAACAATGGGGCTTTCAGTAGGGCGAAGAAGAATAACGGCGCCAACGTCAGGAAGGTGCAGACCTTCGTTGAGCATATCTATGGCAAAAAGCAGATGAACAGTATCTTTTGAATGGCTATTTTTAAAGTCTTCCAGATTACGGTCACTTTCCGGATCGGCACTTATAACTCTATATACTTTTCGCCATCGATGTATTCCTGCCTTTTGAAACCATTTTTGTACTTCCACTTCCATTTTATCCAAATGATTTTGATCTTTACAAAATACGATAAGTTTATTGATATCGGGACGAAGATGTTTTGCCAAAATATGAGGAACGCCCGAGGTGTTTTCCCAGTTAATGGCTACTTGACTGACTTCTCCTTCAATTTTTTTCTTCTTTTCCTCAGACAAATTGCTTTTAAATAATTTCCCTCGCAATTCATCGATCTCTTCACCGATCGTGTAAAGTGCGGCAACATAGGTTGGCGCCGGGAGAATTCTTTTTATAATCGCTTCTGCTAAAGAGATATTTGCTGCAACCACCCCCTCGAACAATTCATCACACATATCCCGGCTGTCATCTAAATAACGGATAGGGGTCGCAGTAGTGCCAATAACGTAAGAATCGTCATAGGAGTTCAATACTCGTTGAACCCCAGCGCCCCAAACCTCAGCGCCACACCTGTGAAATTCATCAAGAACAATAAGTTCAACACCTAAATTTTCGATTTGCCGTTGCGTGAGATGTGAAACTTTTGCGTAAGTCATGAAGGTTGTGGATTGTGTTGCCCAGGGAACTTTGGCTTCCTGCTGTTCAAGGATATAACGCGACGGTGCAAGAACCAGTGTTTTTTGCCCTAAGAAATCAGACATCACCTTGGCGATGAGCATGCTTTTCCCTGTGCCCGTCGCCTGGACTACTGCCACATAATTGCCTTCTTGCCATAATCTGTTGACATTTTCGTAGGTGTTTTTATTGTGAGCATAAAGCTCTATTTCAGGTTCTGTATTTGTATCCGGATCATAGTGTTCAATAAGATCGGTGACATGGCTCCATCCGGATAAAATCAGATTGAATTCCTCCAGCTTACTTGCTTCGGAAACAAATCCATTGATTGCAACGAGTTGAAATTGCTGACAGTCAAATTGTCGAGCCGCTTTTTGTTCGAATTTTATAAGTTCAATTTTGGTCTGATCGAATGTCAATGGTTTAAAGTGATTTTTTGCCTGAATAACCATTGCAGCTTTTGAAGGTGTTTTCGGATGATATAGCAGGATATCGGCCCCTAAATCCTGCTTTCCGCCTTGGATATTTGTAAGCCAACCATTACCCCTATACAGTTCAGCCAAATACCATTCAAAGATGTCGCCCTTGATCTGATAATCGAGAGATTCAAGAATTAATTTGACACTATTACAGTCTTTTTCCTTTGTGAGCTGCAAAAGTTTTGTTTTATGAGTTACCATGTTGTTACAATACCTCAACAGACTCGGACTATATTATTTCATTCTCAAATCAATGTTATCTTTGTTGCTTTTGCCAAGGTTGCATACATTACAGAGAGTCTGATAATTGTCTAAAGTACCTGAACCGCCCTTCGAACGCGGAACAATATGGTCAATGTGCAAAATAACATTATCGCCAGCACCTCTGCCGCAAGCCACACACTTCCATGCATCACGCTGAAATACTTGCCAACGAATTGCGGGCATGACTCTGACACGTTTTTCGGCTAATTCTTTCGCTTTCTCTATAATTGTTTCTGTGACGTCCTCTGTTGGTAAAGAGCATCCTCTTGATTTCTTTGGTCTCTTCGGTTCTTCTTTCAGCCAATTGTCTAACTTTTCAATCAACTGTTCCAACCGTACCTTCTCTCCTTTGGCAATTTGCACGTAAGAATCATACACAGGATAAAACAACACAAACCTGTCTATCAAGTCGGACAATTTATCGGCTGTCACTGGAACTTCAATGTTCTTAGAGCCAAATAGCTTGAACATATTTAAAGAGCTGTTATCGATCATCCATTTATAATGTTCAACAAATGGCGCGCAAGGTCCGCAACCTTCACCCCAATACAATACCGGCTTCATCTCAGCCAAGTAACATAAAGGATGAATTTCTCTTTCATAATCAACGTGAAAGCGAAACAGTTTTGCATAAGAGGAGCCTGCCAGCCCGTTCATGCGATGACAGATCAGATTGAAACTCAAGCCTTCTTGCAACAGTAACATGCGGTATTCAAAAGGAACAATCTGGACTGGTTTCGAATTCTTCCTTTCAAATCCATACCATTTTTCTCTTGTTCTCTTTCCAGTCAGCGCAACACCCGCCCAATGATAGTCAATTTTAAGATCATTGTTTCTTGTTAGTCTAAAATTGGGAGATTGAGCAATATGAGAGTCTTCAAGAACCTCGACATCATATATCTTTTTGATCTGAAGGATCGCTTGATTGAGCAGCAGATTCAATTTTGGCAAAATCGAGTGACGAATAGCATCCGCTTTGAGACGCAAATCGTCTATCCGAAATAAATTCTGGTCGTCTTTATCAAACCCAATCTCTGCGAGATTCATGCTTTTCCTGTCAGGAAGGCGAGGAGTTCGGTCTTGGATCTTGAATTCAGCGATTCCCTGCCACAATCTTGCTTACGGTTGAATAATGTATCCCTGTATGCCCGGCCACCTCGGTCTGCCGGTATCCATGCTTCTCCACCGCTTCACCAATGATCCGGTTTCTCTCCTCGATATCTTTCACTCCTCTAAACAGTATTTCCAACGACGGGCGATCCGCATGGCGCTGGCTGCGGGGGATCTCTCCAAGGTCTTTTTTCCCCTCCAAATGTTTTCCCAACCGTTCTGCAAAATCCTCATCACCCAGTACCCCCCGTCTCGTCACTTGTTCCCAGATCGACCCTTCCCCGACTCCCTCCCTGATGAACTCACGGTACTTTCTTTCAGCCTCCTGCCTGTTTTCATCAAACTGCGCCAGCACCCATTCCACAACCAGGCATCCATGCGGCTTCTCCATCCCCGCCGTCGCACGATAGCTGCTCCACTTCCAATTCTCGGGGGAGTTGGCCACCTTTGCCCTCACCGGATTCAGGACCACATATCGGCATGCCTCCATCAGATGGGTTTCCTTCTGCACCAACATGGCGCTGAAGCGCCCCTGAAAAATGTGTCCAACCCGGCCGTTTATCCGGTTTGATGCCTGGGTATAAACCCCATTTAATTGGCGCATCCCCGCAGAGAGGTTTCCCTCAGGGGTTTCCACAACCAGATGATAGTGGTTATCCATCAAACAGTAGACATGACAAAGCCAGTGAAAGCGCTCCGTCACTTTTTGAAGAATCATCAGGAACAGATTGTGGTCATTATCGGATCGGAAAATACGGCTCCGCTCATTACCACGGGTGGTAACGTGATAAATGGCTCCGCTGTATTCTATGCGTAACGGT
>Ga0100394_1003875_pt1 | contig 12246 bp, 9 predicted proteins | sample CryGeymeta201518_FD_81549 | JGI IMG/M metagenome (GOLD analysis project Ga0100394, IMG submission 81549) | Groundwater microbial communities from Crystal Geyser aquifers in Utah, USA - Crystal Geyser metaG 2015-18 | ecosystem: Environmental > Aquatic > Deep subsurface > Groundwater | place: USA... | reverse complement strand
CTGGCGATCAAATTTACATCCTTCATGCTTGTCTCCTATGTGGGTTACGGGTCAAGCCGGCCCCTTGGCGGAGAACCAGGAGGAGGGTCCGGGCATCGCCGCTGAAGGGGAGGTTAAGGCGTCGGGTTTCGGCCAGGTGGAATGGGGTGGGGGTGTTGCCCTGTCGCCAGTCGGCGATTTCCTCGTCGGCCTTGGCGCCCTTCATGCAGATGACCCGGCCGCCGGGCGGGCAGAGCGGGTCGGCCAGGTCCAGAAAGGGGGCGATCCGGGTGAAGGCGCGGCTGGTGATGACCGGGTGGGGGGGCAGGGTGGTTGGGGTGCTGGCCTGGTTTGCCGCGGCATAGGCCAACTGGCCCTCTGGTTCCAGGCGGGCGGCCAGGATGGTCACGCCGCGCAGTCCCAGGGTGCGGACAATGTGCTTGAGGAAGGCCACCCGCTTTTGCCGGGGTTCCAGCAGGGTGACCTGGAGTTCTGGCAGGGCGGCCTTGAGGACCAGGCCGGGGAAGCCGGCGCCGGTGCCGATGTCGAGCAGTGGTGATGGGCAGCCCCACTCCTGCATGAGAGGAAGCAGGGTGAGGGAGTCGAGGAAGTGTTTCTCGATGAGATCCTGGTCCGGGGCCTTGCCCACCAGGTTATAGGTGCTGTTCCATTTCTTCAGTTCCTGGAAATAGCGGGCCAGGCGGTCCACCGCCTCGTGGGCCAGGACTATCCCCATGCGGGCCAGGCCATCGGCCAGGATCTCGGCGGGCTTATGACTCATCGAGGCGGATGGTGGTGGAGCGGCCGTGGGCCTGCAAGCCTTCCAGCCCGGCCAGGCGGGTGATGTGGTCGCTGTCATGCTTAAGCGCCGCGGGGGTGTAGGAGATGACGCTGGACTTCTTCAGGAAGGTCTCCACCCCCAGCGACGAGGAGAAGCGGGCCGTGCCCATGGTGGGCAGCACGTGGTTGGGGCCGGCGGTGTAGTCGCCAACCGCCTCCGGGGTTTGGTGGCCCAGGAAGATGGCGCCGGCGTGGCGGATCTTGGGCAGCCAGGCCCAGGGCGCGTCGATTTGCAGTTCCAGGTGCTCGGCGGCGATGGCGTTGGCCAGGTCGATGGCCTCGGTCAGGTTGGCCGCCACCAGGATGACGCCGCGCTCGGCAAGCGACTTGCTGGCGATCTCCTTGCGGCTCAGTTCTGTCAACTGAGTTGCCAGTTCCTGCACAATTTTGGCGGCCAGATCACCCTGGGTCACGATGCACATGGCCAGGGCCTGGGGGTCGTGCTCGGCCTGGGCCAGCATGTCGGCGGCGATGAAGGCCGGGTTGGCCGAGCCGTCGGCCACGATCAGCACCTCGGAAGGCCCGGCGATCATGTCTATGCGCACCCGGCCGGCCACCTGGCGCTTGGCCTCGGTGACATACTGGTTGCCCGGGCCGACAATGACGTCAACCGCGGCCACGGACGGCGTGCCGTAGGCCAGGGCCGCCACTGCCCAGGCCGAGCCCATCTTGTAGATCTCATCGATGCCGATTTCGTTGGCCGCCACCAGCAGGGCCGGGTTCACCGCGCCGTCTTTATCCGGCGGCGTGGCCATGACCCGGCGTTTAACCCCGGCAATGCCGGCCGGGATGCCGTTCATCAGCACCGAGGACACCAGCGGCGTCTTGCCGCCCTGGCCACCGGGCACGTAGAGGCCGGCCGAATCGACCGGCCGCACCAGCCGGCCGGTGATGGCGCCGTCGTCCCGGGTAGTAAAGCGGGACTGTTCCTTTTCCGGTTCGTGGAAGGTCTCGATGCGGTCCGTGGCAAAGGCCAGGGTGTCCATGAAGCCCTGGTCCATCTGGTCGTAGGCCGTCTCGATCTCGGCCTGGCTTACCCGCAAGCGTTCCAAGGTGAGGCTGGGGGCGTCGAAGCGGCGGATATAGCCGAGCAGGGCCTGGTCGCCCTCGGCGCGCACCGCCGCCAGGATGTCGGCCACCGCGCTGGCGCAGGAGGTGGCGGCCGGCTGCAGGCGGTCCAGCAGGCGGGCGATTATTTTCTGGCCATCGGGGGAGGCAGTGTGGCACGGGGTGATGATCATGGGAAACCTCTTGAGGAAGCTCAAAGCTGAAAGACGAAAGGTGAAAGATTAAGGTACAGGATGCAGATTTTTCCAAATGGAATACTAACCCCTCTGAAAAAATTCAAGAAGTTCCTTGAGCTTTCAGCTTTGAGCTTTGAGCTTTCAGCTCTCTTTGTACACCGGACAAACCTTATCCCGATTCCCAGGCGCATAGGCCGGATCATCGTAATTTTTGTGGCACTCCAGACAGAGGCCGACCCGCAGGATGCGGTGCAGTTCCGGGCCATTGAACGGCCTGAGGTCGGGCCGCGAGGAGCGTTGCAGCGGCGTGCCATCGAGGTCGACAAAGCTGTCGAGCGGCACGGTGCGGCCGGCCGGGGTTTCCACCCCCTGGTAGAGGGGGGTGAAGCGCCAGGCGCCTTTTTCCCGCCACAGGGTGCCCTCGCCCAGGCCCACGGTCTTGGTGGAGGCATGGCAGTCGGCGCAGGGGCGGCCCTTTTCCTGCACGGTGTGGGGGTTCAAGGCCGCCATGGTCAGGATGTTGAAGGTCTTTTTGGGGCGGCCGTCCTCATCGATCAGGGTGACCATGTCCTGGCAGCCCGGGGTGACGATGACCACCTTGTCCGCCCAGACCGCCAGCATGGGGCGCTCGTAGCGGATGTAGGAGCGGCCCTCCTCCCACCAACCCCTGGTCTCCTTCATGGTCAATTTGTCCAGGTGGGTTTCGCGTTTGTCCTGCTTGGCGTGACAGCCGTAACACTGCGGCACCCAGGTGGAGTGGCAGGACTCGCAGGAGAGGCGCTGATGCAGGGGGGAGTCGCAGACCCCAGGCTTGGGCGGTCGCAGCGGGTGTTTTTTGTTGTCCAGCTTGCCAGTGAGTACGAAGCCGTCCGGTTCGCGGGCGACGTTGTTGAGCTGGTTGTTCTTGCGGGTGGTGCCTGGCTTGGCGCCGTGGCACGAGATGCAGCCGACCTCCAAGGCCTCCTCGTAATGGGCGTAGCGCTTGGTGTCGCCCATGACCTCGTTTCTGGTGTGGCAGTCGATGCAGGCCATGCCCTTGCGGTGGTGGATGTCGTCGGCCAGTTCCAGGTAGAAGCGGCCGTCTGGCATACGTTTTTCCGTCGGTCCGCCAGCCTCGTACGGGGTGCCGTATTGTTCGGACTCGTAGACCCCGGTGTAGGAGCTGCCGATGCGGCCGCTGCGGTTGTGGCAGCGCACGCAGTTCTCTGTCGGCACCTTCTTGGTGAGGAGCGGGTGGGTCTTTTTGGGATCGTCTTTCTCATGATCAACCGGCATAACGCGGTGGCAGGCCGTGCAACCGCCGCCCTTTTCCCCGAACACGCCGGGCAGGTCGCCGCGCTCCTTCCAGAGATGGCAGGTGGCGCAGAGTTTGCGGTAGTAGTCCAGGGCCAGGGAGGTCTGGCCCGTTTTGATGAGCGCCTCCACCGAATAATCGCCGTTCTGGTTTTTGGCCTCCCCCCAGTAAAAGAGCAAGGTGGCGAGAATGCCGCGATTGGTGGCCATCAGCGAGTTCTTGATCTTGACCACATCCGGGGCGTGGCAGCCCTCGATGGCGCAGGTTTTTTCCACCACCCGCAGGTCGCCAGGGTTTTTGACGATACCAACGTGGGCCGCCTGCTTGGCGGCGGCCATGGGGTCGCCCAGGTGGCAGACCGAACAGCCCAGCACCTTGGCGTCATGCGCCGGCTCGAGCTGTTCCTTGTCGTGACAGGAGAGGCACATCTCCACCCGGCCGGTGGAGGTGGTGGCCAGCCTCCCCGGTCGTTTAAGCAGTCCTTCGCGGACTACCAGGGCCAGGACAATGCCGAGCAGGGCGAGGAGAGCCCAGCGACCGGCCATCAGTTTCCGCCCTCCTGGTAGTTTTCGCAGATCGGGTAACGCCGGCCGTGGCCAAAGGCCTTGGTGGTGACCTTGAGGCCGATGGCCGCCTGCTTGCGCTTGTATTCGTTGCGCCGGATGCGCCGCACCACGTCTTCCACCACGGCCTGGTCGAAGCCCATGGCGATGATCTCGGCGATAGACTTGTTTTCCTCCAGATAGGCGGCGAGGATGGGGTCGAGGAGGTCGTAAGGCGGCAGGTCATCGTCATCGCGCTGGCCCGGCGCCAGTTCGGCGGTGGGCGGGCGGGTCAAAGTACGGGCCGGGATCATCGGGCGCTCCTGGTTGATATGGCGCGCCAGGCGGTAAACCATGGTCTTGGGCACGTCGGCGATAACCGCCAGGCCGCCGCTCATGTCGCCGTACAGGGTGCAGTAGCCCACCGCCATTTCGCTTTTGTTGCCGGTGGAGAGCAGCAGGCGGTTAAACTTGTTGGCCAGGGCCATGAGCAGGTTGCCACGGGCGCGGGCCTGAAGGTTCTGCTCGGTGATATCCGGCGGCCGTCCGGCAAAGAGCGGGGCCAGGGTGGTCTGGAAACTCTCCACCACCGCGCTGATCGGAATGACCTTGAAATCGATGCCCAGGTTGGCGGCCAGTTCCCGGGCGTCTGCCTCGCTTTCCGGCGCGGAGATGGTGGAGGGCAGGGCGACGCCCAGCACGTTGTCCGGGCCCAGCGCCCGGCTGGCGAGCACGGCGGTGAGGGCCGAGTCGATGCCGCCGGACAGGCCGATGATCACCTGCGCAAATCCGCACTTGCGCACATAATCGCGGATACCCATGGTCAGGGCTCCGAGGACCGTATCGGTCTCGTCCGCGGCGGGATCGGCAAAGGGCGCGGCCGAGCCGGCCAGCAGCGCGGCGCTGTCCACCACCACCATGTCCTCCCGGCAGGCGGCGGCCTGGGCGACTATCCGACCGGCCCGGTCCATGGCCAGGCTGCGGCCGTCGAAGAGCAGGGCGTCCTGGCCGCCGGTCTGGTTGACATAGAGCAGCGGCACGTTATGCTTGGTGCAGAGATGACTGAAGATGGCGTTCTTCCGCCGCGCCTTGCCCAGGTGATAGGGCGAGGCGGCCAGGTTGATGAGCAGTTCTGGCCGGGCCGCCGTGTTTTCCAGCAGATCGGTCACCGGGTTGGTGGCATAGAGCTGCCTGGCAAAGAGATCCTTGTCGTTCCAGATATCCTCGCAGATGGTGAGCCCCAGGGTCAGGCCCTTGTAAGTACAAGGGACGCTTTGCCGGCCAGGCTCGAAGTAGCGGGTTTCGTCGAACACGTCATAGCAGGGCAGCAGGCGTTTGTGGGTGGTGAAGAGGATTTTGCCGTTCTCTAATAGTATGGCGCTGTTGTACAGCGGCTTGCCGCTGGCCTCGGGGTTGGGCAGGATGGTGCCGCAGAGCACCCCGATGCCATGGGTTTCCGTAACCAGGCGGTTGGTGGCCCGCTGCAGGTCGGCCAGGAAGGCCGGCCGCTCCAGCAGGTCCTGGGGCGGGTAGCCGCAGATGGCCAGCTCGGGGAAGATGGACAGCTCGCAGTTGGCCTCGCGGGCCCTGTCGATCCAGGCGACGATGTTCGCCAGGTTGCGATGGAAGTCGCCGATGAGCGGGTTGGTCTGAATAAGGGCGATGCGCATGTTGGGGTCCTGGGGGTGGTCGCGGCCGGCCGGGGCCGGGATAGGCCACTATAGCACAGTGTCACACGCTTTGGGATGAAAAAAGAGGTTCGTTTCGGCCGGCCAGTAGGGTATGATAGCCTTCGCCAACGGCCCGAAGGGCCGCAAAATTTATAAGTAATGCCCGTTTCCCGCCCGAATTCCATGGGCCGGGAACGATGCGAGGTGCCGCATGCGGAAGTATTTTGTCCTGGATACCAACGTGCTCTTGCACAATGCCGACTCCATTCTTTCCTTTGCCGATAACATTGTCGTCCTGCCCATGTCGGTTATCGAGGAGCTCGACCGCTTCAAGTCGCACAGCGACGAACTGGGTCGCAACGCCAGGATGGTCATCCGGGAACTGGACACCTTGCGGGCCAAGGGGCATCTGCGCGAGGGGGTGGCCACCGACCAGGGGGGCATTGTCAAGATCGTCATCGAGCAGGACATCCCGGATCAATCCGGCCTGGACATGGGGGTGGCCGACAATCGCATCCTGAGCGTGGCCCATGCCCTCCTGCAGCAGGGCGAGGTGGTCATCTTCGTGTCCAAGGATATCAACGCCCGGCTCAAGGCCGATGCCCTGGGCATCGAGGTCATGGACTTCGAGAAGCAGAAGGTCAACTTTGACCAGTTGTACAGAGGCCAGTGCGAACGGGTTGTGGACGGCGCCCTTATCGACCAGTTTTATCGGGACAAGTCCATCGCCTTGGCGGACAAGGATATCATGACCAACCAGTTCGTCCTGCTTAAAGACCAGGTCGACGAGAAGCATACCGCCCTGGGCCGCATGAATGGCGCGGGCGTGCTGGTGCCCCTTACCAAGGAATACGATGAGGCCTGGCATATCCGGCCGCGCAGCAAGGAGCAGCGCATGGCCCTGGAACTCCTTATGGACCCGGCCATCGAATTGGTCACCCTGGTGGGTCAGGCCGGCACCGGCAAGACCCTCCTGGCTTTGGCCGCCGCCCTGGAATGCACCTTGGGGCATAGGTTATATGATAAGATTCTGGTGTCCCGGCCCATCATCCCGTTTGGCAAGGATATCGGCTACCTGCCAGGCGACAAGGACGAGAAGCTCTCCCACTGGATGCAGCCCATCTTCGACAACCTTACCTTCCTCATGGGCGATGGCCACCAGAAGCGGGACGAGGGCGAGCCGGCCCGGGTCCAGGTGGAGGGCCTGATGCACAGCAAGCAGATAGAGCTGGAGGCGCTCACCTATATCCGTGGCCGCTCCATTCCCCGTCAGTTTGTGATTGTCGACGAGGCCCAGAACCTGACGCCCCACGAGGTGAAGACCATTGTCAGCCGGGCCGGCCAGGGTACCAAGATGGTGCTCACCGGCGATCCTTACCAGATTGACAACCCGTACCTGGATTCGAGCAGTAACGGCCTGGTGTACACGGCCGAGCGTCTGAAGGGTGTGCCCCTGCACGGCCATATCACCCTGACCAAAACCGAACGCAGCCCCCTGGCGGCGGTGGCCGCCGACCTGCTGTGAGTCGGAAAAACTAGCGGAGAACTGTCGTGGAATTTGAAGCCAAATGGATTGCCTGGGAGATCACGCGGCGCTGTAACCTGAACTGTGTGCACTGCCGTTCCTCTTCCGGTATGGAGATCGATGGCCATCCGGATTTTCCCTTGTCCGAGGCCATCCGCGTCCTGGACGACATCGCCGCCTATGCCAAACCGGTGGTGGTGCTTTCCGGCGGCGAGCCCCTGCTGCGGCCGGACGTCTTCGAGATCGCCGCCCATGGCAACGCCAAGGGGCTGCGCATGTGCCTGGCCACCAACGGTACCCTGGTGACCCAGGAGATCTGCGGCAAGATCAAGGCGGCGGGCATCAAGATGGTCTCCCTGAGCCTCGACGGCGCCTCGGCCCCGGTGCACGATAACTTCCGCAATCAGCCCGGCGCCTTTGCGGCCACCATCAACGCCGCCAAGTTGTTCAAGGAGAACGGCATCCAATTTTTGATCAACTCCTCGTTCACCAAGCGCAATCAGGAGGAGATCCCCAAGCTCCTGGCCCTGGCCAAGTCCCTGGGGGCCACGGCCTGGTATATGTTCATGATCGTGCCCACCGGCCGCGGCGAGGCCATCATGGATGAGCTGATCTCGCCGGCGGATTACGAAAAACTCCTGGAATGGCATTATGAGATGGAAAAGCACGAGGAGGATATCCTGGTGCGACCCACCTGCGCGCCCAGCTATTACCGGGTGGTGCTGGAGCAGGCCAAGAAGCAGGGTGATGACTTCAAACGCCGGACCTTGAAATTTTCCACCGGCGGCGCCAAGGGCTGCCTGGCCGGCCAGCTCATCTGCCTGATCGACGTGGACGGCAACGTCCTGCCCTGCAGTTATTTCCCCAAGGCGGCGGGCAATCTCCACCAGCAGTCCTTCAAGGATATCTGGGAGAATTCCACCCTGTTTGCGGAGATGCGCGATTTCAAGGGCTACAAGGGCCGCTGCGGCAGTTGCGAATACGTCGGGGTCTGCGGCGGTTGCCGGGCCAGGGCCTATGCGGTGAGCGGCGATTATCTGGGCGAGGAACCCTTCTGCACCCATGTACCTAGGAAGTTTAAAGGCTAGTGGTGGACCCGTCTGACCTGTCTGACCAGTCCGACTCGTCCGACACAGCCAGCCAGGGTGGGGTTCGTAAACCTGCCCTAACCATATAAATTCGGAGAAACGATGATGAATGACACTTTCTTGAAGGCCTGCCGGGGCGAGGCCGTGCCTTACACCCCCATCTGGATCATGCGCCAGGCCGGCCGCTATCTGCCGGAATATCATACGGTCCGGGATAAATTCACTTTTCTGGAACTCTGCAAGACCCCGGAGGCGGCCGCCGAGGTGTCCATGCAGCCGGTCGATATCCTCGGGGTGGACGCGGCCATCCTCTTTTCCGATATCCTGGTCCCCATGGAAAAGATGGGGGCCCCACTGGATTTCCTCGAAAACCGCGGGCCGGTGTTCGCCCATCCCATCCGCGACGCAGCGGCCGTCGATCGGCTGGTGGTCCCGGACCCGGAGCTTGAACTCACCTATGTCCTGGACACCATTCGCATCCTGCGCCGCGAGTTGGCCGACAAGGTGCCCCTGATCGGTTTTTCCGGGGCGCCCTTTACCCTGGCCACCTACCTCATCGAGGGTGGCGGTTCCAGGACATTCTGGCATACCAAGCAGATGATGTATCAGGCCCCGGAGTTGTACCGGAAGCTTCTGGAAAAGATCACGGCCTGCACCATCAATTACCTCCAGGCCCAGGCAGCGGCCGGGGCCCAGGCCCTGCAGATTTTCGATTCCTGGGTCGGGGTGCTGGCGCCGGATGATTACGCGGAGTTCGCCCTGCCCTATGTGCAGTGGCTCGTCCGCGCACTGAAGGAGACCGGGGTGCCGGTGATCTACTTCGCCAACAACGGCGCGACGCTTCTGGAGATGGCCAAGACCAGTGGCGCCGATGTGCTGGGGGTGGACTGGCGGGTCTCCATCGATGATGCCGTGGCCCGGCTGGGCCAGGATGTGTCCCTGCAGGGCAACCTGGACCCTGTCGCCCTGCTGCTGCCCGAGGACAGGCTGGCCACTAGGGTCGAGCGCATTATCGCGCAGGGCCGTAAGGCCCGCGGCCACATCTTCAACCTGGGGCATGGTATCCAGCCCGAAACGCCGGTGGAAAAGGCCAAGCTCCTGGTGCAACTGGTCCACGAACTGAGTGGCAAGGGGCGGGCATAAGGACGGCTGACGACGAGTGACCTGCAACGTATGATTCCCACGGTGGACGATTGTTGCCGCCTCATGGCGGAGTATGGCATGCTCGGCAATATCCGGGATCATTCCATGCTCGTGGCCCGGGTAGCGGCGTTGCTGGTTGACAATATCCGGCAGGCGGGCGCGGTCCTGTCCCGGGAGCGGGCGGTGGCCGGGGCCTTGCTGCACGATATCGGCAAGACCGCCTGTCTGAACACCGAGGAGGACCATGCCGCAAGGGGCCGGGAGATCTGCCTGGCCCATGGCATGGTCGAGATCGCCGAGATCGTCGCCCAGCACGTTATTTTGCGGGACACGGGGCGGGAGGCCTTTACGGAAGAGGAGATCGTCTATTACGCCGACAAACGAGTCAACCATGATCAGGTGGTCAGCCTGGCAGAACGGTTGGTCTACATCCTCGACCGGTACGGCCGCCAAGACGCCCGGCGTCACCAGGCCATTCGCGCGAATTTCGAGCGCTGCAAGGCCCTGGAGAACAGGATTTTTGCCGGGCTACCCTTTGGCCCCGTAGAGGTGGCGGCTCGTATTGACCAGCGGCTTTTTTGCCCTTAGGAGGACGGCATGCCTCAAGAGCAACCGGCAACCATCGGCGTCGTGCTCCTGAATCTTGGCGGGCCCGAGCGCTTGGATGATGTGGAGCCCTTTCTCTACAACCTTTTTTCCGACCGCCAGATCATCCGGTTGGGGCCAAAGTTTCTCCAGAAGCCCCTGGCCCGCCTTATTGCCCGGCGGCGTGCCCCGAAGAGTCGCGAATACTACCGGCAGATCGGCGGCGGTTCGCCACTGGCTCGCATCACCGCGGCGCAGGCGGCGGCCCTTGAAAAGGCGCTCGCCGAGCACGGCCGTTTCCGGGTGAAGGTGGCCATGCGCTACTGGCCGCCGTATGCCCGTGAAGTCCTGGCCGGCCTGGCCGCGGACGGCATCCATAATCTGGTCGCCCTTACCCTTTACCCCCATTACTCAGTGGCCACCACCGGCTCCTCATTGGATGATCTGCATAAGGCGGCGGCTGCCATGCCCGGGCAGTTCACTGTTATTGATATTCCCTCCTGGCCTACTCAGGCCGACTATGTCCGCGCGCTGGCCGACAACATCCTGGCAGGCTATCGGGCCATGGGCGAGGATGCGGCGCAGGTGGTCTACAGCGCCCACAGCCTGCCGGTCAGCTTCATCGAGGAGGGTGACCCCTACCTGGATCAGCTCAAGGAAACCATGGTCGCGGTGGAGAAACTCACCGGCCTGGCCGGCCGCCTCTGTTTCCAGAGCCGTAGCGGGCCGGTGCGCTGGCTGGCGCCGTCCACCCCGGAGATGCTTGCCGAGCTGGCCGGGCAGGGCGTCAAGGCGGTGCTTATGGTGCCCATCAGTTTCGTCTCCGACCACGTGGAGACCCTTTACGAGATCGATATCCAGTATCGGCGGCTGGCCGAGGATCTTGGCCTGAAGCTGGCCCGCGCCGCCTCGCTCAATGACCGGCCTCTCTTCATTGCCGGTCTGCGGGATTTGGTGCTTGATGCCTGTCGCGCCAATGGCCTGGAGATGTGAGGGGGCGCCATGAGCGTTGCAACACCATCGGTCCTGGCCTCAATGGCCGCACGTCTCCGTTGCCTGGGCCGGCGGGTGAGTGACTGGATATGGCTCAATCACGCACCGGCCGAAAACGGGCTGGCGCGCTGGGCTCGCGCCCTGGTCCGCGTGCTGATCATCGTTGGCAAGGAGTTTCACCTCGATCGCATTCCCATGCGGGCCAGTGCCCTTACCTTTACCGTGGTGCTGGCCATGGTGCCGCTGCTGGCGCTCGGGACCTCGGTGCTCAAGGGGCTGGGGGCCGGCGGCCAGATGCGCCAGGCGGCCTATGCCTTTATCGCGCAGCTTGATGCCCCACATGAGCTGGCGTCTGCCGGGCCTGTCGTGCCGGCCGTGGTCGGCCGGGAGCCCGCCGTTGGCCGCAACCTTTCCTCCCACCTGCACCGGGCCGTGGACCAGGTGTTTGACTATGTGGACCAGACCAACTTCGCGGCCCTGGGTTTTTTCGGGATCTGCGGCCTGCTGCTGGCGGTGGTGGCCCTCCTGAACAGCATCGAGGAGGCCATGAACTGCATCTGGAAGGCGGACCGCCGCCGGTCGATGGGCCGGAAGATCCTCGACTACTTCGCCGTCATGATCCTCCTGCCGGTCGCCCTCAACCTGGCCCTGGCCACCGAGGCGGTCCTGCGGAGCCCGCGACTGTTCGGCTGGCTGCAAGGGGTACTGCCCATGCCCTGGCTGGGCGGTTTTCTGCTCCACCGGCTGCCCTTGGTGGTGGTGGCGGTAACCTTCAGCCTGCTCTACCGTTTTCTGCCCAACACCCGCGTCCGCCTCCTGCCCGCCTTGGTTGGCGGCCTGGTAGGCGGGGTGGGCTGGTTTGTCGTTCAGTCCCTGTACGTTGGTCTGCAGATCGGCGTGGCCAACTACAACGCCATCTACGGTTCCTTCGCCACCCTGCCGCTCTTCCTGCTCTGGCTCTACGTCGACTGGCTGGTCTTCCTGCTGGGCGCCGAGGTGGCCTACGCCATTCAGGAGTGGCCTGATTATGTCCGGGAGGAGCAACGCCTGTTGCCCAGCCTGCGGTTGGCCCTGGCCTTTACCATCCTGGCAGCGGCCGGGGCGGATATGCACGGCCGCACCGTCACTACATTCCATAGCCTGGCCGAGCGGATCAGGCAGCCGGGTGGTTTCATCCGGCTGGTGCTCGATGAACTGGTGCGCACCGGGCTGCTGCGCCGGATCGACGGCCGGGAGCCGGGATACGCGCCCGCCAAGCTGGGCGATGAACTCCAGCCGGCGGTGGTGGTGGATCTGATCCTGGGCCACGAGGTGGCGGCCAGCGACCTGGCGCGGACCGCCCT
>Ga0100394_1003867_pt1 | contig 12263 bp, 13 predicted proteins | sample CryGeymeta201518_FD_81549 | JGI IMG/M metagenome (GOLD analysis project Ga0100394, IMG submission 81549) | Groundwater microbial communities from Crystal Geyser aquifers in Utah, USA - Crystal Geyser metaG 2015-18 | ecosystem: Environmental > Aquatic > Deep subsurface > Groundwater | place: USA... | reverse complement strand
TGGAGATGCCTTTGGCAGCGGAATGCTTTCAGCTCTTATTAAGGGAAAATCATTAGAAGAAGCTTTGATCTGGGGAACAGTTAATTCGGCTTCGGTGGTTTCTTTTGTCGGCGCTCAAAAAGGTCTTTTAAAAGAAAGTGAAATGGCAGACTGGATAGAGAGGGCCAAGTCATCGGGGGTAAAAGTTGAGGAGTTTTAGTTACCGGATCACTTCAGAAACTGAAAAGTTGAGAGGATTTGATTGAGAATTGATTTATCTACATTGGAAACGAAGCGAACGGAAAGGTTTTTGGTCGGGTGTTTAATGGTTGATGTCGACCAGTTGGGGTCGGGGGAAGGAGGAGAATCAATAATCTCGGCCTCGATGCCGTTTTTGTTTTCAAGGGCTTGGATTTTCACAAATTGACCCGGTGGATTAGGGGGTTCAAACCTTACTATGTACTCGAAATTTGAAGAGGTCTCCGCTTGTTTCCAGTCCGGCGGGATCTTGACCATATAGCCATATTTTGTATTTGTATATGTTTTCCAGTTGGCGGTTCCCTCCTGCGCTGAAGCTTCGGTGGGCGAGGGGATCGGTGTGGCTTGAACCTCAACTTGTATTTGGGCAAGTTGTTTAGTGAGATCTTGAACTTTAAGGAAAAGATAGCCGCCAATCAAAAATGTAATTAATAACAAAACTGAAAGCAGAATTACCACTAAATTATTCTTTTTTGGAAGTACAGGAGAAACCGGTGGTGTCGTAGATTGCGGTGGAGTGGGGGGGTTTGTGTTCTGGGCTGTTTGATTTTCCATATGAATTTACCTTTTGTAGGTAGATAGTTTATAGATAAGAAATATGGTAGTTATTCCCAACAATAGGGCAATGGCAAGGAGATTATTACTTAAATTCATTTTTTGATTTTTACTTTTTTATTTGTTTTTCTGTTTAAATATGCCACAGTCAAAGCAATTACCGATATGAAACCGGCTACAATGAGAAAGAGATAAGTAAAGACGATAATGTCGTTTTGAGTGATATTAATCATTATTCTCAATTCTACCTAAAAGATAAAGACTTGCAAATACGCAACCGAAAGCCGACAGGCTTCCAAGAAGGATAGTAATAATCTTAAGGGGTGTAAAAGTTGAAATACCTATGCTGCCTAACAATAAACCTTTGGCTATATCAAAGAAAAGCCCGGAAAGACCTTTTATTTGACTGTTATTTAGATTAATTTCCATTATCTAAAAACTTGAACGTAGAGAGGATTTGGGTCTGGAGAGCGAGGAAGATAGAGATAGAGACAAGCAATAATACAGCAAGCACAATCACTACTAAATTATTCTTTTTTGGAAATACAGGAGAAACCGTTGGTGCTGCAGGCTGCGGCGAGGCAGGGAAAGTTGGATTTTCTGGCTCCACGCTTTAATTATAGATATGTAAGTGGTAAATTAAAAGTGTGAAGATTTTTGTCACTAGAAAAATTCCGGGAGAACATTTGGATAAATTGATGGCAGCGGGGTATGATGTTGATGTTTCTATCTTTGATAGACCTCTTCTTCCTGAAGAACTTATTCAAAAAGTAAAAGGGGTTGATGCCATTATCTCTCTTCTGACCGATAAAATTGACGGGACCGTGATGGATGCGGCCGGCGCAACTTTGAAAATAATTGCCAACTATGCGGTTGGTGCCGATAACATTGAAGTCAGAGGGGCAACCGATCGTGGAATTGTCGTGACCAATACTTCCAGTGCCGAAGTGGATGAAGCGGTGGCGGAACATACCTGGGCTTTGATTTTATGCCTATCAAGAAGAATCATTGAGTCGGATGAGGCCGTGAGGAGAGGGGCCTACCGGGGTTGGGAACCGGATATTTTTTTGGGCAGAAATGTTGTCGGTAAGACCCTAGGAATTATCGGTTTGGGGAAAATCGGAACATGTGTGGCCAAGCGGGCTAAGGGCTACAGCATGAATGTTTTATATAATAAACATAACCCCGACCTAGAGAAAGAACAGCAATTTGGGATTAAATTTGCTTCTTTAGATGAATTATTAGCAAATAGTGATTTTATTACCCTTCATGTTCCGCTGACGGAGGGAACCAGACACTTAATAAATGCGGCCACTTTGGCCAAAACCAAAAAAGGCGCCTTTTTGATTAATACCGCCAGGGGCGCCGTAGTTGAAGAATGTGCCTTGGTTGAATCTTTACGCAGCGGCCATTTGGCCGGGGCGGCTTTGGATGTTTTTGAAAATGAGCCCACAATTCACCCGGAACTGATTAATATGCAAAACGTGATTACGACCCCCCACGTTGCCTCGGCTACATACGAGGCCAGAGATAAAATGAGTCAGCAGGTAGTTGAAGCAGCTTTGGATTGTCTTGCCGGAAAAATGCCGGAAAATATCGTCAATAAAGATGTTTGGCCTGCCCGCAGATGCTAAAGCATCAGCTTTTGCGGGCGGGGAGAAAAGAAGAGTATGAAACTGTTTGACAGAAGTAAAGATGAGATTAAGGATCTAAAACCTCAGAACAAAAGAAAAAGGAAAGAGTCGATTTTACCTTGGGGAAAGAAAGAAAGGTTAATTATTCTATCATCCCTTTTAATAACAGTGCTGGTTTCGGTTTTCTTTTCGTTTTCATCGGGTAATTTTGTACCTCCCCAATTCCCGAATTTTAACTTAGACAACATTTTTAAGGGAGAAACAATAATCATAGGGAATAAGGCGGCGGTTGAAAAAGCAGTCAGGCAGAAAAAGGCTGAAAAAATAATTACCGAGTTTAAAAATAAGACCAATAATTTAAAAGGAACTTACGCATTTGAAGTGATTGATCTTTCAAATGGGTTTAAATTCGGAGTTAATCAGAATAATGTGATGCAGGCAGCCTCGTTAATTAAACTTCCTTTAATGCTTTACGTTCAAGGAAAAGTTGATGATTCTAAACTTGAGGCGATCGGTAAAAGATCCGACAACAATGTTTTTATGGACCTGGTAACCAAATTTGGAAAAAAGACGGTTCAAGATTACATCGATAGTTTAGGATTAAAAAACACTTCTTTGGAAGAAAATTTAATTATACCCTCCGAGGTGGGGGAAATATTTTTAAAACTCTACAAAGACAAAAATGAAAAAATACTTAACTTTCTGACGGATACTATTTTTGAAAAATGGATTAGAGCAGGAATCCCTGAAGACATTAAAGTTGCCCATAAATATGGCCGGGAGGCTGGAGTTGTTAATGATGCGGGCATTATTTATTCCAAATCCCCTTTTATTTTGGTTATTATGACTCAAGGGGTGGATGAACTTGAGGCAGACAGGTTGATACCGGAACTAACAAAAATGATATACTCGGGATATGCGGAGAATCAAAACATTCGCTAGGACGTTTTGAAACAGCTTAACCAAACCTTCATATTATAAAGATGTACTTAGTGCTAAATTTTCTTTTTCTGTTAAATACCTTTATGATTCAAACTTATCCGGCTGAATTGAAGCTTACCTTAAAGGAAAATAAAATTACCACAAACGTTAAAGAGCCGTATTTTATTGATTTGGCGGAAGGGAATAAAGAAGCAATTGCTCCGTTTAGCCACTTTATAATCATAAACACGAAAGGGAATCCCGAAGACGTCAAAAATCTTGATTCTTTATTTCTCATAACGGGAGATAACTTAGTTGTTTCCGAAGGAAAGGCAAGCGGAAGCTATAGAGTAATTTCACTGGGAAGCACCCTTTCGAAAATTCCCAATAAAGAAAAATCTTTCTTACGCAAAAACATATCAAATGTCCCTGCATGGAGCAACAATTCCGATTACATTATCATTTATATTTGGTTTTTCCGGACTCTATCCGTATACTTCGCTTGTTTCCTGGCTAGCCTTCTTTGTCTTTATGTTGGTGGTTATCTTGCGGCAAGATCGTTCCTAAGGCAAGTTAACTTCAATTTGAGCAGCCGGTTCCAATATTTGAGGCTGCATTGTTGGTTGCGGAGTTGAAACCGGCAGCGGTATACAACCCAAGACATTTTCTTTTAAGAAATATTCGGCTTTTCCATAGCAGTCTTTTTTAATAAGTCCATCGGGTATTTCCCAGTTTTTGCTCATAGCGCTTCCCAATAAATTAGTCATTATTTTGTTCCAGATGGGAGATGCCCCTGTTACTCCCGAGGCAACTCTCGACATCGGGGTGGAATCGTTGTTGCCGACCCAAACTGCAACCAGATAGTTTTGATTGAAGCCAAGAGTTAAATTATCTTTAAGATCGTTACTGGTTCCTGTTTTTACCGCCACTTCCGGATGATTTGAAATAACCAAATATGATCTTGTACCAAATTCGGGAGCGCGGGCGTTATTATCTTTTAAAATATCGATTAACTGATAGGCAACTCTTGGATCAACAACTTCGGGGAAATTTGAATTTCCGTTTTCTTCTAATTGCTCTCCTTTATAATTTTTTACTTGGGTAATTGCCGTTATGGTTGGTCTTTTTCCCAGGTTGGCTATGGTCGCAAAAACCTGAGCAAGATCAATAAGTTTAATATCTCCGCCGCCTAAGGTTAAGGAAAGACCATATTTTGAAGGATCCTGCCAAGTTGTAATTCCCATTGCCCTTCCCTGATCAATCATTTTGGTTACCCCGTATGAAGCAAGAACCTTAACCGCTGGGATATTTCTTGACTGGGCCAAAGCACTTCTTAAGGTAATTTTTCCGCGGTATTCTCCATCATAATTTCTTGGGGTGTATGCGGGAAGTCCGGCTACTTTGAATACAGTCGGTGAATCATCTAAGATAGTTGCCGGAGTAAACCCGTGAGAAAGGGCATATGAGTAATTGACAATTTTAATAGATGATCCTGGCTGCCTTAATCTTAAGGTAACATTGACGTTTCCTCCATTGGGGTCAAAATAATCCTTTGATCCAACCATGGCTAAAATTTCCCCGGTTTGGGGGTTAACGACAACCGCCGCACCGTTTCCTACCCTTAAACTTTTGAGTTTATCCACCTCATCTTTAACTATTCCTTGGACCATTTTTTGAATTTCATAATCTAAGGTGGTGGTTACTTCCAGGCCTCCTTTTTCGACTACACCCTCACCGTATTTATTAACCAAGATTTGTCTGACATACATGACAAAGTGGGGAGCTTTGATATCTTTATTTCCCGGAATTATTTTAATTTCTTCTTTCTTTGCCTCTTCCTCCTGCTCCTGAGTGATGAATTTATTTATTCTCATCAGCCTTAAAACATCATCCCTTCTTTGTATCGCCAGTTCAGGGTTACCGCCAAACGGTGAGAATTTAGTCGGGCTTTTGGTCAAACCCGCAAGATAGGCCGCCTCGGACAGGGTTAACTCATTCAGGTCTTTACTGAAGTATTCCTGAGCCCCTTCCTTAATTCCGTAGGCGGTTCCTCCGTATGAGACTTCGTTTAAGTACATCTCAAGAATTTGGTCTTTGGTAAAAACTCTTTCAACCTGCATAGCCAAAATTATTTCTTTGATCTTTCTGGTAATAGTTTTTTCAGGACTTAAAAGAGCGTTTTTAACAAGTTGTTGGGTAATTGTAGAACCTCCGGAAAGTTCCTCCTTCTCAACGTTTCTAATCAAGGCCCTAATGATCCCCCTAATAGAAAAGCCCGGATGGGAATAAAACTCCGCGTCTTCGGCAGCCAAGGTTGCAAGCCTGACATGAAGAGGAATATCTGAAAGGGAAACTAAAGTTCTATTCTGATCTTTAAAGATTTTATAGAGAAGTACGCCGTTTCTATCGTATATTTTGGTTGAAACTTGTAAGGGGCGTGAGGTTAAGTCTTTGGGGGAGGGAAGACCCTTAAAAAATAAAAAATAAAAAATAAAAAATAAAAATGCTAAAAAAAGAACGAAAGCAATAATTTTGGGTTTGAGTTTTAACTTAGGAACCTTAAGTTTCGGGAGCTCGATTTTAAGCTTGGGGGCTTTATAGATAATCCGTTTGAATTTGGGATATTTTATTCGTAGTCTAACAAGATCAAGGATTAAATTACGAATTAAATAAAGAAAACCCAAAAGAGCGATAACAACTAAAGAAAGAGCCCAATAGAAGGGTTTACCAATCAGAGCGAGGAGCTTTTTGACAGCCTTGAGCATTTGGCGGTATTGTACCAGCTTTATAGCCAATAAAGAAGAAATTGTTTAATTGGGCTTGACAAATAAACACTGTACATATAAGATATGTACAATGCAGATTAAGAGTAGGTTAGTTGAGTTCGAATGGGATAAGTGGAATCTAGACAAAAGCTATGTTAAACACGGAGTCACACCTAAAGATGTAGAAGAGGTGTTCGTTGATGAATTGTCATTTGTTTTGCCGGATATAAAGCATTCTCAAAAAGAAGAAAGATTTATTATTGTTGGTAAAACTCTGGAGAAAAAAGATCTGTTTGTCGTCTTTGTGGTTAGAGGGAAAAAGGTTAGGATGATTTCGGCAAGAAGAATGCACAGGAAGGAGGTGTTGAGATATGAAAAGCTTAAAGAAAATACCAAAGTTTAAATCAGAAAAAGAGGAAAGTCTTTTTTGGCAAAAAGTTGATTCTACCGAGTATGTGGATTGGTCGAAAGCAGAAAGATGGATTTTTCCGAATTTAAAACTTACCTCCACACCAATCACAATAAGAATTCCGGATACATTACTGAACAGGGTTAAGATGCGAGCCCATCAGAAGGACATCCCTTACCAGTCTTTGATTAAACAGTATATTTATGGGGGATTGGAAGCTTAACAATTTGGCGGTATTGTACCAGCTTTATGGGAAAAGTAGAAAAAGTATAACAAGTATTACAGGTATTACAGGTGTCAATTTTGAAGTTTTAGGTCTTGGGTATATATTCTAGTCTAGAAATGCATTTGTCATGGTAGGGAACAGTTTTACCTGGACCACGTTGACAATTTCGGTATATAACCATTCTCGGTTCTGCCTTTTTTACATTAGTCGTGGTGTTAAGGATGCGTTCCCCAGATGCAATGATAATCTGTTCGGTTTCTTCTACAGCTCCCTCAACCGCTGTTTGTCCAAGCAGACAGTTTGTACAACGTTTCATTATAACCTGTAGTATAAGGCGGTGTGTGTGTGAATGTCAAGGATTAAGGGAGCGGATATTTTATTACTGCCGAAGTTGAGGCAATAGGGCAATCCATGCAGTAAATGGTTCCTAAAGGGTCCACATAAACAGGCCTATTTTGGGTTGAAACTTGATCAGGTGGCGTATCCGATCTTGCCTGCTGTTGGGTTGAGTTTATAATAGTTAAATCCATTCTTTCTCCGGTGGTTTTTTCCGGAATAGTTCCTTCCATGAAATATTCAAATCTTGTCGGGCACCCGGGATTTCCTTGATCTCCTGTTGGCAGAAGCCCATCAACCGCACAGATTGTTTTTCCTACAATGCTATCGGGCTGGCCTGGCCAGGCGTGTCCTTCCTCATTTTTGTCATAGACCCCCTTTTCGGCTTTATCCAAAACCGCCTTCATGACTTTATTCCAAATAGGAGAAGCCCCCGATATTCCTGAGACAGCTCCTGACATGGGAGTATTATCATTATTTCCCACCCAGGTAACCACCACAGCCTGCGGGGTAAAGCCTATGGTCCAATTGTCGCGTCTGTCATTGGTTGTTCCGGTTTTAACTGATACTTCCGGATGGTTTTTGACATTAAGGTAAGACGATTCCCCGAAAGCCTGCATTCTGGCATTGTTGTCAAGTAAAACATGTGAGATCAAAAACGTTACATCGGGCGGGAGAACGCGCTCACCAGTAAGTTCAATATCGGTGGGTTTTGTTTCCTCATAAATCTTTCCTTTCCAGTCGGTAATTTTAGTGATTGCCAGAAGCGGCTGCTTAATACCGCTATTGGCAAAAACACCGAAAGCAACAGCCATATCGTAAGGCCTGACCTCGCCTCCGCCTAAAGTTAGGGACAGACCATAATTTTTGGGATCTGTCAGGGTGGTTAAACCCATTTGGTTGGCAAAATAAACCAAATTCTCAATGCCGTTTAAGGCTAAGACTCGAACTGCGGGAAGATTGTATGAGTTTCCTAGCGCAAATCTAGCCTGCACCAGTCCGTGGAATGTTCCATCATAATTAACCGGACAATAATCTTCCTGGCCGGCTACCTTAAGACAGGTTGGAACGTCGGCAAGGGTAGTGGCCAGATTTATTTTCTTGTCTCTTAGGGCAAGAGCATAGTTAATGGGTTTAATTGATGAACCCGGTTGTCTATTGGCTAAGGTTACATTTACATTTCCGTCTTCGTCTTTGGCAAAGTAATCGTAGGACCCAACCATGGCCAAAATTTCTCCGGTTTTAGGCCTGGTGACAATTGCGGCGCCATTTCCGACCCTTTGTTTCTTAAGCTTGCCCACTTCGGTTGCAACCGTAGTCTGAGCCAGATCTTGTAAATTAAGATCAAGTGTGGTTGTTACTCTTAATCCACCCTGTTCCACCAATTTCTCCCCGTATTTTTCGGTTAACTGTTCTTTTACCCAAAGGGCAAAATGCGGAGCTTTGGGAGGGGTAATTTGGGTGAAGCGGAGTTCTTCTTTAGACGCTTTATCGGCTTCCTCCTTAGTTATCTTTTTGTTGTCAACCATACTTTTAAGAGCCGTAGCTTGCCTTTCCTTGGCGTATTCGGGGTGGGCCCCAAACGGGGAATATTTTGTGGGAGATTGGGGAAGCCCGGCAAGGAGCGCCGCTTCCGCAAGGGTTAAATCTTTAGCTGCTTTATTAAAGTAAAGTTCGCTGGCAGACTCAATTCCATATGCGGTTGAGCCGTATGGAATTTGGTTTAAATACATTTCAAGTATCTGGTTTTTGGTGTAAATTGTTTCAACAACTAAAGTTAAAGCAAACTCTCTTACCTTCCTTCTAATTGTTCTTTCTTGAGTAAGAAGAGAGTTTTTAACAAGTTGCTGAGTTATAGTAGAGCCTCCCTGAAGCTTTCTTTTAAATACAATATTGAAGACAGATCTCAAAATTCCCGTCGGAGAAAACCCCGAATGCTTATAAATCTCCTTGTCTTCAATTGAGATTGTTGCGTCAACTACATATTGAGGCATTTCTTTCAAGGCAATCGGGGTTCTTCTTTGTTGGGTATAGATTTCATAGATTAATTTTCCGTTTCTGTCGAAAAGCTTGGTGGAAACGGGGATGGCGTCCGATGAAAGCTTGGTTGGAAAAGGGAGCCCCCAAAAAAGCCACAAAGAAACGGAAATTAGGACAGAAAAAAATATTATTTTTTTCTTTTTTCTTTCGTCAAGTTTTACCAACATGATATTATTGATTATATTATGGATAATGATATTCGAGAACTATTAGATGAATCGTTCCTTTTGTTGAAGCTATTTGAAGAAGAGCCGGGGGAATTTAAAGATTATTCGTTTATTGTTTTTCCGGCAGCCAAAGCATATGAGGGATTTTTAAAGAAGTTATTTTTGGATAAGGGATTTATTACCCAGGATGATTACTACGGAAAGCGCTTCAGAATTGGCAAGGCCCTAAATCCCTTCCTTGAAAAGGAAATGCGAGAAGAAAGCGTATATGACAAGGTAGTCGAATATTGCGGGGGAAAGACTCTGGCTGATTTCTTTTGGGAAACCTGGAGGGAGTGCAGAAACACTGTTTTTCATTGGTTTCCTAATGGAAAAAACATAGTTACCTTACCTGAGGCAAGACAAAAGCTGGAAATGATTGTTAAGGCAATTGATGAAGCCTTTAAAGAGTGCAATACTAGATGAATGTCTAAAAAAGAAAAAATCGTAAAAAACATTACAATCTACGCAATCTTTATTTTGATAGTCTGGGGCTTCTATAGAGTTTTATTTAAACTTCCCGACAATATCGAGGAAACTATTCTTAAACCCATTATCTGGCTTACGCCACTTTTTTTCCTTCTTAAGAAAGAAAAACTTGGAATTCCATCTTTGGGAATAACTCTCAAAAATCTATTTCCTGCAATTTACTTAAGTCTTGGTCTCGGGGCCATATTTGCAATCGAAGCGATATTTTTAAATTTTTTGAAGTATAAAACTTTTAATTTTGGAGCAAATATAGGGGAGGGAGGATTAATGCTTCCTTTGCTGGTTTCTTTTGCAACAGCCATTTCGGAAGAAGTTTCCTTTAGGGGCTATATTTTTAATAGACTTTGGGGGGTTTTAAATAATGAATGGTTGGCAAATATTTTAACAAGCTTCGTTTGGGCTCTGGTGCATATTCCCGTAACCGTTTTTGTCTGGAAATTAAGTCTTTCTGCAGCCATTCTTTATCTATTTCTTACTTTTCTTTTTGGATTGGGATCTGCCTTTGTCTTTGCCAGAACCAAAAATATATTCTCTTCAGTCTTTCTTCATGTCCTCTGGCAATGGCCGATCATTCTTTTTAGGTAAGTTTTTATAACAGCATTCAAGAACACTCCGCAATTCATTGCGGAGATGAATTGAACGCTGATATGTCATCCTCCTTTGGAGGGATACCCCGCTCTTTAGAGCGGGGAGGATGTCATTTGACACAGATTGAGTAAAGAAGTAGTATTACAATTACCTGATGAAAAAGAGGACTTTCGCCTTTGGCGTGAAAAAGATTGCGGTAGTTTTGTCTACAGTTACTTTAGCATTTATTATTCTTGCAATTTCGGTTCTTCGCTCATCAGCAATTAGACCTAATATAGATGTTTATTCAGCTACCCCCAAGCCGGTGTTAAAGGAGGGGGCTCAAGAGAAGAAGATTGAAATAATGTATGTCATGCCGTTTCCCGGGAGAATCCTTCCCGACAGCCCCTTTTGGCCAATAAAGGCGTTGAGAGATAAACTTTGGATGGGAGTTACCACAAATCCGATGAGAAAGGCGGAACTTTCTCTTTTGTTTGCCGACAAAAGGCTGATATCATCATACGAACTATTTAAAATAAATAAACCGCTTCTTGCTCTTAGCACACTAACCAAGGCAGAAAAGTATCTGGAAGCGGGAAGTGTTATTGAGAAAAAAGAAAGACAGAAAGGTCTGGATACAAAATCCTTTTTGTTTACACTGGCTACGGCTTCTTTGAAACACCGTGAGGTTGTCGAGGAAATGTTAAATATTGTCCCGGACGATATTAAACCGGAGGTTATAAAAATGGAGGATTATCCCAAAAATGTTTATAAGGAGTGCCGCGACGCCCTTCAATCACAGGGGGCCTTTGCTCCCGAAAATCCCTTTGATACCGATTAAAATAAGTCTTTGGTTTTAATTAGTTCCTCGGGGGTGGGTGGATTACCGAAAAAATATTGCGGTTATCGAATAATTTTAGGCAGGGGTTGAATTTGGAGTGATAGTTTTTGACATAAATGTTGCTAGTTGACGGCCCACAAGTGGTGTTGATATACACGTACTATTACTATCCCTAGTGTTTTTTGTTTTCATGTATGAAATGTCCTTTTTGTCAGTTTAACGATTCGGAGGTTTTGGAATCGAGAGTGATCGAAGACGGGCGCTCTATTAGAAGAAGAAGAGAATGCCCAAAGTGTAAGAAGCGCTTTACCACCCAAGAGAAAGTTAAAGATTCGGTCTTATGGGTGATTAAGAAAGACGGGAGAAGGGAACTTTTTGACAGAGAGAAAGTTAAAAGGGGAATTGCCAGAGCTTTAGAGAAAAGACCGGTGGCGATGGGAGTGATTGATGAAATTGTGGGAGAGGTTGAAAGGGAAATGCTCAAAGAAGAGAAAGAAGAAATTCCCACAACAGTAATCGGCAAAGCAGTCCTTAGAAGGTTAAAGAAGGTTGATAAAGTGGCCTGGCTACGCTTTGCCAGCGTCTACTTTGAGTTTGAGAACTTAGATGATTTTGAAAAGATAATTGATTCCAAAAAATGAAAAGCAAAAAAATTAGTCGCCTTACCCTTGAATCATTGATATTTCCTCCATACGAAAAAATTAAGGAAGATATTTATAAAAAAGCAGGATCAATACCAGAAATACCAAAAGATCTTAAGAAGGGTATCTGGACTCAACAGGCAATTAAAGTTTTGCAGGAAAGATATTTAATGAAGGATGGTAAAGGGAAAGTCATAGAAACTCCGGAAGAGATGTGTTGGAGGGTTTCCTGGGAAATAGCCTCGGCAGAGGCAAGATGGGGAAAGACGAGAAAAGAAGTAATGGGTGTTGCCAAGGATTACTACAATTTGCTTACTAAGCATGAATTTCTTCCAAATTCCCCGACTTTAATGAATGCCGGAACCGGCAATAACCTGCAGTATTCGGCTTGTTTTG
>Ga0100394_1003857_pt1 | contig 12284 bp, 10 predicted proteins | sample CryGeymeta201518_FD_81549 | JGI IMG/M metagenome (GOLD analysis project Ga0100394, IMG submission 81549) | Groundwater microbial communities from Crystal Geyser aquifers in Utah, USA - Crystal Geyser metaG 2015-18 | ecosystem: Environmental > Aquatic > Deep subsurface > Groundwater | place: USA... | reverse complement strand
GATCCTATATCATCTCGCTAGAAGCCAATAAGAATTGTGATGACTGACTTGTGGGATTCGAAAAAAAGGCCCAGGCATTGTTGTGAGGTGCAATGGAGAACGGTTGTGATCCTAAGGAAATCTCATTGAGATGTGTGCTTAATAGTGGTGGTGGCAACAGCAGCAGCCCCAAACATTCCTTCAGATATAACAAAAGAGCAAAGATGACGAGAAAAGGCGATGGTGGTCTCATAGTCCATTGTTATAATTGATTCCTCGCGTTATCATTTACTGTATTTATTTTTTCATGATGTATTTATTCGAATAATAGTAATAATATTCTAAAATTAACAGTAGGTCTCTAGTATGAGTACGTATTGTGCATATTATTATGATGATAATGACAATGATGTGTTAAGTGATATGCAGTAAGGTTAGAAATAATGAAAGTGCAGATCGATGGTGTCGTACGTACAAGGTGGGAATCAAAAAAATGTGTCATGTGCAGAACAACAATATTGATTGATACTACTTTGATGGGAATACCAAACGATGGTATGAGGACAACTGCACAATTGAAAAAGGAATTACTACAGATTCTTCAGGGATTTTGTCGATTAAAGGATGTATACCTGCGCAATTCTTTTCCAGAATGCATGGTCCCGATCAAAGGCGCAATTCTCTCCACAGGTAGGCTGCTAATTCGACAGCGCGCGGCATTCTCGCGAGGTAGGAGCTGCTATTAGGCCATTTGGAAATTATATAGCTACAATATGTCCAACAACGAAGCAAGGAAGGTGTCCAACACATTGTAAGATCAAAGTGAAAATTATGGAAAGAAACGTTTCCATCAAATTGGTTTCAGTAAGCCCAAGCAAATCTTTGAACTACACTTCTTGATGTTCAATTGGGGGAAGGGGCTACAGTTTCCAACCCAAAAAAGGTGGATCACAATAGCATCGTGATTTCACCCAATTACCTAAACACGGGCATTGGTTATCTAAACAGGTAGAGAGGTTTTAAATCGTGACATACTAGCTACAGTACTAGCCACTATTAGTAGACGCTAGTCCTTGCTTATTACGGGAGCCCCCATACTACTACCTGGTAGCTAGTCACTATTATTATTAGAGGGTTTGTCCTTATAATTAACTCACTGCATCAGTTAATTTAGGTAGGAACTTGGATCTTGCTCAGGCGATAAGTTACATAATGGAGTATTTTTTAGGATCCGGATTCGGCTCATAAAATAGCTCAGGCAAGATCCAGCAGTATTGTTAAAAAAAACTTGCAGATAAAAAGTAACCACTATAACGATGAGCAAATAAAAGAAGATGACAAGCTCCTACTATACTACTTCTCTGATGCCCTCTGGGAACCGGTTGGTGACGAATTCCTTTTGTCCGCAATTGACTGGTTTCCCCATGCTCAAGCCAGTTGCAGTTGTCCAACCCATATCCGAGGCATTGGAGCTGTCCTCGAATGGAGACAGTCTTAGTTGGATCGTTGGGGCTCCTCCTTTGGCAGATGGGAAAGGAACTGAGGAAGATGAACGTCAATTCATGGTTCAACTGGGAAATGGCGATCGATTGTCTGTTCGATACACCGACGTCGGTGGCGATCGCACTGACGACACTCCTGCCGAGCTAAACAAAATCCAACAGTGGCCCGGAACGGACAGCGCAGATCGTCCTTTAGTTGCAATGCGTGAATCTATAGTTGACGCGGCAGTGACCGAAAACAAGCAAAGTGTGTCAGTAGCTAACACCAGCCTAATGTTCTTTCAGCCAGTTCCACAATTTCTTCCTGTATCTCCAATCAGCGCCAATGTTCCCGTTCCCGACGGCGGATACCTCTTTGTGGAGGAATCAATGAATGGAACGTACCAGCTGACTCAGTATACAAGTAATAAAACGGACGTTACGCACGACAGTCTGAGATCGCAGGTACTCAATCCCTTGCCAGATACTCAGTGGGCATTCTCCGCCAAACAAAAAACAAATGGGCTCTGTACTCTCAAGCAACCACCCGTTACAACCATGGAGTGATTGGAGACGCCCTGGAAGGTAACGCCTTGTCCGTCCTGAGCTGGAATTCCGAAACTAATCAAGTAGAATTTCAGAGTCAGACCACCTTGGACCAAGAAAACGCCGACAATGGTGGAGCTGATACTGTATTCGAGGGGTTGGGGCCTATGTGGGCTGATATCAATGACGATGGCCACGATGACTTGGTCACGACTGTATCAAACAGCAACGTTGGAGCCAGACTACGCATCTACCAGACGGACGGCCTAGAAATTTTGGCTCAGGCACCGCCTATTGGAACCGGGGGGCGGTGGTTACATCAGCTGGCTGTCGGACAATTGGGCCCGAACGGAGAAACAGAAATAGTCGAAATCAGGTTGCCACATGTCGGTGGTGTTGTCCAATATTATCGCTACATTAACGAGGATAATATTGGCGAACTTAAGATGGTGGCTTCAACTTCTGCATATACTTCTCATGATATTCGAACAAGAAATTTTGATCGTGCAGTTGTTGCGGACTTCAATGGTGACGGCATTCCGGAATTAGCGGTACAAAATCAAGCAAAGGATGCACTCATGGGCTTGCAACGTACCGTAGGTGGTGTTGAGGAAGTATGGGCAGTGTCGCTGTCCAGCCCAGTTCACTCAAATATAGGCGTCAGCTGCAGCCGTAGCGGTATACGGGAAATTTCATTTGGAACAGAAGCCAACGACTTTGTACGCCTGCAATTTGTTCCTCACAACATCACCGTCGTCCATAATATCGAAGAAAGTCATGAAGAAGGAGTTACGGAGAGTGGTGTCGAGGCTACCTCGAATGAGTCCGGCACTGCAACAAGTGGAGCAAGAAAAATGTTGGCCGGTTTTAGTTTTCTCTTATGGGCTGCCTTCGTTCATGTTGATTTATCCTAAACCAGTACATACATGAATTAAGTAACATAATTTTAAACCAATACGGCGTCTTCGCGTGTACATGTATGAAGAGTGTAATGGATCTTTCAGCACATCAATCGATCTCGATGACGGTTGGTAATCCACTGGCTTTTCGTCATCAGAACAGTTCACGATAGCGTGGAAAATAGCAACACTCCCAAAGTAAGCGCGGCATCCGACAATTGGTGCGCTCCTCGAGATTCACCTGACAAGGCGCCAGCAGTCCCGAAAGCACCAATAGATAATACCATCAAGGTCAAGGGAGTGCCCGATTATTTCTCCTACGGTAGTATCATTACTTGTGTGATAAGGACAATATCGTTTTTAAATAGGTATTCTGATGTCTAAGCTAGTTTTTGTTTTGAAAGTAAAAATTCTCATTTCAATTTGTTTTTCCTACAATTCGAAACCAACATCGTCAATTGAGGCCTGACCGCAATTTACCGTCCGCCTAGTGCCTAGATATTGTTGCACATCTGTGCAATCAACTAGCGAGCTACTTCTGCTACATTACAGGGGAGTGTGTGGCTTAAGGCTGAACCTGCTTGGACCAACTGAACTTGCATCGTGTGAGTGTTGAACACTCGTTCGGCTTTCCTGCGGTTGAGACCGTTGAATTTATGGTACTTAAGGATGCTTGATTATCCAGATTTACACAAATCCAAATCTTGCACAATCCCAATTTATAATCGAATAGAAACAATCATCATGTGCAGCCGTCTTCTGATCCTGCTGATACTGCAAATGGCAAGCGCGAATGAGCAAGCTTCATCTCTTCGGTCTTCCCGTGCACTCCAAACAACATCGGCGCCCACGGGTTCTCCCTCTACTACAGTGCCAACCACCGCACCAACAGCTCAACCTGTTGATATTGCCGAGAAGATTCAAAATGAGTTTACGGATGCACTACCCGAAATCAACTTCGATATGCGCGCTGCATTTGAAGATCCCGTTGAACTTAATTTGACCGCTTCAGTTCCTTTGGGTTGCGGTACTTTATTGCTGAACATGGAGTTTGAAAGACTGACCGGCCTTTCTACTGTTAACGTTACCGAGCTTACTGTCACTCAAGGAACCGATAGTTCAAATGAAGACTGGGACTTACTAGTTGTGCAAACTTGGAAAACAGCTGCAGATATTGTCGTAGATTTTGAAAATGCGTTAGTATCTGGGCAAGTTCGATCAAGCTTGACTGGTCGCTGCAATGGAGTCATCTATGACCAGCCCCTGACAACCAAGGTTGAAGCTACAGGCGTTGGCTTCAAAGGCAGAGCCAATGTCGACGGTAGGTTTGGTCCCATTACTGACCAAATCAATACGGTAGATGTTCTCGGGCTTCTCGAATTGGAGACTGATAGTATTGAAGCAACAATTGGTCTTTTTCCTCCCACCCTGGAACCATGGTTTAGCACAACTAAGTCACAGCTAGAAGCAGCCTTCCGCCAGCAGATTGTTCAGCACTTAGAACCAGCGGTTAGAGAAGAATTGGAGATCATTATTCCAACAAATCCAATTCGAAGCGTTCTGCGCCAGTCCACAAGCCTTCTTGAAAATGTGTTGAATTTTGTCGTCGACATCTTGAACAACCTTGGATAGAAATCTGTTCCTGGAGTGGATTTCGTTGTTGGAAAGAGATTAGGCGCTCAGAAATTAAGAAAAGAGGCAAAGATGTGCGATTCAAGTCACTGTGAACCTTTAGAAGTCGTATTTACTAATGTTTAAAGCCCAACGTATACATATCATTTAAGTATTAATTGGCAGGTTGTAGAGCGGAAAACATAGTGTTCATCTTCAATAATATCAAGTAGTTCTGCGCAAATAGATATCTAATGCTACTTTCTCAGTTTGATCGCAGGCATATAATCGATTTCGCCATCGTGCTCCATCCGGAAAATGAGTCCTGGCTTGACCGATTTCTCTTCTCCCTGTGATGCTAGGGTGACCATGCACACCGTGGAAGGATCGTTTGAGAAAAAGCAATACTGTAATCTTCATGGTAGAATTCTGCAGAGATTATGATGCAATTGACACTACCGTAGTGTCAATAATTGACTCTCGGTTTTGCGGGTCTTGCACAAAACCACTGAAAGTGATCAATTGTTCGGTCACTACTTGAATGGCAGCATTTGCGTTTTTCTGTCCATTCAGCACGTCTTCCTCTTGGACGATCTCCTTTATCATGCTTGGCAGTCTTTACATTTTTCACAGTCGACTCAATGAAAAAAGGATTTTGGGCGGCTGGATTCTGTCGCGCTGGTCAGAACCGCTTTTCTAATAAGAAGAGTTATTGTTTATTTTTGAAAGTTTGTTGGAGCTGGTGAATGACAGGCTGAAACGAAGTCGAACTATGATGTAATATTTTACTTTCTCTGCAGAAGTCAGCGTTTTATGGTAATTGCCATGCACGGCTGATGAATATACGGTACAGTTGGTACAATACGTAGGAGTACCGAATTTTTGAAATTTGGAGGAGCTCCGCAAAGTCACGAGACTGGAGGCTAACGTACGCGAAGAATTCGAGCGTAAGGATCGACAGAAGCAGGAATGAGACCACAAAACTATTTGATCGGATGTCCGAACACTTCGTGCAATCGAATCCAACTCAATCTTGGACACCTTTGGACTGTTGGTGAATCTGCGGGCCCTTTGCTTCGACGAGATTTTGCTCGAACTTAATGATCGAGTCTACCTTCGGATCCTGGTTGAGGAGCAAGGTCCTTTATAACGGACGCGTGCATCCTCGATTGCTTCTTTTAAACCGGCGCGATGACGACCATTTCGACTGGATTTAGGTCGGTGCTTACTGGCAGATAGCCTCTCATCCTGATTTTCTTCTGTACAATCAGATCGTCGCCTGCTAATATTCGTCCGTCGACTGGAGTTGTCGTTCTTTCGAGATAAATTGCGACGCATAGAGGGTTGTCTTCTCCCTGAATGGCTAAGACAACTAGATCGTGTAGAGCGGTAACTCGAATTTTCTTTGACCCTAATAGAAGGCGTTACCGAATAAGAAGAAGATTGCAGCGGATATCGAGAAGCAGAAGATTCTGAACTCAACTTGGAGTTTCGGCGACTCGGGCTCGAGCGTTTGCCATCTACACCACTTCGCCTTGGTCGTCTGGAAGATGCATCTTTGCTAGTCCTGGACTTTTGTTTGGTTGGCGCGAGCTGTGTCGTCGGTGTCTCGTTTTAACTCCGAGGCGTGGAAGCTTTGATTTGGTCGGTTAGCTCCGGCGTCAGAGTAGACGTTAGTACAGTAAACGAGAGCTGCTGTGGTAGAGCCTGCTTGGACGGTCCGTGCGACTGTACCAAGTCATGTGCAACTAAAGAAAACGAAATCGGTAGAGCTCTAATTTTGACATCGGCGAGAAAAACGCTGCTGCTGCTGCTGCTTCTGTCGCTCGAGTGGATAGCAAGCCACAAAATGTCTTCATCTTCACTTGGGTGATTATCGACATGCTGCAGATTGCCGACATGCTACTTGAGATTCACGGAAGGTTTCCTAAGGGATGTCCTCTTTGCTGGTGCCTTCTTAGTAAACATAGAAGAATTGACGGGGCTGTGCGAGAGAAGACGGTGCTCATCTACCAAACATATCAGGTCCGTGGATGGTCTTCTCAAGGGTATTCTACTGGTGGGTATCTCGCGAACATATGCCGTTTCACACGTACCTGGTACTCAGAGCAACATGAATCGGTCCACGTGGTCTGAGGTCTGAAAAAGAGAGCTCCCGCTCCGGGCAACCAGGTGCCACACTACTACTAGGACTGGTACCTACTAACAGGTACGTAGGTAGTACCCTGATACCACCAGCCGCACTGCTAGAAGTACAGTATTTCGATATTAGGTGACCTTGAGAAAATCACGCTTGAGTTGTCGAACCTGATGATAATTAATGATACATAGAAAGTCTGAATAGACGTGAACCCATTCTTTGATCTTTGATGTTCCAATATTGACTTTTCGGTTGCCAACATGTCGAATATGGTACCTGGTACAGTACCTGGTACCAGTTACCACTACCAGGTACCTAGTACCTGGTACTCAAGTAGCACTAGTACTACTAGTAGTAGTACTACTCTACTGTACTAGTAGTAGCAGGTACCTGGTACTAGTACCTGGTACTCGTGTACCAGGTAAAACAATACTTTAGTTTACCTGGTACCGGTAGTACTACAGTAGTAGTACGGTACCTAGTAACCACTATTACTAGTAGCTACCTGGTACACTTGGCGATACCCGGTAGTAGTGACTATCTTGGACTTCTAGTACCAGTACCAGGGTAGTAGACTACGAGGTAAAATCATAGTATTACTACACTACTTGTAGTAAACCATGCTGTTACCTGGTACTGGTACCATAAGTACGGTATGGTACACCTGACCAGGTACTGGTAGGTTGTTGTCAGAGAACCGACGAATCCGATGTCTGATTGTACCATAACAGCCCCACCATTCGACCGAAAACGTGATACCTGGAGTACATGTTCTTACCCGCCGAGTAGATACCGTACTGTAGTACCTGGTACCGTACTAGCTAGCAACTGTACTAGACTATCGGTAGTAGTATTAGTTACCACTACTACTGGTACTAGCTACCTGGTAGTACTACTGGCCTACACACAGTACCTGGTAGAGTACCACGTAGCTACGGTACTCCAAACTACTCTGAGTACCGTAGACTACTCACTTTCCATAGATCTGGTCGTATCTATCAGGTACTTCAACTTGAATAATAATAATGAGCTGTGAAACCGATTTGGTACTGGTAAAAAACTTGATGCGCTAAAAATTAAAAAAATTCAGCTGCTTTCGGATTTCCGCAGAAAACCCCAGTCGCTACCGTAACATCGAAGTGTGCAAAAGCAGGATTCAAGACGATACCCTTTGCACTTGATATGATGATAATCATTGAACCTGCCGTTCACGATACTCCGAAACGAACGAAAACGCGAATGTCGCGGACTCGTAGCCTGACGAATATTTCCAACATTATCAACTGCAGAGATCTATTTCCAGAGGTCAAGACTCGCGTGCCACAGACTTTTATCAGTGCAAGCTCCAATGCCTCTGAAGTAGCAGATAGTATGGTCAAGTACGATTGCTTTGGGTATCCAATTTGCGACTTGCAAGCTGAGTCTTCGTTATCTCCTCATAGGGAACGAGGCGACAAACCATGGATGCACGAGCGTTGTGCTCAAGACGAACAACCCAATTTGGTCATAAAAATAGCTACCAATTCATCCCATCGCCGATCTCGACGTCATCGTTGTTCCTCCGCTCACCAAACCAAATTTCGCCAAACGTCTTGTAGTAGCCATTCGTCCCGGAAAACTCCATCGTCGCCCCGCGTACGAAGATCGCGAAGTTTGGCAAGTGGATGTGTCAACTCCTCCATGAATGAGCTGAGGGATACACGCATACCTCTGGCAGATAGCTCGTCGCCTCATTGCACGAATTCTACCTCCATGAGAGGAAAAGGAGAGAAACGAAACGAGCCTCGAAGGCGTAAGAGCCTTGGTGGGAGCCTGGGCGGAAACAGCAAAATGGAGCGGTATGTCTCGAACGATTCTAAACAATTTCTATCTCAGCAAAGACGATCCTCTGTTCGGGTTTCTCCCTTCACATGCAAAAACTCGGCCGGCTGCAAGTTCTACAAATCGCATGACAATATAGCTACTAAGCGTCACTCAACTCAGCAGCGACAGCAGCAAGGAAGTGATGTAGCTCTGGATGTCATGCTCCTAGAATACCAAGCGGCTGTGCGACAGAAACTCGCAGTATCGTTTCCGGAATACTATGCTAACAAACCAGGATCACCCGCGTCTACTAGTACGTGCAACAACCGAAGGCGAAGTCATAGTCATCAGCACCAAATGACCTCCGTGGATCAACAAGAACTGCATCAAACCAGTCTCATGTCAGACACCTGTTCTTTTTCTCGTCGCAATCGAAACCGCCGCCAATCTCGGCACCACAGCAATGAAAATGATCCTTGCAGTAAGTCTCGGCGGACTCCTCGAAGGCAGGTGTCGCGAAGAAGCCTGCACACAACTTCGATTCCTGTGTTGAAACCCTTGTAAATAAATTCAATAAGTTCAATTCAAGACATTTTTTATTTCAACATGGCTCAACTCAATTTTTTATTCCCTAGCTAGCTACTCTACTATGCTACTATGCTAGTAGTAGTAGCAGTGTATTCTTATTTGGCGGACTCTCTTGGACGAAGTTTGTTTGACCAGGCAGAAGAACACACTACTAGTCTACTACAGTACCTTGTAGTCTACTCTTGCTTGTCGTATTCTGAACACTACTCTGACGCTAATTATGAGAGCGCGCCTCGCTAAAAGTTTTAGGAATGATCTCATTAAATAAAAATAACTGCGCCGATTCCGAACGGAAAAAATGATCCTTCGGCTTTTGATTGGCTTTGCAATACGATGCTCATCAGTAGTAAGTACTCAACGTTCTCTATCAGTACTACGTTGTAGCCTACTAGTAGTACAACGTAGCGTACTAGCTACTAGCTAGACTACCAGTACTACCTTCAGCCTTCAGCACAAAAACCCACACGCTTCGTACTCTACACGAACCAATTGGATTGTGTCCAACGCTTTGGCCACAACTTCGAACAATTAGCTCCCTTCCATCTGTTCGTCTACTGAGCCCCATTCAAGCATATTACCAGCGAAGTGTGCATACTTCTCGTCTTATTATCCCGACGCCAGAAACAAAGGAAGGCCTGAATACTATGGAACAAGTCGTAGATGTAATCCAACAGAATCTGCCATGGAAAGTTGGACCGATGCAGGGCTCCTTTGAAGATCCTGATAATGACATAAAGGCGCAAACAACCACCTCTACCTTAACTTCTGCTGCCAGATATGATTGCTACGATGCAGCCACAGCTCACAGGAAGGCGAACTTTTCCGGTACGCAATACGATTTGGGAGACGAAGACATGGCTATGGCCGCTGCGGCCGCTGCTGCTGCCGTGGCTATGCAACACAATCAGCCGGCCAAGAAGTTACCTAGAGAGCAGATACAGGAAGTCTTTCAGACAGTACGGGTAACCTGTCAATCCCAATTGCAACATCAGACGCCTCGGAGATTTGTCAAAAGTGTTCGTGAGCAAACGCCACAGCTAGTTCAGAAAGTCGTAAAAAATGTGCGAGGGCACGTAAATGAGGTATGGAATGGACATTATGCAGGTAGTCATCCTCAGGATATAGCTTCAGAAGAGCCTACTTCGGATTATTCTGATTCTTTGAATGAACAGCAATCTCAGCATTGTCTGTACCAAGAGGAAAGGAGGGAGCAACCTCCAGAAACGTTTGTCTTTGGCAAACCGCAGCACAATTTAAGAGTTGCGCAGCACCTGATCCAAAGAAATTGTTTTGAGTTTGGGCATCACCTGCAAGAGTCGTCCTTGGTTAAAAAATTACCAACGAATGTACAAGCTTCATTAGTGTTGGCGACAACAACTTTGGAGGGCTCCCATAGTCAGGGCAGCTTCTGTGGTGATCCAAACGAATTCTATGTTAATTTTAGCGACGGAAATGCGCATGATGCCGTCGAAGAATTTACAGCCAAGAAAAAGCAAATCGATCAAGCGGAGAAAAGCCAATCGCTGCTCGTCTCTCCAGAAGGTTATGCCGATTTGCAAGATGAGACGGTTCAACAGGAAAAAAACAGTAACAACATGAAAGATCCAACGATTCCTCCTGCCGAACACAACCGCAACTCTCGGAAGAACTCTCCTCAAAAAAAAATCCGTGGCTCTTCCATACATTCTATTGCAGATTATGAGTGGGATACAAGAACGACCACAAAGTGTGTGCTTCCTGCTCAGGTGGATGAATCCACGGTGGTGGGAACGGATGATGATTCGTCGCAAGAGGAGAATGCATCAGATAATAGCGTCACGGATTCGATGGATACTAGAAATTGTCATCCTACCGTCGCTATGCATTCCACTGCAAACTTTCATTTGGGGGCGGCTGCTTGTCCAGAAGAATCGGCAAGTATCACGCAAGAAGCGAAGCAAGAAAGGGAGAAGGAAAAGAACGTGGCGTTTAAATACGCAGAGAACGGAATCGAGGCAAATGTATCAAAAATTGGAGAGCGAGATAAGAGAGGCGAAGAAGCATTTCTCCCAGAAAAGCCAAATGAAGTTGCAATTGAGACGAAAATGGTACATCACATGGATCTATTGTCGAAACCACCACCATCGGTCTGTGTCGGTGAGGAAGCATTGAGCAGCAGCTTTGAAAAAGACCGAAACAAAAAATTCGAGGCAGCGCCGGAAGCTCCAGATATGCATTCGGCAGCTAAGTTTCATTGGGGTTCATCCTCCTGCAAAGCTGCAAGTTCTTAGATACAGCCACCGAACGAAAGAGCACTGACTTTGATTTAAAATATCAAGTAGTTTAAATGGCAATTATTCACTGTTGCATTTTTTAGTGTTATTGTGAGTGTGTTTTCCTTCTTGGGCTTGCAACATTTATCCCAGAGTGAGGCTGTCGCTCTGGATTGCCTCGGCAGCAGCTACGTCTGAGACAAAGCTTTTATCTATTTAACGGAACCACTCATGAGCTCCACCAACGTAGTTGACAAGGTTACTATATCCCGCCTTGGCAGCCGAATACGCGGCCTGTTGACTACGAATACCGGCTGCACATGTAAAGACCAGAGTTTCATCGAGAGCTGGCTTTTCAAACCCACAAACTTCTTCAAAGTCTTCGTTTTCTAGAGCAAATACATTATGTGTCATGATGATTGGGAGTGGCAAAGTGATAGTGTTGGGGGAGACCTTTCCGGTGTACATGATTTCATCGCCTCCTCGAACGTCCATTACCACGTATCCACTTTCTGCCCTTCCTCCTTCTTCGTAATCCTCAATTATCTCTGTCATATCAGCCTTTCCAATTTGTCGGATTTGTGGCATCTTTCCCCCACCACTGGCACCTGAGCTTGTACTGAAAAAGAGTCGGTCGCATGGCATGGTCGACATGCGTGGTAATTGGCTTCGTTGGATCAAGAAAGAACTTGACGATCTTGCCACTTGCGACAACACCGCGATGCGAGTAGTCAGTGATACCAAACTCCTTCTCATTGTGAATAAATTCAAATTACGCGAGGATTACGCAGTACCTGTATTAGCTACGGAGTAGTTTATAAACCACAACAAAGCATATTCAAGATAGGGTCTAGAGTAGTCTACTCAAGTAGAATCTACTCCGAGTACGTAGTATCAACGAGCTATTACCACCATTTCCGAGATTTTTCTGTCTCGAGTTTTGGATAATGGAAACTCGAGAATATTTTCATTACATTTCTCTAAG
>Ga0100394_1003854_pt1 | contig 12288 bp, 6 predicted proteins | sample CryGeymeta201518_FD_81549 | JGI IMG/M metagenome (GOLD analysis project Ga0100394, IMG submission 81549) | Groundwater microbial communities from Crystal Geyser aquifers in Utah, USA - Crystal Geyser metaG 2015-18 | ecosystem: Environmental > Aquatic > Deep subsurface > Groundwater | place: USA... | reverse complement strand
CCGAAAACCTCAGTTTCTGCTGCTGACGTGACAAACCGGCGTATTCCAGAAAGGCATTTACCATGGCCTCCATTCGGTCTAAATCCTGCTCCAGGCGTTGCAAATAGTGATCTTTTTGCTGCGGGTGTTCACATTCCTGAGCGGCGTCTAAGCCAAAACGAAAGCAGGCTAAGGGAGTGCGCAAGTCATGTGATAATGAGCTGGCCAGCAGTTGGTTATCTGCCAGCAATTGTGTTATCTGGTCAGCCATCTGATTAAAGCTATGCTCCAAAGCGGGAATGTATGACCAGGGAGAGGGCGATAGCCGGGTTTTCAAGTCGCCCTGTCCAAATCGTTTAGTTGCCTGACTTAACAACCAGAGCTGGCGGGTTAGTGGTGTTAACCAGAACAACATTAGTAGGCAGATGCCGGCGTAAAACAACAATGTCAGCCATAAATCACCTGGGAGCGGTTCTGGTTCAGCGGGTAGTTGCACTTTTAATAACCATTGCGGGTGAGCAGTTAGTGCTTTGAGTAAATACCGATGCTCACTTGCTGCCAGGCTTAACCCCTGCGGCCGGTATAGCTGGTATTTTAGTTCTTCCGGTAGGGCGAGGTGGGCTAAAGGTTCAAACGAAACTTGTAGTTGCCATCGCAGCGATTGCTCTGCGGCAAATGATGGTAAATCTGCGGCGACACTCTGATTTGCTTCTTCAGCAAGCTGAGCAAGCAATACAGGGAGTAACTTTTCGTCTGCAGTGGCATGGGGTTCGGCCTGGCCAGCCAGTGAGTCCAGCATTGCGCCCAACACAAACAGCGCGCAAACAGCTGACAGCATAAGGCTTAGACTTAGCTTTAACATACAATATGTGCTTGCAGCTGCATAACGTTAAACATCACCGCCAGCCATCAGCGACAAATAAATAGCCTTTACCCCAGACGGTTTTTATCCCTTTAGGGTTGCTGGCATCATCGGCCAGTTTTTTTCGTAGTATAGAAACCATAACGTCAAAGCGTCGGTCCAGGCCATCGTGTTCACGCCCTTTCATAGCAAGAAAAACCTGATCTCTACTGCAAATTTCACCAGCATGACAGGCCAAATACCAAAGCAAGCAAAATTCGGTACTGGTCAGATTAATTTCTGCTCCGCGCAATAATACACGTTGCGCACTGGCGCAAATGTGCAGTTGACCAAACTGCAAGGTCTCAGTGTTGGTGGCGCTTTTTTCTGAAGTATTACTTGCTAAACAAGAGCGCAGAGCCGCTTCAATTCTGGCGTGCAATACCCTTGGCCGTACCGGTTTAACCAGATAATCTGTTGCGCCGGTTTGCAAACCTATCACTTCGTCACTTTCTTCACCCTGCGCGGTCAGCATCAAAATAGGTAACTGATATTGTTGTCGTATTTGCTTACAAAGGGCGAGCCCATTAAGGCCGGGTAACATCAGATCCAGTAAAATCAGGTCGACGTGTTGCTGTGCCATGGCATCCAATACGGTGTCACCACGGCAGTGGTGCAAAACCTGATAACCTTTTTGTTGCAGGTAAGTTTTTACCCAATCGGCAAGCGATACATCATCTTCCACCAGTAAAATGGTGCTCAAATCTGTCATGCTCACTCCTAGAATAAACGCCAATGACGCTTTATTTTAGATGCCTTATGCACCCAATTAACTTCAACTTCAACCTGCGCCAGTACCTGTTGTTGCTGACGCAGCATAACCTTAGTGCTTTGCGCTGCGGCAAACTCAAACTGATGGCTGCCCTGAATTTGATGTTGCCAACACTTCAGCACCTTGTCCGCAAGTGTCAAACATAAATCGAGTGGTTGAGCACTATGCCAGCGTGCTGTGACAGTGCTGTAACAGGTTCGTCCTTGTTGTATGCTGATGCATTTATCAGGTGTTACTGCCAGCACGACGCTTTCAAAATTGCTATTGTCACTAGCGAACGCTTTATCCGACATGTAAAAAGCACCTGCGACTATCAGACCAGCACAGAGTGGAGCGCGGCACTGGAATTTAAAAAACATAGCGCACCATTACGACCATCAACTTTTCCTGATCGCGTGTTACGACTGGGCTTTGGCGGTAATTACGGCTAAACAGATTAAGGCCAACACTGGCATCTAACTGCCAATGCTTTGCCAGAGGGTAAACCGCAGATACACCAAAATGGGTTTTGTATCCTGCACCGGCACGGTAGAGTGCTCGCCCGGGGCGAGCTTCATCAGCGTCAATGCCATAGTAATAATTAACCACGTTGCTGGACTCGAGCGTTAGTGCGGTACTCAGATACACGTCGAGGTTACGGCAGGGTAATAAATAGCTGTAGCTTAAACGGGTAATAATACCGTGGTGGGCGGCAAGGTCGATTCCAGACTCAAAACCAAACACGTGTTGCTGCCATAGAAACTGGTAACGAATTGCGTTTAAAGAGTCAGGTGCGCGTGCTTTAAGCCCTTCCAACTGTGGTGTTGCGCTGCTGGTTTTTTTGTTGGGCAACCAGACATTATAGTTACTGGCAATTAAATCCCAGCTATGTTGCTCATGTTGATAAAAGCGGTAGCCAATAGTTGCACTGTATATGTAGGTGCCACTACGATGGATGGGCGTTTCAATAAAGAAGTTACGCCATTGCAACTCGCCAGAAATAACGAAAAGCAGGTCATTATTTAATTTTCGCTCTAAGCCTGGTACTAGCGTTTGATGGAAGCCTTTGCCTACACCCAGATAAAGCGTACCGTCGAAATCGTCACGCCAACTGTTGGTTGACGGCTCTGAAGTGTCCGCGCCTGCAAAGCTTGCCATTACCAGGCAACACGCCAGGCCTAGCTTGATGCTGTGTTGTAAAAACCGCACTAGTTGTCTACTGCAATACATTGCCATTCCATTGGCCTAAAAGCATAAAATTAATCATCGGGCACAGATAATACAGGCTCTGCTATAAAATAATGTTTAAAAAGTGTAAGGTTTTGCGTCAGTTTGGTGCAAACATTTTTAATGGCAAGCTGAGTTGGTGTTGCACTGCATTTTGCCAAGCATAGTGGTACCAGCTTCATTCTCAAAAGTTAAGCACTGTGCTAACCTGCCATCATCTTGTTTTGCCAGAGAAATAGCATGCTGCAGAGCGGTTTTGTCGTTATCCATAGCAATCAGCTTGAAACCCTGCGCGAGCTACTCGTGCAGTGGATGAGTCGCCATCCTATTTCTGTATTGGGCACTGAAGAAATTCTGGTACAAAGCAATGGTATTGCGCAGTGGCTTAAAATGGCGCTGGCGGAAACGGCTAATGACCATCCCGGCATTGCCGCCGGCTTGCAAGTAGAGCTACCAAATAAGTTTGTCTGGCAGTTATACCGTGCCGTATTGGGTGACAGTATTCCCAAAAGTTTACCCTACGATAAAATCAACTTAGGCTGGCGTTTGCTGGGGCTGTTGCCACACCTTACCGACACCGTTTTTGCTCCACTACAACGCTATTTACTGGATGATATTGATGGCAAAAAGCGTTATCAGCTGGCGCTGCGCTTAGCGGACTTATTTGACCAATATCAGGTGTATCGGGCAGATTGGTTAAAAAGTTGGCGCGACGGCGCCGATGCCCTGCCGGGTAGTAAACAGCAGCAGGTGCCGGACGATCAGCTATGGCAACCCGCGTTATGGCGTTTAGTGCAGCAGCAACTGGCCAACGTGTGTGATAAGGGGGCTTATTCCAGCCGGGCAGATGTGCACAGTACCGCTTTGGCCGCCTTGCAACAGGGCAAGCTTGCGCGGCCAGACTTATTGCCTGAGCGCATTATTGTGTTTGGCGTGTCGTCTTTGCCGCAGCAAACGGTGGAGCTATTAGCGGCGCTGGGCGCGCAGCGTCAGGTCATTTTAACCGTACTTAACCCTTGCCGGCATTTTTGGGGGGATATCAGCACTATTAAAGATGATATACGTGGTGCACAAAAGCGCCATCAGCGTAAAGCCGGCTTACCTCAGGTGTTGGACGCTGACGCATTGTATTTGCATGCCCCGGTATTGCTGGCCAGCTTAGGTAAGCAAGGGCGGGATTACGTGAGTTTGCTTGACCAGTTTGACCAGCCAGAGCTTTATCAGCACTGGTTTAATGGCCGTATCGATTTATTTTCACCGCCGGTCGACGATATTAGCTGCTTACCGTTGCTGGCGCAGTTACAACAGGCCATGTTAGAACTGGAGCCGACGCCTAATCCACCGCGTGCCCTGGCCACTGATGACAAAAGTATCCAGTTTCACATAGCGCATAGTCGCCAGCGGGAAGTTGAAATTTTGCAGGATAACCTGATAGCGGCCTTTGCGGCTGATCCCAGCTTGCAGGGGCGCGATATTATCGTAATGACACCGGATATCAGCCAGTATCAAAGCCATGTGCATGCCGTATTTGGCCGTTTGGCACCAGACGATGCCCGCTTTTTGCCTTATACCATGGCAGATCAAACGTTGCGAGGCAGTCAGCCACTACTGGTCGCGCTGGAATATATGCTGGATTTACCGCAGCAGCGTTTTGCCTTAAGTGAGATGTCAGATTTGCTCGATGTACCGGCTATTCAACGCCGTTTTGGTATTAACCCCGACGCATTACCACAACTGCGATTGTGGCTGACAGAAGCGGGTGTGCGCTGGGGGTTGGATGCAGAGCAACGCGCCGGGCTTAAGCTGGGTAACTTAGATAACAGCTACAGCTGGATGTTTGGTATTGAACGGATGTTACTGGGTTTTGCCATGGGTGATGAACCTGAATGGCAAGGCTGTGCGCCCTATGCTGAGGTAGCGGGCCTTGGCGCCGCAGAGCTGGGGCCGGTATTGCAGTTTATTCAACAGTTAAAACGCTGGTACAGCAATATTAGCCAGAATACCGATCGCAGCCTGGTGCATTGGCAGCAACTCATGCTGGGTGAGCAAGGCCTATTGCTTAGCCTGTTTGATTTTAGCGACGAGCAAGACCAACTGATTTATAGCCGGTTAAGTGATGCGTTAGTGCAATTGGTTGATGCCGCCGACAGTGGCGATTTTGCCGGTGAAATTAGCCTGGCTGTGTTGCGTGAAGCCTGGTTAGAGCAAGCCAGTAGCAGCGGTTTAAGCCAACGCTTTCTTGCCGGCAGTATTACGTTTTCAACCCTGATGCCAATGCGGGCTATTCCGTTTAAGCGTATTTACCTGCTGGGGCTGAATGATGGTGACTATCCGCGTTCGCGCATGCGCGATGATTTTGATTTAATGGCGCAAGAATACCGGCCGGGCGACCGGTCGCGACGAGATGACGACCGCTATCTCTTTTTAGAAGCATTACTCAGCGCACGCCAGGCGGTGTATTTAAGCTGGGTAGGGCGTAATATTCGTAATAATAGTGAGTTACCTCCCAGTGTGTTAGTTAGCCAACTGCGTGATTTACTGAACAGCGGCTGGCACATTGCTCCCACAGCCAAGGATAACAAAAGCACTGTCGCCGATAGTTTGACAACGGTATATCCGTTGCAACCGTTCTCAACGCAGTATTTTAACGGTAACTTTGCGACATATGCCCATGAATGGCAGGCGGCATATCAACCCTCCGAGCGGCCAACAGCGCCATTGTCGCCAGAGGGTAGCGACACCTTACCTTTGTTAACGCTGCGATTGCTGGACGACTTTCTGGCTAATCCATGCCGGCATTATTTAACCCAGCGTTTTAAAACCCGGTTTTATCGTGCTGAATTGGCCACGGAAGATACGGAACCCTTCGTGCTGGATGCCTTGCAGTTGTATCAGTTAAAACAACAGTTGCTTGATCAGTTGTTGCTCAATCAGCAGGCGCAAAACGATGAGCGCTATCTTGATGCTGCGGTGAGCCAATTGGCAAAACAAGCACGTTTGCCGCTGGCATTGTTTGGCCAGTTAACCAGCGCACAAATCGCCCGTGAAGTAGACGTGGTGTTTAGCCGTTATCGGGCTGCCGGTACGCATTGGCAGCGGCGCACACAAGCGTTACCGGTAACATTGCAGGCCGGAATTTTGCAATTGCAGGATACGCTAAGCAATGTGTATTACAGTGATGCTGGCCAACAGGCGCTTATTTTATTACGGCCGTCGGCCATTAAAAATAAGGGCGAGTTACGCTGGCACACATTACGCAGTGCCTGGTTGCAGCAGCTGGCAGCAAACGCACAGGGCGAAGCGCTGTCTATTTATCAATATGGCTTGGATGACGCCGTGCAGCTTTTGGCGCAGCCACAAGCCAGGGCGCAGCAACAAGTAGAAAGCTTGATACAAAGCTGGCAAAGTGGTTTGGCGCAGCCCCTGCCTATAATGCCAAAAACAGCGTTTTGCTATTTACAAACCGGTGATGAAGCCAAGTGCCGGGAAATGTTTGAAGGGGGGTATCAGCGCAGTGGTGAACGCGACAATTCGCCCGAGCTGGCACGTTATTACCCTGATTTTGCCAGTTTGATGGTTGCGGGCTTCCCGGATTGGGCCGAAAAAGTGTATGGCCCGTTATTGCAAAGCCAGGTTGTGGCGAGCACAGATAGTGAGGGCCAGCCATGAGCACGGTACATGAGTTAGAACCACTAAGCTTTCCCTTGCATGGTTGCCGACTAATTGAAGCCAGTGCTGGTACCGGAAAAACCTACACCCTGGCCGCACTTTATTTGCGTTTGGTATTAGGCCATGGCGTGCAATCGGCTACTGCAGCGCAAACTACCGCCTTTGTCAGGGCATTATTACCGCCTGAGATTTTGGTGGTCACCTTTACCCGCGCGGCTACCGCAGAGCTTAGAGACCGCATTCGGGCGCGGCTGGTTGATGCAGCCACGGCTTTTCGGCTGGGTAGCACCGACGAGACTATGCTGCATAGCCTGCTGGATGATTACCCTGCAACGCAATACCCCGCCTGTGCCGCAGCGTTAGATCGTGCTGCACAGTGGATGGATGAAGCGGCTATTTTTACCATTCATGGTTGGTGCCAGCGCATGCTGGCTGAGCACGCCTTTGACTCGGGTATGGCATTTGGCGAGCAACTTAGTGACGATAATCAGCAGCTTTTACACACGCTGGCGTGCGATTACTGGCGGCGGTTTTTATACCCGCTGCAAGATGCACAATTGCTTCATGCCTTAGGCCGTGTCGCACAGTCGCCTGAAGCGTTGCTGGCAGATGTGCAGCCCTGGTTGCAGGCCGATGCCGTGAATATGCAATTTAATGTGGCAGGCCAGGCTTTGCCTAAGGCGCTAAGCCCACAACAGGCCGCGGAACCCTTAGCGCAGTGGCAGCAACACCTTAATACCTTGTGTCAGCAAGTCGTGCCGCTGTGCAGTGATGCCGTGTTGCACCTGCTGGATGATGCCTTTGCCAACAGCTGGCTAAACGGTACCAAATTTAAAGCTGCAAATTGGCCCGCCGAACGGGCATGGTGGCAAGCACTTTTAGCTGATCCGCAGCTGTTACAAGCGTCTAATGCGGATGTTGTCAAAATGGTTGGCAAATACAGCGCCAGTAATTTGGCCGCGGCGCAAAAAAAAGCGCAGCCGCTGGTAAGCCATGCCGTATTTCAGCTGTTTGACGATATTACCCAGTGGCTTGCGGCTAAACCACAGTTAGCCATTCAGGTGCGGCATCATGCTGCGGTGTGGCTGGAAGCTGAGTTTCGTGCCCGCAAAAAACAGCGTGCCGAGCTCGATTTTAACGACTTGTTGCTACAACTGTATCAAGCGTTACAGGGCGACGGCGGGCCGGTGCTGGCTGCACGCATTCGGGCGCAATACCCGTTTGCTATGGTGGATGAATTTCAGGATACGGATCCACTGCAGTTTGCTATTTTCCGTGCTATTTATCCGGATGTTGAAAGCCGCGACAGCGCCCTTATTTTGGTGGGGGACCCCAAGCAGGCGATATACAGTTTTCGTGGCGCAGACTTACATACCTATTTGCAAGCGCGCCATATTACCAACGGACGCCATTACAGTTTGGCGAAGAACTTTCGCTCAACCACTGCGTTAGTTGATGCGGTGAACGCTTTGTTTGCTCAGGCAGAGAAGCAACGGGGCGCCTTTGGCTTTGGCCAGGCGGAAGAAACTCCTTTACCCTTTATTGGCGTGGCGGCACAAGGCAAAACGGCGCAGTTGCAGCTGGGTGATAACCCTGTACCAGCGTTAAATTATTGGTTGGCGGAGCATGATCCGGCTGAGCTGAAAAAAGGCGCTTATCAAGCCATGATGGCGGAGGCCTGCGCGGATCAGATAGCGTTGCTATTGCAGCAGGCGTCAAAGGGTAAGGCTGGTTTTGCTAACCCGGCACAGCCTGACGCTGCCTTAACCGCACTGCAACCGGCGGATATCGCCATCTTAGTGCGTGATCGCAACGAAGCGGCGTTGGTAAGACAGCAACTACGTGCCCGCAATATCCGTTCGGTGTATCTGTCAGACAATGAATCTATTTTCCAAAGTACAGAAGCCAATAGTATGTTGTACTGGTTGCGCGCCTGTCATCAGGTTGAAGATGACAGTGTACTGCGTGCGGCATTAGCGTTACCCATGTCAGAAAATAGTGATACCCAGCTACAACATTGGTTAAACGACGAGCTGGCCTGGGAGCAGCTTACCGAACAGATCCGCAGTTTTCGCCAAATTTGGCGGCAAAAAGGCGTACTGGCCATGCTAAGTGCCTGGCTGCATTACTTTGCCCTACCGGCTAAGTGGCTGACGCAAGAGCAGGGCGAGCGGCGCTTAACCAATGTGCTGCATTTGGCCGAGCTACTGCAAACTGAAAGCCAGCAACGTGATGGTGAAACTGGCTTAATACGCTGGTTGGCGGAGCAATTAGATGCCAGCGGGGCGAGTGATGAACACCAATTGCGACTGGAAAGTGATCAGCAACTGGTGCAAGTGGTTACTATCCACAAAAGTAAAGGGCTGCAATACAACCTGGTGTTTTTACCGTTTATTTGCGGGGTGAAAACGGTAAAAAAAGACCGGCCGCAGCGTTATTTTAATGGTGATACCATGGTGCTGGATTTAACCCCCGATGAGGCCGTTTTGGAACGCGCTGAGCAAGAACGTTTGCTTGAAGATATCCGGCTGTTGTATGTCGCTTTGACACGGCCGGTATTTGCCTGTTGGTTGGGGCTGGCGGCCTTTAGTGAAGGAAATAGCAAAAAAAGTAAACTGGCGGCCAGTGCTTTAGGTTATTTACTTAGCTTGCCAGCCGAGTGCAATGCGGCAGATATTTCAACTGCATTAGCTGCGTTACCCTGGCAGGCACACGCTATGCCCGGGCGGCAGTCGCCATTAACCCTGGCGCCATTGCAGCACCTAACCCCAGCACTAAGTTTATCGGCGCCGATTCGACGTGAACGCTGGTGGATTGCCAGTTATTCAGCGCTGCGCACCGGCAGTTATCAGGTTGAAGCGGAACAAACAACGCCGGCATTAGCCGCCGATACTGCGCTAGACAGTGTGTTGCAAGAGGAAGCGGCTCAACCGCTATTGGTCAGCGAGCAACAGCACAGCATTCACGATTTCCCCCGCGGCGCCGTGCCGGGCACTTTTTTACACCAATTACTGGAAGATGCGCAGCAGCAGGGCTTTGCTAACTGCAACGAAGAGGGTATTGCAGCGCTATTACAGCAGCAATTGGCACGTTATAACTGGCAGGATTGGCAGCCCGTATTGCAGCAATGGTTAAGCCAGATGCTGCACACCCCGCTGGCTGGCATTGGTTTGACGTTACAGCATTTAGAGCACGAGCGTGCCGAACTGGAATTTTGGCTACAAACTGAACAGGTGCATGTCGTAACACTGGACCGGCTGATTTGTCGCGCTATATTGCCCGGTGTTGCGCGACCTGCCTTATTGCCAGACACCTTAAACGGTATGTTAAAAGGCTTTATCGACTTAACCTTGCAAGGGGCAGATGGCCGCTACTGGGTGCTGGATTATAAGTCGAACTGGTTGGGAGTAGATGATGCTGCCTATACCCCGGATGCGATGCAAGAGGCGTTACTAGCGAAGCGTTATGACGTGCAGGCCTCGCTGTATATGCTGGCGCTGCATCGCTTGTTAAAGTTACGCCAGCCTGGCTACTTGCAGGCGCCAAAACGTTACATGGGGGGCGCCCTGTATTGGTTTATGCGTGCCCCGAAGCAAGGCCAACTTACGTTGGAGGCGTCATTGGTGTTGCTACAGCAATTGGATGACCTGTTCGCCGGTAAACCGGTTACGGAGAGCGCAGATGCAAATTGATATGTTTGCCGAACCCAATGGCGTTGACGTGAATGCATCGGGTGTATCTGAAAAAGCCCAACATAGTGCGTTAACAGACCTCAGCCAGATGCAGGCGTTGTTGCAGCGCTGGGTAGACCGGCGCTGGCTTAGGGCATTGGATGTTCAGTTACCTCATACTCTGCATCAGCTTGCCGTTGAGCCTGAGCCGCTAATGTGGTTGTTTACTGCATTGTTGTGCCATCAATATGGCCGTGGCCATAGCTGTATTTTAATTGATGATTTACTCACTGACCCAGACGCCTTACTTAGTTTGCCGCCACAGAACCAGTTTTTACAACGCTTTACGGACAAACCTTCCGTGCTGTTAGCCGGGTTAACCCTGCAACAAGTCGATGCGGCGCTCAGTAGCAGCCCCTGGCTACAAGGCAGTGGTGCAGCGCCGCTGGTGCATGCTGACGCTAAGTTGTATTTAAACCGGTTATATCAGGCTGAACAGCAGGTAAAGCGTGGTATTGCTGCGCGGGTTGCTAATGTTATTAGCGTATCCACCGAGGTAAAACAGGCTTTGGATACCTTGTTTCCTGCACCGTCAGCGCCTAATACGGCTGCTGCCGACTGGCAAAAGCTTGCCTGTGCCATGGCACTGCAACGGCGCTTTAGCATTATTACCGGTGGCCCGGGCACCGGCAAAACCACGACAGTAGTTAAATTGCTGGCGGTGCTACAGCACAGTGCCAATAACCGCCTGAGTATTAAACTGGCGGCGCCAACCGGTAAGGCGGCGGTGCGACTGACTGAGTCGATAAGCGGTGCACTGCAAAAATTACCTGCGGCCTTTACGCAGGCTATTCCAACTGAAGTAACCACATTGCACCGCTTGCTGGGGGCCTTACCAAACCGGCGCAGTTTTAAGCATCATGCTGCGGCGCCGCTCACCTTAGATGTACTGGTGGTTGATGAAGCGTCCATGGTTGATTTAGAAATGATGGCGGCACTGCTTGATGCACTGCCGCCACAGGCGCAGCTTATTTTGTTGGGTGATAAAGACCAGTTATCGTCGGTTGAAGCAGGCTCTGTACTGGGCGACTTATGCCGTGGTGCCGATAAAGGCGGTTACAGTGTCGCAACGTTAAACCTGCTACAGCCTTACACCGCGGCTGATTTAAGCCCGTGGCAATCTGAGGGTTCGGTGTTAAACCAGGCCACGGTGATGTTACGCCACAGCCATCGCTTTGATGCAAATTCCGGCATAGGCCAGTTAGCATTTGCGGTAAACCGTGGTGACACCCTTGCAGTAGATCTATTTCAGCGCTTTAGTGATATCCGCATGCTGCCAGGTAATACCTTAGCAACGCTGCGCGACACTGTCGTTAAGGGGTATAGCCAATACTTACAGTGCATCAATGCAGATAATAGCTCGCGGGACGATTGGGCCAGGGCAATTTTAAAGGCCTACAGTCAATTCCAGCTACTGAGTGCCTTACGCAGTGGCGACTTTGGCGTAGAAGGGTTAAACCAACATATTAGCCAATGGCTAATGGCGGCGGGTTTAATTCAGGCTAACCAACTGTGGTATGTTGGCCGTCCTGTGATGATGCAGCGCAATAATTACAGTTTAGGCCTGATGAACGGTGATATTGGTATGACGCTGCCAGACCCGCTAAGTCAAAAGCTGCGGGTGGTGTTTCAATTGGCTGATGGCACGGTAAAGTGGGTGTTGCCCAGCCGGTTAAGTGATGTTGATACCGCCTTTGCTATGACAGTGCATAAATCGCAGGGCTCAGAGTTTAGCCATTGTTGCCTGGTATTGCCGCCGGACAACAGTCCCATTTTAACCCGTGAATTGTTATACACCGGCATTACCCGGGCAAAAACACAGTTTTCCTTATTGTGCCCCAATAGCGCGCTTTTAGCGCAATGCATTAACACGCGGGTTAGCCGCAGCAGTGGGCTGTAGTGGTATCACTGTAATACTGCACTACTTGTATTGTTGTCAACATGGACGACCTGATGGTTCTTGTGCAATTACGGCAGTCTATAATTAACAACCATTAGCGAAATAACATCGGAGGCATTGTGCAACATAT
>Ga0100394_1003840_pt1 | contig 12308 bp, 8 predicted proteins | sample CryGeymeta201518_FD_81549 | JGI IMG/M metagenome (GOLD analysis project Ga0100394, IMG submission 81549) | Groundwater microbial communities from Crystal Geyser aquifers in Utah, USA - Crystal Geyser metaG 2015-18 | ecosystem: Environmental > Aquatic > Deep subsurface > Groundwater | place: USA... | reverse complement strand
GTGACTGTGAGTCCAACTGCCTCGAGAATTGCCCAAACTGTATCGACAAGAACAGCAACGATTACCATTACAACACTCTCCTTCCCTTTCAAAACTTCTCTTCGAGCCGTGGCACCCGAGAAAGAGAAGACCAACAATAATGGAAATACCGTGGAAGACACAACCGAAAAATACGGTCTTGAAGTTGGTTTGCTCGAGTCTATGAAACAGAAGGATGGTGGAGAATCTGCCAAATCGCTGCTGAAAAAGTACGGCATTGCCTATTTGGCCACATCTATTCCTCTAGCAATTATCAGTTTTGTTATTTGTTATTTACTGGTCGACAATGGTGTTGATGTTGCAGCATTGTTGGCCAAGGTTGGGATCGAATCAGCAGCGTCTGAAAAAGCGGGAACCTTTGCCATTGCCTATGCAGCACACAAGGCTGCCAGTCCCATTCGATTTCCTCCAACTGTCGTATTGACACCCGTGGTAGCAAAATTAATTGGAAAGGAGCCAGAAGAAGAAGACGACAAAGGAGAGGCAACAAGGTCTTCCTAAATGAGACGAAAAAATTCAAACATCATTATTTCACGACAGCGTACTAAATAGAGTACCATTACTTGGAACATTTGTTTCGAAAAAGAGAGAGAGAGAGAGAGAAAAGACATCCATTCAACAAAAGGAGAAGAAAAAAAAGAAATCGCACGCTGCGTTTACAATTTTGCCATGTGAATGTAGCATTTCTGTTGCAAGTTTCTTATTTTTTCTGATGAGGGAAATTATTGTCCTGCGCAACAAATAACAATAATGACACACAAAAAGAGAGAGGACGGAAAAAGGCACGGCAAAATACTATGTTGTGGTCTTTTTGTTTTTGGACATTGCGGGCAAATAACAAAAAAATATACATTATACATATAATAGTAAATCAAATAAATTATTGACGAATTTGTTCCACTCCCTTTGCCCTGATATGAACTAGCTACAAATTTGCTTGCTTTGTTGATTGATCACCAGTCAGGAGTGCAGGATGGTGGAAAATTTTCCCTAGTGAGAGCAAATTTGCCCTAAACAGAGCACTACTGTCCTGTCATGGATAAAATATTGTTACTACTTACGGAAATTAGAATTGTGTTTGAACATTTTGAGTAGCAAAAATGCAGAATTATGAAAAGAATGGTCAATTGTACGTACCATAATAATATTATATTGTGGTGATTTGAGTTCTGCTCGTTGATAAAACGAAGAAACGAATAGCTCGATCTTCATCAACAATGTAGCCACATTGATGGCTGGCGTCTAGGCTTGGGTCAGGTGGTTTGATGGTTTGATGGTTTGATGGTTTGATGGTTTGATGGGTAGTACACCTTCAAAACGCTTCTTTTTTCGGTACAATGTTGAGATCTGCTATCGAATGCCAGGTAGAGCACCTCGTTCTACACGACCCGCGCGGAATAATCAAATCTCATGCATCTCATCACATCAAATTCCAGCAAAAACTTAATAGAGTAATAAATTCCAAACTTAGATCCTTAACCCTAGAAGATCTCGCTCGCTTCTCTTCACACAAGAACCAAACTGCTTTATGTGACACACAACCAAACAAAAAACAAAGCAACAACACAACAAACACTCTCAATTCTCAATTAATATTATTATAAATATATAATAATCTCTTCGGACCGCGTGTGATCGGTCCCAGTAGACACTCCTTGTCGCTAACATCATTCTAATACTAGTAGAAGCATTGTTGTTCGACGTATATCGTAGTCATATATTTCAGCTCCTCATATCTATTACTATTTCATAAACAAACAAAAATAGTACACGAATAAAATGTTGGATCTGGAAACGTACATTCGCAAATACCGTGGAGAAACCCGTTTGCAACGACTTTTGCATATTGGTAAGACTTCGGAAGACGATCAATTGGTAACACAGGCATACGAATTAGCGGAAGCACAAATGAAAGAAGATGGAAACGTTGTACGCTACAGGGAAGTCTTTGGAGATGGTACGTGGTTTTTTGTGTGTATGTGTGTGTGTGTGTGTGTGTGAGAGAGAGAGAGAGAGAGGTTCGTGCTGGGAAATGTCCAACCCGTCCGTGTCGTTCGTCCAAGTGATATTTGTTCATGTCGTCCAAGTGATATTTGTTCATGTGAAAAAAATGAAGGTCGTCTTCAGTAGCATTACTTGTCAAGCTATCTATTTTGAATACTGTACTTGTACTTGCTGTAACTAGCTACAGTCGAACGTTGGATGTTGGATATGCAAAATACAAACTGACCACCGCAAAAACATTTTTCAGAATCATTGTTGCCTAACGTCTCGTTTCTTCATTCTGCTTCTTTTTATGCATGTCCTTGACATTCATATTATCACCAATTGGACAATGTTATACTCTTGTAATCTTGTCTCTCGACACACAGAAAATGGGCCAACTCCACAACACCCTAGATCTCGCAATGGCAATGTTGTTTTTGATCACGATTTTTGTCAGCAAACAGAAATTCGCAATCGCAGCACTCGTGATGCACTCACGGGGCGTCTCAATACAGCACAAGCGCATCTCAACAAGGAAGCCATCCGGACGGCCTACCTGGCCTTGGCCGAATTCGATGTCCTCCGGGGAGATCTGACCGAAGCCTTTCACGCTGCATTGCGAGCCAAGGATTATTGTACCAATCGAGCTCAGACGTCGCAAGTGAGTTTTTTAGTACTAGAATTGGCCATTCAGTTGCAAAATTATGGACAAGTCAAAGATTTTTGTTTCAAGGTCCAGCATACCCTCTTGCCAGGAATGGGAGGAGGGACCGCGCTAGTTCCACTATCCAATAGTCACGCAGATAACAGCAGTAATTCCAATCAGCAGCAGCATCAACAGCAGCAGCAACAACAACAGCAGCAGCAGCAGCAGCAAATTGCGGACAAGTTGTTGATTGCCAGTGCTTTGGAACGTTTGGCACAAGGGGACTATGCACAAGCCGCATCCAAATTTCGTCAAGTCTGTTGTCACAAGGGAGTCGTAGAGTGGGATACCTTGATAGCCCCCGAAGACATTGCCACGTACGCTGCTGTTACCAGTATGGCCACGACGTCGCGTCAAATATTGCAGGATTGGATGGACCTGCCAGAAACGCTCGAGTTTTTAGCCCCACCACTACAGGAAGCCATGTTCCAATGGGCCAATCGGGCCAATTATGCGGCTGCCTGGAAATGCCTTCAAGATTTCAAACCGCAATTAGAAATTGACATTTTTTTGGCACCGCATCTTCCAACAATCTTGGAAAAAATGCGCGAATCCTGTATTTTGGAATATTGGTTGCCCTACGAACGCGTTCAACTTTCCAAAATGGCTTACGATTTGAATATCCCTCAAGATGAACTAGAAGATTTGGTTGAAACGCTCATGTACCAAGGTGCCTTGAAGCATTGTCGCATGGATTGTCGTGCCAAGTGCTTGATTCGAGACAATGACAATCATATTACGAAACAAAATCCTGCCCAAGAGACTCGACGAAAAATGAATCGGCTAAGACAGCGTGTCATGGATGATACGTACTCTATGATTATTCGCATGGCTTGTATGGAACATGATATGGTCGTTTCCGATCCACAGTCCAAACAAGGACGTCGCGGACGTCGTGGAGGAGGTGACGGTGCCGGACCCGATGGAGGAGCTGGCTTTGACTACGATGATAATCACGATGTCGAAGACAACAGTAGTGATGGTATGTTCGAATTCTTGCTAATTCGTTTATATTGTTATTGGCGTATTGTTATTGTTATACATCGTTTGTGTGATTGCATGTATTGGTACCTGGGCTTAATCATTCATCCTACTCTGTTTATCGCATGAAAAAAAAAAGACGGTGATACACCCATGGTGGATGTCCACCCAGCTATTATTGGCGATGACCAGGCGCAGAATCCAGAGGACTTGTACTAGATATCATGCTGCAATGAGATGACTGTACGAATCCACCTCGGGTAATGGACGAGAGGTTCGTGACGAGAAGAAAAAATCAACTCTGGACTTCACAGGAGTCTTGAACGCCAACAACTTTACGGTAGGGCCAAATTTGTCCCCAGACAGTGAAGCCATCAAAATAAGGAAAACTAAAAATATGTCCCTTTCCGCATGAGATGATGTTCGGATTAGACATTCTAGTTTTTGTTGCTGTTACATGAGATAATGTTTAAGTTGTCGGCGCATAGTCGTCGCAGATTGATTGCAACTATATGGAGGAAACATGTCTTTTCCAAGCCAACAATTTTTCATGATAGTTTCTAAACTCGTTACGTGCATTGTAGACTATTCTAATCCGCAGAAAGTATGTTACCAACACAAGCAACTTCTATCTGCCAACAATTGTAGAATTCTCGTAGATGTTTATCTATCGAAATGCATTCATGCCGAATTGTGCAAAGGGATCCTTCTTTTCCGCTTCCGCTGTCTTGGCGGAGACATTTCCATTTTGTTGAGACATATGTGGAGCGGCGGCTCCCATGGGATTGCCACCTAAATGCTGACCTCCTCCTTGCATCATGTTGGGATTCATGCCCATCATCATGTTAGGATTCACGCCCATCATCATGTTGGGATTCATGCCCATCTGCATGTTAGGATTCATCCCGGGCATTCCTCCTCCACCGTTTTGCATTCCCACCATATTTGTGTGTTGCATATTGGTACCTCCTCCTTGTCCTTGTTGCTGCATACTTCGCATCTGTTGTTGCATATTTTGATTTTGTTGCATATGTGACTGCATGTTCATCATCATCATATTTTGATGCGCCGCCAATCGAGCGTCGGCCTTAGATGGTTGACCTCCGCTGTTACCACCTTGCATCTGATGTGGGTTCATCATCGTGCCTCCCATATTGTTCTGCATATTTTGCATACTGATGGCCATTTGTTGCTGTTGCTGAGGAGTCATGTTCATGGTCATCTGTTGCATTTGCTGCATCATGTGCATCATGTTTGCATTCATATTCATATTGTTGGGCATGCCACCTCCCACAATTTGTCCTGGCATGACTTGCCCTCCAGGATTGTTTCCGTACATGCTGAGGATATCTTGCTGCTGAGTCTTTCGCACCGTATCTCGATCAGGAGTCTTGGATTTGGTACTTCGGCCAGAAGAACTCTTGATTTTGCTACGACTGCGGGCAGGCAAGGCATGTCCACCAGCAGGAGCAGCGGTAGCAGGAGTTGCCCCAAAAAAGTCACCAAAGTCGCCATTATTACTGGTAGGTGGTGCTGGGGCCGGAGCACTGTCGCCACCACCCATCAAATCTAACAAATCAACCTCCGGAGCGGGAGCAGGAGTCGTCTTCATACGAGCAGCTGGTTTCGCTTTCGGAACTCCTTCACTGGACTTCGATCTGGAGGCGTCTCCTTTCTTCTTCTTTTTCTCGGCCCTTAATCGTGCGGCTTCCGAAACTTGAACATCAGTGGGGGGGCCAAAGTCACCATACCCAGCAGGGGCATTGGAACCTCCAGTTCCAGCGGGGACAATATCATCAAACGAAGGCTCGCTGTCCTGATATGCCACGAGAGCGTTGGGGTCATAGTATTTGCGACGTTCGTATTTATCCCGAATGTACCGCTCACGAGTGGTCAAGTCAGCACCCGTGGTCGGTTTCCGACCTCCAGCTCTAGCAAGATGGGCTTCCCAAATGGCATTGACTTTTTTGTTTCCTCCATTCTCCATGGCCAGCACTTCCTTTTCTTTCCCTGATAGTTCGCAAGATGGTTGCAAGTTTGGTCAATTGAAAGCAGTAGGGTTTTTGCATTCGGTTTTAAGTGTTCAAGCCGGACAGCATTACATGTGTGTTTGAAGAAAGAGAACAGGGTACCACCAGTATTGATGAGAAAGCACGTTCAGGAGTTCAGGAGATAACTAAAAAGTCAACGCAAAAAAATAAATCCACAAATATTTTCAAGCTACCGAGCAGCAATGCACCGATGTAATTTGTTGGGCTGTACAAGAAAACATAAGTACCACACTTTAATATAATACTTACAAGAATCCAAATTGATGGAGCGCACAAAACTAATGTGGACACCCAATCGACGATGAGATCCAGAACATTCCAGGCAGCAAAAGGCACCAACGGCTGTCGACCCAGGAGGACTTCCCGGCGGAGGAACAATCAGACTGGCCCATCGTGGTTGACGTTCGGGACAATCCGAGCAGACTTGATTTTCTGGCAATTTCATCAAGTTTTTCAACCGCCGTTTCATTTCTTTTTGATCGGCCATCTTTGTTGTCTTAATTGTAACGGATAATTAATTAACGTGGATTTTAAGTGGATCTTGCTGTGCTGTAAAAGGTAAACTTTGGACGGATCGTGTGCGGTTGATGAATCAAAATTAAGATGGAAGGTTTAGGTAGGATACACTGCAGAATATTACTCGAGTAGATGTAACGTTGTGATGTGGCTGGTAGTAGAATCGTGTAGCTTTCTACGTACAGTGGAGAAAACAAATGCCGATGACTTATCGAGGAAAGCTTTGGACACAAGAATAAGAAAAATATCTCTCGACGCACGACGTGTAAAGTCCACACGTATAACTCAAACAAAGCAAGAAAGCCTAGCCTGGTCAATGCCGTTTACTTGGTGTTGGCTATCAACTGCGAGCGGAAGATCACCAACACGGAAAGGAGGTCCTCGTTTATTGTTAGAGAGTGTGGACACTCACTCTGGGGAAATGCGTCGTTTTGCAACGTTCGACAAACCAGTCACGGGGTATCGGGAATCACGGTGGTCGTGGTTTTGTATTAGCTAGTAGAGTAATACAGTCCAGTCCGTCTTTGTACCGGTAGCAATTGCTGCACTGTACGAGTACGCAGTTCTCTGTATCGAAATAAGAGTGACGAATCAATATACTCTAGGTAGCTAGAGCAAGGGAATTTTAGCGTACATCTAATAGCTAGAACGATTGAAGATTATGAGTCGCCCTGACCGCTACATCAAAGTCGATACCCCATCGGTGGCGGCCCTGAAGAGCGGCTGTGTGCCATGTTTTCTTCCATATGCCGTTCTCACCTTCTGATGACAAGCAGGATACTAGTTTGTCGCTGCTGGTAGCCAAAAGAATGGTATTGCCAGCATTCTGACGACTGTCGAGAGAATCTAAAGTCAACGTCGTGTTGAAGACACTACGGTAGGACAATATTGCCTCGTCCAATTGAATCCGCAAGTTTTTGCTACCAGTGTGAAAGTTGTGAATGACAATGCCATGGGGCTGCACTAAAAGATCATCCCGAATATGCTCCAAAAATGACTTGTCGTAAAAGTCTTTGGGGAGTAAATTGTGTCCATCAAATATGTCCACAAAGAGAGCATCGAAGGGTTGCTGCTTTCGGTGCTCTCGATTATAGGTCAGGGCATCTCCCATTTGTAACTCGATTGAAAATTCCTTCAACGGGTGACAGCGCATGGCGACTTGGACAACCCCCTCGTCGAGTTCGACGGCGACATGTCGGCTACCAGGAAGTGTGCGAGACATCCACCGTGGTATGCAGCCTGCTCCGTACCCAAAGTAGAGACAAGAAAAGTCCTTCATTTCATCGAGGTCACCAGCAGCAGCCTGCCGACAACACTCGCGCGCCGCCAAGAACATTGATACCATGGATCTCAAATGCTCCGATACGAGTACCAATGGCAATATCATGTTGCCGCCGCCACCAGTCGTCTTGTAAATACCGTGATAAATGCTCTTGGTAGAGCCACCCACAATCCCCAATGTAGACCACCCCCCAGGTCTTTCCCTAACTTCCACCGTAGCATTCGGATCCAAAGAAGACGGTATGGAGTACAACACTTTCGCAGTCTTGGCGGTACCTCCCGTGCTGCGCCATTCTGCCATGGATGCGATAGCATTTCTTGAATCGTCCACAAACGTAGTGAATTCCTTCTTCTTGGGATGTGTGGTTGGTTTTTTTGGTGTAGAGCATATATCCGTATTTGCTGTTGACGCCGCCAGGAGCAATGCTGAAATGCCTTGGTTGCTGGAATAATAGGTCGAGGAGTACGAAGGAACCGAAGTCTTCCACAGATCCAAGGCGGAAAACGCTAATGTTGAGGCTTCTATGCTGCTCTTTTTTGAAACAATCATCAATAGTCGTTCGACACCAGTGTCGTAGACCGGATAATATCCGCGTTGTATCAAGATCATGAGAGCATCCTCGGACGTCGTTACCCTGTCCAATTCTTCTAGGGTTTCCTTGTCTACACCGGATCGTCCTGACGTGCTATTATCATCGTTATTCATGGTTGTGGTAGGTCGGATCCCTGCTCCTACCAAGTGCCGACGGACTCCATCGTTTTTGCCCATGACCATAACCAAGGGTGGCATGACATGAACTGTTTCAAAGCCTAACGAATGCCACCCATCTCCTGGACCCCAGTCACGGTCGACTACGGTCACAATATCATCGGGATTATGGTCTCGAATAAATGCCTTTACCAGTTTGGTAATGCCGCCCACCACTGCTCCGTCGCATTGTGCACAGTATCGTATCAATTCGTGGGAGCGGTGAGTTCGGTGATTGCGAACAATCTTACGCCGAGAGGAAAAGCTAGCAACGGCCACCAGCTCTTCTTCTTGTTGTGCTTCTATCAACTGTCTGGTGCTGTTGTTGTCATCAGCAACAACCGTAGTGGTAGTTTTAAGGAAAAGTCCGTAATAATATTTGGACTTGATACCGTCCCACAAGTGATGGTCGTGCAAAAACGGTAAAGCGGTCGCGGCATTGATTCGTTTTGCCACAGTTTTGCGGGCAAAGATGCGATGACAGTGCCCTAGACGCATCAACAAACGACTGGTAACAATGGCGTGTTTGGAATGCCATACATCTTCGTGCAAATGAATAAGCTGAATCTTTTGCTGTTGATGCTGATTCTGTCGATTGATCCGTTGGACAGTGTCGGTCATGTTTCGCGTACAGGAAGGGGATACGACGTCGCTCGTTGTTCGGGGCGATACCAAGAGATGCAGGTAGAGGCTAGCGTTGATAAAATCTGAGGTTGAAGAGACTTGCACAATGTTTTGGGTCGTCTGAGAAAGTACAGGCTGTAATTGACCAGCGTGTCTGTCGTCTAAAATGCGCCAAATAAGATTCTGATCTTCGATCCATGATGTCACGGTGGTTACGTAAGAAGACGATGATGAAAATGAAAAGGCATTCCCTCTACATAATAGCAAGAACAACAGCAGCAATAGTGGGAATATTGGCATTCGTCTGACAAGACACTTACTACTACTATGAGTAGTAGAGGACTTGGGTCGGTGGGTCGGCATGATGCATGATCATTGATCATTCGTGATGTGAAATGGTGCGATTTTTTATCGAGTGGAGATGAGAGCGAGTGATCAAATCTCGAAAAATTCTTGTTTATTAGTGTTAGGGTCAAATAGATTAGGGTCAACGGTAAAATATATAAAATATTACCATATATCCCCCCCAAAAAAACTGAAGTATTCCGGTTATCATTTTTTTCTATTCGTAGATTACCAACGTATCAACTACTTTCGGTTTTTACACATCAACAAAAATGCTGCTGGTCACATCCTGACGCCTGCAATCTTGTTGCACAGCAGCGTCATCCACAGCCTTGACGTGATCACCATCATCATCATCTCCTGACATAGAGCCACTGGACCTGGATGTAAGTGGTCGGATCGAAACAAAATATGTGATCATTTCGCCTTTTCCTTTGGCAACAATCCGATCGGGACGCTGCGTCAGCCAGGATCCTTTTCCAGCTGCTGTCAATGCATCAGCAGTTGCCTGAGATACATGGATCCTGCCGACTACACCATTACTTTCCATTCGAGATGCGGTGTTCACCTGTTGGTCGAGAGTAAGGATTTGCAATGAGGAATATAAACTAAATTGTTGTGCCATTGCCAATTCAAGCCAAGTTGAGTACACATGCTCACCGAGTCGCCAAAGAGCTGAAAACGAGCTTTCTGTCCTCTCAAGACACCAGCGGTAACTGGGCCGCTGTGAAGGCCTACCCTAAATCCAAGCGATGCTAAAACGAGAGAGGCAAGCGAGCGGATTTGAGGCGTGTAGTCAATGGCAACATGCTGTGGAATGCAAAATACGCACGCACACAAAAAACCTCATACCTGTGTCCTCTCCGAGGGTCTCCGCTAAATCGTGTGTTAGGTCGTTCATCTTGTTCATGCAGTCTCTGGCAAAACGCACCATGGTAACGGCATGCAGTTTTTGCGGCGAAGCTATCATGTACAAAAAGCGCAAGAGAAGAAATGGATAAGCTAGATCCAGGTAGCAAAAGTTTCAACCGCACGGTAACTAACTAACTTACGGCAACCAGTGATCGCTACGTAACAATCGCCAATCGTTTCAACCTTGAAGACACGGCGCTGTTTCGCAATAACATCAAAGGCCCCAAAGAGCGTCTCGAGAAGTTTGAATACTGCGGCTGGTTCACGCGATGAACTCCATTTTGTGAAGCCTGGTGTAGAATGAAGAGAATTTAGAAGGTGACAAGTGAGTTGAGGGGGCATGACAAGTTCAAATTTATGCCAAACGAAGTACACCAATTTTATGAAACAGCTGGCAAACGTACCAGAAAGATCGGCAAAGAAGATGGTAGTTTCTGGATAAGATTTTGCGATTTGATTCGCGTCGGCAATGATGGAATCACTACCAACTCCTTCATTTCTCTGCTCCCCTGGTTGATTCCATGTTTTGTTGCTTTCCATATTCTTGCGACGTTCTTCGTTTTGGAACTTCTGCTTGTTCTCTTCGTATAACTTCTTTCGAACCTCTTCGGGAAACAGCGAGCTTACAATCGCACCAGATTCGATGGCACGATTCATGACGATCTTTTGTCTTCGTGTCACCAGCATGTCATACGTCAAGATCACGGCGGAAGTAAAGATGAAGATCCCGATCGCTACCATGGTCATAACAATTGGATTACTGGTATGGTGATTTTCTTCCATGGCTTGCGAGGGATAAATGTTTATATAAATGGGACAGAACTCGGAGCTTACAGGAAGCCCGGTATATGTGCTGTCGCGGTCTGTCTTGCTAGCATCCAACAACTCCTCCAACACGGCTTTATGGACCATGGAATCGTATTGAGAATCGTGGTGATCACCAACTCCTAAATAGGTCACTCTTGCACCGTCGATTTGGTAGGTAAAGGGGACACCTGTTTGATACGATGGACAAAGTTTGGGTAACAGCCAGATAGTTAAGGTCCAAAAGAGCTATGACGTAAAAATAGGATTCTAAAAAGCACTGATTTGTTCCTGTACGTACCACACGACCCTTGGTCGGCAACAATAACAATACCATTGGACTGTTCGGGCAGAATGTTTTCAATGAGGGCCCGAAACTGAATTTGGAGTGCCAAATGACCTCGATAGATTTGGGGTTGACTGATGTTAACATACAGGCTATCAACTGCGCCATCTAAAATGGGCAGAACAAGCTGGGTATAGGGCTCGGCCGGATCGACGTTCTCTGGCACAAATTGTCTGACCAAATCCGTTAGCAGTTTCTTGCGAGGATCCGTCGCCTCAAAATTGACGATGGGAAAATTACCAATGACAGCCTTTTGTGTGGCCTTCATGTAATTGATGCCTGCCGCAATCTCCGGTAGGCGCGTATAATCGAAATTGTAGGGACACCCCCCATTGCCGGCGGCGCCCGACATAATTGGGTATTCCATCCAATTTGGCATGAAGAATCCCACAGTAGGATCAGGTGTATCGTTGATATCAGCTCCTGTTATGGAAGGGATCGCGGTACCGAGTGAGCTACTGGGCAGAGAGGAACATACAAATACGAGAAGAATGTAAACCCGTCAATTGTATGAACAAGGAAACGTACCAACCCATCCCGAAATATTATAACATCGGGAATAATCGCGAAAGACTTTGCGGGGCGCCCAATCAGGATCTGATTCCAAAACATCGAGAGCATCTTCGATCCACTCTTCGTGGCTTTCGTCGGCATATTCCTTCCAGGCTTGGAGTTCATCCACTTCAACCTTGATTGCCCAGAAAATTTGAAAGGCCTTGGAAATGCGCACGAGCTTTGCGGCCTGAACACCGTAGGAGGGTAGCGACACAAAGGGAAAGGCCGTTCCGTTCTTTTGCGCGGCAAGACTCCGCCCGTAGGCCAAATAATTTACCACCAAGGCATCGGCAGGTCCCATGGTATTGTCCAACGACTTGCCCATTTCCTCCAATACTTTGGCGGCATCGCTGGCGAACTGGTCTTCAAAGCTTGCATCTTCTTCGGCGCGCAAATAGAAATAGACTGACAAGG
>Ga0100394_1003826_pt1 | contig 12331 bp, 5 predicted proteins | sample CryGeymeta201518_FD_81549 | JGI IMG/M metagenome (GOLD analysis project Ga0100394, IMG submission 81549) | Groundwater microbial communities from Crystal Geyser aquifers in Utah, USA - Crystal Geyser metaG 2015-18 | ecosystem: Environmental > Aquatic > Deep subsurface > Groundwater | place: USA... | reverse complement strand
TGGCAGCCAATGGGCCATTATTTAATAAAATCGCACTGAGATAGTAATTAGATCACATGCTGTTAAAAATAACGGTTCATATTACTTAAGCCCAACAAATGCTACTTCCAAAAACAACCCCGGTGCACCGGGATTGTGTTTTTCCCCATCCGGGGGCAGTTTTGGAAATCCCCGGGTAGGGATATCCCTCGATTGGTGACAACATCTATCTATCTGTACTCTGTACCAACAACAAACATCATCACCAATCATAGAACATAGAATCAACCTCTACAGTAGCTACTGTACTCTCGACGAGTATTCCGGGTGTTTCTTTGCTAAGCTTTCGCACTGAAATAGCGAGCTACAATTGTTATGACGGCAGCAACTGCAGACGAACTTTCACTGTAGTAAAGTAACACGCTGACGCAACCCCAAGCTGTATCTTACGAGCTGAAAGCTAAACAGCGTCAGGAATTTCGACACTCTAATAGACCGTTCGCAGTTGAAAAAATCAGCATGCCCGTCTTGGACAAAAATGACGAGAGCGACGTTCGCAATTCCAAAAGTACAGCCGAATTAGCCGAATCAGCAGCAGCAGCAGAAGAAGAAGAGGATGACGAGGATTCAATCTCGGATGCGGAAGAGGAAACAGATGCCAACACTTTGGAGCAAGAAAAGGATCACGCGGGGATCCTGGCATCTATTGCCAAACGAGCTCAATATGAGAAACTGATAAGTTTGGCCAATCTTGGATCACATTCATCTTTGACCAATGAAATTCCCGAAGCACTCCGTGGAAACCAGATCCGTTATGAATTCTTGGAAAAGCTAGTGGATTCCGGGGCCTCTTGGAAATCACCACTGGAAGTCAACGACACGATTGTGCATCGTCTTGCCAATATTTCGTACGACAATGAATCTCCCAGGCAATCCCTGGATATCTACTTTCCAGATCCACCACGGGAGATTCCCGTTGCCACCAATACTAATAGTCGGCAACCTGTGTACATTTACATTCATGGAGGAGGCTGGAGTCGCGGCAAAAAATCTACGCCATTTTATGGAGGTCCTGCCATGTGTCAGCATGCCACAGCTTTCGAAGCGCGCTGTATCTCGGTATCGGTTGGGTATCGACTCGGAACGTATCCGGAATTTGTAGAGGATTCTGCCAAAGCCATCAAATGGGTCTACGATCATATTGAACAACTGGGAGGGGATAAGGACAACGTATTCCTTTCGGGTCACAGTGCGGGTGCGCACATTGCGTCTCTCATGTTAATACGTTATAATGATTTTTTGAAGCCGCACGGAATACCCAGGCATTTCTTTCGGGCCTTGATCCTCGTCTCGGGAGTTTACGATCTTTTTAAACCTATGCGAACCAATGTCTTTGATGCCAAAAACAAATGGTTTGTTCTCTGTTATGTCACGCCTGCTTTTGGAATTGACAAAGATTTGAAGAGGGAAGCCTCGCCTTTGCTACTTTTGGATCCCGATAAGGATACCAGTGTATTGGGATTAGCGGCAAAGTCGTTTACAAGAATTCCCCAAAGGCTACTTGCATCTGAAAAATCTTTCAAAGCGTCTTTGAAAGAATCGATCCATAGTTCTGGTTTGGCCGGTGCTTTACCATACTCGTCCACAGGCAGCAACAATATCACTCCCGATCTTGTGCTCGCAAAGGAAAGTGCCAACGCAAAGGAAAGCTTGGAGATAGTTGGCAGTTCGAAAAGCAGCATAACGACAGAAGAGGAATCTGAAGCTTCGAAACACAGAGTCGAAGATGTGCAGACATTACCCAGTGCGCTCATTTTGAATGCTAGTTTTGATCTCGGCCTCGAAGAGAACGGAGAGCTCATGGCAAAAGCCATGTCCGACTACACAGATGTACAATATCAAGTCATCCAGCATACCGATCACGCGTCTGTTTGCTGGAGCGAACAAACGGGTCATGTTGTTGCTGACTTTATTCTGTCCAAATGCGTGCACAAACCTCCAAAATCGAGGCGCGGAAAAAGAGACAAAATTACGTAGGCCAGCGATACATCCTCCCTATTCTAGAATTCAATGAAAGTGGATGGTTGGTTGGTTGGTTCGATTATTAAGAGTACTCGAGTAAACTACTACGTAGATCATTGATAAATTCAGTACGGAGTAACAGTTTCTCTGGAATGAATTTATTTATTTAGGGTTAACGAAGCGAAGAGCTTATTGAGACTCCGCAGATTCCAGAAGAAAGATTTGAAAACTGGATTTGATGACGACTAGACTACTATTCCGTTCTTCGTACGAGTGGTGCGGTAGTCTAGTAGGATTGTTGCTATTTTTGTTACTCATCTCATTATTACCTTTTGAAGAAGGAGTAACTGGAGATCTACAGTTAACTTGGTAGTTCATATTATTTGTGTTGTACTGTAGTGTCTAAACAAAACCAAATCTTAGAACTTTGCACTTAGCAGCCGGAGTGAAACTATGATGACACCTCTGGGTTCGTTTCAGTTATTGGTTACTCTAGCAGCGATTATCTCGGTCCAGGGGCTTTTCTTCGCTCGACCCTCTTCTCAAAGGAGATTCCCTACCCAACTATACTCTACCGAATCCGCACAAGATTCCAAATTCCAAATTAACCGACGTGACATACTATCAACAGGATCGGGACTTCTCCTTGCTGCCGGCGTTGCTGGTTTGAAATGGCAGCAGCAGCAACAGTCAGACACCAGAGACATAGCCTTGTTGGCCAACGCTGGTAAATTATCCAATAGACGGCTGCTTTCTTCTTTAGATGACGCTCTTGATCTCATTGATACCCAATGCGACCGTCGCTTCTTACATGCTGTTGTAGCAAGTAATTATAGATTGTTGTATCGAGGAACCAATGCATCGCCGGTCGCCAGGTTTCCCTCCGTCTACGCTCTGAACAGTTTCACTGGCGGGACCACTACGAAGGCACTAGTTGCTGCAGACTTTCAAGCTGCTCTTGAAGAACAAGGTATCAATATTGAAAAAAATCTCTTGACTAGCTGGGACAACACCAGTCCTTTTCATATGGCTGCCACCAACGCCAGAGACATTGGTTCCTCTTCGTCGTCGACTGCGTCGGTTTGGCCACTGGGCGACAATGTTCACTTTGCTTGGACAGCACAGGAGCAGGCGACACTGAAGTCGTCTGAAAATTTGATCGTGGATGGCATTGATTGTGGTGTCATGTCCCTGGAGGATGCCCTCGACAGACCAAATGGGCGAGTTTTGTTTCATGCAAATTCTGTCCTGTTGGTACCCACATTCATGGAACAAGAACTAGTAGAGCGTCTTAAAACCTCCTTTATTATTTAAGTTTAAACATGTGAAGTTTGTTACAATTTCGGATGAAAGATATCGAAGAATCCAAACTAAGTCTGACCGACTGACTTGTGGCTTCTGATGGCTTCTGATTTTTCCTATGATTCGTTCATCCAAAGTAAACCATAAAGTATCAAGTATCGGGTAATACTCCGGGGTAGCAGATAGTGCAGTCTTCATTTCCCTGCGGCCTAGCCTATTCGAAGATCTGTTCCATTTTTTTTTCTTGTTCAATATTAGTACTAGCTACAGTAGACTAGTACTGTACTAGCCTGGTGTACGTACTCTTCTACTAGTAGAGTAGTCTTCTACTACTACTAGCTACTAGCCTGGCTCGTTTTGACACCCACCCGAATGGGGTTTTCGACCTCCCACCGGCTATATTATTGGCCATGCTATAACAGCTGGTTAACTACTCCAACAACAGCCATATTGCAACAAGAGTTACCCAAGACTATTAAGTAACACCTTACAGTGTCAAATTGTATTGAAATGGAGCAGGAGGGGACTAGTATTAACTATGCGAATTAAGGTCATTTTGTGAGTTTTTCAAAATACGGGGGCATCTCCACCAGGGTAATACCTCCGATTTCGATGGGATTGTTGAGTTTGATCATCGATTGACAGCCATGGGAGACTGTAACCATCGATTAATGGCTACTGGAGACTAATAACAGCCCCTCAGACCTCAGACAGCCCCTATTAAGTTTCAACCCAACGCGAAATTGATTACTTGCGATCACGATTGTTTACCCCGTAGATTCCAGTACTGCACCTATAGGGCTTCGTTTTCGCAAGTACACAATATCCAACAAAACTACTGCCAGCACCTCAACAGACAGACACTGGAGACTGAATCCATCGATCGGCAGCTGTTGATCGACTGCCACTGGGGACTGGGGGGGCTGGCTGGCTGGTAGAAGGACTGAGACCGGAGCCATCGATCGACAGCCTCTGGAGACTGGAGGCATCCAAAGCCACTGAAACATGAGACAACACCATCGATCCCTCGACAGCCACTGGAAATGGAGACAGCTATCGATCGACACCGCCCCCCCCCCCACCAGACTGTTATCGACAGCCACTGAATGAGGAATGGAGACAATGCCGATCGACAGCCACTGAATGAATGGAGCCGATGACGATCGACAGCCACAGGATCGATACGACCAGCCATTGGAGCAGCCCCACTGAAGCCATTGGAGACGATCAATAGTCCCTGGATCGACAGCCACTGGACCCACAATATTGGTGACAGTCACTGGAGCCACTGGAGACGATCAATAGTCCCTGGATCGACAGCCACTGGAGCTACTGGATAGACATCTTCTGGAGACGACCGAGGAGAGCCACTGGAACCACTGGAACGACAGCCTCTTCTGAAGACGATAGACAGCCACTGGGAAACTTGAGACGAGCGACAGCAACTGGAGAGAGGCAAATACTGGAGCGACAGCAACTGCAGCCACTGGAACAGATCCTCAACAGCAACTAGAGACTGTGTGACAGCCGCTAGACTTGTGGTGGACGAGCTGAATCAGCTGTAGAAATAACTAGACCTACTACATGTTACATCTGCACAGCACTATTGCACTATCACAGTCGTTTGTTTAACAAGTTTGGTACCGTAGCTACTCTAAACTAGTCTACTAGCTCAGGTCTAGTAGTTGAGTAGTCTAGTACCTGGTACCATACTGTATTTGTTGATTTCTTTAATAGAATAATTTTGAATAATAAAATAGTTTGTGTGCTAATAAGAAAATCCAAGCTTGTATTATGAAAATATAATCCTATTCCCTAACCCTACCTTGCGGAGTCATTGCCATTAACCCTGTGTCAAAACTAGGCAAGAGCTAATAGTAGTAGTAGTACTCCTCTAGTAGCTAGCTAGTAGTAGTCTACTACTAGTACTACTAGTATTAGTGTCTACTCGTCAGAAGCGAGCGTTTGTTTTCACTGTACGGTGAATAGTATCTTAAAATCAAGATAGTTCTGTTAGAGTTAGCGGCATTGACACAACATTCTACGTATTCGGTTTTCAGAGTTCGCATCCTCGATCCTAAAAAAAGAGTGGTGTTCTTCCGCTTCGTACTTCTGCTCATCATGTCAGCTTCGCAACAAACATACTACTCTACTACTAGTAGTAGCTACTCTAGCAGAGAACAGATAATTTATGCCATCACCTCTTTCTTGACATAAATTCCAGAATCTTCAAACATTACCAGAAATTAAAAGAACTCAATTAATCAATTACCAAAGCCCATGATGATGTTCCACAGCCCTAAAGTTCTTTTTCGTCGTCTGGCTACAGTTACGGTTACGGCCCGTCGCCCAGCAGCAACTACCTTTTTTCGTGCCATGACCACCGCAGATCCGAAGAAGCCCAACCCAGAGGGCCCGGTGCTCGCAGGATATCCCGATTATTTGGATCAAATGAATGCAAAAGCAGAAAAAATGGAAGCCAAATTAGAAAAATATGGATCCACCGTGAAGTGGATGGACCCGGCGGATATTGACGCCCTGATGAATTTGCACAAGACCCACGAGAAAGAAATGGCAGAAGAACTAAAGGCTATGAAAATGGAAATTCAGGCGGCAAAATCCAATTATGCTGTTGATGCTCCAGACGGGGAATGTGACGGACATCTCGAGGAGGAATTCGAAGAGGTGCAGCACATCTTGGAGAAAAGAGCGGAACACAAAACTGCCTAATTCTTTCCCTTTTTGTTATGTTAAATGGTGCATTTAACATGGAGTCATATTGCTCACAGTATGAGTTCACTGAGATCTTTCTCTAAATCAATTTTTCAAAATAGGCGGGGTCTGCTTTCCTGCAAGGCATTTTTACAACAAGTAGTAGCTACACAAATTGCTCCTACTAGCTAGAGCCTCACAAGACTATCTGCGTTCCTTATCTTCAACCAAACTAGCGAAAGAGATAGACTCGCATAAATTAGTGTCTTCCATCTGTTGAATACGTGTTACTTGAGCTTTATTTGTTTCAAACAGTAAACAGCCGAGCAGGTTATTCCTCTGTCTTCAGCAGATGGTATTTTGACTTGTGCTTGGATGACGCCTGCGAGTTCTGGCGAGAAGCAGAGCTCGTGCCGCGCAAACTTGTACTGGAAGGTTTCTACTATTACCACTGTTACTAATGTTACCACTACATACTAATGGAGCATTCGTTTTGTCCTTCCTATTCTACCCGTCGTACCATACAGCTCGACTGTGAATTTTGTTTGCTTGCTTACCTTGCCATTTATTTGTTGAGTCATAGGTTTCTCTTGACTGCCATCCATCAGACACTTGACTCGTCATTCATCCCCTCTGAAACAAAGAACGCGGAATTTATTATTCAGGAATTGATCTACGAATTTAGTTCGGCTTGTGTGAATCTTTTCGCTGAAGTTTTAAGGCTAAGGCTTTAGAAGGAGATGGGGAAATGAGATATCTAGACATAGTAGACCCCTGGTGGAAAAGAGTGATACTCTCGTTTCTAATTTCCTCGTCTTCCTAGGTCGTTGTGGGATGTATCTTGCTCAAGCAGAATAAACTGATGTTGAGTTGCTGTCGAGACCGTGCAACGGTCGACAAAAACCGAAAGATCTTTCGCAGACTCCTCTGCTTGATGTTTACTGTTTAACCAGTACCAGCACTGGTATTTTCAAGTAGTATCCAGTATCCAGAAGTCAACATCATTCATCATACCTCACTCTTTTTGCAAATTCTTTAGCTATTTACAATAGTAGCTTTGTTTGTGATACATTGTTTAGTTTTTGTCTACAGACAGAAGCGCTTAATTAATTGAACTAAAACTATTAAATTGTTTGCTCAGCGGGCGATATCATTGTATCATTTTTAGTACCTTTCCTGTATTTGTTCTTTGAAAGTCATTGCATAAGCTTCGAACGATATCTTTTGCGATTCTAATCAAGATTCTATAAGAAAGTGACCATGAAAATCAGCATGCCCAACACCGCCGTCGGCGAGACTGACAGCATTACGCTCAAGGATGAGGAGAAGAAAGAACTTAAACCGGGAGCTATGGAAGCTCCATCTTCGGGTGCTTCTGGTACCGCTCAAGTCAAGGCTTTGATGGGCAAGAATTTTTTGACCAAGATGAGAACTCCGGCTGCAACTCTGACCGAGTTTCTCAGCCCTGTTCTGCTCATGGTTGTGCTGTGGCTCTCCTACAACATGACGGAAAATATCAGCTTCCCAGCCAGGTATTACCATGCTCTAAACCTGGATTTGCCCTTGTTCTGGGATACTGGAATCTACGACGAGAACGAAATGGAAGACTTTGATATGAGCGAAACTCACCGTCAGCGTCAACGTCATTTGGTGAACCTGAATAAGGAAGGCTCTCTAAAGGAAGATGGCCTGGAAGATGACTCTTCGCAGTGGACATGGGGACGGCTCTTGAATGATATGAGTGCCGGAGGCTCCAATGATTATGACCAGGACGAGGAATTTGGTCTCATCAATGACTTGCTCTGGATGAATCAAATCAAACGTGGCAGTACTCGTGAACGTGCTCTAGAGGATGGTGGTGGTGGTATTCTTGATCTGGACGAAGAAGAAGCAGAAGCTGATAGTGGAGATTGGTACGAGGAGATTATCACGGATCTTAAAAAGGAGACTGTAGACAAAATTGATTGGGAGGATGTTGTGGACGAAATCAAAGATAACTTTGGCGATATGTGGGACGAGTCCAAGCATTACATCCTTTTCTCCAACTACCGCAGTGCTTACTCGATTGTGAATTCGTTGCGGCTCCGGGTATGTTTTGAGTTCGTTCTTTCCGATCCAGCGGTCATTCTCTGCACCATCTAACTTCTTTCTCATACTTCCATCAACTGTTCAGTTGAAAGATTTTTTGCGCAGACCCATGGTAGTACCTAGCTTTGGACAGTACGTGTGGGCTAGCAAGTTGTTGAGTAGTTGGCTTAATGTCCGCCAAAATATGCCTAGGGCCTTTGAAGACTCGAGCTATGGACGGCAATGGGGCAACTTGCTCACGCTTGGCACCATGCACCTTACTCCTCGTGATCATCCTCTGACCTCCAAGTTTATCCTTTACTTAAAAGAGACGTATCCAGCGGCAAGAGCGAACATTCAAATCCGCGTTCATGACGATCACGATGAAGCCATGGCTTATGTCATGGATCATTTGGATGACGAGCGTACTTGGGCGGTCATTGATTTATCCCAGCTCCACGACACGGGTAGTGGCGATGACGAAATTGGTGGATCGTTTACAATCCGTCTCAATCATACCACGGTGCCCAATACAGCCTTGGTGGAGAATTATGTGGCAAGTGGATTATCGACCAAGTATCAGAGGTATTATTTGTCCGGCTACCTTACTCTCCAACGGACCGTCAATGATTTCATTATGGCGGAAAATGGATGCACCCCTGAAGTGGACCCATTTTTTAGCATGCCCATGCCTACGGCAGCTTACGACCAGAATGTGTTTTTCATGCACGTAGGGTACCTGTTAGGGCTGATCTTGGTCATGGCATTCTTGTACCCGACTTCTCGTCTCGTCCAGGGTCTGGTAGAGGAGCGAGAGACTCGAATGAAGGAGACATTACTCATTTTGGGGGTCCGCCCATGGGCTCATACTACCTCTTGGGTTTTAACGTCTGTCATCAGCTTCGTCTTCATTTCCTGCTTCATGTCGGTGGTTTTACAACATGTACTGACCCATACCGAATTTGTCTTGATCTGGTTCTGGCTGGCTTTGTTTGGCACGGCAAGTATGTCCTTTTGCTTCTTTTTGGCTTCTTTTTTCAATAAAGCCAAACTAGCAGCTGTTATTGGACCGATGGCTCTTTTTGCGAGTCTTCTCCCCCGCTTTGTCTTTTTTGGAACGAACCGTTACGAAGCAATTGGTGCAAAATATGCGGCCAGTATTCTCCCTGGTACTGCGTTAGCCTTTGGAGCTGACATTGTTGGCGACTACGAGTATGGAGAACAAAGCGTCTCTCAACATATCTGGGTTGGTGATTACAGCTTTGGGACCTCAATTTTGTTCTTGGCCTTTGACACAGTTTTTTACATGGTATTAGCGTGGTATACAGAGCAAGTTGTTCCTCGCGAGTACGGAGCGGCACCGAAGCCTTGGTATTTTCCCTTTACGAGCTGCCTTCAAGTGCCCTTCTGGTCACGCCGATTTTCCACGGAAGAAACCTTGGCCGATGACAGCAATGATGACTTATCAGTGGCCGCTGCAACAACGACCGCAAATCAGAGCGAGTGGTACGTCCCGCGATATTTGGTTCGAATTGGTTATCGCCCTTGGTTACTTCGAGACACTCATTTTGATTATCTGTCCTTTTTGCTCTGACCTTACGCAGCATCGAGATGGTTACGGATCCAGCGTTGATTCCTCGTGTTTTCCTGAATGATTTGGTCAAGTGCTACACGAAGTCGAAAAAGCCAGCCGTCAACCATCTGAACTTGACCTTGTACGAGTCCCAGATTATTAGTTTACTTGGTCATAATGGAGCAGGCAAAACGAGCACTATCGCCATGCTGACAGGTCTGTACCCTCCGACGAGTGGTGAAGTCTCCATTTATGGACATTCCATCTGCGAAAATATGGCCAAAGCACGTCAGTCCATTGGCATTTGCCCTCAACATGATGTGCTTTTTGATCGCCTCACCGTGATGGAACACTTGGTATTCTTTTCCAGAATCAAAGGTGTCTCTTCTGATAGTAGCGAGCTGAAAGAGAAAGCTTTGGAAATCGGTTTGACAGAGGATCAGCTCCGAACGACTGCCGCTGCTTTGAGTGGTGGTAACAAACGAAAGCTTAGCGTTGCTATTGCTCTTTGCGGAAACCCGAAGTTCTTGATTCTTGATGAGCCGACGTCTGCCATGGATCCTACCGCCCGACGCCGTTGCTGGCAAGTCCTGCGAAAGAAGAGGAAAGGCCGTGTCATTCTGTTGACCACACACTTCATGGACGAAGCCGAGCGCCTGTCTGACCGGGTGGCGGTCATAAAGGATGGAGAATTACAGTGTTGTGGAAGCCCGCTATTTTTGAAAGACAAGTTTAACATGGGCTGGAATCTGACGGTTGTTATGGACAAGCTCGGAGACTCCACTGAAGTAGACCACGACTATTCCAATTGCCGTGACCTCATCACGAATTTTTTGCTGCAGCACGTTCCTGTTGTAAAATTAGCCCGAAAGTCTGGAAGGGAATTGACCTACCGTTTCCCCAAAGGATCCGAAGAGCTATTTCCTGACGCCTTTGATGCATTCGAGGCGCATGCTAAAAATCTCGGCGTGTCTTCCTACGGTATCGAGAATGCATCGTTTGAGGAGGTCTTTTTGATGCTGGCGGAAAAGAATGGCAGCTTGGAAACGGAGCTTGTCAACGCAAAGGAGGCGACGAAAAAATCTGGAAACTTCGCCAATGAAGTGTCTGCGACTCATTACATAGATACCCAGTCTATTGCCTCCTCGAAACTCACAGTAGAGTCAGCTGAAACAGCCTCAGTAAGTTGCAGCGAAAGCAATTCTGTGGTGTCAATGGATTCAGTCGACTCCAAAAAAAAACATAATGAATTCCAGAGCATGTCACCTTTGCGACAGATTGGGCTCTTATATTGGAAACGAGTGACTGTTCAGAAGCGAGACATTAAAGGAGCTGTTTTTACCATTATCGTCCCCGTGGTGCTGGTCGCTATGGTGATTCTAGTTTTGACGGCAAGTATCATCGTCTCGGGTCCGCCCCTGGAGATGAGTCCCGCCTTGTACGAAAAGTCCTCCGGGTCAACGACGAACGGAAATGCCAGCACTCAGATCCTGATTGCTGGAGGAGCATCGGATCGCAACCAAAACTCGGTGCAGAGTCAATATTTGTTTATGGATTCGGGGCTGTCCTTTGGCTATCCGAAAGTTGACGTGACACGCTTAGAAGACACCAAATCTTCCTCGGAGCTCTCAAATTTTCTTCTTCGGACATACAATGATCATGATCGCCCCATGAGATTTGGAGCCTTCTCTGTGGATGATGTAGTACAGGTGAATATCAATGTCAACTTTACAGCATTTAATGAACAAATCAGGTTTTACTCGTCTAAAAGACGATCTCATGGGGCCATCAAGCTCCGTGATCAGCGCGTTGATCTCTTCGAAATCTTTGGCTCTGCTGGAAAGAATGGCCGATTCTTTTGGAAGCAAGATGTTGCTAGTATGGCGAAATATTTCTATTCTCGGTCCAATATGCCTCGTCATGCAAAGGCCCCTACCGCAAGCCTCCACAAGCTTACTCGGAAAGCACTAGAAGGCATCGTCAGCTCTCCTAGCCAACAGTTAGAGGATATTCGAGCCGAATATACAGACGGGCTGCGTTCATTTGCAGATGATTTGTATAATGGAGTTGTTGCGTTCCTAGAATCTCCTAGCTTTCATGATTTGGAACGCATGATCACTCAAATGGTTTCTGACTTTGCTGGTAATACCTCAGGCATTTTGAAACATACAGACAAACTCGAACATGACGTTGCTGTGATGTTCGAAGAACTTGTCCACTCTGCCTTCCAAAAGCTTCCGACGCAGAAAATCGGCGAGCAGAAGCGTGAAATTTACCGATGGGATGCTGACTTGGGACCAACCGTCCGCAGTTTTATGTGGCATTTGGGCACTCTTGGAAAAGATGAAGGGCGAGGAACCCCGTCAATCTATGAAGTGGCCAGGACTTTTGCCCAAGACGTTAGCAAAATAGCAAACGAAACAATTTTTCATGTTACAGGGGAAAGCTACAGCATCCGCACTGTCGAAGAGCTATTGACCAATGCTTTAAGTGGAGCTGGAAATAGCCAAGATTTTGAGCGAGAGGTTGTCGTTCGGGAACTATCAAGCAAGTTTGAAGGTGTCGCAAGACGTTACAAAATGGATGGTACTTATTATCACATCATAGTCAACTCAACTTTTGATTGGCTAGATGCCCGTATCTCCGATTACTCGGATGACTCAATTCCTCGCAGTC
>Ga0100394_1003790_pt1 | contig 12396 bp, 10 predicted proteins | sample CryGeymeta201518_FD_81549 | JGI IMG/M metagenome (GOLD analysis project Ga0100394, IMG submission 81549) | Groundwater microbial communities from Crystal Geyser aquifers in Utah, USA - Crystal Geyser metaG 2015-18 | ecosystem: Environmental > Aquatic > Deep subsurface > Groundwater | place: USA... | reverse complement strand
TCCCATGGAACTGGAAGGCCGAGCAGGAAGCCGTCAAGGCCGCATGACCGCGTCCCTCGCCGGATGCTTACTTTGAGGATCATGGCCCCTCACTTTCGAGGCCGAGAGCCTTCACCAACATTTGACGCATCGCAGAAATGTCCGCGCAGGCCTGCTGAAGCTCGCTTTCCGTATCCGGCGTAACCGGCAGTGAGCCAGTGTGCACCGCCTTTGCCAACTGGTTCAGGTTCGACGACAGGCGCGATGACCCCAGCCCGGCCAGGACTTTGGCCAGCGCGGCATGATCGGCGACAGGTCTGGTGCCGCGCCGCCGGACCTTTGGAAGGTCCTCATCAATGAGCCGCGCGCGGATGTAAGCGCCCAGGGGCACACCCTTTGCAGCTTCTTCCAGCTTCGCACGCTCTTCGAACGTCAAACGTAGCGAAAACGGCGCGGGCGTTTTCTTTCTGTTGGCTACCTTGCTGAAATCATGGTGAGAATTCGTCATCTTCGCACCTAAGATCGCTAAGATCAAAGTGCGAGAGCTGGTCGTTCCAGTCCTGGAGCGTCTCAAACAGGAGGTTCGATTCTTCTCCTGTCAGGTCCACCATTTCCCCTTCGCTTGGCAAGAGGGCGGTCATTGCACCGGCGTTCCGGCAAGACGGGTCGCGCACATGGTCGCTCCGCGCAAAACCGGTTCCCACTTTTGCGCGACATGCTCTAGACTGCCCGCACAAGTCAGACAAACGGGGCAGGAGCAGCATGCGGGAGCGCAGATTCAACGTCGTCATCGTCGGCCAGAACGGACGCCTGCAATACGAGGCGGCGCTTTTCGCCGCCAGTTTCCGCGCCGCGAACCCCGATTTTCCGGGTCGCCTGATCGTGGCGGAGCCGCAGCCCGGCCCGCTCTGGCAAAGCGATCCGCGCATCAGGAACGACGCCGTGCGCGGCTTGCTCGACCAGCTTGACGCCGAGATCATGCCCTTCGATTGCCACCATTTCGGGCAGGACTACCCCTATGGCAACAAGATCGAGATGCTCGCCGCCCTACCGAAAGGCGAGCCGTTCCTGTTCTTCGACACCGACACGCTGATTACCGGCGACCTGACGGAGGTGCCGCTCGATTTCGAGCGCCCCTCGGCCAGCCTCAGGGTCGAAGGCACATGGCCACAGATAGAGCTGTACGGGCCGGGCTACAGCGCGATCTGGAAATCGCTTTACGATCGCTTCGGGCTGGATTTCGACAGGTCTCTGGACCTGAGCCAACCGGATGAATACTGGCGCCGCTATCTTTATTTCAACGCCGGGTTCTTCTACTACAAGTGCCCGCACGACTTTGGCGCCCGCTTGCTCGACTACGCCACCAGCATCCGCGACGACCCGCCGCCGGAACTGGTGTGCCAGACGCTCGACCCATGGCTTGACCAGGTGGCGCTGCCGCTGGCGATCCATTCCTTCGGCGGCGGGCGCGATGCGCTGGAAGCGGGCTGGCTCGACGGGTCGCATTCTTGCCATTACCGGGTGATGCCGCTGCTCTACGCGCGCGAGGACCAGCGCGTGGTCGATGTGCTCGAAGAGGTCGCCGCGCCCAACAAGATCAAGAAAGTGCTGAAAGGCTATGAGCCGTTCCTGCGCATGATCTACCAGGCCAAGGGGGGCCGGGCGCGGGCGCTGTTCGACCGCGACAACCTGCCCCGCAAGGAACAGGCGATCCGCAACCGGCTCAAGCGCGAGAAGCTTTGGCTGCGCTGACCGGCGAAGATTGACAGAGTTCGAAGCCGCGAGATACGCTGAAACATCATTATAACGGAGCAGTCCCATGAACGTTGCCCCCCTTGCCTTCGCACTCGCCATGTTGCCGGCGTTGGCCGTGGCGGAAGATCGCTGGATGGAGATTCCGCCGGCACCCGCGATGCCCGATGCGACCGAAAGCGGCCTCGTGCCCGTCAACGGGATCGAGATGTATCACGCCGTCTACGGCGAGGATCAGGGCACACCGATCCTGATGATCCATGGCGGTCTCGGACATGGCGATCTCTGGGCCGCGCAGGTCGCCGATTTGATGCAGGATCACCGCGTGATCGTCGCCGACACCCGCGGCCATGGACGCAGCACCAATGACGGCAGCGCCTATTCCTACGACCTTCTGGCCGCCGACTATCTTGCCCTTCTCGATCACCTGGGCATAGACGAGGTGCATCTCGTGGGCTGGTCGGACGGCGCCAATATCGGCTATGCACTGTCGACCTCGGCCCCGGAACGCCTGGCCAGCCATTTCGCCCATGCAGGCAATGTGACCCTCGACGGGATCGACCCGTCGGTCGATGACGACGAGGTCTTTGCAGCCTATGTCGGCACGATGGCCGAGGATTATGCCGCGATGTCGCCGACGCCCGAGGGTTTCGACGAATTCCTGGGCGGCATCGCCGAGATGTGGTCGACCGAGAATCCCGGCGGCCTCGCCTCGCTCAGCGATGTCACCGTGCCGACGCTGGTCGTGCAAAGCGAGTTCGACGAGGCAATCTTGACGCAACACTCCGAGGCGATCGCGGCGAGAATTCCCGGCGCCTCGCTGCTGGTGCTGAACGACGTCAGCCATTTCGCGGCCTTTCAGGACCCTGAAGGCTACACCGCCGCGATCCGCGCCTTCATCGACGCCCAGTAATGCGCCAGTAACGCGACGGGCACCCTCCCCTGGCGCCGCGCGCCCGGCGGAGGGCCCCGTGCTCACCCCGCCGTGGCGGATTCTTCCTTCTTGCGGTCGGTGTAGATCAGCAGCGGCTGCGCGGCGGATGTGGCGGCTTCCTCGTTGACAACCACTTCCTCGACGCCCTCGGTGCCGGGCAACTCGTACATGGTGTCGAGCAGGATGTCCTCAAGGATGGAGCGCAGCCCGCGCGCGCCGGTCTTGCGCTCGATCGCGCGCTTGGCGATCGCGGTCAGTGCATCGTCGGTGAATTTGAGCTTGGCATCCTCCAGCTCGAAGAGGCGCTGGTATTGCTTGACCAGCGCGTTCTTGGGCTGGGTCAGGATGGTAACGAGCGCATCCTCGTCAAGGTCTTCCAGCGTCGCGATCACCGGCAGGCGGCCGACGAATTCCGGGATCAGGCCGAATTTCAGCAGATCCTCGGGTTCGAGGCTCTTGAGATGTTCGCCGATGCCCTTGGCGCTTTCGTCGCGCACATCGGCGCCGAAGCCCATGGCAGAGCCCTTGCCGCGCTGCGCGATGATCTTGTCGAGGCCGGCAAAGGCGCCGCCGCAGATGAACAGAATATTGGTCGTGTCCACTTGCAGGAATTCCTGTTGCGGATGCTTGCGCCCGCCCTGCGGCGGGACCGACGCCACCGTACCCTCCATGATCTTGAGGAGTGCCTGCTGCACCCCCTCGCCCGACACGTCGCGGGTGATGCTGGGATTATCGGACTTGCGGGTGATCTTGTCGACCTCGTCGATATAGACGATGCCGCGCTGCGCCCGCTCGACATTGTATTCGCTGGCCTGAAGCAGTTTCAGGATGATGTTCTCCACATCCTCGCCCACGTAACCCGCCTCGGTCAGCGTGGTCGCATCGGCCATGGTAAAAGGCACGTCCAGAATGCGCGCCAGCGTCTGCGCCAGCAACGTCTTTCCGCAGCCGGTGGGGCCGACCAGCATGATATTCGACTTGGCCAGTTCCAGATCGGTCTTGTCGGCATTGTTGAGCCGCTTGTAATGGTTGTGCACGGCGACCGACAACACACGCTTGGCGTGCGCCTGCCCGATCACGTAATCGTCAAGCACCTCGCAGATATCCTTCGGCGTCGGCACGCCTTCGGAGGATTTCAGCCCGGCGGATTTGGTTTCTTCACGGATGATGTCCATGCAAAGTTCGACGCACTCGTCGCAGATGAACACCGTCGGTCCGGCGATAAGCTTGCGCACCTCGTGTTGGCTCTTGCCGCAGAAACTGCAGTAGAGCGTGTTCTTCGAGTCGCCGCCGGATGGATTCGCCATATCGTCTTACCTCAATGGTTTTCGCGCTGCCACAAGGGAAAATTCCCCCCGATAGGCCTTGGTTCCGCCCAGCCTAAAGCAGGCAAAACCGCTCCACAATGTCAAAATCTCCGGGCCTCGGGCCGAAGACCAAGGCGTGCGCGCGGGCAGGAGCGCCCCCGCGCACGCCGATTGCCTAGGCGTCGTCCGCGACGCGGGTCGTCACGATCTCGTCAATGTGGCCCCAAGTCTTCGCTTCCTCGGGCGTCATCCACTTGTCGCGGTCGAGGGCTTGGCGCACGGTCTCGTAATCCTGTCCGGTGTGGCGCATGTAAAGCCGGTAGAAGCGTTCGCGCGTCTGTTCGATGTGACGCGACTGGATCAGGATATCCTCCGCCGTGCCCTGGCTGCCGCCAGAGGGCTGGTGCACCAGAAACTCCGAATTCGGCAAGGAAAAGCGCATGCCCTTTTCACCGCCCAGCGCGATCACCGACCCCATAGAGGCCGCAAGACCGCAGACCAGCGTGGAAATCTTCGGTTTCACGTACTGCATCGTGTCGTAGATGCTCATCCCCGCGATCACCGATCCGCCGGGGCTGTTGATATACATGCTGATGTCCTTGGACGGGTTTTCCGCCTCGAGGTGCAGCAACTGCGCCACGACAAGCGAACTCATCCCGTCATGTACCGGGCCGTTGACGAAGATGATCCGCTCTTTCAGGAGGCGGGAAAAGATGTCGTAGGCGCGTTCGCCGCGGCTGGTCTGTTCGACCACCATCGGCACCAGCGTGTTCATGTAGGTTTCATATGGGTCTTGCATCGGGCCTGCCTCAGGTCGGGGTCATTCGGTCGCGCAGAAGGGTATGGCCGCCCCACGGCGACTGCAAGGGGGCTGGCACGGGAATTAGCCGCGCACCGGTGCAAATCAATCGCCGCCCGCCAGCCACAACGCGCCGCCGCGCCGCGGCATCGGTCGGATACTGTCACAGGGATCGCCCCCGTGCGTCGCCGCGCCGATGGCCCCGGAAGCAAAGCTGCGCACCCCGTCATGCAGCGGCAGCAGGCGGCAGGCGGTCTGGAGCAGATCGCCGGAAAGCGGCTGCACCGCCCAGACCCGGCGCCGGCCATGATTATCCCACGAGACGATATGGTCGCCCGTAGGCGCAAAATCGGCGGCGACAAAGGTCACCAGCCCCTGCACTGCATGTCCGAGCGTGTAGAGCAAAAGACCGGTCTGCGTATCCCACAGGTAGAGCCGCCCGTCGTCTGCGCCGGTCACCAGAAGCCGTTCATCGGGCGACAAGGCCATCGAGGTGACCAGCCCGTCATGCGCCAGCCGGTCGTTGTAGAAGGGCGGCGCCGCGTCATCGACATGGGCCAGCCGCAGGATGCGCGGCTGGTTGCGATGTAGCGAAATCTCGGTTCCCGTCGCGGTGAGGCGGGCGCGCCCCGCCGCCGCGTCGAAGCGCACCACCGCCTGCGAGGTGGCGATGACAGCCTCGGCCAGTTCGGGCGCCGCGTCGGGCGCCGGGCGCCCGGTGGCCACGTCGTAAAGCCGCAGCACCCCGGCGGCGTCGCGCGTTATCACCGATTGACCGTCGGGTGAAAACCGGATGCCCTGTACCGGCTGGTCATGGCCTTGCAGGGTGATGATGTACTTGCCCGAGGGCACGTCGTGGATGCGCGCATATTGCAGGTCGAACGCCCGGTCGCGCGCCCCCACGGCCAGTTGCAGCCCGTCGGGCGAGAGGCCGAGGCTCTGGATATCGACCGGACCGAAAAAGTACTCGGCAGGGGCGAAAATCGGCTCGAAGGTGGTCAGGTCCCAGACCCCGACGACATTGCCGCTGGCCGCCGCCACCGTGCTACCGTCGCCCGACAGGCTCATCGCCATGATGTCGCCCGGCATCGGCAGGGTCCGTGGCACCGCGAGGCGGCGGCCCTGCGGCGCCGGAACAATGTCGATCACCCGCAACATGTCGCCGGCCGCCGCAACGACGCGGGGGCGATCCGGAACGAAGGACAGGAACCGCGCCGGCGCGCCAAGCACCATCGGCTCGCGCAGCGCCCGGCCCGAGGCCAGCGAATGGAAATGCAGCCTGTTGTCACCGGTCGCCACCACCAGCGTGTCGCCGCCGGGCGACAGCACCGCGTGCGTCGCCGGGCCACCGGTGCCGAAGGCCATGCCCGTCCCGCGCACCACCGCCGCATCCCAGACCGTAACCCGCCGATCCTGCATCAGGAGAAAGCGCCCGGCGTCGAACTGGATGCGCCGCGCGACGCCGCTGCCGGGCATCGGCATTTCACCCTCGACCTGCGCCCCGCTGAACATGTCCAGCACGGCGCCTCCGCCATCCGCCGTCAGCGCCAGCACATGGCCGGTTCCGGGCAGGAACGCCACCGTCTGCACCTGCGGATCGGGCAGCGAGAGGGTTGCGCGCAGGCGTTGGTCCCGCATTGCTTCGCCCAGCGTTCCCAGCAGCGCCAGCCAGGCGTCCGATGTCCGGCAAAAGCTGTTGTCGGCCAGCGTCAGGATTGTTTCTATGGCGGCCACCGGATTGAGCCCTTCGGACGCGCGCGCGCCATCGCGCAGCGCCTCGCATTGCGCCGTGGCGATTTCCCGAACCCCGCCGACCGTGGCCAGCGTCAGCGCCAGCGTGAGGGTCACCGCACCGCCGATCTGCAACCACTTGCGCCGCGCCATTCCGGCCTTGAAGTAGCGCCAGTGCTGCGCCGTCGGATCGGGCGCGCCGTCGGGGTGACGTTCGATCCAGGCCCGCATGGCACGCAGCGCCCGGCCGCGCGGCGGCGGCGCCTCGCCCGCGATGAACAGCGCCGCCTGTTCGCCGAACCGGGTGTGCAGCCGGATCCAGTCGATATCGCGGTCGGTCGCGGTGTCGAGCCGCTCTATCGCCTCCTCGCACGCGCCGCCCGGCCCGTAGAAGCGGACATAGTTGATATCCTTGATCTCGGCCGGCAGATCGGCACCCACATCTTCGAAGGCGGCGGGCAGGATGCGCTTGTTGCGGTCAAGCGCGAAGCCCAGTTCCATCCGGCAGGCCGGCGAGGCGATCCAGTTGGGTCCGAGAACCAGCAGCACGATATCCGCCCCCGCGATCATTTCGCGGATGCGGTTGGTGATATGCTCTGCTTCGAGGATACCCTCGCGGTCGATCAACACCTCATGGCCGCGCGCGCACAACTCCCGCAACAGGAAATCGGCCCGACCCGTGTCCTTGTGCGAATAGGAGATGAAGATTCGAGAGTGCTGCACCATAAGGCTATAAGGCCTTTACGCAGCGTAAAAATCCAGCCCCGACGCGATTCGACCCGGCTGACAGGCAAAGTCCGGTCGCGCGGCGCGCCTTGGGCGACAGGTCCCTTGCCATGTCCATTCATCGGATGGCACGGTGTCTCACAAATAAATGTATTAACAACACATTCGTTTGGCGATATGACGGCCTACAAGACCCGCACCGCTTTTGCTCGCGTGCCGGAACGCAGGGAACTCAGCCTTGTGGCGATCCGGGGCCGGCCAATTTGGTTGACGCCCACAAGGCTCGGGTGTGAAAAAAACTAAACCGTCCGGTCAGGACAAAAACACCAAGGCCGTGGGCCGCCCCCGGCAGACAGGCAGGCATGAGCTACACCTACGACTACCCGCATCCCGCAGTCACCGCCGATATCTGCATCTTCTCGATCCGCGAGGGCGCGCTGCACGTTCTTCTGATCCGGCGGCTTGTCGACCCGTTCAAGGACAGTTGGGCGATCCCCGGCGGCTTCATAAAGATGGACGAAGACCTGATCGAGGGCGCCCGGCGCGAACTGGAAGAGGAAACCGGCGTCGCGGGCGTGGCGCTGGAACAGCTTGGCGCCTATGGCGCGCCGGACCGCGACCCGCGCGAACGGGTGATCACGGTGGCGTTCATGGCGCTGGTGCCGTCCGACCAGATGGTTCTGGCGGCCGCCACCGACGCGGCCGATGCGCGCTGGTTCGCGATGGACGACCTGCCGCCGCTGGCCTTCGACCATGCCCGCATCCTTGCCGACGCACGCGCGGCGCTGGCCCACAAGGTCAGCAACCGGATCACCGAAACCGCCTCGGTCGCGTTCCAGTTCCTGCCGGCGAAATTCACCCTCGCCCAGGCGCAGGCGGTGTTCGAGACGCTGAAGGGCGAGGCGCTGGACAAGCGCAATTTCCGCAAGTGGATCGCCGCCAACTGGGACCTCATCGACCTTGAGGAGAAGACATCGGGCGGACGTCACCGCCCCGCAGCGCTGTACTCCGTCGATCGGTAACCACGCCGGCGAAAAGACGCATCTACAAGTTACCTTCTGCAACCTGCGGTGTCACGCCGGCTGATCTGGATCAAGGACAGCACGGGCACAGATGCTAGGATCGGCACATCAACAGGATGATCCGCAATGCGTCTGACCGTTCGAACCAACCTTGCCATGCGCGCGCTGATGACCTGCGCCGTCAACCCCGACCGCGTCGTGCGCAAGGCGGACATCGCCGCCGTCGCCGGCGCGTCGGAGGCGCATCTCGGCGTCGTCATCAACCAGCTTGCACAGACCGGCTTCATCGAGACGCTGCGCGGTCGCCACGGCGGCATCCGCCTGCGCTGCCCGCCCGAGGCGATCAGCGTCGGCCGCGTGTTCCGCATCTTCGAGGCGCAGACCCCGTTCACCGAATGCTTCTCGGCGCGCGACAACCATTGCCCGATCGCCCCGGCCTGCCGGCTGCGCTCCTCGCTGGAGGTGGCGCTGGAGGCGTTCTACACCACGCTCGACGATGTCACGCTGGCCGACCTGGCCTGCGACAATGCCGGCCTCGAACGCCTTCTGTCGCTCGAACCGGCCTGATCATTCCGCCGCCTTCGGCGCCTTCGGCGCGTTCTCGCCCACCACCGGGCCGAGATCCATCATCGCCTCGTATTGCGACAGATAGACGTTGCCGGTCAGCTCATCGAGAAAATGCGCCCGCTTCAGCCGGTCCATTACCGGCCCCTTGACCTTCGACAGGTGCAGCTTGAGGCCCATCGACTTCAGCCTCTGGTTGATCGCCTCCAGCGATTCCAGCGCCGACATGTCGACCTCGTTGACCGCCGAGAACATCAGCACCACGTGTTTGAGGCGCACGTCGCCCGTCACGCGGTTCAGGATGTAATCCTCAAGGAAGCGCGCATTGGCAAAGTAGAGGCTCTCATCGACCCGCAGTGTGACCACCTCGGGGTGTGTCAGCACGTCATACCGCTTGATGTTGCGGAAATGCTGGGCGCCGGGGATCAGCCCGACCTCGGCGATATGCGGCCGCGACGTCTTGTAGAGGTAAAGCGCGATGGACAGGATCACCCCCGCCGACACGCCGACCTCCACCCCCATGGCAAGGGTAAGCAGGATGGTCGCGGCAACAGCGGTGAAATCGGCCTTGGAATAGGTCCATGTGCGTTTCAGGATCGAGAAATCGACAAGCGACAGCACCGCGACGATAATCGTCGCCGCCAGCGTCGCCTTGGGCAGGAAGAAGATCAGCGGCGTCAGCAGAAGCGCGGCAACGGCCAGCCCAACGGCGGTATAGGCGCCCGCCGCCGGTGTCTCCGCGCCCGCGTCATAATTCACGACGGAGCGCGAAAAGCCGCCGGTGACGGGAAAACCGCCGGTAAACGCCGCGCCCATGTTGGCCGCGCCCAGCCCGATCAGTTCCTGGTCGGGGTCGATCCGCTGGCGTTTCTTGGCTGCCAGCGTCTGCGCGACGGAGATGGATTCCACGAAGCCGATGACGGAAATCAGCAGCGCCGGCACCGCCAGCGTGCGGATCAGGTCCAGGTCGAAGGACGGCATGGTCAGCGGCGGCAGGCTTTGCGGCACCGCGCCCACGATGGCCACGCCGCGCGCGTCGAGCCCGAAAAGCCAGACCGCCGCCGTGGTCACGACAACGGCCGCGACCGGCCCCGCCTTGGCGGCGATATCGGCCGCCCCCGCCGACAGGCCCAGCCGGCGCAGCAACGGTTTCAGCCCCTTGCGCACCCAGAACAGGAACGCCGTGGCCGCCCCCCCGATGACCAGCGTGTGAAGGTTGGTTTCCGGCAGGAGCCGCCAGAGCGACTCGACCAGTTCCAGCAGGGTGTGCCCCGCCGCCGGCACTCCGAGGATGTGCTTGAGCTGACTTGCCGCGATGATCACGCCCGAGGCCGTGATGAAGCCCGCGATCACCGGGTGCGACAGGAAATTCGCCAGAAAGCCCAGCTTGAACACCCCCATCGCCAGCAGGATCGCCCCCGACAGCCCGGCCAGCGTCAGCGCCGCGATGGCATAGCCCGCCGTGCCCGCCTCGGCGATCTCGCCGATCGCGGCCGCCGTCATCAGCGACACCACCGCCACCGGCCCCACGGCCAGCGCGCGGCTGGTGCCGAAGACGGCATAAAGGATGATCGGCACGATCGAGGCGTAGAGCCCCATTTCGGGCGGCAACCCGGCCAGCAGCGCATAGGCCAGCGATTGCGGGATCAGCATGATGGTAACGATCACGGCGGCGATCATGTCATTCGACAGCGCCTGCCGGTCATAGCGGCGGCCCCAGTCGAGGATCGGCAGATAACGGGCGAGCATGGCGCGCACCTTTCAAGACAACGGTTTCTTCAGGGTCGCGGCGCAACGCACCGCGACCCGGTCGCGCCCCGTCCGGGGCGCCGTCCTGCATTTCAGACGCGGATCAGCTTGCGCTGACCTTCTCGGGCTTCACCATCCACTCCCGGCCGCGCAGCATCGCCTGCCAGTAGACCGGCGGCAGGATCTTTTCCTTCAACAGCCACGACAGTTTCGAAGGCTGCGTGCCGTCGATCAGCCATTTCGGGAACGACGGCAGCAGCGTGCCGCCATAGCCGAACTCGGCCAGCACGATCTTGCCCCGCTCCACCGTCAGCGGGCAGGAGCCATAGCCGTTGTAGATCGAGGTGGGCGAGCGCCCGTCGATATCGTCGGCGATGTTCTGCGCCACCACCGCCGCCTGCATCCGCGCCGCCGCCGCTGTCTTGGCATTGGGCGCGTTCATCACGTCGCCCAGCGACCAGACGTTTTCATGCGTCTTGTGGCGCAGCGTCGCCTGGTCCACATCGACCCAGCCCGCTGCATCGGCGAGCGGCGAGACCTTGATGAAATCGGGCGCGGTCTGCGGCGGGGTGACGTGCATCATCTCGAACTCGACCTCGACCGTGGTCTTTTCGGCGTCCGGCCTGGCAACCTCGAAGGTGGCCTTTTTCGCCGCGCCATCGACCGACACGAGATTGTGGAAGAAGTTCAGGTCGGCGCTGTATTTCTCGATATATTTTTCCAGCGCAGGAACGTAATCCTTGACCCCGAACAGCACCCCGCCCGCGTTCATGAACTGGATGTCGATATCCTTCAGAACGCCATTGCGGAACCAGTGATCACCCGACAGGTAAAGCGCCTTCTGCGGCGCGCCGGCGCATTTGATCGGCATCGGCGGCTGCGTGAACAGCGCCCTGCCCTGCTTCATGTTGCGCACAAGCTCCCACGTGTAAGGTGCCAGATCGTAACGATAATTCGAGGTCACGCCGTTCTTGCCGAGCGTCTCGACCAGCCCCTCGACCTTGTGCCAGTCAAGCTTCAGCCCCGGGCACACGATCAGCCGCTTGTAGGCCACCACCCGGCAGCCATCGAGGATGACGGCGTTGTCCTTGGGCTCGAACGCGGCGACTGCGGATTTCAGCCAGTGCACCCCCTTGGGGATCAGGCTGCCCATGGTCTTGGCAGTGTCGGCGGCCTCGAAGATACCGCCGCCCACCATGGTCCAGCCGGGTTGGTAATAGTGGATGTCGGCCGGGTCGATGATGGCGATTTCAAGCTCGGGCTTGCGCGATTTGAGCGAGGCGGCCGTGGCAATGCCCGCAGCCCCTCCGCCGACGATCACCACGTCGAAGCTGGCATCGGCGCGGTCGGTGGGCGTCTTGCCGTCGTTGACGATCCGGCGCACCACGCCGGCCATGTCGTAGCCCGCCGCCTTGGTCGCGGCAAGGATGTCGGACACCGGCCGCTGACCCGCCTCGCTGAGCGACCAGAGCGTCGCGCAGCGGGTGCCGGTGCGGCAATAGGCGAAGACCGGTTTCGGCAGTTCCTCCATCGCCTGACCGAACGCCTCGGCATCCTCGTCCGTGACCTTGCCCGAAACGACGGGCAGATACCGGAATTCCAGCCCCGCCGCCTTCGCCGCGGCCTCGATCTCGTCATGGGTGGGCTGGTCGGAGCCCTCCCCGTCGGGCCGGTTGCAGATCACCGCGCGAAAGCCCTGGTCGGCGATCCGGCGCATGTCACCGGCCACCACTTGCGGGCTGACCGAGATGGCGGCGTTGATGGTCTTGATTTCCATATCTTTTCCTTCCCTTACGGCCTTACAGCGCGTTGACCGGCACCTTGAGCATCGGG
>Ga0100394_1003789_pt1 | contig 12400 bp, 11 predicted proteins | sample CryGeymeta201518_FD_81549 | JGI IMG/M metagenome (GOLD analysis project Ga0100394, IMG submission 81549) | Groundwater microbial communities from Crystal Geyser aquifers in Utah, USA - Crystal Geyser metaG 2015-18 | ecosystem: Environmental > Aquatic > Deep subsurface > Groundwater | place: USA... | reverse complement strand
TGGCTGGTTTGAGCTACACAGCAAATTTGGTCGTTTGCCAATGCGCGACATTTTGCAGCCAGCAATTGGTTATGCCGAAACTGGTTTTCCGGTAAGTGAGTTAATCGCCTATTACTGGGATCGCAGTGTCCCTGTATTAAGCAAACAACCTGGTGACTTTATCGGTACTTTTACCATCAACGGCAAGGCCCCGGCAAAAGGCGAAATTTTTAAAAATCCGGCGTTGGCGAATACATTAAAGATGTTAGCGAAAGATGGGCGAGATGCATTTTATCGGGGTGAACTTACTAAACAGATTGATAGTTTTATGCGCGAGAATGGTGGTTACTTGCGCTATGACGACTTTGCCAAACACCGCTCTGACTGGGTTGAGCCGGTTGGGGTAGACTACAAAGGTTATACATTATGGGAATTGCCACCCAACGGCCAGGGTATTGCAGCACTGCAAATGTTACAGATTCTGAAAAATTTCGATTTAAAAGCCGCTGGTTTTAATACACCACAAAGCCTGCATTGGCTTATTGAAGCTAAAAAGCTGGCATTTGAAGACCGGGCAAAATTTTATGCCGATCAAGATTTTAATAAAGCCCCTGTTGCCGGTCTTATTTCTGCAGAGTATGGCCGTGAACGCGCAAAGTTAATCGGTGAAAAGGCGGCAAAACGGGTTGATGCCGGCAATCCGGCGTTATACCAAGGCGATACCATTTATATGACCACTGCCGATAAAGACGGCAACATGGTGTCACTGATCCAAAGTAACTACCGGGGTATGGGTTCAGGCGTTGTTGTGCCGGGGTTAGGTTTTGTGTTTCAGGACCGTGGCGAATTGTTTTCTTTAGATAAAAAGCACGCCAATGTTTATGCCCCCGGTAAGCGGCCGTTTCAAACTATTATTCCCGCCTTCGTGACAAAAGATAATCAGCCTTTAATCAGTTTTGGTGTCATGGGTGGTGCAATGCAGCCACAAGGTCATGTGCAAATTCTGGTTAATATGGTCGACTATGGTATGAACCTGCAAGAAGCCGGTGACGCGGCACGTTGGCAACACTTAGGTAGCACTGAGCCCACTGACGGTAGCGAGATGTATCTGCAGAACGGGGGTTATACTGAAGTGGAACGTGGTGTGCCTTATGACACTGTGCGCGCGCTGATGCAAAAAGGCCATGATGTACGTTATGGCTTAGGTGGCTACGGCGGCTATCAGGCTATCATGCGAGATCATAAAAACGGCGTTTGGATTGGTGCGTCAGAATCTCGTAAAGATGGTCAGGCTGCAGGGTACTAGACAGATTAAAGGTATACCCGTGAAAACAGGTATACCTTTTCGTTTATCAGTTTATTGTGTGTATAACCTTTACCTGATCAGTTACATTGGCTGCGTCAATGTAACCGATAGCATATTCATTTGAGCCAACAAAAGAGACAACATCAGCATCGCTGGCTAGCTCTTTTGGTGGATTGCCTTTGCCTGTGAAAACCAGCTTTGACCAATAGGCTTTTAATTGTGAAGATGAGCGACCCACTGCTTTTTCATCAAATATTGCCCGTTTAGTGTCGGAATCACGAAGGTTTACCGGGGTCAATGCTGACGACCTGCCCGTATAAATGCGGGCGATTTCATCATTAGTAATAGTTTCATTCATCGCCGGATTTACCACAACGACTACCTGTGCGATGGTTGAAAAACACATCATGCTGGTTGTCGCTAAAAAGAGTGTTAATTTTTTCATGTTGCTTCTCCTAGAATACTAAATCAACGCCAACAGTGATCAAGCCAATGCGATTGTCGGTAGTTTTGTTGTTCTGTGAACTGTATTGGACTTTGAAGGCCGCTGACGGATGAAAATCATAACGTAATCCGGCACTTACGGTCGTTGCATCAAATTCTTGCCCCGCTACAATACCGATAACGGGTTGCAGTAACTGCGGTGGTAATATATCGATGTAAGGCTGATAAATACTGTCTTTACTTTTATGGTCTTCGCGTTCGAACACAACATAAGGTTGAATGTTGTCTAGTCTGTAGCCTGCTGATAAGTAATAGTTTGTTCTGTCTGAGTAAAAAGAATTTTCTATGCCTATATCATTGTATTCAAATACAATATTCCAATTGCCAGGTTCAAGTGTAACGCCGACGCCATAAAAAGTGCCTTTGTCTTCATCAAAATCAAGCTCTGAAGCCAGCGCTTGAAAACCAGGGACATTGGTGTTAAATAATGCTGCCGTCAATGGACTAAAAGCGTTTGATGTTACAGAAATATCACCTTGAACATAGGCTGCACGGAACGAATACCAATCACGGCTTAACTCTACGTTGACTGAAACAACGTTGTTCTGGTCTGTTGATGCAGGCTGATCAAAGATAGGATCGTTATTTGACGACGAACCATAGAGAACTTGAATAGAAGTGTCAAAATCACCCAGTGCTGTGGTGTAGTACAATGAAATACCCTCAACATTGGTAAAGCCTACACCCGAATAGACGCTCTGTGGCGCGATATTCCATGCATAGGCATAACCTACATCTTTAAAATCAGAGTATTTAAAAAATGGTACACCAATACGGCCAGCGTTCAAGGTTAAATTGTCGCTAAGTTGATAGGACAGATATAGCCATTCAAACTGGACATCAAAGTCATCTGAGCCTCGACCAAGTAGCTGACCGGTAACCGATAATTTCTCACCCAGGTCTGATTTAATTTGTAGTGCAAATAAACTGCCGGTTTTAAAGTCCAGTTCATCAGAGTATTCATACAAACTTTCATCTGAAGATGTCGTCATCCCCGCTTTTATTGACGCGAAGCCATTAATCGTTGTGTCTGCATGTGCAAAGGTGGTGCTTAATGCAGTCACCATTGCCATGGTTAGTAAGGTTTTTTTCATCTTGACCTCAGTTCGGTTGTGTTATTTGAAACTTAATTTGAGCACAGTATAGCGCATTTTTTAAACACATCAAGACATATGCGACATTTGTTTCATTTGAGACATGGGTCTTGGTATGGTTATATGTTGGGATAGTAAAAGTACTCAGAGCAATAAAACGGGCATGCCCAAGGCCAACTCAAAATTAACGTTCTGTTTTTCTTGAAAAAATAGGCCAGCTGTCGTCGAAAGCTATTTTGACTTGAATAGTTTAAAGAACCTGCAACTAGGTATAGCTAAGATTTCAGATTTATTACAGCGCTGTTAACTGGGGAGTTCAAATTTAACTTCAAAGTGCTGTTGTATATTATGAATTGCTTGATGCATATCGCCGTCAAAGTCTGCACACAATTCGGCATAGTTGTGGCGCAGTTTTAAGCGCTGAGTCGTTTTCACAAATCGTAAAATTTCTTCTTTACTGGTTAATATCAGCCGCGGTACCCGCACATTGTTGCCCTGCTCATCTTTGGCGATCATTGTGAAGTAAGACGAGTTGCAGTGCTTTACTTTGCCGGTTTGAATGTTTTGTGCCTCTACCCGAATACCAACCACCATCGAACTATTGCCGACAAAGATAACGGACGCCTTTAACGTAACCAGTTCGCCAACTTCAATAGGGTTAAGAAAGTCTACCCGGTCAACGGATGCCGTAACGCAGTATTTACCACTAAATTTAGAGCCACTGGCAAACGCGATTTGATCCATAAGCGACAACAAGTGCCCGCCATGGATTTTGCCACTGAAATTAGAATGTGACGGCAGCATCAATTGCGATAGCGTTACGCGGGAAGTATTGCCTTTTCTGTACAGGTCGCTCATAGATTCTTTGCCTGTGAAGACTGAATTTAGCCTAGTGTAGCAGGATTTTGACCTTGGCAGCGCCGTGATTTAACGGCGCTGCTAAGTTGGTCCGGATGTGTCGTTGTTTAGAAGATAAAATCTAGCGCGACACTGAACAGGGTAGCGTCGTTGTGATAGCTAAAATCATACCAGGGTGAGCGATCACCTTGATCTTCAAACTTATTCCACTCGAATTTAAGTGAAGCGTTGTTCATTACATTGTAGCGAAGCCCTAACGTAAGTATTTGATGTTCTTCAGCATCACCAACACCAAAGCCCTCATAATCCTTTGTTAGTTCCAATTTGGCTTTGGATAAACCAATGTATGGCTGCCAAGTTTCATGGTTGTATACCGCACTTATATAATAGGTTGGAAATTCAGATCCGTAGCCGTCATCGTACGTGACATAGTTGTAATCGAATAAGAAAGTAAAGTAATCAAACGTCATACTACCGCCAAGACCGATAAAACTGAGATCAAAGTCCGTCAGCGACGATTTACCTGACCGAATAGGGGTTCCATCCGGATTGGTACGTCGTTCAATAACGTTATCAGGGATACCATCATTGTCCACATCAATCTCATCGAAAAACATGACATTGGCAGTCGTGGAATAGTGTGTTTTGAAGTACGACGCGCGCAAATCTAGCCAGTCATTAGACACGGCTACATTTAACCCCATAATTTCACTCCAGGTTACATCGGCTGTACCTGCTATGTAGGTGCCTTCAGGCGGAAAATAGTAGCCACCACGATTACGCCAGAAATCATGAGATTTGATATTGCGTTGTGTTTCACGTCCGCCAAAGACACTTACGTCTACTGACCAATTATTCAGATAAAAATTATGTAGATAGGTTGCGCCATTAAACTGAGTGATTTCCCACCAATATAAGTTTGCTGGTGGGCGTATCCATGGGTAAGCGTAACCTACTTCCATATACTCAGAAAAATAGTACATCGGAAGCATGCGCCGACCTACCATTAAAGTACTATTCTCAGTAAGTTCATAGCTAACATAGAACCAGTCTACATCTGGTTTCCACTCATCAGCACCTTTGGCGACCAGTTGAATGGTCGCAGTCATTTTATCACTGATGTCGGTGCTCATTTGCAGTGCAACCATTGACTCTTGTTCCCAGTCCCACTCTTCGATGTAGTAGGCATAGTCATAAAAATCGACTTGGAACTCTACATCGCCACTGGGGTCAGGATCACCGCTAATCACTTTGCCCGCAACAATAGAGCCGTAGCCACTGACGCGAATTTCCGCTTGTGTATTAAAAGCTGTTAACACGGTGCTGATTAATAAAAGGATCAGTATTCTCATAGAGTACCTCAGAATGTTGCGATGACTTTGACATTACCGTTGACACTTGCAGCGTCTATATAACCTATAGTGTTTGGGTTATCGGCAATAAGTTCGAGCATCTCTGCCACTGACGTTTCTTTTGGCGGTGTCCCTTTTCCGGTAAATAATAACTTGGACCAATAGGCCTTCATTTGCGCGTCTGATTTTCCTAACACGGCATCATGAAATTCACTACGGGTTGGGTTGTCTTCTTCCAGAGACAATAACAATGCTGTTTTGCCATTGGAAAAGCTTTTTTGTCGTCCTGAAAATAAACTTTTAATGTCATCAGTGGATATTTCTGCAGTATTAGCAGGGTTAACAATAATGGCGATATCGGCAGAGGTTGCGCCAGACACCACCATAGATGCTATAAAAAAACAACGTTAAACGACTAGTTTTTGTCATATATCACTCCACTTGAAATGGATAAATTACAAGCAACGCAATTACAGCGTAGACTGAAAATTACAAAGTGGCGAGATTTTGCACAATGTACCCAATATGTCTGCAAGACATTGTTATAATTAGCCTTTTAAAGCTGCATTTTTGTTTGATTAACTTAAATACAACGTGAGGCATTGGTGTGCAAACACAGGGAGTGGTTTGCTTGATACCACGTTAGCAGATTATGTTATGGCGTATTATCACATCAATTTGTGATTAGTTTAGGTTTTGCCGCGTCGGTTTGTACTGCACCAGTACCCAAGGTGATATAACCACGGCCCATAATTCTGCTTGCTGAGAGTGCCACTCAGAGGCTTGATGCTCCGTGGTGCGCTCAACTGCGCCGCTGGCTAACCAGTCGGCAACGGTAAGGTTGTCGTCCTGGCTAAACGCAAATGCCACGTCAACCAAATCCAGCACTGGCGCTACGGTGATCACTGAACCAGCAGCATAGAACTTTTGCAGCGCTAACCAGCTAATACGGGCTGTTTCACTGATAATTTTAGCTTTAATCAGTTCAGGGTTATGCTCGTCATCTATCAGATGAGCATCGGGTGGTGTAGTGGTCATAATGGGTTACTCGTGTTCATCGCTATGATCAGTTACCTGGGCGGCACTAAGCTCATGCTTTTTTAATAATTTATATAAGTCGGTACGATTGCGCCCAGCCAGCTCCGCTGCACGGGTGACATTGCCTTCTGTCATTTGCAATACACGTATAAGATACTGGCGTTCAAATTGATCTCTCGCTTCGGTTAGTGTCGGCCAATAGCTGCTGTTTTGTGATAAAGCCTGCTCAACTTGGGCTGCACCAATCACCGGACTATGTGTTAACGCAACACATTGTTCTACCACGTTTACCAGTTGGCGCACATTTCCTGGCCACTTTGCTGTGGCGAGTAATTGCATTGCATCGTCAGAAAAGCGGGTAACATCGACCTGATGCCGCTGCACACTTTGCTGCAGTACATGCCGTGCCAGTAGCGGTATATCTTCTGGCCGCTGTGCCAGCCCGGGTAATTGCAGGTTAACTACGTTAAGCCGGTAGTATAGATCTTCTCGGAAGCTGCCATCTAACATGGCCTGTTGCAGGTCACGATGAGTTGCCGACAGTACACGGACATTTATCGCCAGTGTTTTACTGCTGCCAACCGGTCTGATTTGACGTTCTTGTAGTGCTCGTAACAATTTCACCTGCAACGAGACCGGCATATCGCCTATCTCGTCCAAAAATAAGGTCCCGCCATCGGCTTCGCGAAACAAACCGCCGTGTTCTGTTACCGCGCCAGTAAATGCGCCTTTAGTATGGCCAAATAATTCTGATTCTAACAAATGCTCTGGTAAGGCACCGCAGTTGATGGCGACAAAGGCCTTTGTCCCTCGCGGGCTGGCCTTATGAATGGCTTTGGCCAGTAGCTCTTTACCGGTACCGCTGGCACCGGTGATTAATACGCTGACATCACGCTGCGCTACGCGATAGCTTTGTTCTAATACCTCTTCCATTACACGGGAGCGGGTTATTATTTCTGCCCGCCATTCAGCTTGTTCCGGCACGGACTGATGCACCGCATTTTGCAAAATATCGCGCAGCTCACTGGTGTTCAGAGGTTTAGTTAAAAAGCCAAAAACACCACGTTGGGTTGCGGCTACGGCTTCAGGAATAGAGCCATGGGCCGTCATCAGTACCACCGGTAAGCCAGGGTAACGTTTGGCAATTTCATCAAACAGGCTCATGCCATCTAAACCTGGCATACGTAAATCACTTAGCACAACATCGACGCTATTTTTACCCAACAGCGGCAGTGCCGCTTCGGCGCTGTCTGCTGATATCACCTGATAGCCTTCCCCCTCAAGCCGTAGCGTCAGCAACCGTAACAGGCTTGGGTCGTCATCAACAAGGAGTATGCGAGGCTTAGAACTTGCCATTGTTATCCTCTTGCACTGTGGCAGGTTGGTTTAACTGGGCTTCAATTTGGGTTAAAGCATCAATCTTCTTTTGCAACTCTTTATTAGTGCGTTGCAGGCGTTCAATGTTGTCATGTTGCTGTGAGTTGAGCCGGGTTAACGCACTCACTGCGGATTCGGCTTCCAACAGTTTTTGGTTAAACGCCAGATCCCAGCTAAAAAGTGCAGCAAGTGAAGTGGGCAATGTTGCCAGTTGGTCAGATAACTGCATTTGCACTCGGAGCCTTGTTAAGTAAGGGGTGTCAGGGTGCAACTGTAATATGGTGCGTTTTAGTTGCCAAATAGCATCTTGCTCGGGCTGTTGGTTTAGTCGTTCACGTTCGTCGTCAACTTGCTGCAGCATGTCCGCCCTATAGTTTACCCAGACTTGCAGTGTTGTGGCATCGTCATTAATACTCATCGCCGGGCTGGGGTGCTCGGGTTCGGGGGCAATGGTTTGCTCTGGCGGCATGTCGGCTATTGGCTGTGTTGGTGTTGCAGATTCTGGAGCTGGGGTCAGTTGACAGCCAGCTAGGGCAAAGCTTAGTAATATGATTAATCCAGTTTTCATGCTGGTTTTTCCTCTAACAACGGTAACCTTACACGGATACAGACGTCGGCATAAATAACATCAACAATATCAGCATGACCACCGAGTAAACGGGCGCAGTCTGCCACGATAGATAGCCCTAATCCAGAGCCTTGCACAGCATCAAATCTTGGGGTGGTGCCGCGCTGAAAGGGTTCAAACAGCTTTTCGCGCAGTGCTGTAGGTATAGGATTACCATTGTTACCAACATCTAAAATCAGCTGATGCTCTTGTTGGTACAATTTTACCCACACCGGGCTATTTTGACTGCCGTATGCCTGCGCATTGTTAATTAGGTTGTCTAGTATACGCCGGAAGAGGGTGGCATCGGTATAAATTGTGTCTAGCGGACAGTGCAGTTCGATAATTTGACCGCGCTGCTGCAAGGATAAGGCATGATCATTAAAGCACTCACTCAGTAATTGTTGCGGCGAGTGCCAGTCTGGTTCCGGTTTGGCTTGTTGCAACAAGCGGTTGTAATCCAGTAATTGTTCGGTAAGTACACTTAAGCGGTCAGCACTGCCATTTAACAAACCAACCACTTCAAGTTGCTGCGCATTCAACGGCCCAACGAGCTGTTCGCTCAATAAAGAGCAGCCTTCGCGGATGCTGGATAAAGGAGTTTTAAGTTCATGGGAGGCGTGCCGTAGCAGGATGAGCCTTAAGGCTTCTAATTGTTGCAGGCGCGAACTAAGCCAACGTAATTGCTCGCCCAGCTCTGTCAGCTCGCGTGGCCCGGTAAGCTTTTCATCCGGAAACTGATGCTGTTGACCAATGGCCCGGATCATCTTATCCAACTTTCGCACCGGTGCAGTAATTCGGCCTGACGCCCACATAACGAGCAGCAAGGTTAAAAAAACCAGGGCAACTGTTTGCCAAGCCAGTTGCTGCTGGCTATCTACGACAAACCGTTGTTGCGCCTGCAGGTTTTTCTCTAACATTAGCCATATTTGTTGCGTAAGTTGCTGCTGTTGAAGGCGAAATTGTTGCAGTATCGGTTCTAGTTGGGCGCTGGAAAGGCTGCGAAAATCACTCATAATGGTGGCCAGCTGAAGTTGCTGCTGCTGGCACAGTTGCGGCTGGCCGATATTGTTGCATACCAAAGGCAGTAGGGACTGATAATTATTGAGGTGTGAGCTGGCAACACGCGCCAGCGCATCTGTTTTAATCACGGCGTACTGACGGACGGCACGCTCAATATCCACCACGAGGTTTTGCATGTTCTCTGCACGGCGGACGCTGCTAATCGACGATTCGGCTTCTGTAACGGCATGCTTACTAACACCACTGAGTGCTTTATGGCTTTGCCACATTAATACGGCGACAGGAATTAATGCCAGAAAAAAGCTTAGTAAAACTAATTGTCGTAATGAAGCTGTCTGCAGTGAGAAGCGCATAATGTCTGATTTTAAGCCCAAGGTGGTTAAGCATACCTTATTTTAATCGCAAAAAAAAAAGGCCAGTGGGGTGCTGGCCTGATAAAAAATCCAGCGTGTCCGCTGAATTGATGGGAATGTCACTAATGTGGGTTATGCTGCCTTTGCCAAATAATCAGGTGTATAGGCAATAATGGGTGTGGCGGTATTTACGGCGGCAACTTGAGCCTGCTCCCAAGCCATTACACTGTCATTATTCAAATTAACACGGCGCAGCATACTAAAAACCACTGCCACATTGGCCAGTAAGAACAGCATGATACTCAGTAAAAATAAGTCCATAACAACCTCCTTTAGGTGCAGCTTTTACATCTGTGCGCTGCGTTAAGACGGTTTAAAGGAGAATGTGGCAAAGGCACCTGAGCTGTAGTTACTCTGAGACTTGCACTTGCGACATTCTCCTGAACGTCACTTAGCGTAACTAATACAAGCCTTGTGCCAACATGTAAAAATATATTTTTATTGTTTATAAACAATCAGATATGTGTTTTTGATGTGAGAGAGAATCTGAGGGGGCTGTTTAGCTGTTGCCATTTGGCGACAGCTAAACGGGTTAAAATAAAATAGCCATTAAATTCAGCGGCTTAACGTGTCTCCCTTTGGAGACACTCTATTTATCTTATTGATTTTACTAAATAAAACCATAACGTTTGGCTACGTGGTCAAAGTACTCAAGACATTGTTTGGCGTATTCACGTTTCTCAACATAGCTACCGGGGAAGAAGCTCTTTTTAAAGCCATAGGCCACCATGTCTTTTAAGCGCTTTAATGGTATGTCAAAGTTATCCAGTGCTAGCTGGTATTCTTTACTCACCGTCGTGTTCGAGACCAAGCGGTTGTCAGTACAGATGACGGTAGCCATGCGGTTTTCTAACATGTCTTTAAACTTATGCTGCTTAATGTCGGTCAGTGCCGGGTTGGTTTGTAAGTTGCTGGTTAAGCACACTTCAATCGCAATACGTTTATCGGCAATGTAAGACGCTAAATTGCGAATATACGCGGCTCTGTCGGTAATATCAGCATGCTGAATCATATCGGGAATAAACATCGAGTAACCATGGCCAATGCGATCGGCGTAGCACTCAGTAATGGCTTCAAATACGCTTTCGGCGCCATATGCTTCACCAGCGTGTAAGGTTTTCAGCAAAAAATGCTGGTGGGCGTATTCGTATACTTCTTTAAACTTGCTAGCGGGGTAGCCGCTTTCTTGCCCGGCTAAATCCAGCCCGACAATTGGAATACCTTCTTCATCCCGCAGCCTTACGCTTGCACGCACTAGCTCCATGGCGGCCAGCTTGATGACATCTATGGGGGCGAAATCGCGCATTAGCTGAAATAGGTTGGTGTAGTAGGGGGAAAAGCCTTTGTCGCCAAACATGCGCATGGCACAGTTAATAATACCGTAGGCAAACGGTGGTTTTTGGTGGCTTAGCACCGCTTCGCTGCGGTTATATTCGGCCATAGCTCGTTTTAAACCATTATTAACTGCGTGCATAACGCGATCGAAATCGATGCCATTGGGTAAGTCTATGAGTAACTGCGGTGCAAAACGCACTTCAATATAATTTACGCCTTCCAGCTGATTATCGATGGCAAGCTCATAGGCAGCGCGCTCTAAATTTTCCATATCACGCAGCACTGCGCAGGTGTATTGAAAACAGTGCAGGTATTCACCCAGATTTTGATATTTATCTTTAAAAACCAACTGCTTTAAACCTTCAACAGTATCCGATGGCAAAGTCGTGCCTGTGCGCTTTGCCATGTCAATTAAGCTGTCGAGTCGCAAGCTACCGTCTAAATGCAGGTGTAAATCAGACTTGGGCATTTCTTTGATAAATTCAGCGGAATAACGCGGCATAACAGCTCCTTTTACTTAGCACTGTGCATAGTGTATCGCAATTTTTGCGCATTTCGTCGGCAAAACGAGTTATTCGTCCTGCATTGGGGTTGTGTACTGTGTATAACTGGCTTAAAACAAACACATTAAGAGTTAACTAAGGTCACGTTATGAAACGTTTTTTATTAGCCGCTTCGTTGGGGCTTTTGTTTACCACTCAATGCACTTTAGCCGATACGCCAAGCTTCACTCAGGGGCGAGAGTTTACATCAGCTAACGATTATCAGGTGCTTTCGCTGAGGCAGCGGGTTGCACCGGAAAACACGATTTTAAATGAGCGCTTAGCTTCATTGTTACCGACGTTGATGGCCGAGTCTGGTCTGGACATGTGGCTGGTTATTAATCGCGAATATGCCGAGGACCCGGTGTACTTTACCTTGGTACCGCAGCCTACCTTTGCGGCAAGACGCACCACTATGCTGGTATTTCACCGCAAAGCAGATGGCAGTGTAGAAAAACTGTCTATTAACCGTTACCCACTAAGTGCGCCATATGAATCTGTTTGGTCTGGCGGTGATCTTGACCAGCAATGGCAAGCCCTGGCGCAGGAAATTGTTAAACGGCAGCCTAATAAAATTGGTATTAATGTATCCAAACATTGGCCGGTAGCCGATGGCTTAAGTTCTGGTTTGCACCAGCGTTTATTGGATGTATTGCCAAAAGAGTACCATGCGCGTTTAACCCCTGCTGAGCCGCTGGTTATTCGCTGGTTAGAACAGCGCACTGCAGCGGAACTTGCTGTATACCCGCAGATTGTCAGTCTGGCACGGTCTGTTATTGCAGAGGCTTTTAGTAACAAAGTTATCACGCCAGGCGTGACCACTACTGATGATGTCGCCTGGTATCTCCGAGAGCGTTTTGAGCAGCTAGATTTGCCGGTCTGGTTTATGCCTTACGTGAACTTACAGCGGGCAGGTGTGGCGTGCGATGCCGATAGCCCCTATTGCGGCATTAGCGGTATTATTCAGCGTGG
>Ga0100394_1003775_pt1 | contig 12426 bp, 7 predicted proteins | sample CryGeymeta201518_FD_81549 | JGI IMG/M metagenome (GOLD analysis project Ga0100394, IMG submission 81549) | Groundwater microbial communities from Crystal Geyser aquifers in Utah, USA - Crystal Geyser metaG 2015-18 | ecosystem: Environmental > Aquatic > Deep subsurface > Groundwater | place: USA... | reverse complement strand
CACTCCGGCTTCAGCCACAGTCCCATCAAGCGCGGTAGGAGTACCTTTCACCAAATTCAACATAACCGCTTCTAACGATGGCGATATAACAGTTAACAGCATCATAGTTAAGAGGACCGGTATTGGCGCTTATGACGACCTTTCAAAGGTTTACATATATGACGGCGCTACAAGATTATCAACCGGCAAAACTATCGGCGCTTCAACTAACGAAGCTACTTTCACCAACTTAGGCTTAGCTGTAGCCAAGGGCACAACTAAGACTTTGACTATTACTGCTGATATCGCTGCCTACAAAACTGGCAACCATGCCTTAGGCATCGCCGCGGCTACTGGTATTACTACCAATGGCGCGACTGTTGCCGGCACATTCCCGGTTACAGGAAACACCATGAGTCTTTCTGGGACAAACGTAGGTAAGGTTGATGTTGAAACAAGTCAGGATTATACAAGAAAAGTCGGTGAAACCGGAGTTGAAGTCGCTAACATGACCGTTACTGTAGACAGCACAGAAGATGCTTCATTCAAAGGCATAACCATTTATAACAGCGACGACGATGTCGTAAGCAACTTGAAACTTTATCGCGGAAGCACATTATTGGCTACTGCGACAAAGAGCGGCAGAAACCATGTCTTTGTTTTGGACACTCCTTATGACATAACCAAGAGCGATTCCGCTTCATTCACCATCAAGGGTGATGTATCCGGAAAAGCGGCTGATACTGCCATCCTTTATGTCAGATACAATACTGACGTGGTAGTAGTCGGCAAAACTTACGGATATAACTTAGGCATTAACCAGGCTTTAAACACACCCTCCCGATCATCCATTGATGAATCCGCGACAACTTTGATGTCAAGCACGACAACCGTACAGGCTGGCCAGCTTACTCTCGCGATAAACGGTCCGTCAGCGCAGAATGTTTCCAAGAATTCAAACGATGTTGTTTTGATGAATTTCAACATGACTTCGCAGTCAGCCGTTGATTTCTCGAAAATCACCATCGATCTTATCGGAAATAACAAATTTGCCGTCACCGACGTAGATGATCTTGAATTAGTCTGCGACGGAGTAGCTGTCGAATCTGTAGCCACAGTAGCCGAGTTATCAGGAACAACAAGTTCTAACGCGCTAACTAACGGCTTCAGCTTGCCAGCTGGAAAAACCGTTGAATGCAGCATCCGTGTTGATATTACCAACACTGCTGAAGGAGACGAAACTATCAAGGCCAGGATACTTGATTTGACTTCTACGTCAAACGCAACCATCAAGACTGCCGACAATGACACAGTTACTGACATCGTTCCTTCCGGAAATATAACCGGAAACGTTATGACAGTAACAGCGGCTTCATTAACCATAGACGTTGCTTCAGCTCCGGCTGCGGGTTCAACTTATGTTAAGGGAGCTACAGACGCGGCTGTCACTGGCTTTGCCTTCACGGCAGGCGCGGCCGCTGATGTTAAGGTTACTTCAATCCAAGTAACCGCTTACTTGTCAGACGCAGCTTCAACCACGGATTGGATGACTACTGGCAAAGACAATACTTCAGGCGCTGAAGATGTCATTGTTGCCGTATCTTTATACGATGGCGCGACCGCGACATCGACATTGTTAGGCAAGAAATCTTTGACTGTAGGCTCTGCAGATATCACAGCAACCTTTGATGCCTTGAATGTTTCTATACCCAAAGGCACTTCAAAGGCAATTATAGCCAAGGCCGATATATCAACCAACGGTCCTAAGAGTTCAACTAATGATACGATCGCATTCGCCATCGATACTGCGGGTGATGTTACCTCGGAATATGGTTCTGGCACCAAGTTAAGTCCGACCTTGTCCGGCGGAAATACAACCCCGGCAATCTATCAGATTGTTGCCTCTAACGGTACTTTGACTATGGCTAGAGACGCGAGCTCTCCTCAAGCTAACTTAGTCTTAGCAGGTACAACCGGCTATACTTATACCATCATGAAGTTCACCTCGACCTTAGAGGATTATGTCATCAGCAAGTTGAGAGTGACAAACAGCGCTAACGATTCAAACTTCACGTCTATTTCATTGGAATACAAGAACCAGGCTGGAACAACTCTGACCGCTACTTCCTTATTAGTAAGCGGAGTGGCTGATTTCACCGACTTGTCAATGTATGTTCCGAAAGATGGAAGCGCGCTTGTAAGCATTAAAGGAAATATGAACACTATTTCCGGTGGCGCTGCTAACGGTAATGCTTCAACCTTAGGCATTTCTGGCACAGATGGAACTTTTGAGGCTTCTGGGCAAGCTTCTGGCGGAGTTATTACAGATGCCGGAGAAGATACAACAGGTTTGGCTATGTCCTTGTATGAGGCATATCCGACCGTCGCTTTTGCCGCAAATACACCTTCCGGTAATTTGATTCCTGGCGCTAACACAGTTGTCGGAATAATCAACATAACTGCTAATGGGTCGAAGAACGTTGTTCTTGATTCGAGTACTAACCAGTTAGTTGTCAACTTCTCGCAAGCTGGAGGAGCAGACGCGACCACCACGGTTAGGTTGATAGACAATTCAAACGGCAACATACTTTGCACAGCAACACCTAACTTAACCACGACCGCGTTCACCTGCGATTTCGCGACCAACACCTTGACGGTCCCGGCAGGCACAACAGCGTCAGTTAACTTAGTTGTTGATACGACTACTGGCGGATGGGTAAGCGAGGGCGAAAGCATCCAAGCTTACTTAGACGATGCTTCAAACGACAATATTATTTGGGGCATTGACGGAACAGGAGATTATGCAACCGGCGTTATCACTTTCAGAGGTGATAAATTCGGCGGCACATTAGTCAAGCCGTAATCGTTGATTTAGCTAGCGAAAATACAACTTAAAACTTTATTTGCGCGAGTACCATAAAACCCCCCACCCCGCAAAATGCGGGGTAGGGGGTTGCTTTTTGTTAAAGAAGCCGTGAGAAACGCTAAAGTAAAAGTTTCTTGGGAAAAAATTTAAAATAATTTTACTGCTCCATAATATTAAGGAGCAGTTTTAATGTTTTTATAATTTTATTTTGATTTGTTTATAATAGTAGGGGCAATTCATGAATTGCCCCTACAGTTGAGCGTTGAAAGTTTTTAGCCCTTTATTTTGATTTGTTTATAATAGTTTAGTAGAGGCAAGTCTTTTACCTCTAAGAGGTCTTCTGACCTCTTAGAGGTTTAAATAATAGATTTGCATCTAATGGGGTTGACAGGAGTTTTAGATGTAATATATAATAGAAGTATACAGTTTTGTATACTTATACCTATAATAATATGGCAAAAAATCTTTCTCAAAGGCTTAAAGTTCTTATTGAAAGCAAAAAAACGGTTTTTCGCGCCAAAGACTTTCAAAGCTTATGGCAGGAAAATCCCAGGAATACGGTTATCATTGCCAAAAGGATGGTGGCAAAAAATTTAATTTTGAAATTAGCAAAAGGATATTACGCACTCAATGAGGAATATAACATTTACGAATTAGCCAACTTAATTATTTCACCTTCTTATGTTTCCTTTAACTCCGCTTTGTTTTTTTGGGGCGCTTGTTTTCAAGTGAGCGATACCGCGCAGTCAGTTTCTCTTTTAAACTATCAAAAAGAAGTCGGGGGCAGGATTTATAAATATCAAGCAATGAAAAAAACATTGTTTTATAATTTAGAAGGCGTTGATTCAAAAAATAATATATCCGTTGCAAGTCCGGAAAGGGCGTTGCTCGATTTATTTTATTTTGGAGTTGCCGCCAATATAGACGATTGGGAAAAAATAAATAAAACATATTTAAATAAACTCGCGCGAAGTTATCCATTGAGTGTCCAAAAAAAAGTAAAAGATTTAAAATTATGACCCAAAAAAGATTTGACACCAACAGGCATAAAAGCATTTTAATGGAAATTTTAATGGACATTGTTAAGCATTTAGACGGTAAAGTGGCTTTTAAAGGCGGCACTGCGGCCATGATGTTTTATAATCTGCCCCGAATGTCTCTTGATTTGGATTTTGATCTTTTAGAAAAATTAAGCGAAAAAGAGATTGATATTTTAAAGATTATTTTGCGCAAGCATGGCGCAGTTAAAGAATTCAGGGATAAAAAATTCACGCTTTTCTTTTTGTTGGACTACGAGGCAAACTACCCCAATATTAAAGTGGAGTTTAATAAAAGAGTTTGGAAAAATAACAGTTATCAAACCGTTTGGCTTTTAGGCGTTGAAATAAAAATTGCTGATAAAAAAACAATGCTTTCTAACAAGCTAGTGGCTTTAAGCGAGAGAAAAGCTTTAGCGTCCAGGGATCTTTTTGATGTTTATTATTTTTTAAAGTCAGGGTATCCGCTTAATAAAGAATTAATACAAGAAAGAACAAATAAAACATTAGGCGAGTTTCTTGATTACATAAAAGATTTTATAGCTAAAAATTATAGCTCCAAAAATATTCTTCAAGGATTAGGCGAGATTTTGGACGAGAGCAAAAAAACATGGACCAAAGACTGCCTTATTTCTGAAACAATAAAAGAGTTGGATAAGTTATAGAATATGCTGAAAAATCAGCTGAAATTAATCCGGAAGCGATAAACAAGGCGGAGAAGTTTATTGAGAATGAGCATAATAAATAGAATAAACAATAAGCCGCGCTGGCGGAATTTTAGCCGTTTTAAGCGCGTCACGCTTCCTGCGGTTATTGGACAATTTTTGCAGTCCATTGACAAAATTGTCCAATAGCTATATGCTAATAATATGATAAAAAGAGCTATCGCTAAAAAAATATTGGAGTATTATAAGCAATATCCGATCATATCGCTAATAGGCCCGAGGCAATCGGGAAAAACAACATTAGTAAAATATATATTTCCGAATAAGCCGTATATCAATCTTGAAGATATAGAAAATAGGGAATTTGCGTTAAGCGATCCAAAGGGATTTTTAGCGCAATATGAAGACGGTTTGATTATTGATGAAATTCAGCGGGTGCCCGAGCTTATGTCATACATTCAGGTTATAGCAGACAAAAAAAAGAAAAACGGCTTGTATGTTTTAACCGGATCGCAAAATTTTCTTTTAATGGAAAGTGTCAGCCAATCATTAGCAGGCAGAGTCGCTGTTTTTAAGTTGCTTCCTCTTTCTATGGCGGAATTATTTTCAGCAAAAATAAAATTTAATAAAACCGAAGCAGATAATTTATTATTCAAAGGATTTTATCCAAAACTCTTTGATCAAAAAATTGATATTGCCGGATATTACACGAATTATACCCAAACTTATGTAGAGCGGGATGTACGTTTAATAAAAAATATCGCGAATTTAAGCGAATTTAAGCGATTTTTAAATTTATGCGCCGCAAGGACTGGCCAGCTGTTAAATATTTCTTCATTAGCCGAAGACTGCGGCATAAATCATAGAACAGCGCAATCATGGCTGTCAATTTTAGAAGCAAGTTTTATTATTTATTTATTGCGTCCGCATTATAAAAATTATAATAAGCGAGTTATTAAGATGCCAAAAATTTATTTTTATGACACCGGTCTTTTATGCTCCCTGCTTGGCCTATCGGATAAGAAACAGCTTAAAGGCCACTATCTAAAAGGTAATATTTTTGAATCTTTTGTAGTTTCTGAATTTATTAAATATAGATATAATCAAGGGAGAGAGCCAAATGTTTATTTTTGGAGAAACAAAGCAGGAAATGAAATCGATCTTTTAATTGAAATGGCTGACAAATTAATACCGATTGAAATAAAATCAGGGCAGACAATCACAAGCGAGTATTTTAAAGGATTAATATATTATAATAATTTATCGCGCGGAAGCTATAAAGATTCTTATGTTGTTTATGGCGGTTCTGAAAAACAGCAAAGAAGCAAAGGAAATATTTTTGGCTGGGCATATCTGTGTAATAGCGTTGGCAAAATATTAGGATAATAAAGTTTTTCTCGCGATAAAATAATCAAAATAATTTTATGAGTCAAATAATTTATAAATAATAGTAAAAATCAGCTGAAATTAATCCGGAAGCGAGAGACAAGGTGGAGAAGTTTATTGAGAATGTAAATAACAAATAAACAATAATTTTTTCGCGGATAACTTTTGTTTATTTTCACATCTTTCAGGGAGCGCGAGCCGCGCATCGACAAAATTTTTGTTAGGCACTATAATTAAAGCATAGTTTAATTTTAGTTCTAATCATTGAAATTTATGTATATTAAGCGGAATTTAGAGGGTAAAATTTTAGACTTTTTAAGCGCGCCGGAAATTATAGCGATTGTGGGGGCGCGCCAGTCCGGAAAAACCACATTGATTAACCATTTAATATAATTTTATGAGATTTAAAAATCCGTTAATATTATGATGAAAAAAATAACTGAAATTAAAGAGAAAATATTGCCAATTCTTAAAAAAAATGACATAATTAAAGCGTCTATTTTCGGTTCTTTCGCGCGCGGCGAAGATAAAAAAGGAAGCGATCTAGATATGCTGGTGGAATTAAATAAAAAACACAGCCTTTTAGATTTAATCGGTATTAAATTTGAGCTGGAAGATGTTTTAAAAAGAAAAGTTGATTTATTAACTTATGGCGGCGTTAACCCTCGTTTAGAAAAGTATATTTATAAAGATGAAATAAAAATATATGCAAAAAGATCCTAAGATATTTTTGGAGCATACCTTGGAAAAAAATAGCTGGCATGAGAGATAATTTGATTCATGAATATTTTGGAGTTAACGAAGATTTGGTTTGGAAGGTTGTTAAAAAAGATATTCCGGAGCTGAAAAAAGAAATAAAATTGCTGTTAAAATAATTTTACTGCTCCATAATATTAAGGAGCAGTTTTAATTTTGTTAATATTGTAAAAAATGGTATAATATTTACAGGTAAATTGAACTTTTTGAAAACTGAATCAAGGAGGAGCAAAGTATGAGAATAAAGACCTTTTTTCAGAAAGGGAAATAAGAAGGAAGGTAAAAGAAGCGGTTGATTCTGTATCTGTAATTGAGCATTTGGAAGGACTGGATGCCAAAGAAAACGAAAATTGAGGAGGTAAAAAGGAAATGAGAGTAGAATCGAAGGAAGAAATTTTTGATTATCATGAGTATAAGATTTGTCGCTTCAGCAACAAGCATAAGGCTGTTGTGAAGGTAATAGTGCCCACCAAGACAAAGAGTGAAACAGAATTAGAAAAAGTCTCGAGGCTTTACCTGCAATGGTGGCAGGAAACTCATTCTTCTCATCAAAGAAAACCTTGGGGTTATCAACATGGAAAATGGAAGTTGTGTCAAAATCCCGGCTGTTCTAATGCTTTCTATGTGCCGTCTTCTATGAGAAGAACAAAAGGATCGTTTTATTGTGCCTTTTCCTGCTGGAATCAAAATGAAAGGCAAAAGCCTTTCATTTGGTCTGATGAGAAAATTGCCGAAACAATGTTTCAAATTCAAAGATCAAAAGGAGAAATTACCCCAAATTTCCTGATGAAAAAAACACCAGGAATGTATCACCGTTTATATCGGAAATGGAAACAAGGGGAAGTTAACAGTATTCAAGACGCCATAGATAAAATAACTTTTCTTTCAAAATTCTCCGAATGGTCTGATTCTCAAAAAATCCGTTGGTTCTTGGATGGAGCTTATTATCAATCAGTTCTCTTCTTTGAACAATTGAATTTTTTGACGAAAAAAGACCCGGCTATAATTAGCCATATCGGAAGAATCTTAAAAGAAAAAGGGGTTTTTGGACCTTTTTTCAGTAAAACCAACGAGATTTTAAAAAATTTCTTTGAGAGTGAAAACGAAAAGGAATTAAAAAACTTCATTTTAGAAGTATGGCAGGGAAACAAAATGGGCAGTAGACAAGGGATATAATTGGTTTTAAATGGGCGTTCAATTGAGGCGCCCATTTTTCTATTGAGGAAATTAAAAACCAACTTGGAGATTGCCAAATAAGTAAAATAGGGTTAAAATAAAGATGGTTCGTTAGATAATAATAAATTTATGTTTATGGCTAAGAAAAAAAAGTTCAATTGGTTATTTAAATATTTAGTTCTTGCTTTTTTAATAATTTTTCAGTCGGCTTTTTTATTGGCCTTATGCTCAAATAATATTTTAATCGCCAGCGAAGTCTATTCCAATTATCGGGTAGCCATTGACAGCGCAACTACTAGCGGTGGTTCAATAACTACCGCGCCAGACAATACCACTAGCGCTGGCAGCGGCGGGAGTTCCGCTATTATTAGCGACAGCAGTAGCAGAGGCGCTAACTCAATGACTTCATTGCCGATTGAAATAACTTGGATTGAAGCTTTTGCGCCGCCGTTAAGCGGTGATCATAATGTTTCAGTTCATCTAAATCAAGCGGTTGATAGAGTTGATTTTACTGTTAGCGGGCCCCAATCTCAAACTATTAGCGGCATTCAAGATAGCTTAACTGATTGGCACTTTTTTTGGGCTGCCAGCAAAATGACAGACGGATATTACACAGTAACCGCTTATGTGTTTAAAGGCGATCTTAAAGTTGCTAAATCTTTTAGCATTGCCCTAAAAAATACTGCCAGCGAGCTCACTTCGACGCAAATTATTTCGCCAACAGAGACAATAATTAAACAGCCAATAATCAATACAACAACTCAACAGCCGATAGCCGAGACAATTATCAAACAGCCGCTTGATGGCAGCGCTGTTTTAGCTGAAGAGTGCAAAGCGAAAAATATCACTACTGCCAAAGCTTGCCAGAATTATTTAATGCTTTCAGCGGAATGCCGCGACCAGGGTTTTACTACCAGCGAGCAATGCAATAATTATCTGGCTATTCCGCAGGAATGCCGGCAAAAAGGGATCACTAATTTAGAGGAATGCTGGCAAGTTATGTCGCTAGTTACGGCCAAGCAGCCAATAACTGATATTTTGCCAGATTGTCAGCAGCAGGGCATTAATAATTATGAGGATTGCAAACTTTACCTGTCTATTCCGCCAGACTGCCGCCAGAGGGGGATTAATAGCGTCGCAGAATGTGATAAATATATATCCATTCCGCCGGATTGCCGCGATAAAAATTTGTCTGCCGAGGAGTGCCAAAAATATATGTCCATTCCGCCCCAGTGCCGCCAGCAGGGTATATTAGACCAGGAAGCCTGCAATAAATTTACCTATCAAAATACTATGCCGCTCCAGTGTCGCGAGGGGGGCGCTACAACGCAAGTACAATGTACCCAATTTATTTTTAATATCAACTTGCCCCAGGAATGCCGCGATCAGGGGATAACTGGCCGGCAGGAATGTAATAGTTATTTAATGATTCCCCAGGAGTGCCGCAGTCAGGGAATAAATAACAGAACAGAGTGCGATAAATATCTGCAAACAAGTTTTATGCCAGTGGAATGCCGTGATCAGGGGATAACTGGCCAAGAGGAATGCAATTATTTCTGGCGCAATAAATTCAAGGCAGAAGATTTTAAAGGATTTCAGCCGTTTGAGATAGGGTCTGATGAATCTTTTAGATGTAAAGAAGTTAATATTACTGATAAGGCAGAGTGCGATAAATATCTAACCAAAACGCGCTTGCCAAAGGATTGCCAAACTGCCGGCGCGACTACTGAAGAGGAATGTAAGATAGTTTTTTTCAAAAAAGACGGGCCTCAAGAGTGTCTTGAGGCAAAAATATACAACCCGGCTGATTGCGAGAAGTATATTTTTGGAAAAAATGCACCAGCCGACTGTCTGGCAGCAGGCATTAAGACGGTTGAAGCCTGCAAAAAATTTATGTTTGAAAAATATGGCGGCAAAGAAAAAATTCCAGTTGATAAATATCCAATAGAATGCCAAAAAGCCGGCGTTAAAACGCTTAAGGAATGCGATAAGATTATGAAAACTATTTATTTGCCGGAAGAATGCAAGAAAAATAAAATTATTGATCAGGCGGCTTGCGAAGCTTATTTATTTACTCTGCGTTTGCCCACGGAATGCCGTGAGCAAAACACCAAAACCAGGCAGGAATGCGATAAAGTGATGTTTAAAAAATACGGTCCGCCAGAATGTTTGGCGATTGGCATAACTGACGATAAGGAATGCCAAGATTTTATGTTTAATAAATATTCTCCCCAAGTTCAGTGTCTGGGCCAAGACGACTGGCAGTGCAAAAATGCCATTAAGGATCGTTATTTAGGAAATATTGTAGCTAAACAAACACAATACCAAGGATTTAGAGATAAAATTTCGCAATTAACCGCAGAATCAACTAATCTGGAAAAGATTAAAGAAAAAGTTAAATCCAGCGGAGAGCTGGTGCCGCTTAAAAACAATGCTGTTGGACTCAAGGTTTTAGCCGCTAGAGAAGCCATAGTTATTGACGAGGCTGATAATTTAATTCAGTCAGCGCCAGTCGCCTTGATGATAGATAGTGATCAGGATGGTTTGCCTGATGATCTGGAAAAAAGGCTGGGGACCAATCCTACCAGTAAAGATACTGATAGCGATGGCTATTTGGACGGCGCTGAATTTACCAATGGCTATAATCCTGTTGGCTTGGGCAAATTAACAGAGGAGTTAGCGCCGATTGACCAAGCAATTGCTGGCAATAAAGTTTTAGGCCAGCCCAAGACCGAAGGCGCATTAACGCCAGAGATGACTATCGGCCAAGTTGCTAATGCGACTAACCAAGAGGGAGAAATTAATTATTATCAATTTTCCGGCCAAGCTGAAGCAGGTAGTGTGGTCGCTTTATATATTTATTCAGATGTTCCCGTAGTAGTAACAGTAAAAACTGGCGAATATGGCAATTGGCAATATAATTTTAACCAGCATTTAGCTGATGGTGAGCATGAGGTATATCTGGCGGTTAATGATAATACCGGTAAAGTTGTAGCCAAAAGCAGCCCCTTGTCTTTCTTTATTAAAGAAGCCAAGGCGGTTTCAATCAGCGATTTTGTGGCTCCGGCATTGCCCAGCCAAACGTCGGAAGCTAAAAGTTTGCTAGTTTATTATATTATCGCCGGCCTAGTAATTACCATCGGCTTGTTCTTATTTTTGCTTTTCATCAAACAGAAAAAAATTATTAAATTATGAAGTTTAAGGAATTTTTCATAAAAAACAGAGAAACAGTCCAGTTGGCTTATGGTATTATTTTAATCATTATAATTCCGACTTTAATTGTGCTTAATACGATTTTGATTATTGGCAGATATAATCGCAGTATTGATGTTATCCTGCAGCGCCAAGCCTTGACTTTTGGCCGAACTATCTATTCAGCGCTAAGAGATGACCTGGGCAATCGGGCGGCAATTCAGGCAAGGATAGATGAGTTAAAAAAAAGAAATTCAGAGATAGAGGATTTATCTATTCTAGTGCCGGAGGGTGATAATTTTAAAGTTAGCGCCGCTTTGCATCAGGCTGATTTAGACAAAGTAATTTCCTTCTATTTTTATCAGGTTGCCTGGACGCAGCCGGATAATGACGGCTTAGCCACTGACTCGCTTAATTTAGCCAGCTTGCCGGAGAGCGAAACTTTTAGCAGCTCTGATTATAGTGATCGTTTCTGGCTGGTAGCTCTGCCTTTGGCTGATTCGGGCGGAACCAAAAAGGCCTTGCTGTCCCTTAAACTTTCCTCTAAAATTGTTGACGAGCTGACCAATTATAACCGCAACATGTCGGTTTATTTGTTAGTGCTGACTGTTTTAATAGTAATTTTATTTTTAGCCGCCACTGTACGGTTGTGGGATTATGTTTTGCTCTATCAAAAAATCAAGGAAGTTGATCAGATGAAAGACGAATTTATCTCTATGGCATCTCATGAATTAAGAACGCCGGTAACCGGCATCAGGGGGTATGTTTCTCTGATTTTAGACGGTTCATTTGGCGCGATAGATACTAAAGTTAAGGAAAATTTATTTATTGTGCAAAATGCTGCTGCTAGGTTGGCGAGTTTAGTCGAAGATTTGCTTAATGTCAGCCGGATTGAGCAAAATCGCTTAACCATGAATTTGCAGCTAACTGCGGTCGGACCAATAATTACTGATACTGTTAAAGAATTAAAAATACAAGCCAATGAGAAGAAACTAAATTTAGAGTATCAAGCGCCAGCCAAAGAGCTGCCCAGTATTAAGATAGATCCAGAAAGATTTAAACAAGTCCTGATAAATTTAATCGGCAATGCTATAAAATATACCCAGCAAGGTAAAGTTGAAATTTTTGTTGAGGTGAAAAATAATTTGTTGGAGATAAGAGTAAAAGATACTGGCATTGGCATGACCAGCGAGGAGAGAAAAAGATTGTTTGCCAAATTTTACCGTGTCCAAAATGAAATTACCGAGAAAGTTACTGGCACAGGACTAGGTCTTTGGATTACCAAGAGAATCGTTGAATTAATGCGCGGGACAATTACTATTGATTCAATCAAGGGTAGCGGCACTCAAGCAACCCTAAATTTTCCTAT
>Ga0100394_1003769_pt1 | contig 12439 bp, 7 predicted proteins | sample CryGeymeta201518_FD_81549 | JGI IMG/M metagenome (GOLD analysis project Ga0100394, IMG submission 81549) | Groundwater microbial communities from Crystal Geyser aquifers in Utah, USA - Crystal Geyser metaG 2015-18 | ecosystem: Environmental > Aquatic > Deep subsurface > Groundwater | place: USA... | reverse complement strand
GCTGCCGCCTTTTGTTCATCGCCCGTCAGCTCAGACCAGTCTTTTTCATCTGTATTGGGATATTCCATATCTCCTTCCCAGCGACTCTCGTTCCAGCCTAAAGCAGTCCAGTAGACAATAGTGTCTGTTTCCTTCTCCAGTTCTTTCCAATCGTAATTCTCGTAGTGATTCATGTAACAGTCATACGAGTCTTCGGTCCATCCCATGGCAATCATTGTTTCAGCAACAGAATCGTTCTTCTTTTCACTCTCCTTCAAGATATCGCTGAACGACTTCCTCTCAACTTGAGCCGTACCTGGAACATCCCAGCTTTCGGGTGTCCATTCCATGGCTTCGGCTTGCAGTTGAGTTTCCTCGTCTAGGGAGCAAAAGGGAACGAATCGAAATTCAGGAAACACAATACCAGAGGAACTTTCCGCTTGCAAGGATCGAGTACTAGACTGGAGTTGACCACGTAGCGAGCCAGCCTCCGTAGCAACCACAAATGCTCCGAACAAGAAAGAAGTTGCAGCGTGAGTTTTCATGATTTATTTCTGAAAAATAATATTGTGAGCAAAACCAAAATCGTAATTTGCAATTTGCAATTTGCAATTTGCAATTTGGTGCTACTATTGAGCTGACTGTTTCGTGCTGAAAAGTGATGCGCAGCTATTTATTATTGTCGGAGGCAATCTTGTAGGAGTATTTCGCAAGCCCCCTATCTGGTGAGATTTTTTCAATGGGACAGAAACCTCATTGATGCGAAAAAGTGAATGTAGTTTCGTTGTGTGATAGTTCACTGGATTTTTAGACACGATTTAAAAATTTCTTGGCCCAATATCTCATCCGATTTTGAGGACAACACGACTAACGTCATTATTTTTCTTTTTGGCTTTATTGTACTCTACTAACTACTAGAGGAGTAGAAGCTAGAAGACATTCGCTCAAGACCAGGCAGACAACTGTTTGGGTTGAAGGGCTATTAGCTACTACAGTAGTAGGTACTGTAGTAGCACCGTACTAGCTTGCAGCGAGGTAGCTAGAAGTCGCAGGCTGCCCACGCAAATTGTGGAGCTTGAACTAACTATCCAACGACGGGAATATCTCAAACGTACAAAAGCCACTACTAGAAGCTTTGACAAAGAGAGTGTCTAGTAGAAAGAAGATAGCGACATTTCTGTTTCAACAGGAAGTGGAATACTATTTAATGTACAAAGCTTGTCTTATATTCATTGAACGGCACACGCATGTAGTATCATGAAACACAAATAACGCTACAGCACTCTTCCTCGGATGCTTGACGCTCGTAGAATTCTCCGTTCATCATCCTCGTCGTGATCTTCCTTCATTTTCATCTCGCCCTTCTTTGCTTGTTTGCGCTTGTTTTGTTTCTGGCCATCGGATTGGATGCGTCCGTTTCTGATGGTTGCTACGACTTCATTGCTCTGTTCCTCAGATGGCATCTTCCCAACGTAAAAGGGGCGCATAGCCTCTTCATTGATCAAGGAACGCCAAATGAATCGACCAGGCCGATCAAATGTAACTTTGATGCGCGTGACTTGACAATAGTGACGATAGTGAGAGAATCTGTTAGCGCGAGCTACTGGAGAAAAATGACAAATAAATACCAAAACAGCACTCTGCGTGTGCCAACAAACATACCGTGATTTGGAAGTGCTGTAACGACGTCCGCTCGAAACGCATCAGTAAAAGCAAACAACTCTTCGTCATCATTGCGGTCGTTTTTCATATCTATTGTTGTTTTGAATAAATCCAGATGAGACACAGTTCCGTCATTCATCAACACAGGTTGAGTATGATTGCTCCATATGGCCTTATTTTCTTCCGAAATGGTTTTATGCCGGGACAGAACTTGTACAGTGGTTTCGGAAATATGAATGGGATGAGCAACACTAGCAAAATTCCAAAGTTCCCAGATTTCGGTCTGTCCCACTCTTGGATTCTCTGTTATGGGTGCTGTAGAAGCCATGGGACCTTGCAAAAGTTGATTTTTCATGGCTGGCGCAGCCACCTTGGGATTCCACACGAGAAAATCTCCATTTCGATCACGTGCTGGCTCGGCAGTACCTAGTAAATGATGAACCTTGGTAGGATCGACGGCGTCCGGTACTTCGTAAATACCCAATTTGCGGACTAGATCCGCGTCGTCATCTGCGGCATTGTCAATATCATCATCGTTATTGATGACTACCAATGGTTCCAATTCCTCTTGCATCAAGTCCATCATATGTTGCCAGGGATCACTTGGTTCTTGTTGATTTTCATGACTTTCACTGACATGAACATCAAAGGCCATTATATGATGAGTATGATTGTGAATGAACTTTCCTTCCGTCTTTCCGTTGAATGGCATATCACCAGCAGTATTGGCAAGAATGATGCGTTTCCCCGCCATGTGGCTTAGATCTACCATCATATCCACTCGTGAGGCTGGTGCCACGATAACGGTATCTCTTTGATCCGTCGTAGTAGCTGATGAAGACAAGGTCTCGGTGTCCTGAATAACTCCCAATCCTTGATCTCCTCCAATTAGGGTAAAGGCCAGTGGTAGAATGGATTCGTTACTGTTGTTGTTGTTGTTGTTGTTGGTGGTGGTGTGCAATTGCAGGACCAACCATCGATGGGGACATGCATTCAAGAATCGTAGTCGTGTCGACTGTGGTCCAAGTGTGGCTCTGGGCCATATTTTATCATTGACCGTCATAACATCGCCCATGAATGGGCTGTTGGAAGTTGTTGGGTAGTATAGTTCACCATTAGATTGAAACATGCGATCTTGAATAACAAAGACAGCTTCCTCTTGGTGTGTGCTAGAAGCAGGAGCAAAAACTGGAGCAGGAGCAGGAGAAGCGGTGTCAAGTTTATCCCGTAAAACGTAAAGCATCGACAGTCCTGCATATGTATTTGCACTACCCCACTCATCAAAGGAAGTATCATGCATCCAAAGCAAGGCGGCTGGTTGATCATTGTGGTACGTAGCAATTGTTTTTTTGTGATGTTTAGTAGTTGATGAAGGGACGTTCCAATCGGAAGTGGTAAAAGTAGATTCACTGGAGAGCCCTCCATGCAAATAGGGTGTCATGAGTGGTGGTGTAAATGAGACTTGTTGTTGCTGTTGTTGTATTTGTTGATTCAACAGTTGTTGCTCATGCTCTCTGTGAGCTTCCTCCAACTGTTTGAGTAGCAACGCCGCGTCTTCTTCACGTATAATCTTGTCCATGTTCTGCTGAAAGTCACGAATATAATCTCCAACTGTCAATGTTTCGTCCTTGTTTGTGTTCATGTTGGCATTTGTGTTGGTTGCACTACTAGTACTAGTATAGGCATAATCACTCCCGGCTGTCCGAGTTGATTCCAAGTTCAAAGGAGTTCCGTCTAGATTTGTCAGCAGATACGAAGTGTTTGTTCTACTACTGGTACTAGTAGTCGCATCCAAGAGCCTGGTATCCCACTGAATCTGCAGGGGATGATAGCTCTCGGCAAGAATGGCTTGGATTCTTTTGTGGGGGGTTGTGCTAGCTACTACATCCTCTTGGTTGTTCTTGCTACTCTCATCGAGTATTATTGTGTATCCATACATTGCAGTGCTCAAGAGGTTCCCGCTGTCGTCTACCAAGCCAGTTTGCACATGAAACTCGTGGGCACACAATTTCAAGAAATGATCATAATCATCTGCATTGACGACTTCCGTTTCCACTCCCTCCTCTGGATTGTCCCTCGATGTGGCACTGAAAACTTCAGTCACAAATTTGGGTTGCATTTCTGGATCAATCAGACCTTGTTGCAGTGGCTTGGAAGTTACGCTGGAAATGCACATGCAAATGCAAATCCACACTGTGAGCAACACCACCGCCATCGGCTGGGCTGGGTAGGGATGGAATCTCATCTTGTTTCCGTGTCACTGTTTGGTGTGCTGTAAGCGTATTGTTTGTCACCGCACTATCACGTATCACATATCATCCCTTGCCACTCGCAGAACAGCAGGAAAAACGAGAGTCTTCTTCATGTTGGATTGGTTTGGATTTTGGATTCAATTTTTAAAGAGATTTTCAGTTGAGTCTTGAATGATACCGATACGTGCTTGGGAACAAAACGTGTTGGAAGCAAATTTGGTTCTGAAAAAAAATATTGGTTTCAAAATAAGCCCAGGTGGACTATGGCAGTTTACTATGTTTCCGATCAGCGATATTCATGGGACTCAAGAGTTAGGTTATACACAACTAGTAGTAGTAGCTTGCAATACTACTGCCTGCTTTGTATCTACACACTATTACCTCTATTACTCCATAAATATTTACTGGAGTATTATTTACTCCAATACCTGGTGCCCTTTTACAGGTTTGATCAAATCGAAATCGTGACTCAACAAAAAACTCCAGTAATAATTAATAGAGTTAGAGTAAAAAAATTAAAAGAAAAATCCCATCTCCACAACCAACAAAAATAATGGTGTCTTCGCAAACTACTATCCAGTTGCATTCTGATATGGTAGACTATATACACTACACGTCATAGCACGGGCTTGCGCATGCCTTTTTAATAATGATATTATAGAAAATGCACGTATTGATTAGTAGATTTGGAGCTATAATAGCAGCTTAAGCTTGCGGAGCGTCGTACTGGGAGTACTTATGTTTCATTGCCACTGGATAATAGGAAAAATAGCCTCCTGTTTACGGACAATCTGTCTTTTCGTTCTATGGTTGCAGATGGGAGTGTATGTTTTTTGTGGAACAAATAAAACAAAAATATTGCAAAACATACTAATCCGCAAACGACAATAGCGGATTGTGCCACATTGGTAAACCTCAATGATGCAATTGTCAATACAAAGACAGGAATATAGAATGCTTTCATCGGTGTCAATGTTTCGTTTCGTTCTAGTACCAGTTTTCTTTTGAGCAGATTGGAATTATATTCAAGCTCTGATGCATCGTCTTCGTTCTCTGTACTGGCACTTGTTGCTGTCATGCCAGTCTGGCAATCATCATCCGTGACGTTGCTTGCTTGCGCTGTTGTAATAATGTTGGCAATACAATTTCCATTGCCTGTGGATGCTAAGCTGTTGGTCAACATATTCATGGAAGTGATTGCAGTTGACCCAGACCCACCGGCAGTGTCCGTCTTGGTACTGCTATCACTTTCAATAGAATACGAAGACAATAGTACCGATGATTGATGTTTTGCATCTTTCATCTCCCTCGTGTTTTCTGGACTAGTCTGGATGACATGCATCATGGTACTGATTGGGCCGTCTTTATCGTCATCGTCACTTGACTTGATTGTCGTAGATGCTGGCGCAGTTTGTACACCTGCTATGTCTTTGGTTTTTGGTGTTGGTGTATGATGAAGGTCTGCCATGTACAATCTCATGGCTTCCGTGTCTACATTGGCATCGATCTCGTTTGTATTGTTGATAGATGGTGACAACATATCCCAGGAGGTGACTTCGACGTTTGGCTGAATCGTAGATGTGGCTGCTGGCGGTAATGGGATTCCAGTGCATGCATGGTTGTCTTTGGTTGTCGTTGCTGGAACTGCTGTGAGAGGAAAACAAGATTTGTTCTCATTAATTTTTTCGTCAAATGAACCACTCCTTCCTTTCCTTCGTTCGCCTTTTCCTCCTAGAACTTGTAACTGTAACTGTAAGGCTTGATCGCTAAATTGATTCCGTTGTTTTTCCAACTGCAAGCTGGTTTTTGCTAATTCTAGCTGTGCATCTGTAAGCTGTGCTTGCGTTTTCTGTAAAGTAGGATCGACAGCTTCGTGCTCTTGTGTCTTTTCATGGAGTTGCAATTGTAGAGCTGCCAGTGTATGAGGATGCACGGATTGTGCTAGTCTGAGCGTTGTAAGTTGTATGGTGGCTTTGGCCAACTGTTCCGCCCGCTTCTTGACAATAATGCGAAGTCTCTCCAGTTCCTTGTCTTTATTTATCAGCAAGGTTCGTTGCTTCCGCCATTCACTATAGTATTCGCGAAGTTTTGTTTTGTTACGATTTGCCTTTTCTCGCAATTGGCTATATTCTTTGTGCGACCTATTGAGTTGCTGTTGCGTACGTTTCCATTGTCGACGAGTACGCACTAATTCCCTTTGGAAGTTTTCTTGCTGTTTTGCGTGCTGTTGTGTCTGTGCATTAATAGCATCATCATCGTCAACATCGTCAACATCATCGTCATTCTCGTCCTCCTCTTCATTGTTATCAATTTCGCTATCGTAATATTCCAGCTCCTTCCTTGAAGCTGAACTGACAGTAGCAATGGCACTTGTTGTACTTACACTTGTACTTGTACTTGTACTTGCTGCGGTTACAAGTGTAGAATCCTGTTCAACTTTCTTCCACGAATGGTGGTGGTTCCTTGTTGCACATGTTGTATCCAGACTTTCCATGGTATCCGCAGCATCCAGAACTTGTGCCTCTTGCCTTTCCTCTTCACTTCCTAGTGTACAAAAAGAAGTACTGTTGGGGTTTTTCACGGTCTTTTTGCTTTTGTAGGTACCAGCAGAGCATGCCGTGGCAAAGCGCAGATCCCATTCCTTCTTGGTGCGCTCGAACTGCGTGGTAAGACTACCGCAAGTTTGTTTGGCAAGATACTGCAGCTCTTCCTCCATATCACTCATACTAATATTATTGTTGTTGCTACATACAAAATCAAAATTTCTGTTGGTGCTTTTTGAAGATGGACTTGTAGGTGACATTCTGCAATCATAGAATTCCATGGCTGCTTACTGGTAGATTAATAATGAGTAATGAGTAATGGTGTTTGTTGGTTGATGATACTTCCAATTCCAAATAATAGCTAACTAATCCTACCAGGTAATCTTCTTATTCGCTCTTCTTGGTCATTTTCTGGTTCGTGTCGTTTGTCGTTCGTGTTTTCGGAACAGGAACAGAGCTCGCTGGTTTAAAAATGTGAGCTCAAAAGCGAGTTTAACGGTTGCTTGATTTTTTGATATGAGCAACGTTTTAAATAAAAAGCTTGACATCCTCGGATCTTCGGAATTCGCTGATGATCCCATCTTTCAGTCGCTAAACAACAAAATGTTCCGGATTTTGAGGTTTGAGTACTAGAGTAGTAGCTACTATGTCTCTCGCATGAAGGATTAGCGGTTATTTTCTTCCTGAACAATTCAGCTGCCACCACCACAGCCCACCACTGACAAGGCGTCGAGGTCAATCAACACGAAGCATCAAAAAATAACCTGGCCAAGCCGTCAAGCCTTGTGCGCTCAGCTCAACCCAGGAAGCAAGAGCGCGGAAACAAGAAACAACTCCTATGGAGCGCACTTACGATGACACTGTCGATGATGACAATGGAAGTACACTGGATGATTGCAGTAAAATGTGTGAACACCCAAGCTTCCATTTGGTTTTTCCCTCTCCTCCGGACTTGACCAATATCTGTACCGGCAACATCCCCTGTGGGAATAAGTGCAGCAGCAACATTCCTTCTGGATCTCCATCTGCAGCTAGCCCGACGACGGATACCATAAATGATGCTTCTATTTGCACCACCGAAACAAGAGAGGAAGCAGAACAACTGAATGGGAAAGATAAAGAACAACAGCCAGAAACCAACTCGTTTCCTATTTCAAAGATGTTTGCGACCACAGAGACATTTGTTGGTTCCATCTTTGTGTGTACTGGAACTGGAACCAGTGGAAATAATAACGGTGTTGTGGATGACTGTGCCAAGCCCATCACAACTGACAAAACTAACAACACCCACACAAGTTTCTCACCCACAAGTTCCAGTGTCGGCAGTCGAGTCTCAAAAAGTACGAACCCTGATGCCTTCATGATGCGGGACAACCATTCGGCCGTAGTTTTGTCACACATGCCCAGCAGAAATGTGAATGCCAAAAAAAGCAATACCGAAACGACAATGCACCCTCAAAGCCAGTGCAATCGCTCCGGAAGTTCTAGCTCAATGTACTTTCAAGATCACTCCACTAGTGAGTTTCCCATTACTGGAACGAATACAGATCTAGACTATGATTGTCCCAGCCACGTTCATTATCATTGCAATGACAATGACTTTCAGGCAACTCGAACCAGTACTAAAGATGACACCATCATCAAATATACGCATAGGAAAGACCATGATAATGTTAAGAGGGAAACTAGAGATGAAAAGGAGTTGCTGAAAACTGCGTTATCTTCAGCAGCCAAATCGAACAAATCAACAGCTACAGAAAAAGCAAGAAACGTACATCTACAACTACACCCGTCTCCAAATACGCTCCTGCTTCAAAATAGGAGAAATAACTGTATCAAGCTTGATGATGACGAGGAGTCGTCAGTTTTTACAGGATGCTTCCTTTCTTCATCTTTATCCACTGAATATAATAATTCTAATAATAAAGAATCGCCGCTCCAAAAGAATCCACTGGAGATCAAACAAGTACCATCGTCGTTGCCACCACTCAAATTCAAATGCTCAAAGAGTTCTTCCAGACAGCAGCAGCAACAGCAAACGGAGCCGGAGTCGATACTGTTGTCGAAAACAGAGTCACTCACGATGAAAATGGTATCAGAACTCATCATGAATCAGAGTCCAACTGAAGTTGATATGGTTGTTACCGATGAAATTGAAAATACAAGCAACTTTGAAGACGATTGCGTCGGCGAAGATGACGATGAAATGACTGGTCCTATGCCTCTTCTCAGCGATAATTGTGATTCCTCATTGTTGGAAAGTACTCACGTAAAAGTACGGTCTAGCGTGAACAGCGAACCAAAAAAGAGTCATCACAAACATCCTCGTCATTACCACAAGAAGAAAGATGATATCCACCAGTTTAAAAAAGAATTGCTAATGAACAAAGAAAAGCTGAATGCGATTTTGTATGAATTGGACGTCCTCAAAGGCAAGCCGAAGAGAGAGGACACAAAAGCCAAAGCCATGGAAAAGCGGCTACAGGAATGGAGACGCAACTACAAGCCCTTATTGGCAGATGTAGAGAGGAACATTTCCAGAAGTAGTGAAAGCGCAACGACTGTGGAATCCACTACTATGTCCAGCAAAGAGGGCGTCACATCAACAAATGCTTCTGCGTCTATGTTTGTGGCAATCATTGTGCTGATTGTGACAATTTTCGCTTTGCTAATTGTTTGCTACTACTCGCATTCGTCCAAGAATAATGATTACGGAGTGCCGATCGCGGTCACGTCCTTCACTGCGTGTCGTAACTTGCTCACCAGAACTGCTTTGACGATGAATGCGTGGGTCGAGAACAAGACCTTCTATGACATTCACGATGCTCTTCTCTACGCCGTACTATTAATGGTGTGATGTGCTTTGGTGTTCTTCGTGTATTCTTGAAGTGTACACGAAGCCCACACACGCACAGCAGAGAGATAGCGAAAATAGAAAGGTTCTTTTGGCATTAGATTCCGAGAGCTGTCTTTTCTTAAATTGAAAATTTGTATGTATGAATGGAAATATGGGAGAATAACAGAATAACAGAAGGAACTGTACCAACAACTTCGCAACGAATGACAACAGTATTCAGGTCAGATCCACACTTCCTAGGCTAGTAAACTTCTAAAACGACGTTTAACCTCCCTTTTGATTGGGCTATGATCGCACCAGTACTATTAAAAACTTATAGTGTCGTCGATGGAGATATGCTACTAGTCTACTAGCTACTGTATGTACTACAACTAGCTAGCAGTACTACTAATACTAGTACTAAAAGTAGTACAGTATTAGTAATAGTAGCACAGTTGCCCAATCTGTCCGTATCCTTGTTCTGTTTTGGCGATGACTGTCATTCGTGTCTTTCCTTCGCCTTGTTGCCTAATTACACTAATTCACTACTGTAATACAATCTAACAGAGATAAACGTTTTGTCGACTCGCCAGTCCTCACATCTTTCGCCAGAATAAATGCATCTATGTATCAATCGTACCAGATAGCAACAATAAACAATAGCGTTCTATTATTAGAACAAGTACTTGTGCTCGAGTTTTCAATAATAATACGAAGAGAACAAATACAACAACACGTGTACAAATATGAGAACGTTTCAGTCCAGCGCGACGGTCTTGGTCTTGATGGTCGCCAAACTTGCTACGAGTAGCACTGTTACAACTACTACGTATGCCCAAGCACAAGCACAGGCACATGTCCAGAGCAAGGGATTGGACCAAGGACAGAAACAGTTGAGAGGCCTGAAATCCGGTAGCACTGTGCCCGAAGGAGGACGACCGTGTTCGACTTGCAGTTTCACAGGCACAACTTTCGAAGGTGTGTCTGTCACGGGAAATACCGACCCTGTTGGACCCACAACTCTTTCCATGGTTTTCACTGAAGATGTCGATGCTATGGACAACAACAGTAGAAAAAGCAATGCTGGCAAACTCGCCGCCGTAGGAGGCGGTAGTGATGTAAAAGGCGGCAAAGACGCAAAGCAAGGCGTCGGTGGCACTTCAGGAGAAACAAAGGGTGGAAAGAATGGCAAGAAAGCGACTTCAGGAGGCAAGAAAGGCGTTAGTGGATCCTCGGCTGGGTTTGCCAGCACCGGAGCTTGCACTACTTGTGATTTTTCCGAGTCTTGGAATAACGCCATCTCGTTCAACACGGCCCCTCCAACACCTCGACCAACAACGACACCTGCACCTGCTACCAATGCACCCTCTCCAAAGCCCACCACTGTATCCACGACAGCAGTTGCTACGACTAACCCTACACTATTTCCAACGCGCGACCCGAACGAATGCAAGGACCAGGTTGCAAACGAGTTCTGGGAGAACCCTGACTTTTTTGCCTACACTCAATGCACGGATTCAACGTTTTGTTCAAATACTTTTGGAAGCGCTTCATGCTGCCTTGGAACATACTGCCTCTGTGGAAACTTTGATCCAAACAACATGTACTCCGAGTGTGTAGATCTTCCTCCGCAGGCTCGTGTGGACGTTGCCGATAGAATTGAGAAGATTCCACTAGCAAAGCCTCCCACCGTTTCTCCTGGATCAGAGGTGGACCGTAACAATGAGATGGATGGTGGAGATGCTATTGATACTATGCCCAACACCCAGATCTATGAAAAAATTCCTTTGGGGAAGCCTCCCACAGCAGCACCGGAGGAGGATTTCATTTTCATTGATGAAGATATTATGATTTCTAGCAGGACGAGTAACAACACCTGGATTCCAGATCCTAATGCTGAGCCACCAAAGACGGTAACAAGATCTCCTACTGGGCATCCAACCATGTCTCCTACAGCACCTGGGGAAACACGAAGCCCTACAACTGTACCATCTCTTGTTCCTTCTGAAGCACCTACTACCCAGAGGCCATCTGTATCACCTACAAAATCATCTGCACCTAGTGTCTATATTGATGCAAATGCAACTTGGGTGCCCAATACAGATGCAGATGCTCCTGAACTTGCCACCAGACCCCCAACCAACGCTCCAACCCCCTCTCCTTCAGTCACAGTCACGGCCACGGCCACGACCACGACCACAGCCACAGCCACAGCCACAGCCACATCCACATCCACGTCCACGTCCACGTCCACGTCCACGTCCACGTCCACAGCCACGTCCACATCTACATCCATATCAACTGGATTAGAAGCAGAGATCTCTACTACAGAAGATGACATGGCTTAGAGATTGTGCAGCCTACTGTTGATACCTGCACTGATGATTCAAATAATATCTTCTTTCCAAGACCTACCCCGGATGCACAAGTTGCACTCAATGTACTTCCAGCTCCCTACAGATATCTGCACTTTACACATGCTGCTCGTAAAAGTAATACTTATGATTTGCATATTTCCTGGGTCTGAAGAGGCTGTTCTAGCTGAATGTGTTCCCTTAAAGAACACTCCTATGAAAAAGATGCAGGTACGTGTTGAATATGCATGTACCATGTACCTAATAGCAATAAAAATCATGATTAGTAGGTATAGGTATTAATCATAATATAAAGACGAGCTTCGCCATGCGGTTTAAAGTGTAAGAATTTCTGTTTGAGCAAATTAGAAAGAGTTTAATGTTATTTTCCTTGAATGATTGATTACAAACTGTTTTCTCGTGCTTTGGGCGCACCATTGCACAATCTTTTATTGCTATGCTAAAACGCAAAAACTACGACGACTTGAACAATGACAAATGACAAATAGTAGAAGTGCTATGACAACGACTAGATACCGTAGCGACCTCCGTGATTGACATCATTATCATTGGTAAAGTTGGATCCATCAGCAAATAAACAATTTAGGTGAAATAATCATTCTCATGATACTGGGAATAATAGTATCTGAGGTGAGGGGCTACGATGCTATGCTCATTGTAGCTAAATTCGCAAATTAAGCCCAGGTGGACTACGGCAGTTTACCTTGTCTCCGATGATAGGACTCAGGAGTTAGGTCTTACTCTATTAGGTCGTGTGCCTATGCCTGCTTCCTATCCACACTTAGCACTAGC
>Ga0100394_1003766_pt1 | contig 12447 bp, 9 predicted proteins | sample CryGeymeta201518_FD_81549 | JGI IMG/M metagenome (GOLD analysis project Ga0100394, IMG submission 81549) | Groundwater microbial communities from Crystal Geyser aquifers in Utah, USA - Crystal Geyser metaG 2015-18 | ecosystem: Environmental > Aquatic > Deep subsurface > Groundwater | place: USA... | reverse complement strand
TGAAAAATGTCATTCAACTTAAATGCAAAACCCTGAACGGTATTCGCAGGAAAATCGAGTAAGGTGCCAAGCGTTGACATATTTAACCATATTTGACTGTAATCCAGTTGCCCACCTACTGCCACAATACCACTGACGGTTAAGCTCGCCGTGCTGTGGCTGGCAAGTCGACCGTCGTCGGTCAGTTTTGGCAGTAAAAGCTGTACTTGTTGGCCAATTTGCACCCCCAGTGCATCAGCAATCCCCTGCCCCAACACCACGTCATTATTTGTTAGCGTATCAAGTTGGCCTGCACTGACATAGCGGGCAAAATCACTGATGCGTCGTTCATTGTTAAGTGAAATACCCCGCACCTCAGCCGCTTTAACAGCGGTACCAAAGCGTAACATACCATTGGTTTTAATATAGGGAGCAACAGCTTCTACACCGGCTACATTGGCAAATTTTTGCTGTTTGCGTTGCCAATCTGGTATTTGTTGTTGCACAGCTTCTAGTTCAACATGGGGGATAACTGACAACAATCGCTGTTTTAACGCGAGTTCAAAACCATTCATGACCGAAAGCGCTAGAATTAGAATAGCTACGCCAAGTGCAATACCTGAAGTTGAACTGGCCGAAATAAAACGAATAAAGCCACTACTATGGCGCGTATTACGATAGCGCTTTGCTAATTGCCAAGCCAAACTAGCCATTTGAGCTCTCCAGATGGCCATCCCGCATCAGCACGTAACGATCAAGTCGTGATGCCAGCTGTAAATCATGCGTTACCACAATAAAGCTGGTACCCAACTCGCGATTTAAACTACGTAACAGTTGATAAATGGCTTCAGCAGTATGCTGATCAAGATTTCCCGTCGGCTCATCCGCTAAAACAAGCGCGGGCTCAGAAACTAACGCTCTGGCAATAGCGACACGCTGACGCTCCCCGCCACTTAGTTCAGCCGGCCTGTGGCTTGCACGGTGTGACAAGCTTACCCGCTGAAGCATCGCTTGCGCTCGCTGTTGTGCAACCGACGCAGACAACCCTCGAATTAACAGAGGCATAGCGACATTTTCCAACGCAGTAAAGTCCATTAGCAAGTGATGAAATTGATAAATAAACCCCAGTTGCTCGTTACGCAACCGTGCTTTTTCAGCGGATGATAACGTGGCGACATTTTTACCTAACAAGCTTAACGAACCGCTATCTGGCTTATCTAGCGTACCTAAAATATGTAGCAATGTGCTCTTACCTGAACCAGAACTACCCACTATAGCCAACATATCTGCTTGATTAATAAATAGATCCACTCCGTGCAATACATCTGTTACTTGCTGTCCATCACGATAGCTTTTACAAATTTTTTCTGCTGTTAATACGTTACTCATCACGCAATATGTCCGCTGGATTAATGCTCACGGCACGTTTAGCCGGGTACCATACCGCAAGCAACGTCAATGCAACCGCACTGAACAAAATTAAACACAATTGGTTAAATCGAATATCAACTGGTAAGGAAATACCCGGGACCAGCTGTAACCCCGTTAGCGCTAGCAATGGGTTAAGCTGCCAGCACAGTAACACCCCGGCGATAGCGCCACCCAAGGCACCGACGACACCATTGCTTAAGCCTTGTACCGCGAAAACATTAAATAACTGTCGATCGCTCATCCCAAGCGTTTTTAAAATTGCAATTTCTGCCTGTTTGTCCGTCACCATCATTACCAGCGCTGACACGATGTTAAATGCAGCAACGGCTACAATAAGCAACAACATCAACCACATCATGGCTTTTTCCATCGCAACCGCAGCAAACAGCTTGCCCTGGCTTTGCCGCCAGTCCTCTACCTGTAATGATGTATTTAATGATAACTGTTCTGCTAGCGCCGGGGCAGCGAAGGGATCCGAAAGCGTTACACGCCACTGCAACTGAGCACTACTACTAATGAGCTTGCTTAAATCAGCTAAATTAGCCACTGCCAGGTGTTTATCGACATCTGAACCGGATTCAAGAATACCCACAACAGTAAATAATCGCTGCCGTGGTACCCACCCCATTGGGGTATAGCTGCCAGCCTGGGGCAACATAAATCGCAACGGATCACCCACTGACACCTCTAATTGTTCAGCAAGGCCGCGCCCAAGTACCACACCATAACGTTGACTAGCAAACTGCTGCCAATCGCCGACAATAAGTGCCTGTTGCATAAAATCGGGTAACGCATCAACCGTGACACCTTGCAACAAAACGCCTGTGAGCTGTCGAGGTGATTGAACCAGCGCTTCAGCTTGTAAAAATGGCGTAACCTGCTGCACCAGTGGTTGCTGCAACACGTCATCTTGCCAGCTATCACTACTATCCGCTGTTGAAGTAATCACCAAATGCGGTATCACACCCAAGATGCGTTTTTTCAACTCGCCTTCAAAACCATTCATCACTGAGCTGACAATCGTCAACGCCATTACGCCCAGAAAAATACCTGCCACAGAAAACAGCGTGATAAAGGAGATAAAGGCATTACCCTTGCGGCTTTGGCTATAGCGTAAACCGATAAACAAACTGACTGGTAACTGCATCCTAATATTCAGGACAATGCCCACGTTAGATGGTAAAGTGGCGTCGATCATAGAGATAATTGTCAGTCGTGACAAGCAGCTTGCAAAGGTAGCGCAATGAAAGAGTTAACAATAGAACAGTTAGCTGATGCCTATGAAGATTATTTCAGCGTAGAGCACGGTATTAGTATTAATGCTAAACCTATTGCCGGTGCTCTACCCACAGCTGGTGAACTAGTAGCTGCGATTCCACCGCCGTTTTTATTGGCATCTGATGTTAACAGTTTAAATGGCTCTGCTTTACGGTCGTTAAACCGCTTGGGAGAATTAGCGGACGAGCTTGCTAATTACCTGCAACAGCAAGCCCGAAAAATCGACCTGCTACTGCATTACGTTCTAAAACAGCAAGATAACCCCAGCGAACGTTTTACCACACAAAGTTATAGCGGTAGTGGTTGCTGTTATTTGGCCGATGCCCCGTTAGCACCGTTGCAAACACTGGAACTTAAACTGTTTTTAGCCAATAACGACGGTGCCGTGTTTTGTTATGGCCAAGTCGTTAGTTGCGAATCCGTAGCAGAAAAATGGCAAATTAAGGTTGTGTTGTCGCGCATAAGAGATGAAGATCGTGAACTTATCGTTCGCGCGAGCCTGCATCAGCAATCGCGTTTATTAAAACAAAAAGCCGAACAGCGTCAGCAAACTTAGTTGCCCTAGTATTGGCTTAAGTGCATTGAAGGTTAGTCGTTTTACATGGATTTAATTTCCGCATTACCACAGATTAAACATGCTGCAGACCAACTGCAATGGGGCAATTTGCAAGGTGCGGCCTTGCCGCTGGCTATTGCGCAACTGCTACAGCAACATGACGCACCATACCTGTTGCTGGTGCCGGATACCCCCACGGCTTTGCGGTTAGAGCAAGAGCTTGGCGTGTTTTATCAACAAGACGGCTATCCAATTCTGACACTGCCAGACTGGGAAACCTTGCCTTATGATGTATTCTCACCGCATAAAGACATTGTCTCCCAGCGCTTAACCACGCTATACCAACTGTCTCGTATGACACGTGGTTTGGTTATCGTGCCGGTAAGCACCTTATTGCTGCGCATTTGTCATCAAGACTTCCTTGAACAAAACAGTTTTTTAATTAAAAAAGGCCAGCAGGTTGACTTGGCAGCACTAAAACGTCAGTTAACCGCCGTAGGTTATCGTAGTGTTGAGCAAGTTATGGAGCATGGCGAATTCTCTGCCCGTGGTTCAATTCTCGATTTATACCCGATGGGCGCCAACACGCCCTTTCGTATCGACTTTTTTGACAATGATGTTGATGGTATCCGTACCTTTGACCCGGATAACCAACGCAGCCTGTTGCAAGTTAATCAAATTGAATTGTTGCCTGCGCATGAATTTCCAACCGATAAAGCGGCGATAGAACGCTTTCGTATGGCGTATCGGGAACGTTTTTCAGCGCGAAATGAGAAAGAATCGTTATATCAGCAAGTCAGCCAGGGGATGTTGCCTGCGGGTATAGAATATTATTTACCGCTGTTTACGGAAAAAACGGCAACCTTGTTTGATTATCTACCAGCAACAAGCCGCTGTCTGTTGTTAGGTGACATTGAGCATAGTGCTGAGCGCTTTTGGCTAGAACTTAAACGCCGCTACGAAGATAGATCTATTGACTTACTGCGGCCTATCTTACCGCCTATTGAGTTGTACTTATCCGTCGATCAATTATTTGCCGGTTTAAAAAACTATAGCCGCATCCGCCTTAGCCAGGCCATGCTGCCAGAGCGTGCAGGCCAGGGCAATTTGGCCGTTACCGCGCTGGCTGATCTTAGCGTCAACCACCAGCTGAAGAATCCGCTGCAAGCACTACAGCAGTTTATTGTCGGGTTAAAGCAACAGCGTGGCAGAGCCCTGTTTTTCGTTGAAAGTGAAGGACGACGCGAAAGCCTGTTACAACTGCTGCACAAAGCCGGAATACACATATCGCAATTTGCTGATCTCACTGCCTTCAACCGCAGTGCTGACGATTTAGGCATTGTAGTTGGTGCGTTAGAACAAGGTGTTTTGGTGCAGCAACCCGCACTTTTTGCCTTTATCAGTGAAAATGAGCTATTTGGTCAAAAAATTAGCCAACGCAGACGACGTAAACGCAGCCAGCAAGTCTCCAATGAGACGGTGATCCGTAACCTGGCTGAATTAAATATTGGCCAACCCGTCGTGCATCTGCAACATGGTATTGGTCGATACCAGGGTCTGCAATTGCTTGATGCAGCAGGTATTAGCGCTGAGTTTGTTACCATTGAATATGCTGGTGGCAGCAAGCTGTATGTGCCGGTAACCTCTTTGCATTTGCTAAGCCGCTATAGTGGCAACGACGCAGAACATGCGCCGTTACATAAATTGGGTAATGACACCTGGGAAAAATCCCGCCGTAAAGCAGCAGAGAAAGTACGCGATGTTGCCGCAGAATTACTCGATGTGTATGCCCAGCGTGCAGCGCATAAAGGTTACGCTTTTGCTGTAGATGAACAACAATACCTCGCTTTTGCAGACAGTTTCCCTTACGAGGAAACCGCCGACCAGCAAGATGCAATCGACGCCGTGCTACAGGATATGCAAACACCGCAACCGATGGACCGCCTGGTATGTGGCGACGTCGGGTTTGGCAAAACCGAGGTGGCAATGCGCGCCGCCTTTGTGGCAGTCAATGATGGTAAACAGGTTGCTATACTGGTGCCCACCACCTTGTTGGCGCAGCAACACTTTGAAAACTTTAAAGATCGCTTTGCTAACTGGCCGGTACGGGTAGAAGTACTATCACGCTTTGTTAATGCTAAAACGCAAAAAGCCATCTTAACCGATGTATCAAATGGCAAGGTGGATATTCTTATTGGTACCCATAAGTTGTTGCAAGACGACATTAAACTGCAAGATTTAGGTTTGCTCATCGTTGATGAAGAACACCGTTTTGGCGTACGGCAAAAAGAAAAGATCAAGGCTCTGCGTGCCAATATTGATATTCTAACCCTGACGGCAACGCCTATTCCGCGAACGTTGAATATGTCGATGTCTGGCATGCGGGATTTATCCATTATTGCTACCCCACCCGCCAGACGTTTAGCAGTGAAAACCTTTGTACGCGAGTTTGAAAAAGGCCTGATCCGTGAAGCGGTAATGCGGGAGATTTTACGCGGTGGCCAGGTGTACTTCTTGCACAACGACGTCGCCAGCATCGAAAAAACCGCTAACGAGCTCGCTGAGTTGTTACCAGAAGCCATTGTTGGCATAGCACACGGTCAGATGCGTGAACGTGAGCTGGAACAGATCATGGCCGACTTTTATCACCAGCGCTTTAATCTGCTGTTGTGTTCCACTATCATAGAAACCGGTATTGACGTACCGACGGCTAACACGATTATTATTAACCGCGCGGATAATTTCGGCCTGGCGCAGCTTCACCAATTGCGCGGACGGGTTGGTCGTTCACATCATCAGGCTTACGCCTATTTGCTAACTCCGCCTCCTAAGCGTCTGACTAAAGATGCCGAAAAACGCTTAGATGCCATAGCCAGCCTGGAAGATTTAGGCGCAGGCTTTGCCCTGGCTACACACGACTTAGAAATTCGTGGTGCCGGTGAGTTATTGGGTGATGAACAGAGCGGACAGATAGAATCAGTTGGGTTTAGCTTATACATGGACATGCTGGAGCAAGCGGTAACGGCATTAAAGAATGGCCGTGAGCCTAGTTTAGATGCCATGCTTAGTCAGCAAACAGAAATGGAATTACGCATACCGGCACTATTGCCTGACAGTTACATACCCGATGTAAACTTACGTTTGTCCTGCTATAAGAAGCTCGCTTCAGCTCGAAGTGTAGATGAACTGGATGAAGTACAGGTTGAACTGATTGACCGCTTTGGCCTATTACCCGATGCGGCGAAAAATTTAGTTACCCTGTCCGAATTTAAACTACAGGCTTTAGAATTAGGTATTCGACGTATTGAAGCCAATAACAAAGGCGGCGTAGTCGAATTTAGTGACAAAACGGCGGTATCACCTGCCTATATTATCGAGCTTATCCAGAAACAATCAAGAATATTTAAGCTAGAAGGTGGGCAAAAGTTACGCTTTAGTATAGCGTCAAACGATGGCGCACAGCGTCTGAGCCTGATAGCCAATATGTTGTCAGATTTTGCCAAACATAGGGTAGAAAAATGAGTAAAGCGGTCAATTGCAGCGTGTTGTGTCTCGCAGTATTAAGCTCAATGTTACAAGCACAAGAGCAGCGCTGGTTTGAAGTTGAGATGGTAGTTTTTAGCCAAACACCGCCGCAAGTTCTACAAGAAACTTTTGGCGACACGGTGACACCCATAAAACCCGGACGCGCCTTCGATTTGCTTACCCCGAGGCTACAACCTAACTTGTTAAACCTGTTGGCAACACTGCCATTATGCGCAGAAACAACTTCGCCGCTGCTAACGGATAAACCGTTCTTTAACACGCTACCTAAACAGCTGTGTATTTTTGAGACGCAACCATACAGTTGGCAACATAACAGCTTGTTTTACACCATTGATGCTTACAGCGAAGTACCTTACCCAGACCACTTACCTGCACTGGTAACCGGAAATGGTAAGCACCAGCTAAATCCCTACTTAGCAGAGCAGCCATCATTACAGCTTACCGACATTGCCACTAAGATTAACCGCATATCAGGCAGCCATGTTCTGCTGCACACCAGCTGGCGTCAGGCGCCTGTAACTGAGCGTCGTGCTATTGCCAGTCGCTGGTATGCAGGCAAAAATTTCAGCCAACAGTTTGACTATTGGGGGCAAATTAAACAGCACACCGACGTCGATAACACCGAGACATACCCTCCCCCGGCAATCAGTACTATCGATCCCCTTTCGAACGACTATGTCACCAGTCAAGCGCCAGGTGAACAGCCCAATGAGTTACTGACCAATATTGAACAACTGCTGGAGCAACTGCAGGTAACGGGGCAACTAGGTGAAACAGCGCTATCGGTTGCCGACACCCCTGATAGTACCGACAGCATGACACTGCGTTATCTGCCAGATCAAGTTTGGCAACTTGATGGTTTATTTAAATTACATTTAGATCATTACTTATTTGTAAACACTGAATTTAATTTGCGCATTCCCGAAGAAAATAGCCTGCAAACTGTCTATGTTCGCCAGAGTCGACGGGTAATAAGCGGTGAAATTCACTATTTGGATCATCCGCATCTGGGCATTGTGCTGCAAATTCGCCGTTATGAGCCGCCAGTAGAAGATAATATTGAGAGCGCTTTGCCCATTCAGTGATATTTTTTTAACAAAAACATTGCTAAAGCGTGGGCAAATGCCTAAGCTTGCCGCGTTATTACACTTTTACACAAAACAGTACGGGTAACTGCCTCAGCGTTTTTCTATATTACCCTTACTGTATTTCCTAATTGCAGAGCACTATGGACAATTTGACCCCAATGCCGGAGCTGTCTCCGAAGCAGTACCTGCTATTATTGGCGTTGCTCGTATTAGCCAGCAGCTGTAATCCGCTTTTTAGTTGGTTATTTCCCTCTTTAACCGGCAGCGTTTGGATAACACTCTTGCCGCCTTTAATCGGGTTGTATCAATTATTACTGTTATTTAGAAGCCTGGGGGTTATTCATCTACCCAGTGCTGCCTGTTACTCTGCCTTGCTAGCGCCGTTATCCGCATTAAGTTTCTACCAGTTTGTCTTACACTGACACACCTTTATCGTTTTTTACGCTATTATAGCGCCCATTGTGACAGCCGATGCCTGCGGGCATGCGGCTAACTGTCTGCCATTTGCTATTTTAAGGTACTAACGGATGTCGATTAACTGGTTTCCGGGCCATATGCACAAAGCCCGTAAAGAAATTGCTGAAGTCATGCCGCAGGTCGATATTATTATCGAAATGCTGGATGCGCGTATTCCCTTCTCCAGCGAAAACCCCTTAGTACCGCAGCTGCGTGGCAACACCCCTTGTATAAAAGTGCTAAATAAAGCAGACCTGGCCGACCCGCTGCTAACCCAGCGCTGGATTAATCATTTTGATAGTCAAACTGGCATCAAAGCGATTCCAATAAGCCAGCAAAACCCCGAGCAAATAAGGGCTTTACTGCAACTGTGTAACGACATGCTGCCTGAGCGTAACTTGGATATTCGCGGTGCACGCGCCATGATTATGGGGATTCCTAACGTAGGTAAGTCAACGCTGATCAATACACTCGCGGGTCGCACAATCGCCAAAACGGGAAATGAAGCAGGTGTAACCAAAATGCAGCAGCGTATTAAGCTGGACAACAACGTAGTGCTTACTGATACCCCAGGCTTTTTATGGCCCAAACTTAGCCCTCCAACCTGTGGTTATCGCTTAGCAGTAACCGGGGCGATTAAAGATACGGTATTTGATTATGCCGATATTGCCATGTTTGCAGCGGAATATCTGTTAACCACCTATCCACAAGCTGTTATGCAACGCTTTGGTCTGACCGAACTACCGGAAAACGACCTTGCGCTAATGGATGCCATTGGTATAAAACGTGGTGCAATGCGCAAGGGTGGCATCGTTGATTTAGAGAAAGTAGGCAGTATTTTGATTACCGAGTTGCGCTCAGGCAACCTGGGACCCATTACACTGGAAACACCAGAAATGGTGAGCCAGGAGCAAATTGATGCTAAGGCCGAGGAAGCAGCAAAAGCAAAAGACAAAGCCGAACGCGAAGCAGAGCGCAAACGTAAAGCACAAAGAAAGTATCGTTAAATGGCAAAAAGTATCGCTGAAGGTTTGCCGTTGACCGATGGTAACTTGTCTGTTTTAACGCAAAGCGCTAACATGTAGCCAATCTAAAAGAAGGTGCTAAGATCAAGGGTACAATGCTGCGTAAGACCTTAGGCTTATTGATATTGCTGGCTGTCATGCTAAACCATGCTGTAGTCGCCTGCGATGCTATGGTCATGCACCTACCTGATCATGACCATGCCTATACCAGTCTGAACGATAACCACAGTAATTCCATAGCTGATAATGCAGATCATCATAGTGAGCACGCGCATGTCACCTGCCATATTGCATTTTTTCATGGCATTGATCTATTAAATTTCAGCGACAGTGCAATCATTGATGCTAGCCAAGCTATCCGCCCAATTAGTTACCGTCCTCCAGTCCCTCCCCCTAATAGTTAAACCTGCTCGTTTATCATTTTTCATACTGATTAACTAACAGGAGCATACCTATGCGTATGACTTTTTTGCTACCAGCCGTACTGGTAGCCGCAGGCTATTGCCTGCAAGCACGAGCCAGCAGTTTGACTCTGCCACAGGCGTTGCAACGTACCTTACAACACGACACCAGGCTGCAAGCCTTTCCGTATCAGCTGCGAATGGCGGAAGCGGCACAATTGCAGGCATCTATAACCCCTAACCCTGAACTGGATGTCTCATTGGAGAACGTGCTGGGCACTGGCGACAGCCGGGGTGTAGCCGGGGCAGAGCTTACGCTAAGCCTAAGCCAGCAAATTGAACTTGGCGATAAACGTCAGCGTCGGGTTGAACTGGCGCAACAGCAAAGCCAACTTCAACGTGATAATTATGAGCTGGAGCGATTAGATGCACTGGCAGACACTACCGAGCAGTATTTACAACTACTGCAATTGCAAAAATTACAACAATGGGCCCGCGACAAAATTCGCCGGGAGCAAGCTGTGCTCGCTACAGCACAGTTACGCAGCCAAGCGGGTAACCTGAATGATGCCGATATTAGCCGGATTAAACTGCGGCTGATACGCAGTGAAATAGAACTGGCAGACATTAAGCAAGCCATAGAAAGCCAGCGCTATCGGTTGGCGGCAAGCTGGAACCGCCCCCCTGACTTTGATGCTGTATCCGGCGATTTAACCACCTTGCCGTTAGTGCCCCCGCTGTCGGAACTTCAGCATCAACTGCAACAAAGTACAGCGCTACAACGCTACATTACGCTAGAGCGTGTAGCACAAAGAGAACTGCGCTTAACCGACGCTAACAGTAAAGCTGACGTGCGCCTGTCGGCTGGGCTTAGACGTAACGAAGCCAGCAACGACAATGCTCTGGTGTTTGGCTTGAGTATTCCGCTTACGTTATCCGATCCCAAAGCAGGCCAACGCCAGGCACACATGGCAGAACAAGAGTTACTGGCGATACAACACCAGCAAAGCCGCACGGCTTTATCCTTGCTGGTACAGCAACAATGGCTCGCACTGGAGCAACTGCGCAATACAGTGCATATCATTCAGACACAGCTACTACCCGAAGCCATGCAATTGCACAGTTTAAGTCTGCAAGGATATCAACAGGGCCAGATTGACTTACTTAGCCTGTTATCTGCAGGAGAAGAGCTAGCGCAGGCACAGCGCGATGTTATAGCCAGCCAAAGCCGTTTTCATCTTACCTTGCTGGAATTGGAGCGCCTGACCGGCCAACCCATCAGCTTAAATACCAAGACGCCGGTTGTTACAGTGGAGCATAAAAATGAATAAGACGTTTAATACACCAACCCTTTGGCTTGTAATGTTGTTACTGATTTTTACCGCGGTGGCGCAGGCCTCAGGCGGACATGGCGAACATATGGATGAACATGGTGATGAGCATGCAACCGCAGAGGCAGAAGGTCCTAATGGTGGCAAGTTGTTAACACAAGCTGACTTTTCGCTGGAAGTCACCATTTTCGAAGCGGGTATACCGCCGGAAATGCGTTTGTATGCCTATGCCAACGGCGAGCTCTTATTACCCACTGAGATAGATGCTAAAGTGACACTGCACCGGCTGGATGGCCAACAAGACACTATCCAATTTACTCCGGAGCAACAATATCTGGTAGGTGATATCAGCATTGCTGAGCCGCACTCTTTCAGTGTCGACATTGCTGTTAGCCATCAGGGCAAACCATACCATTGGCACTACGACAGCTTTGAAGGTCGGGTTGAACTTACCGACAGGATCTTTACGTTAACGGGTATTGCCACCGATATCGCCAACCCGCAGGAATTGAGCCAGAAAACCCATTTATTTGGCGTTATTAGCACCCCACCCACCGCTAACTTTAATGTCAGAGCGCCCTACTTCGGCACCTTAACAGAGGTTTTGGTAAAGCAAGGTGATACGGTGACAAAAGGCCAGCTACTAGCCCGCGTTAGCAATGCTGCAACGTTAAAATTGTACGACATTGTGTCACCGGCAAACGGTATTGTTACAGAGCGCTTTTTTAACCACCATGAGCTCATTCGCGATGAGGTGTTATTTAGCATCGTTGATTACAGTGAAGTCTATGTAGAACTTTCAGCTTTTCCCAACGATATCGACCACTTGCGTCTTGGTATGCCCGTTACGGTATCCAGCTTGCACCACGGTGAAAGTGCCAGCAGTAACATCAGTTACATTGCGCCGCAAATGACTGAAGGCCATATTGCGCGGGTACGAGCCGTGCTGGACAACCGCAGTGGTTACTGGCGTCCCGGTATGCATGTTAAAGCGCAAGTTCTCACAGCAACAATACCGGTGGCGCTGGCGGTGAAAAAAACTGCCATTCAGCGCTTTCGAGATATGCCGGTGGTATTTTCCCGTTATGGCAATACCTTTGAAGTACGCATGCTGCAGTTTGGCCGTGAAGATGACGATTACATTGAAGTCATATCTGGCCTAAAGCCCGGTACGGAATACGCCACAGACAACAGCTTTGTGCTTAAAGCTGACGTGCTTAAATCTGGCGCCAGCCATGATCACTAGGAGGGCGCTATGATTGATACCCTATTAGAGTTTGCCCTTGAGCGGCGCTATCTGGTGCTGGGGTTTACCTTGCTGCTTGTTGTAGCCGGTATTTATAACGCGCAGCGCCT